>Ga0080004_1120822_pt1 | contig 44623 bp, 41 predicted proteins | sample WasSprMetagenome_FD_69207 | JGI IMG/M metagenome (GOLD analysis project Ga0080004, IMG submission 69207) | Sulfidic aquatic microbial communities from Washburn Spring, Yellowstone National Park, USA - WS (SPADES assembly) (version 2) | ecosystem: Environmental > Aquatic > Thermal springs > Hot...
TTCATATTAAATCGGTATGAATTAAGGAATAATATTGAATTTCCTCCGTTTCTATTATACGTATAAATTTACGAGATTCGAAATTAATCCACAAAGCTAAAGGTTGGATTTCTAATATGTATTACTGATGCATTAAGTATTTAAGAGCTTAAGTAGCTACAACTTGTGGCTTCATATACCATATCTAAAATCATAGCTATTTTAACGATAGTTGCTACGTTTATAGCTTTAGTGATTGTTGCAGTATCTTCTAAGCAGCCTACCATATCTTCACCTACATCCTCATCTACTCCTCCCACATCCCCAATTACTATACCTACTACTGTAGGATTCTCCATTTTCAAAACTGGCGGTGTTGAGGTTAATGTTCCCCAGGGGAATTCGCCACAATATGTATTACCGCTAGATTTAGGTAGTATAGCTAATTTTAAAGATGTTTCTGAAAGGCTTAGGTTAAGTAGTGAAGCTGTTGAGAAGCTTAGGATTAACGGCTTTGTTGTTGTGGATAGCTTCTTCAACGATATTTCAGACATCTATACCCGTATCAATGATTTAGGTATACCAACATATATCTCCACAGATTCCGTTCTATTCATCTATCATATATTCTTCAACAAGCTCCTAATGGATCTGGAGGAGAATAGATTTTACCCACTACTGAAGATACTTCTTAAATCACTTATAGATGAAGATTTGAAGATTATAGATTCCCTAAGTCCAAAATCGCTTGCAAGAGAAGCTGCTGAGAAGGATCTTGCATACCTATCCGTAGCCTATAAGCTTCTAAACCCTAACTACATAGCTCCAAAGCAGGTTTCCGAAATTGTTGATATGGAGCTGGAGCTTATAGATAGAGCTGAAGATACTGAAGCTAAAAGCCCAATATTCACATATATTGAAGACTATACTCAATATAAGCCTAGAGGACACTATGCAGTTAACGATACGTTGAGAAGCTACTTTAAGGCTATGATGTGGCTTGGGAGAATGAGGTTTGAAGCCTATGACCCGTTTAATCCCGAAATCGCTAAGATCCAGACAGCGCAAGCACTAATCCTAACATACCTAATACTTACAGCAAAAACCCCGGAGGAAACTGCTTTAAGCATGTGGGAGAAAATATATGTTCCAACAGCATTTATAGTTGGGAGATCAGATGACTTAACCATATATGACTATATTGGGAAGATTGTGGAGATTTATGGTTTAAGCTTTAATCCAAGCATGGTTAACGATGAGGGGAAGCTTTCAAGATTTCAGAGTGAAGTTGTTAAGCTTGATAGATCTAGAATAGTTAATACTCCATGGTATCCTAACGAGGGAAGCAGGATGGCTGGGCTAAGATTTATGGGTCAGAGATTCATTATTGATGGATACATGCATCAATCATTATGCTATCCAAACATTTATAGATTTATGGTTAAGGGGATGGATGTAATGGCTGCTTTAGGATCGGGGAGAGCTGAAAAACATCTTGAGGATGAAAAGATAAAGTATAAGGGATACTCTGAAAAACTTGAGGAAGTAGGGAGGTTTGTAGAAAGCCTTACCGGGGAGGAATGGACTGAAACACTCTACATGGGCTGGCTATATACAATAAGAGCTGAGCTGAACCCAGCTCCGGAGGGATATCCGAGCTACATGAGGACTGAGGCATGGCTAGATAAAAGCTTAAACACTGCTTTAGCAAGCTGGGCTCAGCTAAGACATGACACAATACTATACGCTAAACAGCCATACGCTGCAAAGGTATCTATAACACCAAAACCGCCGCACTACGGATATGTTGAGCCTAATCCTCAACTATATTCAAGACTTAGAAACCTTGTAGACACTACATTAAATGGATTAAAGAAGCTTAATCTTATCAGCAATGTATATGAGGAGAAACTGGATAAACTATCTGAAATTCTTAAGCTATTAATCAACATATCTGTTAAGGAGCTGAGTGGGGAGAGGCTGAGTAAGGATGAGGAGTACCTGATAGAATCGTACCATAGCCAGGTAAGAAGCATAACTGGAGATGTTATAGGGAGGTTAAGGGATTCAAGAATAATAGCTGATGTTTTCACAGATCCAAATAGCAATATGGTGCTTGAGGTTGGAACAGGATACTTCAACATAGTAATAGTTGCATACATAGCTGAAAACGGTAAAACCTATCTGGCAGCAGGCTCAGCGATGAGCTACTACGAATTCATATGGCCTCAAGGAAATAGATTAACGGATGAGGCGTGGAGAAAAATGCTTGAGAATAGGGAGGCACCTCCACAGCCGGAGTGGATCTTTAGCTTTAAGCCACACACATCCTAATGGATTACATGCCTGATAGGTAGCTAAGTAAAGCTAGCACCATATCTATACGGTAAGCAGTGGCTATGTCTTTATTAAATCCATGATTTCACATACTCTACACTTATCTCTTGATGTTGGTTCTCCACAGCTAATACAGCTTTTAAAGTATGTTTTGTTTAGGCTGCTGAGCTGCTTACTCAGCTTATCCATTACCGACATTATTGAAAACTTAACTCCAGGATATTTACGTTCAAACTCGTTTAACATAAATCTTATCTCATCACGCATCGATAAACGGACGTATGGGCATTCAGCTTCGTAAAGCTTAAATCCTTCAAGAAAAGCGTAGAAGGCAATCTCCATCTCCGGTATATATCTGAGAGGCTTTATTCTCGGTATAAACCCTGAAATAACCTCCATCGAGGCTCCGAAGCGAAACAGTTTACTGTAATCCCCCCTCATAATGTTCATTATGAATGTTTGAACCTCATCGTCGAGATTATGGCCTGTAGCTATCTTCGTAAATCCATGGTCTTTAGCAAACGTATTCATTATCCTCCTCCTTAAAACACCGCAGTAGGAGCATGGCAGTAGCTCCAACCCCTTCTCCCTAGTTCTACTCCAAAGCTCCTTCAACGTATAGCCGATATACTCCTTAAATGATACTACGTAGTGGGGGATTTTAAGGTCCTCACATATCTTCCTAGATAGCTTCAACCCCTCCACCCTATATCTTTCAGTAGCTCCCTCATCAATCGTTAATGCAGCTAAACTAACTCCAGGAATCCTACTCTCAATCCTCCATAAAGTCTTAAGTAGAGTTAACGAGTCTTTACCGCCTGAAACAGCAATAAGAATAGAGTCGTTACGGCTGAGGAGTTTATGTCTTGATATCGTATCCCTAACCTTCATCTCTATTGAACGTTTAAAGCAGGATCTACAGAGAATCTCGCCTGAATAAGGCCTTAAATATACAGCCTCCCTCCTCCTACACTTTGTACACATCATCAATAAAAACTAACAGATCCAGCTAATTAACTTTATATTAGCAGCCATAACCGCCATCCACATCTTCAGAATCGATGAAGCACATAACTACAGCAATCCTCCAAATTAGATTTTAAGTAAGACTTGCAGCTACTAAACAATAACGTACAGCTAAAACCACAATAATGAGTAATCATATGTGGAGTAAAGCTCATAAGTTTATGGGGGAATACCTATTATGCTAAAGTTTAGGAGAGAGTTTGGGGAGGCTAGACTATATTCTCCTCCAGATTTCAAGCTTGAAACCCAGATTGTAGAGTATAGGTTTGATCCATTAACCGGAGTACGTAGTAGAATAAATGTTAAGAGGGCTTTAAGACCAATACAGGTAGAAGCCGGTATTGACATGGCGGAATTTATTGAAAGAACAAGAGCCAACTGCCCCTTCTGCCCTGAAAACATAGAGGGAAGTACACCCCTCTTCACAGAGGATGTTTGGAGGAATGGTAGGATAAGGAATGGATGCTACGTATTCCCTAACCGATACCCCTTCGCCGAATATCATGCTGTTGCAACAATAACCAGTAAACACTTCCTAGAGCTGGATGAGTTTACACCGGAGATGATTGCTGAAAATATGCTTGCATGTATAAGATATGCTTCTATTGTTAATGAGAGACATCTTGATGTGAAGTATCCATTATGGTTATGGAATCATCTACCATCAGCTGCTGCATCAATAATACATCCACATACACAGATAATAGTTGATAGAAAGCCAACAATACAGCAAAAACTCCTCCTAGATAGAAGTAGGAGATACTTTAACAGAACTGGAAGATGCTACTGGACTGATTTGATCGAGGCTGAAAGGGATGGGGATAGATGGATTGGGGAGGGTAAATATGTAGCAGTTATAGCGTGCTTCGCCCCCCAAGCTAATAGAGAGGTTCAAATTATATTTAAGGATGCGTGCAGCCTACCAGATATAGGTAGAAATGAGGTTGGGGAGCTTGCCTACTTCCTATCATTAATCCTAAGATTCTACAGGATGAATGGAGTAAACTCATTCAACGTCTCAACGTTCTCCGCAGGTATTGGGGAAAGCTTAAAATACTACAGGCTAAACGTGAAAATAGCTTCAAGACCATACTTTAGACCATACTATACAGCATACGGCGGCGTACTGGAAATATGGCATGGTGAATGCGTTTCCGAAATACTACCTGAAGACATAGCTCACAATCTTAGAAAATACCTAGCAAATCCTACAAGCCAGACTCCAACACATACCTTAAAGCCTAACAGTTCCCAATCCAGCATAAATCCTAGAATAGCGCCAAACATATAAACCGGCGTGAACCATACCAAGCTTCCATAATATTTCGCTAAAGCTACTATTCTCCGCTGGCATAATCTTGTCTATGCTGAATTCGTAGACTATAAAAATTATGCGTCTACAGACGGATACTTCCTCATCTGCACTCAGATATCAGCATAGAAGTAGGCTAGGTTTACAGGATTGATGTTGGAGCATGACGGCTTAACATATTTTAAGTTACCACATCAAAAGGCTAAACTAGTAGCTAAAGCATTATGGAGCTACTATTAAAGATGGGTTGTGATGATTATAGCTACATGATTATGAGGAATTCAGAAATCTAAATGTTCATTAAAGCTTACATCTGAGGGCTGATTATCCTATCCCTAATATAACTGTAGCATCCAGTTCCTCTATGCATAATTATCTTGTCATCATCGATTATGTGGATAACATCGTATTTAAGAGCTTTAAGATAATCGCTTAGAAATCTCCTATGACATCTCCACGGAAACTTTTCACAACACATTAAGCATACGGATAGGCAGCTATCCACCATACTTATAACCTCCTTAATTCTCAACTTAGCGTTTAGATCTGTAAGTATATATGTTATGTATGATCTGTAAGTTGGTGAGTTTGTACAATTAATATCATGAATAGGCTTTACATGCTTAGCAATACCTAAAGCACCAAGCTCAGGAAATGAATAGTACTTAATTCCATAACTTAATAATCTATTTAAGCCATCTCTACTGAACCATTCCAGTCTCGAATAGGGGTATCTTCTAACATCAATCAACACATCTACATCATGTTTCCGAAGTAAATCAACAAACTCATCAAATCCCCTACTTGAATATCCAATCGTATAAATAACTTTAGCCCTATCTAAGCCTAGAGAGTTAAACCATCCACTAATAGTTTCAGCCACTCTAAACATACACTCAAACTTAAATATTTTACAATAATAAGCCTAGCTGAGGTTGAGAGGTTAGAGTATTTAAGCTGATAAATCTGGATTAGAGCTTACGGCTTAATTCAAACCTCATAAATTCACACAAAGACCGAAACCCCGCTATACAGATCTAGATGGAAGATATTTATCAAGAATTATGTAAAGCTTAACTAGCAAGTTAAGCTTAAACCATGTTTCCGGTAAGATATTTATATCGTTACTGCAGGTTAATATTGATGGTGGGTAAGCTCTACATAGTTGGTGCTGGATTATCGTCGGATCTGGTGACGCTGAGAGGTATCAGGATACTTAAGGGTAGTGATGTTGTATTCATGGATTCCTATACAAGCATACTTACAAACTCGGATTTGGAAAGCATTATTGGTAAGAGAATTATTAAGCTTCGTAGAGCTGATTTGGAGGAGAGGTTTGAGGATGTCCTCTTCAAACCTGTTCTTCAAGGGTTAAATGTAGCCTTAATAGTTCCGGGAAACCCGCTGGATGCTACAACCCACGTATCACTTGTTGTTGAGGCTTACCGTAGAAACATAGCGTTTGAGGTTGTACCGGCTCCAGGAATAATACCTAATGCTTTAAGCATGTCTGGATTGATGGTGTATAAGATAGGTAAAATCACCACTTTAACATATCCTAAAAACGGATTTCTATCTGATTATCCATACGATGTAATTAAGGATAACGATTTAAGAAATCTACATACAGTTTTGCTTCTGGAAATCGATGTTGAAAACGATGTGGTTATGGATATTAGGGATGCTGTAGATATACTTCTTAAGCTTGAGGATATGAGGATGGAGGGTGTGATAAGCATAGATAGAAAAGCAGTAGCAGTATCAGGGCTGGGTGGACCGAATCAGAGAATATGCTTTAACAGCTTAGATAAGCTGAAAACACTTCCTGAACATAGTGGACCACATACACTCGTATTAACCTCACCTAAACTCCACTTCATGGAGGAGGATGCTTTAAAAGCATTATCAACTTAACTACATGACTGGTACGTATTGTCTTCCTGGAATCTAAGTATTCGGGGAATTAATTCACGGTTTAGCTACTACACCCGGCTTAGGCTCGTAAAGTATTCCCTGCTGTATTAGTCTCCATATCGCTGTCTCCACCTGCGCCTTACTGAATCCAGCTGCTTCAGTAGCTAGCTTTACAATATCCTCTATTGGTGTTGGCTCTGCTGGGAGGTTTTCCATCAGCCATCTCAACGCTTTACCTATGCCCTTGGTTTCTATGTATTCAGGTATGAATAGCCTGGTTTTCTCCCTAGGCTTTGGAGTAAGCTCATCAACCGGCCTTAATGGTTTTTCCTCTACCTTCAGCTCCATCTGCTTCCTGATTTGCTGCATCTTCCTATTGATCTGCTTCACTATTCTCCTCATTTTCCTAACCTTTGTTATTGTTGACCAGTAGAAGGCTTCATCAATTGTCCCCTCAGCCATTATTATTGATACTTTACCAGCTACTTTCCTACCCGTTCTTCCACAGCGCTGTATATATCTTATCTCGCTTGGAACAGGCTCGTAGAATATTACATGGTCTACTTCAGGTATATCCAATCCCTCCTCAGCTATGCTTGTAGCGACAAGTACGTTAACATCACCGCTTCGAAGCCTCTGTATTACTTCATACTGCTGTTTCTGAGTCATTCCGGGATCTCCATCCCTTAATCCTTGACCTATAAATCGGGCAGCCCTAACATTAGCCATATCCTTAACCCTATCTAGAATCATATTAACAGTATCACGATACTGGGTGAACACTATTATTCTTGATTTTGGGTTTACGGTAAGCTGCTCTGTTAAAAGCTCCTTAAGCTTCTCTATCTTAGGATTCGGTAATGATAGGCTTTGATTCATATATATTTTCGCCTCTGCAAATAGTGGATGGTTAACTATGTATTGATGCCCCCTACTTCCCTCCTCAGCCATTCCTATAAGTGTTCTATCTATAAATGCCTTCAATACCTCAGGACCCTGAGTCTCTATAAGCTCAATCATATGCGCTATGCTTAACGTAGCTGTAGCCTGAACCTTAATCTCGTAGAGGTATCCTCCCCCACCTTCACCGATCCTCTTCTCAATCTCCCTATTTAAATCGATAAGGTCCTTCCTCGTTATGAATGCAGGCTCCTTAAATGTTAATACGCCCAGAGACTGTAGATGCTTAACCCCCTCTATCAACATCTCCCTAAGCCTACTTCTAATTTTCAAGTATTCCTCAGGTAAACCTACTTTAAACCATTGAATCTCCACCGGCTGTATGTATGGCTTAACGTCAGGATCATCGTCTGAACGATACTCCACAGCTTCAATACCTAGAGATCTACATATCTGCATTATCTTATCCTCAGATCCTCCAGGTGAAGCCGTTAACCCAAGTATTAACGGCTTACTACACTGTCTAACGTATGCTGAAGCTATATTAACATATGCATAGTTCCCCCTAGCCCTATGAGCTTCATCAAAAACCAGTAAGGAGAAGTTATCTAGGCTTAATACTCCAGCTTTAAGATCGTTCAATATACATTGAGGAGTAGCGAAAACAATTCTTCCAGATCTGTATAGCTGGATACGTTTCTGTCTAGGTATCCTACCTGTTACTAGGCTTAACTCGTTCTTATCCAGTTTTGTTTTACTGCTAAATACGTCGTAGTGTTGTTGGACGAGAGGTCTTGTCGGAGCCATAAAGAGAACCTTACCCTCACCGATCCTCTCCAATGCTAGAAGCATAGCTATAACTGTTTTACCGAGAGCTGTTGGAAGTATTACGAGTGTGTTTTTACTCCTAGCTGTTTCAAGTATTCTACGCTGGTAAACTCTATCCTCAATGCTTCCGGGCTTCAACAATGGATGTTGAATATATCTCCTCTCCAACTCAGCCCACTACGTGGAAGCTATAAACCTCTCCACAGCATCCCTTATCTGGATCCACTCCCCCCTACTATGTATTACGTATTTCTGCTTACGTTTCCATTTATCCCCTCTCCTCGCCCATAAGTATAGGGCAACCTGCCTCCTACCGAAGCTTTCTAGAAGAGCTACAGCAGACCACCACTTACCAGATTTGAAAATAGTCTCATACTGTAAAACCTTAAGCTTCTCAGATACCGGCAGCATCTCCTCAGACATGAAGACCACATTTCTAAATCACCTAGAAGGTTTTAAATATTTCCCTACACTCAAAATAAGAATATTGCGGCTTGTTTTAGGACGTGGCAACTTAAGATTTATATATTCTTTGTTAGTTATTTCATGTTGAGTATTAGGTTTCTAGTTGAGAGTTTTGGGAGGAGTAAGGTTCCGTTGGAGCTTAAGATTCTTTAGCATTCTATATTAAGCTTAAGTCTTAGGAGGTAGAGCATTATCTGAGGTTATAGAGTCTCTGAGATAGCTGTTGGAGGTGGGTTAGGAGGATTAATGTTAAATCTAGGATTGTTAGGAGGCTTATAGTATTGGATGATGTATGCGTTAAGGTTAATGGATTGGTTGGGTTTATGCTGGATGTTGATAGGGATGAGGTATTATTTATGAGGTTTATCATCAAATATTCTTACAAACAATTCATAGGTGTTAAACTACTGTATTGGAGACAATATTTATTGTTGATAATGCTATGGCTTAACATGCACTAAAAGAGCTAGGATTAACGTATAATGCCCTTCAGATAGAAGCCTAGTAGAATCGTATACTCATCATTCAAGAGTGTAAAGTATTCTCAACAGCATTAAACCCACCAACAAAGCGAGAGATTCAGAAGATCAACACTATGCCGGAACCGCTCATAAAGCTACTCATACTATCTAAAACCACCTAAAAAGGTGAGCTTAAATTGCTACGCCCATCGGTTTTGTCAAAAAATTTTTAAAGACTTCCCCTCTCTTCTTAAGTATGGGGAAGTTAAAGCTTTTTGGGATTGTTGAGTACGTGAAGAGATATGGTGATTTATCATGGTGAGGTATAAAATAGGAGTTATAGAAGGGGATGGTGTAGGACCTGAGGTGATTCGTGCAGCTCTAAAGTTCTTGGATGAAGTCGATGAGTTTGAGGTTGTCAGGGTTAATGCTGGATACGAGTACTTTAAAAAGGCTGGCAGGCCTATTGAGGAGGAGGGCATAGAAACTCTGAGAGAGATGAATGCAGTCCTAAAAGGTCCTCTCACAACATTACCCGGACCAGAAACGATAAAAAGCATAAATGTCATGCTTAGGCAGGAGCTTGACCTATATGCAAATGTAAGACCGTTCAAAAGCTTTCGTGGAATATCCCTTAAGGATCTGGATTTCATAATAGTAAGGGAAAACACAGAGGGTCTGTATTCAGGTGTAGAGGGCAGGTTTAAGGATGTAGCTCTATCAGTTAGATTTATTACAAAAACTGGATGTGAGAGAATCGTAAGATATGCTTTCAATCTAGCAAGAGCTGAGGGATTCAGAAAAGTAACTGCTGTTCATAAGGCAAACATACTCAAGGTAGGGGATGGATTCTTCAGACAAGTATTCCTGGATGTTGCAAAGGATTTCTCAGATATAGAGTTTGATGAAGCCTATGTTGATGCAGCTGCATATTATATTGTTAAAGAGCCCAAGAGGTTTCATATAATTGTAACACTGAATCTATATGGGGACATACTAAGCGATCTAGCAGCAGGACTTATTGGAAGCCTTGGTCTCTGCGGTTCAGCCCTAATAGGGGATTCCCTCGCTGTTTTTGAGCCGGTTCACGGATCCGCTCCTGATATAGCTGGGAAAGGAATAGCTAATCCGGTTGGCTCAATCACCTCTCTTAGCCTCATGCTCAGATATCTGGGAACAAAACATAGGGATGAGCGTATGTTGATTGCGTCTAAGGCAATAGATTGCGCCGTCAGGGATGTGCTTGAGTGGGGGAGAGTTCTCACACCGGATTTAGGTGGCTCCTCAAGAACAGAGGATATAACTGATGCAATACTGGCAAGGTTTAGGGAGCTACAGAAATCTGCTGTATAGTGGGAGCTGTTTCCTTACAGCTCAAGCCCAGCTTTCAACCTTCCCTATATTGAGGCTACTTATCTTACATCTTGCAGGATTAAGCATATTAATCGCTTCTATCATGGGTATTGTCTTCTCTAGAATTCTTCTGCTTTAACCCTTCTATTTATCCATGTTTGTTTAGCATTATAATTATTGATTTTAGAAGTGCACGCGTTAAGATACGTAGAAGTCAAGAACAACAAATCAATACAGCAATAATATCATAAAATAGTTCATACAGTAATAGTCACAATATTTTAGTAAAGAGCGAAGAATATAAAGAATATTTTAATATAATTCTCTTCTAAGCTATAATCCTTCCTCCCAAGGAAATCTCTTATATGCTTTGAAGTATTCCGCTATTCCTCCTACTTCAATAATCTTTAGCATGAATCCTGGATAGGGTTTAATCTCTGCCTCTAAACCTGATGCTGGAGCATATACCTTACCGGATGAGAGGTCTATCGTAATTAGTTCATCGTCTCTAACAGCCTTTATGAATTTTTCGCTGGAAACTATAACTGGAAGACCGACGTTTACAGCGTTTCTAAAGAATATTCTTGCAAAAGACTCCGCGATAACGGCTTTGACTCCAGCAGCCTTAAGAACCCTAGGCGCCTGCTCCCTGCTTGAGCCACATCCGAAATTTTTCTGCGCTACAATAATGCTTCCACCGTAAAGTCTTTCCTTAAGCTTAGGGTTAAGGTCTTCGAAAACATATTTTGCAAGCTCCATAATATCCTGCGTCCTATACTTATACTTTCCAGAAATTATTAGGTCAGTATTTATATTGTCTCCTAATTTAACACATCTACCGCTTATCTTCATCGACATTCACCATATTTCCTTGGGTCCACTATTCTCCCCTCTAGTGCTGATGCTGCTGCTGTAGCTGGGCTGGCTAGATAAATCTTCGAGCTGCTTGAGCCCATCCTCCCCGTAAAGTTTCTATTGCTTGTTGAAACTGCGACTTCACCATCCCCAAGTAGGCCCATATGTGCTCCAATACATGGACCGCACGTCGGAAAACCTATAATACATCCTGCTTTCACAAGCTTACTAATGTATCCAGCATTTAATGCCTCGTAGTAAACCCTTCTTGAGGCAGGTATCACGATGCATCTTGCCTTCACATGTTTCCCCTCCAGTATTTCTGCTGCCACCCTTATATCCTCTAGCCTACCGTTTGTGCAGGACCCTATGAAAACCTGGTCAACATCTATACCTTCAACCTCCCTAACACTCTTAACGTTATCAACGTTCGGGGGTGCAGCAACAAGTGGTTCAAGCTTTGAGGCGTCAACGTAAAGTTCGTCGGAGTATTTTGCATTCTTGTCTGCATAAACTGGCTTAAACCCGTTAACTCTTTCCCTCAACCACTCTTCCGTTGCCTTATTTAACTCCATTACGCAACATTTTGCACCCATCTCAACAGCCATGTTTGCAATAGTCATTCTCGAGTCGACGCTCATGTCCTCAACGCATCCCCCATGGTATTCGACGGACTTATACGTTAATCCATCTGCTTTAACCTCGCCGAGAACGTGGAGGGCAAGGTCCTTCGACATAACCATTCTTCTAAATCTCCCCTCAACAGTGATCTTAACCGATTCCGGCACCATAAACCAGAGCTTCCCCGTAGCCATGGTGATAGCTGCATCAGTGCTTCCGACACCTGTAGCAAACGCGTTGAACGCACCATGCGTTACGGTATGGGAGTCAGCACCAACAATTACAGAGCCCGGTTTAACGTAGCCTTCTTCAGGTAGAACTTGATGGCATATTCCTGAACCCACGTCATACAATTTGATGCCGTGTTTTTTAGCGAATCTTCTCATGGCTGAGTGAATGTTTGATATTTGGGGTGAAGGACTTGGTGAAGCATGATCTATGAAGAATACAACCTTACTTTTATCAAACACTCTCTCCATTCCAATTTCCTTCATCGACTCTATTGCGAGAAGTGCTGTACCATCATGTGCAAACACGACATCAACGTTCGCGAGCACAAAGTCCCCGGCTGAAACATGACTTCTCCCTGAAGCTTTTGCCAGAATCTTTTCAACCACTGTGGACATGCTGGTTAACTTATCTTAAGGTGGTTTCCTGCCTTATGTGTTCAGGATAATATTTTTTAACCAAGTTAAACATTTCACTATCAGATATAGGGGTCTGTCTGCCCGCATCATACATTTTCAAAATCTCATTATGTATCTCGCTTATCCTAGGGTCGTCCCTTATATCGTCATCGTCTAGGTTAAGATGCGTCTTTATCCAGTAGGCGATACCTGCCTTACCGGAATATTGGTCTATCATGATCTGAGGCCAAATTCCCAGAACTTTAACAGGGTTGAAGGGTAAATAGACTTCAGGATTCTTTAGAAAGGCATCTATATGGATTCCAGCCTTAGTCCTGAAGGCATTCGGTCCAACAAGAGGATAGTGCTCTGGGAAAACAAAATTCATGGCCTTAAAAAGCTCCGCTGCCTTAACAATCTCCTTTAAGTTTATTCCTTCAACACCATGCATCATCGAGTACGCTAAAAGCATAGCTTCAAGTGGACAGTTTCCAGCACGCTCCCCAATGCCGAAGAGTGTACAGTTGGAGAGAGATGCACCACTCAGCCATGCTGCGAGATGGTTTGCTGTAACCATGAAGAAGTCGTTGTGTCCGTGAAATTCAATGTTTCTCCCATTTATACCTGTTTTCGATATGAGCGTCTCTATAAAGAGAGGTATGCTTCTAGGCAAACCAACCTCCCTGAAGGGAAGCCCTACGCCAAGCGTGTCAGCAATCTTTATCTTAACAGGTAGCCTATACTTTTCGGAAAGCCTCATAAGCCTCTCCACAAACGGTACTACAACATTTTCAACATCCGCCCTTGTGGCATCCTCTAGCGTACACCTTGGCACAACTCCATTTTTTAGAAGAAACTCCACAACCTCCAAATATTTTCCTAAAACCTGGCTTCTGCTCGTATTGAATTTATTGAATATATGGTAGTCAGATATAGAACATAAAACTACAGTCTCCTCAATATCCTCCTCAAGGACAAGCTGCGCATCGGATAGCGTAGCTCTAATCCATCCGATAGGTTTAGGGTAATCGAAGCCGAGCTCCCTAATCCTCCTAATAACCTCTCTATCCTTCTTCGTGTAAAGGAATAGTTCTGTAGAAAGTATTACACCCTTCTTGCCTCCGAGCGCGTTAAGTACCTCATAAATTTTTAAAGACTCCTCTACAGAAAATGTTTTCCAACCCTGCTGCCCATCACGTAGCGTTGTATCGGTTATCCACATTTCCTCCGGAATCCTGTTTAACCTTATCTTCGGCGGCGAATCGAAGGGGAAAATGTCTCTGAAAAAATTTATTCTCTCCCCACATCCTCCTTCAAGATTCATGCTATCAGACATTTTAAACCCTCAGGGAGACTGGACTTGGAAAAATATAAACTTTAGCTTTGCGACTTAATTCCTCCAGTTAACCTCTCCTCCTGACTTAGGCTGTTCTCACTTCTAGTTTTACGGCTTAATTCCGAATTCCGCAAATTCACCCATATAATAGAGACGGAAAGCTTCAATAATTCATACCAATTTAAACTAGAGATATGATTATTGAGGATTAAGCCACAACATTAATCTTCGGTTTACAAGTTTATTGCCATGTCATATATGCTGCTTTAGCTATGGGTTTCTCAGACGCTAGATTTTACTTCCGGATTTAAGTTATTTAGGAATGGATGTGGAAAACTCAATTCAATGTAATAATAGCATTCTTCATTACTCAAGTAGTGGGTGAGGAGAGCTGAACAGTTATATATTGATGGGTAATGATTTGTACTGATGGATCTGTCTTAGACTTAAAGCCCTATATATCTCTTCGGGATTCTAAGTTATTGCTTACTTTGGATGTAGTAAGTTGTTTAACTATATCTGATGATAGCCCAGTATAGTTTGCTGGATCTAGTAGTTTCCTAAGATCTTGCTCACTTATATGTTCTGTAATGGTTTTGTTTTCTAATAGAACATCTATGAATGGTCTCTTTTCTCTTTGGGCTTTCATAGCGCAGTCGTAGATCATGCTGTGTGCTCTTTGCCGCCCGATTTTTTGCGCTAAAACCATCATAACTGCTTCAGCATTTATTAGTCCTCCGGTTAGCTCTAGGTTTCTTTTCATGTTTTCTGGGTGGACTTCCAGCTTCTGTAGGATTGTTTTGAGGTTTTTGATTATTATGCTGGTGAAGAGGCAGCTTTCAGGTATTATTACGAACTCTACAAACCATGTGCTGAAGTTTCTCTCGTCAAGTGTCTCCATGGATTCAGTCATTGTGTGGGCGTATGCACGTATTATTCTTGTTAGGGCAATGCTTGTTTCGCTTAGGAATGGATTTCTCTTCTGGGGCATAGTGCTGCTTCCAATATGGCTGGGCGGAATCGGCTCCTCAATTTCAAGTATTTCTGGCCTCATTAGGATTAATACTTGGTTTGCAATCTTGCTTAGTGTGGATGCTATTATTGCTAGTAGGTTTAGGAATTCAGCTATTCTGTCACGTGCAGCATGCCAGCAGATAGCTGGAGCTTCGAGACCTAGCTTTTTTAGTGTTAGCTTCTGTATTTCTGGACCTTTGGGACCGAAGGCTGCAAATGTGCCTACCGCACCTGTTATGTTGCCGACGAAAAGCCTTTTCTGTATTTCTTTAAATCGCTCAATATGTCTTGATACCTCATCAAGCCATACACCGACTTTAAATCCGAACGTTATGGGGACAGCATGCATGCAGTGTGTTCTACCAGCCATTGGAGTATCCTTGTATTTATCCGCTAGCATGGTGAGGGAGTCTTTTATTTCAATTAGGTCACTTAAGATTAGGCTGCATGCTTCCTTAACGAGAAGAATCACTGCGGTATCGGAGATATCCTGCGTTGTTGCTCCCCAATGTATGAATTCACCGCTCTCCCCTATCTTCTCCCTCCATGATTCGATTATTGCCATTAGGAAGTGACCAGTACTTCGAGCTCTCTGCTCAACCTTCTCTAAGTCTATGTATTCTAGCGATGCTTTTTCAGCTATCTCTCTTGCTGCTTTTTCAGGTATTATTCCAAGCTCCGCTTCAGCCTCTGCTAGAGCTGCTTCAACCTTAAGTATTTTTTCAATAAAGCTTCTCTCATTAAATATGTTTCTCATGTCGGGAGATGATAGGCTATGCTTAAAAAGAACCCAATCTACGGGATGGCAGGGATACTCCAGAAATCCCAAATTCAACACCCCTTCAAGCTAATACATACACCTTTTAAATTTCACGCTTCCATAGGCTTACCCAATAATTCATAAACTCCTCCAAACACGATCTTAATGTGGTAGCTTAGAATTTAATAGGTTTATGATATTAATGGTTAAGCCTATACTGCATATTTAACTATATTCATTAAGATGGTTAAGGCTTAACACAACTATAATGACTGATGATGCCCTATTATAGTGGCTTTATGCAATATTCTTAACCTAAGACGTGGATTAGATAGCTATTAATACTACATAATTGAGGGTGAATGTGATGAGAAACTGCGGATATGCTTCTAAACAATAGTACTAATGAATGGGAAAGTTAAGTGGAAGAATTCATAGAGAAGAATACCAATGATGGAGGTGATGAAACATGCTTAAGTTTACAAGACGCCTAAAACTCTAGAAAGACTTAAATAATGCTTCCCCCAATCTTGTAGGAGAGTTAGCGTGATATGAAAGCTATTCCTCTAAATTCAGCGATCTGGAGGTTAAATATTGCTACAATGCTGTTCTTTACTCTTGTCCAGATGGTTGTACCCCTTATTCCAAGGTATGCATTAGTATTTGGGGCATCTCCATCAATGATAGGGGTTGCTGTCTCCAGTATATCGGTAACAGCTATAGCTTTAAGACCCTTCTTCGGCTTGTTAAGTGATAAATGGGTACGTTCATCACTTATGATTCTCGGAGCTGTTTTAGCATCAATATCCTATGCTCTACTATTTCTTTCAGAAAACATATATACGATAATGGTGGCTAGACTTATAGAGGGGGCTGCAGTAGCATCCTTCATACCTTCATCGATTGCTAGTGCTGTGGATTCAGCGCCGGAGGGGAGGGTTGGGGAGATGCTGGGGTGGAGGAGCCTTATGGTGGGTATAGGATTTACTGTAGGGCCAGGTATTGGAGGGATTTTATCACAGTTTTTCAGCTATAGAGCAACGTTCATTATAGCCTCCCTACTCCTCCTAACAATTATACCCCTAATAAAAACATCGGAAAACAATAGGAAATCGTTTGGGGGAATATATGTTGGGGGGCTAGGTAATAAATACTTCCTAACAGCTTTCCTAAGCCTTATAATCTATGCAGTATCATGGATGGGGCTCATAACTTTTCTATCAGCATACCTGAAGCTTCTAGGCTATGGAGATATTGAAATAGGATTTTTCGTTAGTTTACAGGCTTTATCAAGCCTAATGCTTAGAATTATTGCAGGTAAACTATCAGATAAATATCCTGAAAAAACAACATATCTAAGTCTACTCATAATTTCATCCTCCTTCTTCATGATCTACATTTTCACCACTCCCCCCTACCTATATCTTGCATCAATAGTATTTGGGGTTGGAGTAGGAATATTTATACCAAGCTGCCAAACCCTAGCTCTCGGTAGGAGGAGAGGTGGTGTAGGCTTTCTTACAAGTATATATACGATGGGGATGGATATAGGTAATCTTATAGGACCAGTAATCCTCGGCTTAATAGTTCAGTATTCAGGAAACTATATGAATGCTTTCCTAATCCCACCAATCCTAACACTTACAGCTGGAATACTAGTACTCCTAATCTCAGAATCAATAATGTAAAGCCCACTCTAAACTACCATTACTAAAGCAGAAGAATAAGCTAGCTGAAGCTAGAATGTTAATATGGAGGCGGGATGAAGTATTAAGAATATTAAGCTTTAGTTAACTTCAGCTAAACACTATGGTAAGTTTCAAACTGTAACAAAAAGTTTATATTAGCAGTATTTTTGGTAACTGTGGTGATTGTATGTCTAAGGTGTTGGTTGAGGTAATAGGTGTTGAGCCTCCATGCCCAAAATGTAAGGCAACTTTAAAAACAGTAAATGAAGCTGTGGAGAAGCTTGGATTAGGGGGAAGAGTTGAAGTAGTTAAGAAGAACATAATGTCGGATGAAGTTATAAATAAGTATGGTGTTTTAATCTCTCCATCCATAGCTATAGATGGAGATGTGAAGATTAAGGGTAGGGTTCCATCTCTAGGTGAAGTTGAGAACCTGTTGAAGTCTATATTAAGGTAGTGCCATGGATCCTGTTGAAGTAGTGCTTGGAGGCTTAGAGGCACTTATAGATTATGTTGCCTACCACGTATTGACATGTTTAATACCAGCATTTCTCCTAGCTGGAGCTATTGTAAGCTTCCTCTCAAGAGATGTTATTATAAGATATCTCGGCGTTGAAAGTAGGAAATACATATCCTTCCCATTAGCCTCCGTTACAGGTACGTTTATAGCTGCCTGCTCATGCACTGTTATACCTATTGTCTCAGGACTGTATAAGAAGGGAAGCAGTATTGCCCCTGCCTTCATTATCCTATGGGTTACACCAGCAGCAAACATACTAGCACTAACATATACTGGCGCAATCCTAGGGCTTGACATGGCTATCGTACGCTTCATAGCTGCAATATCAACAGCAACTATAGTTGGCTTAGCTATGTCCTTAATATTTAGAGGGGAGGAATCCTCAAGAAAATTCTCCACTACATCAATAGCTAAAGGCAGGGTAATTGAGTCTAAAGGACTACTCCTCATAATTCTACTAGCAGTAACGCTTCTAGCTCCAAACTATGTTGGAGGCTTATCCCTACATAAAATACTTCCAGAATACATCTACCTAGGTAATTCATACATCTTCAAGGTTGAAGTATTCTTAATCCTAATTATAGCTACATCAATCTACGCATATAAATCGTTCAGTAGGGATGAAGTATATTCATGGCTTCACGAAACCTGGTGGTTTATTAAAATGATCTTTCCACTACTATTACTAGGTGTATTCATAGTTGGGGTTATAGGTAAGCTAATACCTAGAGAGGTTGTTGAATCATATCTAGGCGGCTCCTCAATACTTTCATGCTTCCTAGCTACATTAATAGGTGCATTATCATACTTTGCAACTATGACTGAAGCACCGTTTGTAAGGATGCTTATAGGGCTAGGTATGGGTAAAGGACCTGCGCTAGGACTACTACTAGCAGGACCTGGGGAAAGCCTACCAAACTGGCTTGCAATAATTAGAGTGTTTGGAGTAAGGAAAGCAGCAGTATATGTAGTAGTAACAGTAGCTATCTCAACAATCGCAGCATACATAGCTGGAAACACCATCTGGAAAATACAGTAAGCTTTATGAATTAGCTTCAAATCCATAAATTACTTAAAGCTACTGCAACTACCTAATCTTTCCTCTAAGTTTCTGAGTTATATTGTTACTGTAGGGCTTATTAAGTCTCTACTTAATGAAAACTTAGAATGAAGTAGGATGTAAAGTAGTGAAGATAGCCGTAGGGATCTAGCTTGCACTGAGATGTAATGAAATCTTAATCATGTATGAAACTCAATATCGAATTTTCTTCACTCATATCAAGCTTCTATTATATGTGTGGATTTACGAAATCAATTCATAAAGCTAACTTTACATAAAATCGACAAGAAAGCCTACGGTTTTAACCGTGGGATGTCGGTAAGCTTAAATACTCTGCTTAATTGTTATATTGAGCGTTCAAATGTGGCTTGGATGTCCAAAAGCTGAGTAAGGCTCCAAGCCGAGAGGGGTGGAGGAGAATCCAGCAAGCGGGATATGGCTATACGCCTTATCAGGGGCTGATTGACGCAGCCCGAACCCGGTAGGATGAAGCCTTAAGGCTAACAAACCGAGAACCTCCCGGCTTAAGCCGTGGAGAGTGTCAAAATGCTAGTATTGGCTATTTATCCCTTTATACCTGATCTTTCAAGTAGGTCTAAGGCTCTCTCATCAGCCTTCTCCATTATCTCCTCCTCATTTAGGTATATGCATTTACCGTTCTTAACAAGTATTTCACCATCAACAATAACTGTATCTATATTTAAGCCGCATGTTGAATATACTAGTGTAGAGTATATGTTGTGGATTGGATGTAGGTAGGGGGACTTCATGTCTACTAGGATTATGTCTGCCCTCTTTCCCCTCTCTATATCTCCTATATCGTTATCAATACCTAAAGCTTTAGCCCCGTTTAATGTTGCCATTTTTAAGATCTCTAAGCTACTTAAAGCTGTTGGATCTAGATATTTTGCCTTCTGAATTATTGATGCAAACCTTAAATCTCTAAGTAGGTCTAAGGTATTGTTTGAGGCTGGCCCATCAGTTCCAATACCTACATTTACTCCATACTTAACCATCTCCTTAACCCTAGCTATTCCCTGAGCTAGCTTCGCATTTGATACTGGATTATATGCTACAGACACACCCCTCCTAGCCAGCAGCTCCATATCCTCCACCTCTAAATATATGCAGTGGACGAGGATTAACCTATTGTTTAGTAGCTTAATTTCATCATATCTTTTAAGAGGACTCCCGCCTATCTTCCCCCATGTTTCTTCAAGTAGCTCTCTTGATTCAGCATAGTGGAAATGTATTGGTAAACTATATTTTTCCGAGTATTCCGAAACCTTAGCCAGTAGCTCTGGATGAACAGTATATTCCGCGTGGGGACCGAGAGCTGTAAGTATTCTTCCATTTCCCCTACCCCTATTTTCAAGCGCAAACCTTAACCCCTCCTCCAGATCCTTCAATCCCCCATCAGGCTTACCAGCTCCTATTACGCCGTGGGATAATACTGCTCTAATACCTGTTTCCTCAACAGCTTTTACAACCATATCCATGTAGAAGTACATATCGTTAAAACATGTAACTCCAGACTTTAGCATTTCAATACATGCCAGCTTTGCACCCCAGTAGACATCTTCAGGTTTAAGATTAGCCTCTATAGGCCAAACAACCTCTTTAAGCCATCTATCTAGGGGTAGGTCTTCAGCAACCCCTCGAAGCAGTGTCATAGGTGAATGTGTATGTAAATTCACCAGCCCCGGTACTGCAGCCATACCCCTAGCTTCAACCACCGTTTCACCATGATATCGGCAATCCTCAACTCTACCAAAATCTACTATTCGACCATTACTAATAGCAATAAATCCACGATTAACAACTCCATGATTAATAGTTGCGATTAAGCAATCCCTAATAAGAATATCAACTACTTCATTCATAAAGGCTTTAAGCCTAGATAAATAAATAGTTTTCCATGAAGTTATTGGCTTTGTAAACTTAAGCTTGCTGATTAACTTCTAGGTAAAGCTTAAGTTTACAAGACGAAGTTATTGGATGCAGCAACTCAAGAATTACTGACTAGCTAATGCTCGCGCGTGCGGCGGCGCGTAATAGTGAGCTTTAGGAAACAGATTTAAATAAATCTGTTTCCTAAATGAAATTATGGAAAATATTTTAAGAGAGATATTAAGCTCATGGTTAGCTAGGGAAATACCCAGGCTTATTGAAAGGGATTATCCAACAGAAGCTTCAAAAAGCATAGTGGCAATAATTGGTCCAAGAAGAGCTGGTAAAACCTACTTTATGTTTCAAATAGCTAAAAACCTGCTAAGTAAAGGGTTTTTAAAGGAAAATATAGCCTATCTCGATTTTGAAGATTTAAGATTGAAAAACTTAACTTCAAAGCATTATAGCATGTTTATAAAGGTGCTGCATGAGCTCTTTACGGAGAAAGAGGGTAAAATAGTTTTGCTTTTAGATGAAGTTCAAAACCTAGGTGAGTGGGGAGGATGGGTAAGGAGCTTACATAACACAAATAACTACTTTATTTTCATCTCAGGCTCTTCATCTAAGCTTTCATTAAGGGAGGTTCCAACCCAGTTAAGGGGTAGATACATAACAAGACTAATTCTCCCACTCTCCTTCAAAGAGTTTTTGAAGTTTAAAGGTTTTGAAGTAAAATATTTAGCTTCGCCTGAAGTTAAGGGAATGCTGCTTCAAAGACTACGTGAATATCTGAATTTCGGCGGCTTCCCAGAGGTTGTTTTAGAAGAGAGTAGAGAGAGGAAGCTGGAGCTTTTAAGAGCCTATAGGGAAACAATTTTTTACAGAGATATTGTAGAGAGGTTTAAGGTAAGAGATATTTCCTCCCTAGAGACGTTTCTAAGGCTTCTAGAGGAAAACTTCGGAAAATACTTTTCAATTTCTAAAGTTGAAAGATACTTTAAAAGTATTGGGGTTAAGAAAAGTAAGAGAACGTTAAGGAATTATTTAAAATATTTTGAATCATCCTTTTTCATATTTTCAGTTGAGAAGTTTAGCTTAAAAACCAAGGAGAGAGTTTTACAGCCGAAAAAAATCTACTCTATAGATACAGGCTTTTACAGCTTAGTTCCGAAAATTTCAGAGGAGTATGGAGGAAGGATGGAGAATCTGGTTGCTAGAAAGCTTTTTGAAAGAAAGTTCTATGAGATAGATTTTGATTTCTTCTACTTTAAGGATTATGCAGGAAGGGAGGTGGATTTCTTAATTAAGAAGGGATTAAGAATAGATGAGTTAATTCAAGTAACATTTGCATCTTCAATTGGGGAAATTGAAAAAGAGAAACTAAAAGTTTTGATAAATGTCTCCAATAATTTGAAATGTAATAAACTTACTGTTATAACTTGGGATCTGGAGTTAATTAAGGAAATTGATGGAAAACAAGTAAAATTTATACCCTTATGGAAGTGGTTAATGGAGTAGATTACCGCATCTCTAACCTATTAATAGACTTCTTCAATCCATCACAATAGTAATTATGAAGTATTTCGTAGCATACGTATTTTATTTTGCTAGGTTAATGTATTCCAGCTATGGTAGCTGATGAGTGGGATTGTAGTGAAGCTTCCAGATAAAGACGACAGTTACAATACGGTATCCACAACTACTATAGGTAGAGCTAGGTATTAGGAGGAGGTTTTGAAGCTGGATTTGATGGGAAGCCATGGCTGTAGCATAGTAATACTGGAAATAGGCTTCTATATTAGGTTACGTTGACGTTTAGCTTTTCCAGTTTCCCTAACTTTTAAGCTTAGTATTACAGCTATTCCTGATATTGCAGCTAGGAATATTAGTGGTGGAGATGCTGATCTTGTAGTATCTATTAGGAAACCTACAGCAATAGGGAATAGGAAGGATCCTACATTACCTATTGAGGATATTAATCCAACAGCTCCACCTACAAGCTCCGAGAGTTCAGGATGCTCAGTCGGTATGATTAGAACTAGTGTTAGAATTCCTGAGAGTGTGAATCCTACCATAAGTATGGATATCCATAGTGGTGTCTGAATAGTGTATGGAATAAGCAGCATGAATACTATGCTTGTAGCTCCAAGTAACCATATGAATGGCTTCCTTAAACCTACATTATCCGACAACGTACCTATAATCGGTCCTGAAAGCAGGAATCCTAGTGGAAATATTGATGTAGCAATACTTGCCTCCACAGCCGGTACCTCCCTAATCTCTAATATGCTGGGAAGCCATGTAAGTATTGTATCGTAGCATCCCATTGAGCATATGCATAGCCCAACCAGTATCCATAGCTGTTTCAGCCTAGCTAGGCTTTTAAGACTTGGTGTAGACCGGTTTTTCAAATATGTATGCTTCACCGGAACCCTCATATCCAATATCCACCATGATAACGCTACAGCAAGACTCCATACCCCAAACATCTGGAATACTGTTCTCCAGCCTACATTTAGTAGGTAGTATGTTAATCCCAATCCTGCAAGCTCACCGGTAGGGAATCCTGCAACATAGACTCCAGTAGCAAACCCCGCCCTCTCCTGAAACATTACGTTCACGATTTTAGCTAGGCATGGTAGAATAGCTGCAAACCCAGCTCCGAGAAGTAGCTGGGAGACTATTAGGGTATGGTAGCTTGGGGAGAAACCTCTCAGAAGGCTGAAAAACCCGAGAAGAATCATCGCAATCTTCATCGTAGCCATAAATCCAATACGGTCAATTAGGAAACCCCACGGTATACGTAGTATTATAACGGCTAGAATACATATTGAAAATACAAATCCCGCCTCAACATACGATATCCCCATCTCCCTAATAATTAGCGGAATTACAGGCGAGTAGGAGAATAGGAGGAGATGTAGGGTAAATGCTGTAAGGAAGGACTGTACTAAAACTATGCTTCCAGCTCTTCCAGCCATGAAGATACACTGTAAGCTTAAGCTTTAAAGTAGTTGGATACTGTTGCAAATACTTTACCGCCGGCATGATGTAGTACGTTTGCCTCCATACTCCAAACCCCCTCCCTAAAAAGGTTTTCCTCAGCATACGCCTTCAAAACCTCAGCAATATATACTATCTGCTCATCAACCACAACTCTACTTCTAACCCTACACTCTAAAGCAGCTATACAATCATCGATTACAGGCGGCTTAACTGCTTTAGCCTGAGTAAATGATAGATTTAGCAGCTTAGCCTTATCAACTCTACCTCCACTTCTAGTTCCAGCTATCCAAACCTGCTTTAACAGCTTTGCTGAAGGTATATTAACTGTAAACTCCCCTATCTCATCTATTAATCTATGCGTATATCCCTTCACCCATAGAGATACAGCTATTAATGGAGGCTCATCACTTACAGGAGTAATCCATGAGCATGCCATAACGTTTACTCTACCATCTCTTCCAGATGAGCATATAAGTACGACAGGACGTGGATGAAGAAGCCTATACGATTCTCTAAGATCAACTTCAACTTTCATACTGATAAATAACCTGGAGAGATAAAAACTTATGGGGACTAAGATACGCCTTGTAAACTTAAGCTTTACTTAGAAGTTAATTAGCAAGTTTAAGTTTACAAAACGCTAAGATAATATCACCTTTCCCAGATTGAGAATATACGTCTATGATTTCATCATTTTCGATAGTTGACACTCTCGGTTTGTTAGCCTTAAGGCTTCATCCTACCGGGTTCGGGCTGCGTCAATCCAGCCCTGATAAGGCGTATAGCCATATCCTGCTTGCTGGATCCTCCTCCACCCTTCTCGGCTTGGAGCCTTACTCCAGCTTTCGAACATCCAAGCCACATTTGAACGCTCAATATAACAATTAAGCAGAGTATTTAAGCTCATCAACATCCCACGGTTAAAACCGTAGGCTTTCTTGTCGATTTTATGTAAACCGTTGTTGGCATCATGTCCTCGAGAGCCGTGAATATACCGATATCCGGAAGCACAGCATCAATAGGATGCGTCCGTTAAACACTTTCCATGTATGGAATACCTAAATAGAGCTATCTACGTTAGCTTTAAATACTGGTTTTAAACTGCATGCTTGATAGTTATGGTGGTTGATGAGAAAATAATGAGTATGGAGGAGGCTGTAAAGAAATACGTTCATGATAACGATAAAGAAATACGTTCATGATAACGATGTTGTCTATATGGCTGGATTTACACATTTAATCCCCTTTGCAGCAGGTCATGAAATAATTCGGCAGAGGAAGAGGAACTTAACGTTGGCTAGGCTTACCCCAGATTTAATCTACGACCAGATGATAGCTGCTGGCTGTGTGAAGAAGCTTATTTTCAGCTGGGCTGGAAATCCTGGAGTTGGACCCCTACATGCATTTAGAAGAGCTATCGAGAAGGGTTTCCCAAACCCTATTGAGATTGAGGAATATACTCATTTCGCATTGGCTTCACGAATCTTCGCTGGAGCAGTTGGTCTCCCATTCATTCCAATCAGGTCAATTAGGGGAAGTGACCTATTAAGGTATAATCCTAACGTAAAGCTTATGAAGCCCCCATACAGTGATGAGGAGGTAGCTGTTGTTCCCCCACTAAATCCTGATGTAGCTATTATACATGCTCAGAGAGCTGATAGGGAGGGTAATGTTCAGGTATGGGGGTTGGTATGCGATGTTAGGGAGGCTGCCTTCGCCTCAAGGAGGGTTATTGTAAGCGTTGAGGAGATAGTTGATGAATATATTATTAGAAGCGATCCAAACAAGGTTTTAATACCTAGCTTTATCGTTAACGCTATTGTTGAGGAGCCTTGGGCAGCCCATCCATCATATGTTCAGGGATACTATGATAGGGATAACGAGTTCTACCTGGAGTGGGATAAGATATCGAGAGATCCTGAGCTTCTCAATAAATACCTGGATGAATGGGTTTATAACGTTCAGAACCGTAGGGAATATGTTAAGAAGCTTGGTGTTGAGAAAATAATGAAGCTGAAGCCTAAAAGCTTTTATAGCATACCTGTTAACTATGGACTATACTACTAGGTGTATGTAATATGGAGTATACGAAAACAGAGCTTATGGTTGTAGCTGCATCGAGAGAGCTTAAAGATAATGAAGTTGTTTTCGTAGGGATTGGATTACCTAATCTTGCCGCCAACCTAGCTAAGAGAACTCATGCCCCAAATCTCGTAATGATTTATGAATCCGGAGTTATAGGTGCAAACCCTACAAGAGTACCTATCTCTATAGGTGACCCCGCACTAGTTTCAGGCTCCCAAAGCGTCTGCTCAGTATTTGATGTCTTCGCCTTCTATCTACAGTCTGGGAAGATCGATGTAGGCTTTCTCGAGGGGGCTCAAGTAGATAAGTATGGAAACATAAATACTACAGTTATAGGAACATATGAAAAACCAAAGGTTAGATTACCTGGAAGCGGTGGTGGATGCGATATAGCTTCACTAGCTAAGAGAATCTTAATGATTATGCCTCATGAAGCTAGAAGATTTCCTGAAAAAGTGGACTTCATAACCAGCCCAGGATTTCTTGGAGGGAAATGGGAGAGGAGGAGGCTTGGGTTAAAGGGTGGAGGACCATTTAAGGTAATTACGGATTTAGCTATTCTAGGATTTGATGAGGAAACAGGTGAAATGATTCTTGAATCAATCCATCCCGGAGTAACGGTGGAGGATGTGAAGAGGAATACTGGCTGGAGCCTTAAAGTATCGGGAAACCTAAAAGTTACGGAGAAACCCTCAGAAAAAGATCTTCTAATCCTCCGGCAACTCGATCCTAAAGGGGTATACTTAAGAAAATAGCTTCCACAAAATACTTCACAGCCTAATTCATCAACAACCATATTTTCAACCATATGAAGTATCGAGCTTCCCACCTATACCATAATGGATCTAAAAATAAGCCGTAAACTCCATAGAATATCCGTAGAAATTCTCTAAATGATGACTACTGCAGATTTACATTATTCCCCTCAGATTTTGAAGACTATGGCTGAAGACTTTAGCAAATAGCTTCACAGCATTTAATCTGTGAAGCTATTAGCGCTGATGTACCTGCAGACAACTCTAGAACCGTTAGGGCAGTGTTGAAGCGTATTACCTTTAAGTTAATGAAGCTGTAGAAGCTTCAACCCTAGCTGAAGATATTGTTAATTCGCTAAGTAGAGTCTTAAGATATGCTTGGTGAGAATCTAAACAATATATGGGCTAGGAGAAAGATTGTAGCGGTTATGAAGAAGAGGTATGTAAATCCGTAGATTTGGGCAATAAATGGTCCTAGATAAGCTCCTACAGCCTCACCTAAACCCATAAAAACATTTAGTAAGCCTGCTTCACCCTGAGGAATAACCTCCATCGAAGTTGATAAAACATGAACATGGTATAAAGCATAAGCAAAACCCATTAAGGCTAGAATCAACGATGCTGAAGCTACCGTACAGATATTCATTACCGTAAGAGACCACAAGGTGAAAATAAGAATACTTCTAAACAATACAGCCTTTACTAGAGTCTCATCTTCCTCCTGCTGTCCAGCTTTACTACCTACTAGGAAATACCCTATAATTGCCCCGCTTGAGTTTAAAGCATATACGGTGAAAACCATACTTCCAGGTAAACCTAAATCTCTAGAGAGGAATATAGGTAGTGGAGTAAATAGAGTACTTGTAGCTAAAGAGAAGAGAATTAAGCCCCCACAGAAAGAGTAGATACTTCCCCCCATTAAATTCCCACCAGTAAATCCGCTAGTAGCTCCTGACGCTATAGCTACCCCCCTATATGTGAAGCCTGCAATCCTCTCTATACGGACAAACATCCTCTCAAAAACTAGAATAGGATCCTTAACCAGAATTAGGGAGAGGAGAAACGCTGAGAAGTTTAGGAGACTACATAGAGTTAGTATTGCTCCAGCACTAAACCCTACAATTGAAAGGAGGACTCCGTGAAGTAAACCAATAAGCCACCCTATCTCAGTTAATCCTTCATAGAAAGCATAGGACTTCCCCCATTCCCCCCTTGAGTAAAGCTCCGCTATCAATATATTCTTGGACGGTTCATGAGCTACATGAAGAACAGCCATAACTACGTATAAAACTATAATTGTATGGATTGATGATGTAAGGGTGAATAGGTATAGTATGATGGAGCATGATAGAAATGAAATTAAAACATACCTCCTATAATGCTTCGTCCTATCACAAATATACCCCCAGAAAAAGGATGCAGGTATATTTAGAAGTAAAGCTGTAGACGCCATAACCCCCATACTAATCAGGGATCCACCTATACTAATAATGTATAGGGGGAGGAAGACAGAGAATAGTCCGAACGCTACCTCATGAATTAGGAATCCAAGCTGCCACATACAACCCCTAATAGCATTAACCAATATAACAGTTTCCCAACTCTAAACCGGTACTAAAGTTAACATATAGTAGACTTATCAAGCCTAAGGATTAACTTGACAGCATCATAGCTAGCTGAAAGACTTAAATAGCTGGAATCTATAGTTAATTGGAATGATGAGCTTTACGTAATGATTAATGATTGGGGAGGTTTCGTCTGACCGGTAAAGTATAGGGTGTAAATACTTCTATTCAATTAGCCAGCCTCTTAATATTGCGCAACATGAAATAGTAGGGGGTGGAGGAGATGGTAAATTGTTGATTTTGTGTTAGGGGGATATGCCTGTGAATTTCCGCGGCTTCATCCTCCTTTTCTCAAGGAAGTCTCTGCATCTCTCCCTAAACTCCTCAGATAGCCAAACCATTGATGTTATGTCTCTTGCTAGCTGCCAGTTAAGCATTGCTAGATCTGTCCAGAATTTTAATGCTGACTTGATGATGCGGAATGCTTGGGGGCTTTTCCCATCTATTATTTCGATAGCTAGCTTCCTAGCCTCATTATCGACATCCTCATCGTCTACAACCTTATTAACTAGGCCGAGCTGGTAGGCTTCATCTGCTGATAGTAGTCTTCCAGTGAAGAGAATTTCCCTCGCTTTTTTATCACCTACGATTAATGGTAGTAGCTGAACTCCTCCTCCAAGAGCTGTTGCACCTACGGTTGCTTCAGGCTGCCCAAGCCTTAATGATTTACCGGCAACAGCGAGATCACACATCATTAAAAGCTCATTCCCCCCAGCAACACATACACCCCTAACAGCAGCTATTACAGGCTTACCTGTCTCCCTTATTAGCTCCATAATCCTCCAAAACGCTTCTAACCATCTAACACCCTTCTCAAAATCCATATTGATAAGCTCCTTAACGTCAGCTCCAGCACAGAAGTTATTGCCTACGCTCGTAATGATTAATGCATGTACGCTATCATCCCTATCTGCGCTTAACAATGCATCGTAAAGCTCATTCATAACCTCCATGTTTAAAACATTTAAACGTTCAGGATTGTTCAACTTAATCCATAGAATCCTACTATCAGAATCCCTCTCAACAACAATCCTCCTATACATAGCCACCACATCCACCCAACTTAACCCCTACTAAATAGGTAGAACCTACTGGAGGAAAACCATCTAGTTTAAACAACTCAACATCCATGTAGAATAGTTTATATAGTGTAATATCCATATTGGTAACACCTCAACCCCTCATCTACTAAAAGTACTTAAACTTAACTACTGTTGATGAGGATGTGGCAGCTTAGGAAAGATTTATACTGTTTAGTAGATTTAGCAGCTTAGCATGCTGCCTATTAATCCGCTAGTTCAGATTTATCCTGCAGCTTTAGATGAGCTATCCTCTAAACTAATCTCTAACCCCATCCCATAAGTTGATGTTGAAGATATGATTGTTAGGAGTTAGGATTAAAGTAAGTAGCAGCATCCTGCTAAGAGCATAAACCATATTAACATATGTTACAGGATTAAGTTTATATATTGTTTTTAAAGTTACATTTATGGTTAAGTTTGACGATAAAGATGTTAAAATTGTAAATATACTTCAAGATGATGGTAGAATCCCCATTAGTAGTATTGGTAAAATGCTTGGTATAAGTCATGTTGCTGTTTTGAAGAGGCTGAAGAAAATTAAGGATGAAAACATATTAAAGATCTCAGCCTTAATCAATCCTAGAGTTTTAGAGTTAAGGTTTGCAACTATATTTGGGGATGTTCAAGACTATGACTCCCTCCAAACCCTTCTTAAAACATTTGAGAAATGCCCAAGAATAATATTTCTAGCACCGATGGTTGCAGGATATAACTTCATAGCTATTGTAGCTGCTGAGAATCAAGACGTATTGGAGAACGTAGTTTCAATATGTGCTATTAGAAACTTTAAGGGTATTAGGAGAGCTGAAGTATACATTACAAGTACGCCTACAATACCTAAATACATACCCATTAAGGTAGTTGTGGAGAGAAGCCTTGAAGATTCTCCTTGCGGCATGAAGTGTGGAAGATGTATAGCCTACATTGAGGATAAATGTATTGGATGCCCATCAACAAAATACTATAAGCGTGGAGAAGCTAAACTATAGAGTTATGCACTATCTCGTAAGTATAGGTTACGGATTGTAACAGTAGGTTTATAAGTTTCATCATCATCAACTCCTCATGTTTGAGGGTTTAAGGTTTGATTTAAAGGAGGTTATGCCATGCATTAAAGATTCAAGTAGGATAAGGTTTATAGCTCAGGCAAACATGGAGTTTCCACGTGAATTGATAATTGCGCTATCCTTTATGTTTCCACCTGGACTTACTGTTTACGATGATGGATGTGGAGCATTAACGCTTAAGCTATGGGATAGATTAATAACAATATTTCCCTCAGGTAGAGTTGGTGTAACATATACTCTAGACATTAATGAGGCTAGGGAAATTCTTGAGAAAATTAAGAAGTTAATCGTTAAGGCTGAGGACGAACTTAAAAGATACGGTGTACCCAGCCAAAACGAGATAGATGCTAGAAGAAAGCTTACAGCTCTACAGCTCTACAAGTACTTACCGAAAACAAACTGTAAGCTCTGCGGTGAAGCTACATGTATGGCTTTCGCCGTTAAGGTACTTAACGGTGAGGTAAAGCTTCCACTATGTAAGCCGTTAAAAGGAGAGTTTAAGAGTAGGGTTGATGAGCTTAGGGAATGGGCTGGTGATAGAATACTTAAATCGCTTGGATGGGAGTAGCTTAATGAAGTACTTGCTGATAGTCTCAAGGATTTTGGATGGTAGCCTTTCAAATCTTGTATTTGAGCTGGATGATGAGGCTAGAATATATCTAGTAGGGGATGGAGTATACAATATTAAGACAGGTAGGTTAAGGCTTTTCCTTGCAAGCAATGATGATTTAGAGGAGAGGGGGATTAAAGCTGAAGGATTGGAGGATGATGATTTCTACAATAGGTTAATTGAGGATTTAATGGAGTGGTGTGATCGTGTTATCTTCATCTAAGCATTTAACAATAATAATTCTAGCCTCACCTGAAAGCCGGAATGCCTTGATAGGGCTTAAAATAGCCGGTAAAGCTGTTGATAGGGGATACATAGTAAGGATTTTCCTCCACGGTGAAGCTGTAGGTATTGCTAGAGTAAATGATCCTAGATTTAACAGCACTTTAAAAACACTTATCGATAAAGGCGTTGAGGTAAGGGTTTGCGCTCAATGCGCTGCCGCTAGAGGATATGTAGATAATGATCTTAGAAGTAGGGAGCTTAACGAGAGGGTAATTATAGGTGGATTTAGCGATTTAGCTACATATATTAAAGTCTCAGATAGGGTGTTAAGCATTAGTTAAAGCCCTCATAATAATATCTAAGCCACCATCAATTAGAGCAATGGATGGAGTGTATATAGCGCTTGGAATCATTGATGAGATGGATGTAAACATATTTTTAATTGATGATGGAGTATACTGCGCCATTAAAAAACAGCATACATTAAATAAGCCTTCAATCGGGGACCTTATCTACACCCTATACCCTGAAGCCGGAATCTACATTTATCTACAATCACTAATAGAGAGAAATGTGGATGTAGGGGAGATAGTGGAGGTAGCTAAGGTAATAGGTAAGGATGAAGCATTAAAACTAATTAAGAATTCAGAAATAATAATTAACCTCTAATCTTAATACTACAAATCCATCATGCAATAGAATGGAAACCTTAACCACTTTTACCCATACCGGTTAAATAGAATATGATCATCAAGAATTAAGCCATAAGCTACGTAGCGTTTGTTATATTAGCTTCTCCAGTCTTCTTACCTCTAATGTTTTACTATTACCTAAGCCATCGCTTAATACTACTGTATTGTTTATTACCGAGTTTACTATGTATGCCTTATTCTTGATTACTAATCTGTTCCCAGGCTTTAAGTTAATAATTCTCATAGATATGTACTGCCTCCCCCTTCTACGTCCCTCCCTGCTTCTACGCTGCTCCCCGTATGATTTGGATATTTTAACAATCCATCTTCTACGTATCTCATCAACTATTTGGCGAACTGCATGAATGTTGAATACCTTTATATCATATCCCTTTTCAAGATCCTCAATTTCAAGAATATTTTCCCGGAATATATGCATTAACGTATTTTTAAACTCCCTAACTTCATCATCATAGTTGAGTGGTCTAACTTGAATTACAGCTTCATAACTTCCAGAGTAGCGTTTTAAGCATAGAGGACAAATATCCCTCACCCACTCTACACCTATCCTTAACGTTTTACTTATTGGGTTATTGCCTATTAATGCTTTAACCTCAACCTCCAATAATGGACTATATATTTCCAGCGGCTTCAGAACTGTATCCACTATCTTAACCCCTAATGCCGGCTTAATGCTTCTAGCTGAGGCATTACTTATTAGATTATATATCTCCATCACATCATCGGCTCTAACCCATCTATTACCGGACCTGATTGAGCCACATTTACGACATATATGTATCACTACCCCCCTCCTAACTTCAAATAGGCTGCAGGATTCTAGTAGGCATTTCAAACATAGATTATTAAATATAGGTGTATCTGCAGACTCCTCTACACCACATTCAGCGCAGAATCTACTCATAACTGTAATAGTACCTACTGTTAAATATTCTTAATGCCTACCAGCATATCCTACACAGCAATACTATTAACCTAAGAAGCTGGATTAAGCGGATCTATAATGCTTATCAATAATCTCCCCAGTTTCAGGTAGCGGCTTATAGCCGATTATCCCCTCTATTAGCTTATGGGTTTCCCTATCTCTAAGCAGGGCTATGAATCTATTAACCATCTCCTTCCCAAGCCTATCCCTCCCAACTAGGAAGTCAACTATCTCCTCAGTTAACGGTATAAAGTCCAGATTATACATTTCAGCAGCTATTTCAGCAGTAATACCTACATCCGCTCTTCCCTGAGCTACTGCTGCCGCAACTGCTGTATGGGTTTTAACCTCGTATGTATACCCCCTAATCCTCCTCGTTAACTCCCCAAACTCTAATCCTAGCTTGCTGGATAGCTTCCTAAGCTCTATATCCATATATGTCCTTATCCCAGATCCCTTAACCCTATTAACTATCAATACATCATCCCTAACTAGGTCGTTGAAGCCTAAAATCTTCTTAGGGTTTCCTCTAGATACTGTAAACCCTATCCTCCTAGCATATCCTCTTACAAGAACCGCCTTATCCCTTGCCTTAAGCTTATCCAGGTAAGGTACATTATACTCCCCAGTTTCCTCACTTAGTAGATGGGTTGGAGCTATATCTGCCTCCCCATTAATTACTGCATACCACCCCCTAAGAGAGCCTGTGGGAATTATCTTACACTCATCAATCAATCCTCCATACCCCAAAATTCTGCTTAAAGCTATATCGTGGCTACCTATAAAGACAAGCTTAGATATCTTCAGCCTACTACTAAACAGGTAAACGTCAACAAGCTCATACTCCTCAATAACCTCCCTACCTTCAGGTATATGGAGATAGCCGTCAGCATAGCTTAAAGCTGAAACAGATCCTGAGCTTAGGGATAGAGGATAGCTAAGTAGTCCACGCGTAGAGTCAACAATACCTACGGGTATTAGCCATGACTTCCCACCTCCAACCCTAAGCCTATAAGGCATTCTAGCCTTAACAACCTCCTCGCCGGCCAGCCTTAAACCTTGAAGCTTAGCTATTATTGGCTTAACTACCTTATGGAAAATCATCGTGCACGACATTGGGAATCCGGGCATACCTATTAGAAGCCTTCCATTAGCTACAGCTATAACCGTAGGTTTTCCAGGCTTAGCTTTAAGGCCATGAATAATAACTCCAGGCTTACCAATATCGTTAAACACCCTATATATTAAATCCCCTAATCCAGCTGATGTACTGCCTGAAGTTACTACTACATCAGCATCCCTTAAGCTTAACTCTATCCTCCCCCTCATCTCCTCGTAGCTATCCGGTAAGTGGCCAGCATATTTAGCCTCTACTCCAAGCTCCTTAAGAAGGCTTAGTAAGACGTAGCTGTTAACATCGTACACCTGGCCTAGAGATATCTTTACCCCAGGCTTAATAACCTCATTACCTGTAGAGAATACTGCTGCCTTAACCCTACGGTAAACCCTAACGCTACAAATACCTAGAGAGGCAATCAACCCTATATCGTGGGGTTTAAGTAGGGTACCTCCCCTAAGAATTAGGTCACCCATAGAGATATCTGAAGCCGTAGTTGCAATATTCTCCCCGGGATGTACTGCTCTATAAACCAGAACCTCAGAGCCAACTCTCTGAGTATACTCCTCCATAACTACTGAGTCCGCCCCTCTAGGAATAACAGCTCCAGTAGCTATCTCCACAGCCTCCCCACTACCTACCTCTATTCTTGGAGCCTCCCCCACAGCTACCGATCCGGTAATTCTAAGCCTTACCGGATGCTCCTCATCAGCGCCGTAAGTATCCTCAGCCCTAACAGCATAGCCGTCAACTTCAGCTCTATCAAACAATGGATAATCTATCGGGGCATAAATATCCTCAGCTAAAACCCTACCTAAAGCATCCTCAAGACCTACCTCCTCAACACCTAAAGGCTTCAAACACAAATACCTCCCCAACTCCCTCTCAACATCCCCAATACCTACCAATACGTGAAACAGCCTCCTCCCAGCAGATGAGCTTAACATAACCTACTTATCAATCCCCAATCTTAAATACTTTACCATACATCAGGATACTGTGAAGCCTTGACTCCATGAATTTACTACATGCCAACTCGATATTATCCATCAGAAGACCTACTTATTTAGGCTTCAGGTAAGCATGTCTAAGACAACCAGATTTGTTATGATAAATGTAACGTAAGGCTTCGAAATACCCATTTATGCCAGGTTAATATATGAAGTTATCCTAACTTAGGGTTTGCTTCTGAAAGCTTAACGCTAGCTTCCGGATTAACTAGTGGGTGAGGAGCTGTTAATTATGCTGGCTGACCGGTTCTAGAAGCTCAACCTCAACTAGGCTTCCCCCATCATATCCCTCAACTTCAGGAGGCATAATTACTACTCCATTACCCCTAATAAGCGTTGATAGGATTCCTGAGCCTGTTGTTCTTAGAGGCTCCGCATACAGCTCATCCCCGCATTTAAAGACCTTAACCCTAACGTAGGATGTATATCCTGTAGTGTTCACTAGCCTCCTGGTAAGCTTTGCCTTAACCCTTGATCTTCCAAGCTCACTAATTCCAAGCATTCTTCTAATTGACGGCATTACTACTAGGTCTAGGCTAGCTAAAGCCGCAACAGGATATCCTGAAACCATAAATACAGGTTTACCACCAACAACCCCAGCTCCAACCGTTCTTCCAGGTCTCATAGCCACCCCTCTAAACACTATTTTAGCCTCCCTCATATCCTCCAAAACCTTAGGAACCAAATCCATCTTACCTACACTACTTCCACCAATAGTGATCACTATATCCGACTTCTCCAAAACATCCCTTAACGATTCACTAATGATTTTCTCATCATCCGGCTTAGGATTCACCCTCATTAAATCAAGATAGCTATACATGGATAAGTATGAATAGACTAGGTAGGAGGTACTATCATAGACTCCCCCATCGAGAGGTTTTGGTTCTCTAGGCTCAAATACCTCGCTTCCCGTAGGCATTATTGAAACCTTAACCCTCCTAAGAACCTTAACCCTAGAGAATCCGAACGATGCTAACGCAGCTATATGCCACGGCTTAATAACAGTTCCCCTTCCAACTACTAGGGATCCAGCTTCAAAATCCTCCCCCCTCCTAGATACATTCCCCCACTCAGCCACAGACCTATATATTAAAACCTTATCCCCAATTCTTGAAGTATCCTCATACATGACGACAGCGTTAGCGTTTGGGGGAAGACTTGCTCCAGTAGCTATTTCAATAGCTGTGTATGGCTTTAACTCCATAGCTTCACCCCCAGCATACACCCTACCTATAACCTCAAGCTCTACAGGGTTTGATTGGGAAGCACCATAAGTATCCTCAGCCCTAACAGCATAACCATCCACAACAGACCTGTTTGACGTAGGTAGGCTATAGGGAGCGTAAATATCCTCAGCTGAAACCCTCCCCGAAGCATTTAAAAGATCCACCTCCTCAACACCAATACTTAACCTACTATTCTTCACAACAGCCTCCACAGCCTCCCCTACACTTATTAAAGAGTAAAGCAGCCCCATCAACAAACCTTCAGCACCTCCACTTATAAATCTTCCACCAGCAATTTACCAATAGCTACATGAATACAGCAACATAAGCTCCGCCAACATAACCTATGCTAAGTAACTGTTAGGAATCCCACTGCTAAAAGAATATTTAGGATTATCGTTGAGGAAGGCTGAGCATTATTGGATTGTTCTTAGGATGAGCTGAAGACGGACAAGTAGTTTAGCTCTAGATGAAGCTTAAGAATTGAGGAATATTAGAGGATTTAGCAAGGTCCCAACCCACATTCTACGACTACTTGAAGAGGTGAAGATACTGCATAGACTCAGAAACCAGTCTCCTAGACAGGTTTATAAGTGTAAGAAAACCCAAAGCCCCTTTCGATGGGACTTCTCAGAAGTAAAGATGGGAAAGCTACCCCATGACATCTTTATAGCTTAAACTATTTAAACAACTATAAAGATTAAGTGTTTAGAGATGGATTTGAAGATGATAAAGATCTGACATAAAGGAAAACTAGAAAACAAACAAATGAATAGGGGTGGGAAACTGATAACTTTCTTAAAGAGAGATCTTTAAAGTGGAGAAGATTAGTATACTCTAGGACGATTTAACCTCCATGGATGAAGTAATCCCAAAAAACTTCAACCTCCCTATACTCAACTCTAGCTATACCATTATCTATTGATTTTACTATGTGCGGTGCACCGCAGTCCAAACATACAACAACATCACCAACTATAGTATCCCCATCTATTTCTATTTTACCTCCACACCGTGAACAGTTAGCAAGCATTTGACTATTTGCAGATCAAGATTTAAAAACCTTACTATTAGAAATGTATACAAATGTTCACGCTAAACGATTTAATTTACGTTTACAAATATTAATTGTTAAGTTGGGCAGTAAAGCTACCTTAACTGAAAGTTTTGCTGTTAATGATGGAATTGTGAAACTAGTGTTAATTATAGTTTGATATAAGTTTCTTGTATAAGGTTCCAGCAATGGAACTTTATACAGAATAACAGACATAATAACTCTTTAACTTTGTTAATAGTTTTCTTTAATGTTGATGAAGTTGTTTAGAAAATAGGCTTTGGAAACCTATTTTCTAAGCTGTTATATTACAGTTTGTAACGAAATGGATATATAGCATTCACAATTTGGACAGATTGTTAGTGAGTTAGATGGAGGAGTGTGCATAAGGTATATGGCTGAAATCGTAGTTGGGAAAGGTAAGCTTATGATTGGTGAAACGTCTAAAAGGAATGCTAGGTCTAAGAATGCTTCCGCGAAGGCTGGGAGCACTCCATTAGGAGGGCTGACAAATAAAGCGGAAATGGTGGCCTCTTTCATTCGTAAAAACTATTCATATATGGTGTTTTCAATGGTTTTTCTCGGCATTCTAGCAGGTCTGACGGCGCCGGCTCAAGTTCAATTGCTTAAACCGTTCATGCTTCCTCTTACTGGCGTAATGGTATGGGCTATGACTGTAACGATAAGATTTAAAGAGCTTGCCCAAATCGTTAGGAAGATTAGGCAAATAATACTTGGGCTATTATTCAGCTATGTATTTTTTCCCAGTAATCTGCTTTATTTTAGCCATGATCTTTCTGCTCCCTAGACCGGAGGGCATAAGCTGGTACTGGTAGGGGGATGGATGAGGGATAGATTAGATAATCTGTTGATCATTGATGAGTTAGAGATTATGATTCTTGAATAGTTATCAATAAGTTGTTACGTAACTTCCCCTTTAACGCTTGCTAAGTTTGTGGATGTTGGAGCCATCACTATTCTATTCTCAATTCAGCCTATGAAGCCGTGTTCAAAGTTTTATAAATTTATGGGCTGTCTTAAAGGTGGAGGACATGCCTATTCCATTGATACAAATTCTGGATGCTACTTTAAACTTTGGCTGTTCATTTGTTCACTATTTTTTCCCAGTATTTTTGGTTGATGCTGCAGCCTGGGTCTGGACCTTGTAGGTCGTTGAAGTAGGCGTAGGCTCTTGCTCTGCATCCTCCACATATGTATTTGTATTCGCATTCTCCACATCCCTTAAAAGCATCTCTGCTCCTTATCTGTTTTAGGACTGCTGATTCTCTCCATATTTTAACTAGGCTTTGCTCTCGAATATTTCCAACTTTTATAGGTATGAAGACGCATGGCTCAATGTCTCCGTTTGGCTCCATACCGCAGTAGAGGCGGCCAGCTCCACATCCACCAATGAATTCCGTTAGGGACTTTGTTCTTCCCCTAAGCATTTCTAAGGCAGCTCTATTCGTGAAGTGTGTTGCAACTACTGGGCCGAAGGCAAACCTGTATGAGGTAACAGCATATTGGGGAGCTGTTGAAAACACGTCTAATCTTCTGCTGCTGTCGATGAGTTTTGAGTAGAGAAAATCCAAGAGCTCCTCCCTCTCTTTTGGAGTTAGATCCTGATCCACTATTTCTCTTCCTCTGTTTACGGGTATGAAGTTGAATACTATGAACCTTTTTACGTGAAGCTCATTCTCGACGAATTCTATGAGTCCCGGTATTTCCTTCAAGTTATAGTGGGTTGCTGTTGTCGCAACACCAGTATCTAAACCGGCTTCAACACAGTTTCTTATACCTTCTACAGCTCTCTTCCAAGCACCAGGCACCCCCCTAAATCTGTCGTGGGTTTCCTCAAATCCATCTAGAGAAATTTCAACGTATTGGACACCGGCCTCCTTCATCTTTTGCGCGACGGCTTTAGTGATTAATGTTCCGTTTGATGCAACGGAAACATAAAACTCCTTATCGGCTGCGTATTTGGCTACTTCAAGGAAGTCTTTTCTCGCTAGTGGTTCCCCGCCTGAGAATGAGAGAGCTACTACCCCAGCACTTTCAAATTCATCTATGGCCTTCTTCGCTTCTTCCGTTGTTAATTCGTCGGGTGCCGGCTTCGGTCCAGCGTTTTCATAGCAGTGTTTACATTTCAAATTGCATTGCTTTGTGAAGTTCCAGACTATGAGGAATGGGGCGGCTGTTGTTTGCGGTCTTTGCACGCCGTAGTAGCCTATGCCCTCAAGAACATTTGCAATTCCACGTCTCACCACAGGATTCCTTAAGGATTCCGCCAGCTGCTCCTTTGAAACGCCGAAGGAATCTGAACCTTTATCAAGGGCTAACTTAACTATAGCGTAGGCTATTTTTTCTTGAAAGCTTAATTTTCCCTGTTCACCTGCATACTTTCTTAGTGCGGACTCCAGCTTACTGCCTTCCCCCGTTCTTTTTGAAACCCACCTCAACAAGATTCTCGATATGGGATTACCAAGCCATGCCTTAACAGTATTTACAACCAGATCTGCCTCATGCATTTCATCTCCCTCCCAAATAGTTTACCACGGCTTTAATCCCGCTTTTTATGAAGCTGAACTGCTTTTTTCTCAGCCATTCCATAACGATTCTTGACCTAAGATAGAATGTGATGTATGCTTTTCGGAGTAGGGCTTTAATCTCTTTTTCAGATACTTCTCCGATTTTGACGATTGGTTCAATAGCTGTGTATTTAGACCAGTCTTCTGTGAGAAGCATGTTGTTCCTTTTGGCGTAATCAAATATTGGGGTTCCTGGGTATGGTGTAAGTATGGAGAATTGCGCGTAGTCCAGGTTTAGGCTTTTAGCGAATTTTATTGTTTCCTTGATTGTTTCTTTGGTGTCTTGTAGGAAGCCAATTATGAAAGAGCCTAAAACCTGGATCCCGGAATCCTTCAAAATTTTCACTGCTTTCCTTACTTGTTCAAGCGTGATTCTTTTCCCTATAACATCCAGTATTTTTTGGGAGCCTGACTCTATGCCGAGATATATGATCCAGCAGCCTGCCTTCTTCATTTTTTCAGCAAGCTTCTTTGATAATGTATCAACTCTTGATGATGCCCCCCAGCTTATGTCCCAGCCCTGCTCAACTATTCCATCACATATTTTTTCAGCTCTCTCCTGGTTAAGCGTGAATGTATCATCTATAAACTCAATGTTTCTAATGCCGTACTCCTCATATATGATTTTCATCTCTTCAAGAACGTTTTCCGGACTTCTCCCCCTCCAGTATCCGCCGAAAAGCCTTGAGGATGAGCAGAATGAGCATTTGAAGGGGCATCCCCTGCTTGTAAGCATTGTCGTGTATTTTACTCCGTTAAATTTGTAGAGATGCATGGGAAGCAGGTCTCTGCTTGGGAATGGTATGTCATCTATATTCTTTATGAAGGGTCTAGGCTCAGTCTCAATTACCTCATTCCCCCTCCTGAAAGTTATCCCCCTCACCTCGTTTAGTGAGGATCCTTTCTCAATGTTCTCAATCAATTCTCTAGCTGTCTCTTCACCTTCACCCCTAACAATTACGTCGATGTATTTACATTCCTCCATGGATTGCCTCGGCATGAAAGATGCATGAGGCCCACCTAGAATTACTATACAATCCTCTCTAATCCTTTTAGCTGTTTCCGCAACTTTATATGCTTCATAAATGGAAGACGTTACAGAAGTTATTCCAACAACATCCGGATTGAAGCTTCGCAGCTCCCTTTCAACATCTCCTATTGTATAGTTGAGAATGTTTGAATCTATAATTTTCACTTCGTGACTCTGCCTAAGCATTGAGGCAATATATGCTAAGCCCAATGGAGGCGGTGAAGCGCCAACCACCGATTTGACTGCTGAATTATATGGAGGTGATATCAGGCATACCTTCATGTTTTCACCTCTACTCTTAGAGTTCCAGCTTTAAGCAGAATGTTGTAGATGCTTTCCGCTTTTCCTCCACAATCTTCACGAAGAGCCAGTAGAGAAGGGATGGGATTCTGCTATACTCTTTGAAGCAGGATTTTTTCATTATCACCTTTGCCTGGTAAACGTTACGCCTTAAACAGCTAAAAATCAACACAATAACGTAAATGACAACTGTTAAAAGCAGGAATTCTTCCATTGTAATTCAACCTGAAATACGCAATATTTTATCATTACATAATGAAAGAAGTATATATATCTTTTGTTATAAAGATATATATCTTTTGTTACAAGATGTAACTAAGATAAGTAGATAAGCAACATAGACAGGAAATCATCTCCATCTTACAAGAGGGTGTGAGTGCCTCCATCATCAATAGGCTTCAACCGGAGTTACGCTGAATATTAGGTTTCAGGCTTACCATCGTATATGTTGAGGTAGAAGCACCAAATGGTATTTTAACTACAACAGCAGTGCTTGCAATCCGATAACCATCATGGTGGTGGAGGATGCTGACATTTTAAACGTCATGATCCATGAATGTTCAGCAAGAGTATAGATGAATATTATATGGAAGCTATGATAGGTGAAGCTACAGTAGTTTCAAAATACCTACCGGTTAAGATAATTGCAACTAAAAACATGAAGATACATCTTGTAGAATAAACTGTGGAAGATGCCTAAGGTATGAATAAAGAAATACTTGCTTGTTCAGCAGCAAAGTATTATAGAGGATCTCTGTAGGTTATGAAGATAATTAAGAATGATGCTTAAAATAGAAAAGCTTGTCTGTGAAAACCATGGAGAAGATGTTTTAGGTGAAGTATCAGCCTGAAACACAGAGGTGGTTTCAAAATATTTAAGTTTATCATATTCTATATCTCATATGTATTATTATGCTTGAATGTTATGATTGCTGAAGCATTATGGCTATTCTCTCGCATCTTATTATTGCTCTTCTAAATGTTAAGCCGTGAGTTGAATCTCTCTATGGCTGACCTCATTACTTTATATCCCTCCTCATCGTATGTTATTTGCTCCTCCCATTCCTAGGGTTTACAGGTATGTTGCCTGAAACCATCCCCCCAGCCTATCCCTCACCTCATATGTATCGTATGCCGAATCTCCATAAACCCCTTCAGGCTTACTTTCATCTTATCGTAGACAGGGTTGAACATCTTAGAGTCGTGGGTGTTTCCCGGGCTAATAGCTACGGCTATAGGCTTCGACCCCTCATCAACTATTACATGTATCTTCGCCCCCCTCCTATGCTGAATCCATCATACCCTACTTCTTCACCCCCCTTTAGCCTCTACTGTTGTACTATCTATTGCTACACGTTTACCTCATGGATGTGAGGAACTCAATTATCTTACCCCATACTCCTGAAGTCTTCTAAGCCTTCTCCAGCAGTTACGTATGATCTATACTTCCTATCATTCCCAACACCACCTACAGCCAGTAGTAAAAACATATAGCGTTAATCAATGATCTATCATCGCTTAAAGCCCTCCCACCCCTCCTAGGCTTAGGTGGGAGAAAAGATGAAATGACGCCCCACTCCTCATCACTCAACTCACGAAACTCCATAACAAAATAAGCAACAGAAAATTAAATATTTTGAAACCACCTCACGGTATTGCTTGCCTATTCCTAGAGCTTTGCTTCTTCAATTATTATTTGCGCTATTTTCTTTACGTCTGCTTGGTATATGTCAAGCGTTGGAACTTTCTGTAGATATTTTGATATGTTTATTTCGTAGTGTATTTTCTTTCCAGACTTCTCTAAAACTTTAGAAGCACACCTGTTTGCGCATCCGTTTATGACAATGTTCTTCTTCGCTTTTTCAGCTATGTCCAGATGATGCTTAGAGCCCGCTGCAACAGCTACTGTACAGCACATGCGTCCCTTATCTAAGTTTGTAAGCAGAACACCTACTGCCTGCCCAACCTGTCCAACGTTTGCAGCTCCATCACAAACCCAAATAACATTTTCATGCTCAGCAGACTTATAGCAATCCTCAAGTATTTTAGGTTCCTTTTTCTTTTCATTCTCCATAATTTTTATCCCTCCTTTTCAGCTGTAAATTTTAGGCGTTCATTTTCTCAAGGGCTTCACTGCCCAACATGCCTACATCAACGCCTAAAGCCTTAGCACGTGATGTGACAGATACAACATTTCTTTGCAGAGCATCTTCAATCTTTGTTAAGCCAACTATTCTGGCTGCAGTCACATTCCTTTTTTCAAGCTCATTTATATCGAAGTTACCGCAAACCAAAAGACCCTTTTTCGCTATTACCACTATGACAGCTGGCTTTTCAGGCGCTTCTGGATTTCTTATTTCAACACCTATTGCGGTACCAGACCGAGTATTTAGAGGTTTAATTTCAATCATCAAATCTCACTCCATTCAAGGCATAAGTGAAGGCTTTACTCTTTTAAGGGCATTTAAGAAAACAGCAAAAGCTGGCATTCCCGCTACTGGAATTATTGTGAAGAATGTTTCAAGAATCTCCTCCATCCAATTCACCAATAATCTGTCCAAATTGTGGAAGCTATATATACATTACAAACTGTAAATATAGCAACAGGAAATAAAATGCTAAATTACCAATAGTATTTCGCATAACTTTTCTATTGTTCCTTAAGTATATGCTATGATGATCTGCTTGAGGCTTTGAGGATGAAGAGAGATTACGAATTCAACATAAGTAGGCAGATACCCAAACATGAAAAAATAGTGTGGAAAGAACTTTAGCGAATACTAAGGTTCATAGAGGTAATCAAAATGCTTAAATTCACAGAGTTGGAATAGATGCTCAGAATATAAGAGCTGCAGTATGTAAGAATAGCTGATACGGAGCAGAGGCTTTGAGACTTATCCAAAACTAAATCGAAATATTTCTTAAGGTATGAATTAAACCATAACTTCACAACTTCTCATTTAAACCCTAATAAATGTCTGAAGAGGAGATGGGATAAGGGCCTCCACTAGTCCCTTATGTTTATGTAGTTGAAGGAAGTGGACTTCGTTCATATAAGTAAGTGTGTCGCTAGGAGATGGCTGGAAAATATGAGGATGCATAGTGTTGTTAATTGTATATAATTTAGCTTTGTGGCTTAATTCTTCGATGATCGTACTTTCTATTTTAATTTGGTATGAGTTAGGGAGTAAATGTTAAGGTTTTCCGTTCTATTGCATGGATAGATTTGCGAATTTCGAAATTAAGCCACAAAGCTT
>Ga0080004_1124194_pt1 | contig 44561 bp, 39 predicted proteins | sample WasSprMetagenome_FD_69207 | JGI IMG/M metagenome (GOLD analysis project Ga0080004, IMG submission 69207) | Sulfidic aquatic microbial communities from Washburn Spring, Yellowstone National Park, USA - WS (SPADES assembly) (version 2) | ecosystem: Environmental > Aquatic > Thermal springs > Hot...
AAAGAGGCTCCTATCCATAGAGGCTACCGTAGAATGGATAAGGAAGAGGGCTGTGCACCTCTTCATACATAAGGTTAGGGATGAAAAGCTACCGATCAAGAGCATACTGCGGATGATAGACGCAAGCTAAATATAGAAATGCAAACAATCAGCTAAGTTAAAGGAGGAATCGACGAAAAAGCATGGGGCATTTTTTTGAAACTACCTCAAAGTTAAAATAGAGCGAGTTAAAATAAGAAAAACGGCTTTCTTCATCGATTAAAGGGGTTCTGGGATGCCGCAGAAGATCGTTTGTGAAAAATGCGGATACGTTTTCTATTATGGGGAGGATCTCGTAGTTCCTGAAGACCTCCTCCGTCAGAACGATTATCAATGCCCGGGTTGCGGAAGAAAGCTCGACTCCAACACCTACACGATTACCATCATAGCTAGAGGTAAACGCTAAGGTCCCTCTCCCAGATCTTCCCTTGTTTCATTGCCTTATGAAATCCAATAAAACTTTTTTTTCTTTTCATGAGGATGATCCTCGGTTTTTAAGGCTTTGGAATATGAAGGCAACTTTTAAAGACTTTCATTATCAATTTCAATTTTCGAATGCGCTAAAAGCCTAACTATGGTGGTAGTAGATCCCCCGGTCTCAAAGCGAGCGAGCTTGTGGTATGAGGCTTTCCACTCCTTCTTAGAGTGTCTGTCGTTGTGCCTAGTATCATGTTTTCTCTCCTTTTCGTTAAAAGATCCCTGATAAGAAGTCATCTTGAGGATATATGATACCATAAAGAGAATAATATTCTTCTTAAAGAAGAATGATGGGCGCAGGATCTCCATGTCAAGCTTAACGCTGATCTCGAAAGGCTTTTCAGCCTAGCTAAGGATGGAAGCCTTAATGGGGATCTCCTTTCCTTCTCTTCCCCTTAAGTTATTTCATGTTGATAATCATCCTCTTCCTTCCGATTCCTAGCTTTCTTCGCATGCTCAACGATTATTCTTCTCTTTTCGTATTTAGAAGTCTCCATACCAATCTTTTGGAGGAGCCTCGGGAGGGATTTGAACCCTCGGCCAACAGCTTACGAGACTGTCGCTCTACCGGCTGAGCTACCGAGGCTTGATTTTGATCAAGCAAAGGGACTTAAAAAAGATTTTTCTGATAGGTTAAGGTAATTGAAAATGTAAAATCCAGCTCTAAAGAAAAAAGAAGGTAGCTTTCATCTATGATGGGGGATGTTCGAAGGCCCGAATAGCCAAAGTTGACTTTCTTTCGAAAAAAGGAGAAATGGAATGTTTAGCGATATATTAGATTCGAAGATTCGAAAGCCGAACGTATCATGCCAGTTTCCTATCGCCAAACTTTTTTTGAACCTTGAAGAAATCCTTATTTCAGCTTAGCCTAGCTCCCCTAAGCTAGCCTAGAAAGCTTTACTAACCATACTGCCCATACTTGAGGACAAGCTGAATGACCCGCTTGTATTGCTCGAAGCTCACATTCTTCGGCACAGAATGATCGGAATGATAGATGTAGCCTCCCCCCACCTTGGCATTGGAAACCTTATTCTTTATCTCCTCTTCGATAAGGTTTGGATCTTCCATGGCCATGAGGCGGACATCGATACCTCCCATAAAGGTCATCTTATCCCCATACTTTTTCTTCAGCTCCAGAAGATCCATTCCAGCCTTCACTTCGAGGGGTTGGAGAACATCGATTCCTTCCTCTATGAAGTAGGGAATCAAATCCTTTACGTTTCCACAGCAATGGAGGAAGACGGGCATTCCACGGCTATGGAAGAAGTTGCAAAGCTTCTTGAAAACAGGGTGGAGCTGCTCCTCATAATGCCTCGGAGAGAAGAAAAGCCCCTTCCTGTAACCTAGGTCGCAGAAGAGCCAGGCACCATCGAAGACGAAGCCTCCTTGAATCATCCTTTCGCACATATCCATGGCAAGCTTTGCGTCCGTTTCATACATGTCGATGACCCACTCAGGGTCTCGGATAATTGCTTTCAAAAGCTCCACGGATCTGACATAGCTTTGAATTTTGTCATAGCCTACTGCCGCATTGTATGTGATGAAGCGCCCTCTACTCCGTTCCCTGTGAAGGGCTTGAAGGCCGCTGACCCAGTCAACCCTCCGGTCGCTTGGACAAAGCCTAACCTTGATCCTCTCCCAGTCCTCCCTGGTCTTGCAGGGATAGTCTATGATTTCTGGCGTTGTCGATCGATCCTTATGGTTCCTCCTGATACCACCAAAGGCATCCCGCTCGATGATATACTCCTGATCTTCATACAAGACCTCTGTGGGAAACTGGGGCGTCGTGTCGGCACCAAAGCCACAGATCTCATAGCCAAAATAATCGGCTGGCGAAACTCCTGATGGAAGTCCTTCTGCCCTCCAACGATCCACTGTTGCTGCCCAAGGGCTATCATGAATAGGAACTCGATCAGGCTCCTTATGTCTCAAAACTAAAAGGATTCTCTCCCTGGAGTTCAAGATTCATCCTCCCAAAGATTCTTTGAAAAGATTGATTATTTATTTATTGCTACTACCACCACCACTTCCACTACCACTACCTACCACATCCCTGCTAAAAGCCTCTTCCTCAGCCATGAAGTTTTGCTCCAACCCAATTAAACTAGGCATCCTGCATTAAACGATTTTGGGCAAAAATGGAAATCAGCCACCTATTCTTTCAGGATCTAGGGGTTTGGTTGAGAGGGTTCCCATCAATTTTATCAATTATCTTTCCTTCTCCGCTAGAGAGTTTCGAGGTCTGACTCGCCAGGATGCCACATACAGGACATTCAGGATTGGGTGCGATAGGCACCTCCTCAAACCTTGCATCCTCGCCGTCGAAGATGAGGAGCCTTCCGATCATAAGCTTGCCGATCCCTAACACGACCTTTATGGCTTCAAGAACTTGGAGAGCAGCCATTAAGGCTGGGATAGCCCCTATGACAGGCGAAGGCTTTGTTTCCTGGGGGGTGTATGGAAAGAGGCATCGGAGACATGGACCTTTGCCAGGGACTACGGTCATGAGCTGTCCATGAAAACCCTGAACAGCCGCATGAATGAAGGGAATGTGAAGCCTTATGCAAGCATCGTTCAAGATAAAACGGGTTCTATAGTTATCTTGGCCGTCGATTACTACGTCAGCTCCTTGGATTAAGCTTTCTACATTCCTTTCTTCGATCTTAGCTACTATGCCATTCACCTTCACAAAAGGATTAAGTCTTTGAAGCTTTTCCTCTGCCGACTTAGCCTTGAAGCGACCGATGTCTGAGTACCAGTGGAGTACCTGCCTGTTTAAATTACTTAGCTCGACCACATCGTTGTCTATAAGCTTAAGCTTGCCAAAGCCTGCGGCAGCAAGGTAGAGGGCGGATTGGCATCCAAGCCCCCCTATACCCGCTACTATGGCTGAGGCTCCCCTTAACTTCCTCTGGCCCTCGATTCCAAGACCTTGGATTCTTAGCTGCCTATCGTAAAGCTCCAATTCATCTGAAGAAAGGTCCTTTACATATGATTCGGATGCCAAGGACATTTCACCACAACTTCATAAAAACATAAATTGGAAAAGAAGTTTTTCAGCATTGCGCTGGGCTTATTAACAAGCTTTCGCTTTGAAAGCCTTCGTAAGAATGATTTAACCTATGATGTATGGTCTTATGCCGGGATCTATGGACCGAAGGATTTTCATAATTTCTCCTATGGAAGCTTCAGAATGCTTCTTGTTCCATGGAATGCGTCTAAGGATAACAATTCCGCTCCATGGGAAAAGGCTTATTGTGCAAACGAAGAGGCTATTCCTAATGAAGAACTCGTAACCATGCATTCTCACTTGGAACCCTTTCTTCTGGAGACTATGGAGAAACCTCAGCCTATTCTCTGGAAGGATGAGGGGAGAAATCCTTGGATTCGACAAATTAATCCCTAAACCTTCTTTGAAGAGACTTACCCTTCATTTATTTACGCCTCTTCTGTATGCCTAAACAAGCTTTATAGGTTTCTATGCGATTTGAATAGAAGCTTCCTTTGGGTTTAGGTGTCGTTATGGAGACGACAAAAGAGGGCGAAGATGCCATAAGCTATGTTTGCATAAAATGTGGCGAAGCTATTCCATATAAGCATATTGCCGCAAGCCCTGAGATCAAATGCCCAAACTGTGGATACAGGGTCCTTAAGAAAATACGTCCCCCCATTGTGAAGGTAGTGAAGGCCAGGTGAGCCCGGAATTTCCATTGGCTTTCCTAGGAAGCCAGATGGAACTTCTTTTTCAATATCCAAAGGGCATCGCCTTCCATTGCCTTCATTGCGGTCTATGCTGTAAAGACAGATCGTATAAACCCCGCCTCATCCTTGCCCTCAGATCGGAAGTCCTGCGAATTTCCGAAAGAACGGGATTAAGACTTGAGGAGTTCGCCGAAGCTTCTGGAAAACGAACTTACGACTATCTCCTTAAAAAGCGTCAGGATGGTTCATGCATTTTCCTAAGGGATAACAGCTGTTCTATCTACGAGTTGCGTCCCCTGGTCTGTCGATTCTATCCATTTTCCCTCAGAAAAAATGGGAACCATGGTTACGTTTTCTCCTATACTAACGAGTGCCCTGGCCTCGGAAAGGGAAGGCCTCTTTCCAAAAAATTCTTCGGAGATCTGTTAGCCTACGCCTTGAAGGAGCTAAATAGCGAAATAAATAGAAGCCAAGCTTCTTATGTAAGATAAATCCAAGCCTAAGTTAAAAGGAAAAGAAAAGAAAAGGAAAAAAAAGGCATAAGGTCTGATCATCATGGTCCTAGAAGGAAAATACGAGAAGCTCCAGGATCTGGCTAAGAGAAGGGGCCTCTTCTGGGGGAGCTATGAAATCTATGGTGGAGTAGGAGGTTTTATGGACATTGGACCCCTTGGAGTTCAGCTGAAACATCGCATCGAAGAGGCTTGGAGGGACTTCTTCATAAAGCGCCATGGCTTGTTCGAGATCGAAACCCCTATTACGGCACCGAGCCGTGTCTTCGAGGCCTCGGGGCATCTTGAGAGTTTCAAGGATCCTATGGTCCAGTGCAAGGCATGCGGAAGAAAATTTAGGGCGGACCACATCGTGAAGGAATACCTCAAGATAAGTGGAACAGAGGCTGAACGCCTCAGCCTTCAGGAGATTGAGAGGGTCATATCGGATGAGAAGATCCCATGCCCCGAGTGCGGAGGGGAGCTGATGAAGCCCACTCTCTTCCTAACGATGTTCCAGACCACGATAGGGCCTTATAGCGAGGCCATAGGTTACCTTAGGCCTGAGGCTGCTCAAGGAATGTTCACGAGTTTCAAGCGGGTCTTTGAACAGGCAAGGGGAAAGCTACCGATAGGAATCGCCCAAATTGGAAGGGTTGCGAGGAATGAGATATCCCCAAGGCAGGGCCTGATAAGGCTCAGAGAGTTCACGATCATGGAATTCGAATTCTTCTTCGACCCAGATGATCCCGTATGTCCTTGGCTCTCCGAGGTCTACGATGAAACCCTAAGGCTCATAACGGAACCCTTGAGGCTCAAGGGTTCTGAGGAGCCTATGGAGCTTTCTGTCAAGGAGATCCTGGAAAGGAAGCTGATAAAAGTGGATTGGCTTGTCTACTTTATGGCATTGGCCAAGAAATTCCTTCTAAAGCTTGGGGTGCCTGGAGAGGCCCAAAGGTTCATAGAAAAGCTTCCATGGGAAAGGGCCCACTATTCAGCCCAGGGCTTTGATCAGGAGGTTTACTTGGATCGTCTCGGATGGGTAGAGGTCTCTGGTCATAACTACAGGACGGATTATGATCTTAGAAGACATATGGAATTTAGCGGTCAGGATATGAGGGTTTTCAAGGCTTATGAAAGCCCAAAAGTAGTCGATTACCTTACCCTTAAGATTGATAGGGCTAACCTGGGCAAGACTTTCAAGGCCGATGCTCCTTTCATCGCTAGCAGGCTTGAAAGAATGGATCCTGAGTTCGTCAAGAGAAGCTTCGAGGAGAAGGGTTACGTCGATGTGGAAGGCTTCAGGATTCTTCCTGAACATGTCCAAATCGTAAGAGAAAGGCGAGTTGAGAGGGGGAAGCGCTTCATACCCCATGTCATCGAGCCCAGCTTTGGCTGTGAGCGCCTTCTTTATGCAACCCTCGAGTTTGCCTACATGGAAAGGGAAGGAAGGGCTATTTTGCGCCTTCCGAAGGGCTTGGCTCCCATCGAAATTGCCGTTTTCCCTTTAATGGCCAAGGACCCCCTTTGCGAGAAGGCTCGAAAAATTTACCATTGGTTGCTTGAAAGGGGCTTTAATGCAGATTATGATGAGGCTGGCTCCATAGGAAAAAGGTATGTAAGGGCTGATGAGATGGGCATTCCCTTAGCGGCCACTGTAGACTACCAAACCCTTGAAGATGGAACCGTTACGCTAAGGGATAGGGATACCTGGCGGCAAGTAAGGGTTCTATTAGAGGCTATGGAAGAGAGGATTCGAGGCTTCTTGGAAGGGAAGCTAAGCTTCGAAGAACTAGGCCCTTCCTTTGGGATGTAATGATTAATCAGTTAGCCATACGAGCCCTTATATGCTGCAACCTTAAGCCTTCGGGAGGCTAAAAGAAAAATAAGAAGGTCTCTAAGCGGATGGGGACAATCCCTTGAGTAAAAAGATGCAAGCATTGGTCTTTCATGGTCCTGGAAGCCTGAGGCTTGATGAGGTGGATAAGCCCCAAGCCGGACCTGGAGAGCTCATCATCGAAGTAAAGGCGGCAGGTATATGCGCATCGGACCTCAGGGTCTTCAAGGGCGAAAGGTCTGCAAAAGAAGGAGTCATCTTGGGTCATGAGGTCGCCGGTAGCATCGAAGAAGTTGGCTTGGGAGTCCATGGTTTTCAGGAGGGAGAAAGGGTTACCGTCTACCCTGTCATATCTTGCGGCCTATGCTTCTTTTGCCGTGAGGGTTACCCGAGTATATGCCCCGATAAGAAACTTTTCGGCTTTGAGTATGATGGGGCCTTCGCAGAATATATGAAGGTTCCGAGTGAAGTCGTTGCAAAGGGAAGCGTCGTGAAGGTTCCTGAAGCCGTATCGGATGAGGAAGCTGCCTTAACGGAGCCCCTAGCCTGTACCATAAATGGTATCGAAGCCCTGAAGCTTCGGGTTGGGGAAACTCTTCTCATTATAGGTGCAGGACCCATGGGTCTTATGGCTATGAAGGTTGCGAGGGCTTCGGGAGCTGGAAGGATCATCATGAGTGAACTGAGAAAGGATAGGATCGAGGATGCGAGGGCCATGGGAGCAGATTTGATAGTAAATCCTAAGGATGAGGATGTGGCATCCATAGTTAAAAAGGAAACTGATGGCATCGGTGCCGATGCAGCCTTGGTTTCCATAGGCTCGCCTCCTGCAGCCCTTGATGCCCTGAGGGCCGTCAGAAAGGGAGGTCGTATAAACTTCTTTGCTGGCTTTCCTCCAGCCACGGTTATAGCCCTCGATCCGAATATCATCCACTATGGTCTCGTAACGATAACGGCAAGTCAAAACTCGACCTTAACCCAATTCAAAAGGGCTTTAACTCTCATGGAAACCCATAGGGTTGAGCTCAAGGACCTTATAACCCACAGATTTCCTCTGAAGGATGCTCCTAAGGCCTTCGAGGGGCGCCTGAGCCTAGAGGGGCTTAAGTATGAACTCTTTCCAAGGATTTAGGATCCTTAGATGGCTAGTTAAGCCTTAAGTATAAGGCTTTATTATCTAAGAGCGCTATAAAGAGAAGGGATTTACGTGAGCTCTGCCTTTTATCGCTATATAGAGTACCTGCTCCGAGAACAGAAAAACCTCGAAGAGAAAATTAACACTATGAGCAAGGCTGAACTCGTCAGCTTGGGTAGATCCTTAGTGGCTACCTTTGAAGAAAGCCTCAGGGGCTTCGATGGTTGGTTTACAAATTTTTATATCATGGATAAAATGGAAGAAGAAACTCTAAAGGACATAGTGAGGAACCTTATCAGCATAGGCTTCCAGCTCCTCAAGTACGATCGGGACATAACGAAGGCCTGGTATGAGATGGAGATGAGCGAGAAGAAGAGGCTGGCAGAGGAGGAAGCGAAGAAGAAGACGGCATCCTCCATCGTTTAGCCAGACTGGGGACAAAAGGATTTTTCAGAATTTTTTCCAACTTAAAGCAGTCTTTTGTTTTTATATGCCGAAAAGCAAGACCTTAAGCCTGAGGACCTTGGGTCTGAACGAGTCCGGTAGGATAAGGAGTTTCATCGCCTTCGACATAGAGGATGAAGGGATTCTTTCCCAGATCTCAGGTATTCAGAGGGAACTTATAGCTACTGGAGGAGATCTGAGGATTGTTGAACCGAAGAACATCCACATCACCATAAGATTCCTGGGAGAACTCGATACCAAGAAGCTCGAGGCCGTTAAGGAAGTCATGGAAAAGCTCAGGTTCAAGTCCTTCGAAGTTGAGCTAAGGGGTTTGGGAGCCTTCGACAGCCTAAACCGCATCAGGGTTGTATGGATTGGAATAGGAAGGGGTTCCAAAGAAGCATCTGAGATTTTCGAGGCCCTCGAACCCAAGCTTAGGCAATTAGGCCTAGAACCAGAGGTGCGAGGATTCAGCCCTCATCTTACGATAGCTAGGGTAAGGAGCCCTAGAAGAAACGAAGCCTTGAAGAATCTTATCCTAAGGAACTCGGATAGGCCCTTTGGAGCCATGCGCGCTGAGATCCTCAGGCTGAAAAAAAGCACTCTTACCCCCAGAGGGCCAATCTATACCACCATAGCCGAGGTCAGGGGTACGCCTAGCTAAGGTGAGGAAAGACTGAAAGATGGCTTCCCTTCAAGAAATTTGTGAGAGGGTCCTCGCCCTCATCAGCCCCACCAAGGAAGAGGTTGAAAGGGTTGGGCGCATAGCCGAGGCTTTAAAAGCAAAGGCCTCTGAGGAAGCTATGAGGCTCGGCCTAGAGGCTGATGCCCAGGTCTATGGATCCTTTGCCAAAGATACATGGCTGCGGGGCGAGGCGGACATAGACCTATTCTTGAGGATCCCTGCCCATGTAAAAAGGGAGGAGATGACAGAAAAATCCCTAAAGATTGGGAAGGCTGTTGTGGAAGCCTTAGGAGGAAGGTGGATTAAGAGATTTGCGGAGCATCCCTACGTTGAGGGATGGGTCGAAGGCGTCCGGGTAAACATCGTTCCATGCTTCCGGGTAGATCGGGGATGCTGGCTCAGTGCTGCCGACAGAAGCCCCTTCCATACAGAATATGTGAGGGCAAGGCTTAAGGAAGGTGCGAAGTCCCAAGTAAGGCTTTTGAAGAGGTTTATGAAGGGCATTGGAGTCTACGGAGCCGACATCAAGACAGGAGGATTCAGCGGATACCTATGCGAGCTTCTCATCCTTCGATATGGAGGCTTTAAAGAGGTTCTGGAGGCTGCAAGCAGCTGGAGAGGGGGATTCATGATAGACCTAGAAGGCTATTACAGGGGAAGGGAAGGGGATGCTGTAAGGATTTTCCCTGAACCCTTGATCGTCGTGGATCCTGTGGATGAGGAACGGAACGTAGCCAGCGCCGTTAGCCTCCACAGGCTCGGGGAGTTTATAGCCGCATCAAGGCTTTTTTTAGATCGCCCATCCATGAGGTTTTTCTATCCGCCCCCTAGGATGCCCCTCCCTCCCGATAACTTTTCTAGAGCCCTTTCCAAGCGAGGAACCTGTTGGGTCCTCATCCTCTTTGCGCAGATAGAAGCCGTTCCGGATGTTCTTTGGGGACAGGCATACAGTAGCCTCAAGGCGATTTCCCAATTCTTAAGAAATCAAGGTTTTAATGTCCTAAGGGAGGCTGCTTGGAGCGATGAAGAAAGGCTGAGTGCCTTTCTTATCGAGCTTGACCGCCGAAAGTTACCGGATGTGAAGCTTCATCTCGGGCCTCCTGTAACCTCAAAGGAAAGCAATGCCTTCTTGGGAAAGTATTTGAAAAACGAGAATACGGTATCGGGACCTTGGATTAGTGGAAACCGCTGGGTCGTCTTGTTGAAGAGAAGACAGACCGATGCGGTTGATCTTCTAAAGGAGGGATTGAAAAAGAAGGGTTCGATAGGAATTAGAAGCAGAATCGCCGAGGCCATGGATAGGTATCTGGAGATTCTGGTCGATGAAGAGATTTTGGATGCCTATTCCAGAAGCGAGGGACTAAAAACCTTCCTTACGGACTTCCTTTCCGGAAGACCTCCTTGGCTCGAGGAAGGTTGATGGGCTATTCTAAGCCATTATAAGCCATTATAAGCCAAGCCATGTCTAGAGGCCCTTGCCTATGGCTCCCTTACCCTTTGCAAGATTTTCCCTTTCAGAGCTAAGAAGTTTTAGAACAGGAAGGGGTTATAGCCTTGTCCTGTGCTATCCCCAATTCGATATTGGGGAATTGGAAGAAAGGATGCATGAACTCGAAACTTTGGGGATAACCTTCATCGAGTTTTCAGGACCAAAGCTCGTATATGAGATTCCTGTCCTAGGCAAAGGATGCGTTGGTATCGTCCTCATCGCCTACCGCCAAGGGGAGAAACTCGTTCTTAAGGTGAGGAGGACGGATGCCAATAGGTCTAGTCTTGCTTGGGAGGGAGATTGCCTTAAAAGGGCTAATGAAGTGGGAGTCGGTCCCCGATTCTATGGAGTTACAAAGAATTTTCTGCTGATGGAATACGTAGAAGGAACGATCTTTCCTGAGTGGCTCAGGAATTTGAGGGGGAAGGGTCGGAGGGAGAGGCTTTTGAAGGTTTTATTAAGGGCTCTGGAGGACTGCTTTAGACTCGACAATGCCCGAATATTCCATGGAGAATTGAGCTCTGCATCGAAGCATATTCTGGTTACTTCCCAAGACATACCTAGGATAATAGACTTTGAGGGGGCTAGCTTATCGAGAAGGGCTTCTAATGTCACAGCTTTGGCACAATACTTCCTCATAGGAGGAGGGCCATCCTCGAGAATTCGAAGGATTCTGGGCTTCCGTAGAAAGGAAGAGCTTTTGGAAGCCCTTAGGGCTTATAAGCGAATGCGTAGCTTAGAATTCTTTGAGGCAATTGAAAAAGTACTGAAATGGAGGCAGTGATCCTTCACAAACTTACCCGAGCTTCTCTACTTTTCCCCTGGCTTTAGACATTAACCATGACCTTTAGCTTCTCTGCTGGTGCTTGCATTATAGGAGTTCATTTTTCTCTTGAATCTTTAATTTTCGTGCAAAGGAGAAGATAATCCTTTATAAATTCGTCATCCTTGGTAACGAGAATCATTAAGCCTGCACTTCGAACAAGTTCTTGAGCTTCGTCTAGGGCGAAAGCCTTCTTAAGGAAGGTAAGTAGAAGGCTTCCATAGTCCTTCGTAACCCTCTTCATTTCTTCGATTGTCTTTTTGGGATTTGGGAGGTTCTGCAGCAGCGTTATGGCGAAGACTTTGTCAAAGACTCCATCGATGAAGGGAAGAAAATCGGAGTCACAACAGACGAAAAAGGCTTCGCTACCATGGACCTTTAAAGCTTTTCTAGCAGCTCTTAAAAGCTCGAAGGAAAGGTCTACCCCAACCAGAAGGGCTCCCTTTTTGGCGAGCTGGAGGGAAAAAAGTCCGGAGCCGCAACCGTTATCGAGCACCATATCCCTCTTGGAAACATCCAGCATCTTTAGAGCTAAAGAATGCTTTGCAAACTGCTCTTCGGAATAGAGGCCATCATAAACTCCGGAGGAGGCTTCATAAGACTTTCTCGTCCCTCGTTTCAACTCCCAAGAATCGTTATTATTTTTATTTTTCCTCCATGAACGGACCATCGACCTGTCACCCTGATGTCAATGGTCAAAGAAAAAAATAAGATGATGTCCCTAATCAGGGAGTTTGTTGGCTATGAAAAATCCTCCAAAAGCCTGACGGATGCCAACAATCCTGAATAAGAGCAAAAAATAAAATCGGAATGCTAGAAAACCTACAAATACTCGGCCAAAAGGCCAAGGCCTTTCCTTGGAATCTTAAGGGCAAGAATGCCTTTGGTTATAAAGGAAGGCTTAGGCGTTTCTGAGGTTAGGTTTTCGAAAGGCTTAAAAACTCTTCGGGAAGAATAAAGAAGCTAAAGGTAATTACGATTGGAAGCTTACATCCTGAAGGTTTTTGGAAGGGTTCAGAGGGTTGGTTTTCGCAGATACATATTAGATGCAGCGCAGGCGTTAGGCTTAGCTGGATATGCCAAAAATCTACCAGATGGATCCATTGAAATATTCGTACAAGGTGAGAAAGAAGGCGTCTCAAAATTTCTAGAAATTATAAAACATCCCATGCCACCAGTTCAAGTCATAGAAGTTAGGCAAGAAGAAACAGAAGTGAACCCCGAAGTAAGAGAATTTAGGATTATATATGGTGAGCTTATTGAGGAACTTCAAGAAGGCTTCGGAGCGATGCAAACAATATTCGCCGATTACTGGCAAGAATTTAAGGATTATAGGCAAGAATTTAAGGATTATAGGCAAGAATTTAAGGATTATAGGCAAGAATTTAAGGATTATAGGCAAGAATTCCGCGATTACAGGGATGAATTCAGGGACTTTGTTCGAAGAACAGATGAGAACTTTAAGTTAATTCTCGAAAAGTATGGAGAAATATCGGAAAAACTGACCATAATACTTGAAACTTTGATTAAGGAATCCAAAGAGACCAAGGAAATGCTGAACGAGACTATGAAAACTCTAAAGGAAGCCCTAGAAAGGTTACCAAAGAATTCCTAAGCCTCGAAAATATGTCTGGAAGCTTCAGAGTCTTTCAAGTATTTATGAATTCAATGGATGATCTACTGTTCACTCTTAGGCTTACTCAATGCACTTTAGCTCTAAGTTGTTTCAAATTTAAGCCATTTCCATCCTCTATACCATATTATTATGCATGCGAACCTTATGATTGCCTTAAACATTATGCGTAGCATTCCTCTCTTTGTTTAGTTTAGTGTGACTTTCAAAAACTTTGCCATGTTGAACCTTTCTAGACAAGTGCCACTCTTCTTAATCTTACCCATCAGATCATAATTTCTTTTCTCCTTCCTACGACTTCCTGATATGCTATCTGATGCCATTATCTCTCCCTTCGATCCCTAACTCATTTATGCACCTTGAATCTCCCGAAAGCCTAATCGGCTTATCTTTTTGGTCTACCCAGGGATCTTCAACCTAGTCTTTCATGGATTTTTTGGCAATCTTAGGGATAAAGGGTAAGGCTTCATTTACTATCCCATGCATCTTCGTACCATTCTTATTTGAAGAATCGTAGCATATGCTCACATTTCCCTTTTAGCTTAACCATCACTCCATCCACAATTCAACCATGTTGCCACAGTCCCGATGGAGGTACTGGACTCAATGATTCCTTCTATAGCGAAATTCTCCTAATCCTCTCAGAGCAGCAACATCCATGATGCCGTATCTTAGGCATCCTCTCATCATCTAAAACCAGTAAGAAATAACAAGACAACTTCGTTGATGATGAGGACCTATTCGAATTCCTCAGATCCTAAGGTGCCAAAGCAGCAAGCTTCACCTGCTTGACCCCCCTCTTTGTCATAAGCCCCTGGGTTAGTTCTTTCACTTCCTTAGCGCTTCCTTTGATAGCGATGATCTGGAGGCATTTATTTCCCTCAAGAGGAAGGTGCATAATTGAAGGTATAATGCTCCTAAATTTATGTTGGATATCAGTAACTTCTTCGATAAGCCCGGGTACGTCGATGTAGTAAAGCAGAAGGATGGCCCCTGTTATTTGACCCCCTTCCTCTTGCATCCATTTAAATTCCGTTAAGAAGCTCCGAATGGCATCGTGAATGGCCTTGGAACGGTTTTCATATCCCATCTTCTTCCAAGCCTCATCCACCTCATCCACTAGCTTTGGAGGAAGGGAAATGCTGAACCTTACGACTCCCTTTGGCATATAAGACACGCCTAAGCCACCATCTTCGTCATATTTTTAGGTAAGATTTTTATTTTAGTTTAGTGTTACTTTTTTTGATTTCAGTAACATAAAGAGGCTATGGGTTCCTAATTGAAAGAATCCATGAAGAGCTGGAAAAGACACGAAGTGAAGTGAAGTTGAGGATGCATCTGAAAACGATGGACATGAACCTTGCCATCTACTTAGAAGGGGTTTCAACGATCTATGAGGGGGAGAGAAGACCAGCCATAAAGGATGTAAGCCTCTCGATAAAAAGAGGGGAATTTGTCTATGTGGTCGGCCCGAATGCCTCAGGAAAGACGACTCTCCTAGAAACGATAAATGGGCTTCTTCCCCTCTACAAGGGTCGGGTTTTCGTGTTAGGTTATAACATCCAAACCCATGGTAGAAAGGTTAGGCGAGAGGTGGGCTATGTTCCCCAGGACTTTATGGTCGATCCCGGAGAGCCCTACACGGCCCTTGATGTTGTCCTTATGGGACGATATGGGAATTTGGGAATCCTCCGAAGTCCTAAGGAAGAAGACTTGGAAAAGGCTATGGAAACCATGAGGCTCATGGGGATCGATGATCAAGCCAAGAAGCCTATAGGAAAGCTTTCTGGAGGGCAGCAACAGAAGGTGATGATAGCTAGGGCCTTGGCGAAGGAACCAAAAATCCTCCTCATGGACGAACCTTTCAGCAACCTAGATCCTGAATCCCGGGAGAGGATTCCTGAGCTCATAGAAAGGCTACACGAGGAGCGAGGCCTGACGACCATCATCGTCACCCATGATGTCCGTCGAATATCTGGACTTTGTAGAAGGGTCATCGTTATGGGAGGGGGTAAGATTGTGGCTGATGGAAAACCGGAGGATGCCCTAGCCCTTCTGGAGAGGCCTTTAAGCCCTGTTTTCATAAGAGGTGCCTAGCATCTTGATGTGGCTTGAGCTTGCTTTCATACAAAGGGCCATCATTGCTTGCATCCTATCGGGTTTCCTTACGGGCTTGATAGGAGTCTTCGTCGTCAGGATGAGGCTCTCGGCTATAGGATATTCCATGTCCCATGGAGCCTTTGCCGGGGCCGCCCTGGGAGTAGCGATCTCAATAAATCCTCTTTTGACGGCCCTCCTCTTTTCTGCTGCTACAGCCCTTCTCATAGGTCCCGTAGCCGATAAGGCTCGATTGCCCCCAGACCTCATAACAAGCATAGCGTTTCCCCTCAACATGGCCCTTGCCTTCGTCTTCCTCACCCTTTCTCCTGAAGTTGGTCTTTCGAGCGAGGTGGCCAGTGTCCTCTGGGGAAGTATAGTTTCTATGACGAACGAGGACTTATTATGGCTAACAATCCTCTTCTCTTCAACTCTTGCCCTGATCGGGCTCTTTTGGAAGGAACTCTTCGCCATCATGTTCGATAGGAAGATGGCAGAAGCCGATGGAATAAATACAAAACCCTTCCTCTACTTCATCATCTTCCTCATAGGCCTCGTGATAACCTTCGCATTGAAGCTTGTAGGAGGGATCCTTATATTCGCCCTATTGTTTAATCCCTCCTCTTCAGCCCTTCAGTATCTTCAGGATATGCGAAAAATTATCGTAGCCTCCCCTATCCTAGGAGCCCTTTCCTGCCTTTCCGGGCTTATAGCTTCTATATACTTGGATCTGCCCGTGGGCTCGTGTATAGTGCTCTTTTCAACCCTTATCTTCGCCATCTCGGTCCTCTTCTCACCAAAAAGGAGGAGGAAGGAGGTGAAACCTTGAACAGGATCTTGAAAAAGGAAAGAAGATGGACCTTCGTACTCGCCACCATAGCCTTAGTAGTAATCTTAGGAATGCCTACAGTCTATATGAAGGCCTCCTTGGGGACTTCAGAGAAGCCCATCATCGTATGCACAACGAATGTCCTAGGCTCATTGGTTGAGGAGCTTGTCGGCGAAGAGGCTGAAATCATTGTCCTCGTTCGGCCAAGCCTATGCCCAGCGGATTACGATATGAAGCCTAGCGATGTATATGCCGTAAGTAAGGCAAAGATCCTTTTCTACCATGACATAGTGGGTGAAAAGCCCTGGCTGCAAAATCTGATAAACGCTGCTGGAAATGAGGGGCTCATCATGGTGAAAGTTCCGGGGACGTATAACACCCCTGAAGGGGCTAAGCGATGCGTAAGTATCATTGCCTCAAACCTGAGCGAAACGCTGTCCATAGACCTTAGTGAGAAGGCCTCGAGGATGCTCAATTCCATAGATAAAGTAGCTAATGCCATAAAGAGTGAGGCTCAGAGCCTTGAAGTAGATAAAGTTAAGGTCATTTGCATGAAGTGGCAGAGGAGCTTCATCGAATGGGTAGGCTTCAAGGTTATCGCAGACTACAATCCACCGGAGACCCTTTCCTCCAAAGATGTGGAGGATCTGATAAAAAAGGGCATGGAGGAGGGGGTTGCCTTAATAGCCGATAACCTCCAGGTTAGTGCCGAGTTCGGGGCTACCATAGCCAAGGACACGGGGGCTTCACACGTAGTTCTTACAAACTTTCCTGGGGCCATTCCAGGGACTGGGAACCTGAGCCAAATGTTCGCTTACAATGCTAAACAGCTCTTCGAGGGTTTAAGGAGCTGGAGGAACACAAGGATCCTGAGGCAGGAGATTGAAAGCCTAAAGAATCAACTATCGATTTTCCAAGCTATAACATCTGTGGCGACTATATTGGCTGTAGTAGAAGCCCTTTGGCTTTACATTCGAAGAAAACCTAAGGCCCCTGGCGCTTGACGCAATGAGATGCCAATGCAAATTTTCATAACGATGCCATAAGGTCATGGGCAACCTAGTCCTTCTTAAGAATGAAGGAATGGAACGATTTTTTTCTTATTTTATGGAAAATGCGAAGATACTGGATCAAGAATTTACTTCTTCATGGAGATCCCTTTCTCTGCTTATAAGCTTGCTTCCCCGTCTAGCAACCTGAAATGAATCCAGTTGCGGTGGCTTTTCCTCGTTATACCAGGTCCATCCATTCTTTAGGCAGATTTTCAGAAGCTTATCGTTTGGATTCATAGCTATTGGATATCCAACCCTTCTTAAGATAGGCTCATCCTGTTCCGTATCCCCGAAGGCTGCAGAATTCGAGAGATCTATGCCCAAAGAATCGGCTAAACCTTCGAGAAGCCTTACCTTACCCTTTCCGAGCATCAGGTTTCTTTTCACAGTACCCGTGTATACGCCATTTTTATTGGTCGAGAAGAGGCTTCCATAGACTTCATCAAACCCAAGGCAATCCTTTACCTCCCCTACGACTTCTTGTGGAGATCCCGAGATGGCTATCACGAGATGGAAGAGGTCTTTGGCGCTCTTTATAAGTCCCATGGAATAGGAAAAGAGATTCTTTGGAATATATTCTCCCACAAAATCCCTAGCGATCTCCTGAATGAAATCCGTCCTTAGACCTTTGATACTGGAGGCATAAAGGACTGGAATTCTCTTGGCTATCTCCGTATAGGATATTTTTCCCCTTTCATACTCCGATACGATAAGATCTATTTGATCTGCCATTTTCCCATCGATCTTTCCCATGTCGGCAAGGTATCGGGGAAAGGATCTGATCATGAGTCCCCTTATCAAAGTTCCATCGAGATCGAAGAAGGCAGCCCCTTTTTGGGAATTCTTAAATTTAAATTCCATCCAATCCCATCCCATCGAAAAGCATCAACTTAGGCTAGAGGACATTGAACTGGACCGCATGCAAGGATGCATGCCCTGATGGCTTTTCCATGGCGTTTCTCGATTTCCTCCAATACTTCCTTCCAGTTTCCCGCAACCTCAGCTCCTGGAAAGATCTTCTGAACCATCGCCCTCCTTAAGCGCGGAGATAGAACGATGAGATTCTTCCAAAGGGCTCCTGTTTCCTTCTCCCTAGCCTCTTTTTTCGCCTTCTCTTTAGCCCTTCTCCTTTCTATGAGGTAGTGATGCCCTAGGCCTTCGCTGCTTGCCGAAAGGAGGACGATCGTTCCCATGTCCTTTAAGAGATAGCTCGAGGCCCAAAGGGCTTTACCAGCCTGTATGAGTTCGGTATCTATCGGATAAGCGTTGGTGATGAGGACATCCACCCTTTCATCCCCTACCATAGGGATTCCATAGATGGACCTACCATAGGCAACGCCAGCCCTGTGGGCTTCTATCGGATCTCCAAAGAATAAGCCCGCGATTCCCCTCTCCTCGTTCACGATTACATTTACTATGGCTTCGAGACCCGCCTTTTTGGCTACATCTTCAGCATCAAGCCTTAGAGTACTTCCCTCCAAGAATCCATGTCTGCCCTGGGAAGGAAGATTATAGTGGTTGGCCTCTATTGTTTCCATTCCTACAACCCCTGGAAGAACGATTTTACCCCCTCCTCCGAATCCTGCCGATGGATGGGGGATGATGGAGCCAACCCCGATTTTCAATTCTGCCTCGTATACATCACCATTCAAGTATATCGGCGTCCCCCTATCAGATTCGCCGATGTAAACAAGGTTTTCATAGGGGTTGTGATTCACGACTTCTAGGGAATCGAGGATCTTACTCCCAAGCTTCTTTTCGAGATCCATCGGAACAAGGGGTCTATGGGCTCCTAAAGCCATAACGATCTTTATTCTATCTTCCCGAATTCCTCCGTTTTCTAGCTCTCCTATGATGGCAGGAAGGACCCTATGGGCTGGTGTTGGACGGGTAAGATCGTCGACTAAAATCACGGCATTTTTCCGTCCTTCAGCAAGCTTCGATAAGGACTTTGATCCTATGGGATTTATTAGGGCTTCCGATATGCCCTTTTCCCCTATGTCGGGAGCGCTTCTTAAGCGATGAATGTCGATCTTCCAGTTATCTGGTAATTCAAGGTCTATCCTCTTATCTCCATACCATGCTCCAAAGGGCAAAGAAACCTTGGTCAAATTTTCGCCCTCCCGAAGATTTATGGTAAGGGAAGATTAATCTTATAAATCATCGTTTCCCCCTAGATGCACGGAACATTGAACGAGAAGGAACTATAGAATGCCTCATCCCCATACTCTAAAAAGGGGGATTTTTCCCCATTTCAGGTCTTCCTTCTAGAGCTCTCTTTGAATCTATAGGTCATTTGCAATTTTGTTTTGAAAAAAAATGATGATAATTTTTTCTTTTCTAATCATTTCCCATGGTGCTATGCCAATCTGGTTGATAGTTGAACATAATTTCTTGAATGAATATTATTAGCCTCAAGATGCCAAGAATTCTTTTGTATGCGTTAAACGTAAGGCTTTATGAAAGACTCCTTCTACAAAGATTATATAGGTATTTCCGTTCCTTCTTCGACTTGTTTCCAGTCTATATCGATGCCTAATCCAGGTTTTTTCGGTGCATGAACATATCCTTGATCATCGATTCTAATAATATCCTTTGCTCCTATATCAAAGCAACCCTCTTTTCCATTTTCTGTGGGAAGCTCAAAAAAGGCGCAGTTTTTGACAGCAAGTATGGCATGAAGGTGCGCTGCTTGATAGAAGGTTCCTCCATAGCTATGGGGCTCCCAATTAATACCATAGAACTCGCAGAGACTGGCAACTTTCCTCATTTCCGTTATGCCTCCAGTAAAGCCGCACATAGTCCTAAGATAATCCACAGCCCCTTTTCTGATGAATTCAAGGTAGTCTGTTGTATGGAGAAGCTCAACCGTTACTGGAATATCTAGTTTTCTAGAAAGCTCTATGTATCCTTCAATATCGTTTGCTGGCAAAGGAGCCTCATACCAATAAAATTCCAGGCGCTCAAGATACTTTCCAACCTTCAGAGCCTTTTCACGACTAAAAGAAAAAACAGCATCGTACATCAGATCTATTTCATCTCCAACAGCATCCCTCAAAGCTTTACATGCCTCCACTGGAATGGGGTGAAGCTTCATGGCAGTATATCCCCTTTTCTTAAGTTCTACCGCAATGCGAACTATATCTTCAGTCCTATGGGGAACATTGCCACTGGCATAAGCTCTGACACGATCCCTAAAGGCTCCCATGAGCCTGTAGACAGGAAGGTTAGCAACCTTCCCCTCAATGTCCCAGAGAGCTATATCGATAGCGGCAAAGGCCGGGCCCCTTTGTCCATACCAGAGCCCACCCAACTCCTGCCAAATCTTCTCTCTATCTAATGGATCCCGACCTATAAGATGAGGCTTATAAGCCCGTAATACCTCGGCAAGGGAATCTGGCCTTGCGCTGGGAATCTCCGACCAAACAATGTAATCCCCTTCAATTCCTTCGTTAGTCAGAAGGCGGACTAAACTATACTTAAAACTAGGCGGCCTCTCACCTTTGAATAAGCCAGAAAAACTTGTCACATAGCCCGGGGTTTCATGCTTAAGAACATGCAACTTAATATCCGTAATCTTCATGTATACTTAGCGCCCCTAAAAACACTTTACTTTTCATATTTTGTCAAGAATTTATTAAACTTAATATCTGCATGGGCGGGGGGAACTTAAGCCTTAAGGAAGCCCTATCCTTTTTGAGGGCTTATGCCTGACGAACTCTTCAATTCGAGAGGGAAAGGACTCCCCTAGCCATGGTAGCCTATTCTGTTCTGTTCCTTCTAGTCTATCTGTACCTTTCTGGGCTTGGTTACTGTCGGGGAAGGTTTTGAGGGCTTTAAGCTCCCTCATAAAGCGAAGCAATAGATCCGTCATGGCACGAACCTAGTCCCTTCTATATATAGATTCGGAAGCCTTTCGGAAGTCTATCAGAAGCCTCCTACATATGAAGCGCCAAGACCGCCTTAGTAAATGAAGGAACCGTAATCATGGATGGAAAAGAAGCCTATATATGGTAGCCCTAGAATCCAAATCCAAGAAGCTTTGGGCTTTGAGCTGATCTGGATTGAAAGCCATCTTCTCTTAGTCATCATGGAATATGCATGGACCTTTTCTTTTCGATAGTTTTCTATGGATTGAAAAGCCTAATGATACGATGTAGTATATCATTCCGAATGCTCCCATCCAAACGCAAAGGCTGTAGATTTCTGGCGTGAGAGATGGATGGTAGAAGGGATTTGCAGCTATTGGGTAAAGCGGTTTTATGTCGTCATAAAGGGGAGCATCCAGTAGGATGTGAAGCCCTGTTCCGGAAACGCCAGCGATAATAAAGGGTCTGAAGCCTGAATTGCCATCTGCCTCTAATAGAAGCATTTTGTAAAGGGGATTCAGAAGCCTTTCGAGAAGGTGCATAACAAGGCCGAAGGCTAAGCCCATCGGTAAGGCCAAAAAGAAAGTGTGTAAGTATCCATGTAAGGGATACCTCAGCCCGAATAAGAAAACCAAGAGGGGCTCCACATCAACAATAACATTTGCCAAAATAAACGTTGGAGCATGAAGATGCTTCCTTAGAGGCAAACCTAAACCTAGGCCTACACCAAGATGAAAGGGAGTAAAGGGCATAATCCAACCATAAAAAGCTATAAGGCTGGCAAGTTAAAAGATTTTAAGCTCGGACTTCATAGCTTGGGCAAGGCAGAGTCGTATTTGGACTCTTTACTGAGTGTTGAGCGTAAGCGTATAAGAAACGATTTTTGTGATTGAAATCAAACATTTTTAAGTTAAGTCCAAGCATTAATGTCTTCTATTAGCCACATATTCTAGCGTGGAGCACTTGAAGTGCCCTTTTCCATTATCGATTCCTAGGTATGAGGATGCCAGATGATATATAAGGCATCGAAATGACACAAATACATTGGACTTAACTTAAATAAATGAAATACGGCTTTAGAAAGTTACGATCTTATAGCTCTCTTTTATTACTCTCTTTTATTTTAGTGTATAAGTCTTTCATCCTAGACAAGGGGCAAGTTTCCGAACCTTCCGAGCGACTGATTTTCAGGCGATAACCGCATTCAAATGTTTTGCCGTCACTACGAACAAAATCCTTCTTCTGCTCCGTCACCTTAAACTTGTCAGTGCCAAGAGATGTGGACTCAACGCCTTTCCGTAACAGGAACGCATTAACTTCATCTTTCTGAGACAATGCGAAATTTGCAAAACGAAACGCGTTCCCAACAGTTCACGGATCGTTTGAATAGATTACAACCCCTACCTTCATATCTCCATCTCCTTAGATTAAAGCGAATTGTTAGAGCTCCTACATGTGCTGTAACAATTACTTCAGGATGCCAGAATGCCTATTTCAGTAGGACGAAGGTGAAGAAGATAGGGAAGAGATATACCAAAATAGAATTTCTTCCCTTACAAGATGGCCGGCTTCAAAGGCGACAAGTTTAGCCAGAATGGAGGATCCTTTTCAATGCCCCCTCAGGATGGCGAAGGAAGGGAGCCAAGAACCCTCTAAGGACGAATGAGGAAAAGGAGGGAAACCCCAGCAGAGATCTCCATGGCTAAGTGACGGACGGGTTGGTGTCGCTTGTTTGTAGTTGTAGATGCGAGACGTTTATATCCGGCATTTTTTATGGAATAAATGGCGGTAAATATGGAAGCAATTATTAAGGTGGATAAGCAGGGTCGTACAGTCCTTCCGAAGGATGTTAGAAAGGCCCTAGGGATCGAGGGAGAAACGGAAATAGTGTGCAGGGTTGTTGGGAATAGAATTATACTTGAAAAGTTCTCTATGGAAGCGATCCACAAAGCCTTCGCCGAGCTGGAGGAAATGGCTCCAAGCCTAGAATTGGATACCGTGAAGGTTGAGGGAGAGGATAAATACATTGACAAGGAATATGCGCTCCGCAAAATTGGGGTTCGAGGCATTAGTTGATGTTGGCATCATAGTTCTTGCCCACTTCAGAAACCCTGCACGCAAATATGCAGCCCAGCTGCTGCTCGACGCCCTTACGCTTAAAAAGCGCATCCTAATCCCCGTAAGCACCTATCTGGGAGCCTACATTATCATGACGAAATACCTAAAACTTAGAAGTGCCAACGCAGCGAAGGCTCTATTGAAAACCCTATCCGTCGAATCCCCAGCATTCTATGGAATCCTTCCGAAAGCCGTCGCCGAAAAAGCCATAGCCTTAGCATCAGAGCTAGATATTTCCTCATGGGATTGCTATCTAGTAGAGCTAGCCAAGGAGCTTGGAATCAACAAAATATACACAATAGACGAAGAACTGGCAAAAAGGGTCAAAGATGTAGAAATTGAAAACCCCATTCCCAGAAACGTTATGAAAGAATACCACCAATATATTCGGGAAAAAATGATGTAGTGGCATGCACATATAGAGGAAGGAGTATAAACAGGGCGAGCTGAATTTCATGGGGACTTCCACGCTTCAAATACCAAGCGGCAACGCATCCTGATCCTTGCATTAATAATCACTTTATCCTCCATATTTTTCGTAACCGGCTTTAAGCCTTCTAGGCTTCTACAGGGGCTCGTTCAATGCTATCTGGCTGAAAGAATAAGGACCTGAAAAGGCGCTCCTCATTTTAAAGGCACTTTCATAGCACCTAGGACGAAGGTTAGGGATGAATGGAATGATGAAGTCCTAGGACTAGGAAGGTTCGGATCAATTCAAGTAGCTTGAATTTTTTCTCTAAAATTCAAGTAGCTTGAATTTATTTATGGATCCTTTCTAAGGGCGTTGCTGATGGTTGGAGTTTTAAAGGAAAAACTCAGCTGTCGGCAATCGGAAGCCTCGACCTAGGATCCCTTGGATGCCCGGTCCTCGCCAAGATCCTGAAGGCCCCCAAATTTTCCAGGGGATTTGGATTCTTTGAGGCTCTTTGAAAGGAACCTTAGGGTATTGGAGGCGTATAGGAAGCGAGGAGGAGCTATGTTCTGAATAGCTTCCAGAAAGGGTATAAAAATCTGAAAAGACCCTTCAAAAAGGCGTTTCAAAGGGATGGATGGCCTTAGACCCCTAACCAAAAGCCGTAGGCTTCTAGCCTTGAGCTAAGCTGGACAAAGAACAGCTTTACAGCCTATCTATTCCTAAAGAGGCTCAAAGGCCTCTACGGCATAATAACCATCGTAGTCAATGGAACTCCATGGTACGGCATATGCTCCAATCAAAGGCTTAGGCTTATCTAGGGGATAAAAGCCTCCTAGATTAGAGATAGTATTGAGATTCAAGATTGTCCTCGGCTTATTCCAAATTTCCATGAAAGTGCCGCGGGCCGGACTTGAACTAACGACTAATGGAGAAATCCCCCGCAAAATCCTCTCTTTTTTTCTTTTTCTCCTTTTTTAAGCCCTTTAGAGACCTTAGGACATCCTAGCTTTCGTTTTTTAGGGAAGCCTCAAGATTTTTCATGGCATCGAGAAGCCCTTGAAGCCATGGGCTTCCATCCAAGGGACCCAGGGCTTTCCTCTCCCTTTCGACGAAGCACCAAGAAGATCCATGGAAAGCTTTTGGATCTTAACAAGGAATCTATGGAACAGGGAAGAAATGAAATAACTACAGTTGTTATTTTTTCCAAAAAATAACTACAGTTGTTATCGTGACGGACTTGCACAGCCTTATTTTATATTCGCTCTTAATCAGGAAGTTTGTTGGTGACGATTTAAGCCTTTACTATGAGCTTAAGCCTTTGAAGGCTTGGGAGCCGGCTTGTGGTTCTCTGGAAACGGAAGAGGCTTAAGTATAAGCCGGTGTTGTCCTTGGATATTCCCCTGTAGACGGCTAGCCATGGCTTTAGAAGAGATGCCCTGTTCTCGCAATTGTTGACGTGCACATCCCCTCTGGCATACTCGCCCATCGAACGGCTTGCCATTCATGCTCGAAGCCAAGGCTTTGGAGGACCGTATAGGATAGAATGGAAAGCCATCCGTGCAGATTCTGGAGCTAGGCTGGGCTCCACATGCCTTGACTTGAGGCGATCCTACCGATGGTTTCTCCTTCCGCATCCGTAGATGGAATGTAGCGCTCCCTTTTCTTACGCTCGACAAGGATCATTATGGGAGGCTTATCATTCCTCCAAAAGCCCCTTCCGGGCTTAGCCTTCAAACCCCTACGCCTTGGCTTCCTTCAAAGGCATAGGATCCTCTCATCTCATGGTTTCCCCCTCCTCTCCCTTCAAGCCTGCCGTTATGTAGGTCTCATCCATCTCTACTCTACTCTATGATTCCTGAAAGCTTCCAGGAGCCTCCTTCAGCCTCCCCTTTGTGGATCGCATGCATCACCTTCCTTGCTGAGCGGTAGGCAATGCCGTAGCTGCGCTCAACCTCCCTTGAAGCCTTAAGGATGGATGAGCGGAGGCATCCTAGCAGGTATGCGAGGAATAGCCATTCTTTCAAATAAGGCTGTAGGCAAAGATGGTTCCAGTCTTATCGTTGAAAGTTCTGTGGCAGAACTTGCATCGATACCGCTGATACGCATGCCTTTACAAGGCTTATCGGATGATGGCTTCGGATCCGCAGTAGGGGCATCGGATGCCCTTAGCCCATCGGACTTCCCTTAGAAGCCTGGCAGCCGATGCCTCGCATACGAAGAGGTTCAGAAGCTCTTCAAGCATAGAATAGGATCAGGCGAGGTGAGAAATCAACCCTATGCCCACCAACAAACTTCCTGATTAAGAGCGATTAAAGTTAAGATCAAGCATTCGTTTAATTAAGAAACGTTTCTATCTGGCACTCAATAGTTCTTTCATATAAGTAAGGAAAGCCTTAGGATAGGCTCCTACGCACAGGAAGCCTTCAGGACAGCCATCGCTTTTCATGGATTACCGAACCACTAGGTGGATTAATGTTTTATAGTTGCTTATTTTTATATTTATTCTGGGGCCGTGTAGTTGAGAAGGCGTCTATTGATTTTGGGCCCATCCTTTAAGCGTAGGCGTGATGCTGGCTTATTGCCTGCTTTAGAGCGTTTTGATGGCTTGTTTTTTAGGGTTGCGCGAAAATACTTGGGTAGCCTTAGGGGCATTGATGTTGTTGTTATGGTTGATGATTTAACGCTTGTAGAAGGCGATACGCCCCTACCTTATCGTGAGCCTATGGGAAGCAAATGGGGTAAGCAGAGGTTTTCAAAGGAAGCTTTAGAGAAAGCTAGGGCATTTAATGAAAAGTTTTTTGAGAAGAACCTTAGGAACGGTCGATATTTAGAGGTCTATCTGGCTATGGGAAAACAGTATGCTGGGGCGTTGCCGGATTTAGCCAAATTTGGTGTTAAGGTTGTTTTTCCAACAAGCGGGGGACCTGGCCCAAAAGCACAAGCATTAAAACAATGGATTTCTGAGGGTTCGTAAAATGAGTGCAAATGTAAACGCAAAAAGTAGAAAGCTTATTGAAGCTTTTATTCCTTTAAAAGAAATAAACGAAGATGCCTTGTTTGAACAATCTTTTAAGCCTTCTTATCGAAAACTTTCGGAAAAATTAGGGATTTTACCTAAAGGTCATAATTTTGATCCTAAATTGCGGAGTATTCATACATGGTTTGCTCGGAGACCATGCAGTATTTCAAGGGCATTAACTTTGGCTTCTGTTATCACAAGTAACATTAGTCAAGAAGAATTCCTTGAAATGCTAGGTTACGAACAATTAAGATTCATCAAAAAATACCCTCCCTTAATATTTTATACAAGACCACCAAAAGAGATTATTAAAAAGGTCTTATCAGAAGAATTAGAAGAATTGATATTATGTGACCCTATGGCTGGTGGTGGCAGTATTCCTCTTGAAGCTGCTAGGCTTGGTTTTCGGACGGTTGCTGTTGAGTATAATCCGGTTGCCTATTTGATTTTAAAGGCGAGTGTTGAGTTTCCGGCCAAGTATGCTGACGCTGGGCTTTTTGAAGAAACTTTGAAGGCGTCTAAAGAGTTTATTCACAAGGCTCGAGAAGAATTAGGATACTATTATGGTGAAGATGCTGAAAACTACGTTTTTGCGCGCGGCGTTAAGTGTCCATTCTGTGGTGGGCTTATCCCCATCCAAGGCATTGAGCCTGCTATAACTAAGGCGCCAAAGTTCAAGAAAAGGTTTCTAAAGCTAACATATGATAAGGTGAGGAAGTCATTTTCAGCTGAAACAACAGATAAAGCCATATCTTCTGGAACTATTGCTAAGCGGGGGAACAACATTAAGTGCCCCTATAATGGGTGTGGGAAATGGTTCCAACTGCGCGGGCAGATGAAGGATGGAACAACAGCCTTTGACCAATGGTTTTCTGAACATGCACGGTTAATGGAAAGCATAGTTGAAGGCTTTACTCCAATAACGTCTGAAGTTGAAGAAAAAACGCTTAATTTACACATTCCGCTGGTTAAGCAGGTCGGCAGCAGCTTTCAAGCCATCTGGGACGATAAATCCGAAATGGAGAAATTCACTAGCTCATTACACGCCCTAAGCAATGAACTTTTTGACCTCCAGAACTTTATTCCATTAGACAAGATTTCTCCAGTTAATGTATGGGCAAGCACAGCGAGAGCCAAAGGCTTATCGATGTGGTATATGCTCTATAATCCAAGACAACTCTTAGCCATAGCAAAACTCTCCAAAATAGCGGCAGAAACAGCCGAAAAACTTGCCTCAACAAATGGAGAATTTGGTGCAGGAGTAGTGTTATATTTGGCTTTGGCGCTCGACAAAATAGTGAATTACAATACTATTGCAACGATGTGGCAAGGTTCACAATTCAAGACCGGAATTGTGAATACGTTGCGGGGTGAGAGCACCTTAGATTTCAGAAAAGAATACTGCGAAATAAAACGTGTGGACAAAGCATTAATGTGGGCTTTAGAGCCGGATATTGCCGAATCTGGAAGTCAGGTAAAGACAGCTGGTGGGGTTCTTCCCGTCCTACGTTTTCTCTGTGATGAGTTTCGAGGCTCAGATGTCGGCAATTATGTGGACGTTTATTTGGGTGATGCTACCCAGCTTTCCACGATTTTGCCTTTAAATAGTGTTGACGTTATAAACGTTGATCCGCCTTATTTTGAGCAGGTTATTTACAGCGATAGGAGCGAGTTCTTCTGGGTTGTGTTGCGTAGAGCCCTAGCGCCCGTGCTTGAACTTCTTTTTAAGCCTAGCTTAAAGCTGTCTAACTGGTCTTGGACAAGCCCAACTGTTCCAAGGGAAAGAGAGGTTGTAACCTATGATAAGGAAGATAGTGAAGGAAGGTTCAGCAGATTCTTCAACGAGTTCATAAAGGAAACCTCAAAAGTCCTAAAAGAAGACGGCGTCCTCACCTTATGGTTTACCCATCCTACAGCCCAAGCATGGCGTGTCGTAAGTGAATCCCTATACCGGCACGGCTATGTGATTCCAAAAGTATGGCCCCTCCAAACAGAAATGGCGACTCGCTATAAGAAGCACGTAAACATAGTAGCACAGGAAATGAGCCTCGCTATTGTTGGACGCAAATACCGCCGCCAAAAACTCCTGGAAGTATCGCCTCAAGATATTAGATGGAGCTTAATCGAAAATCCCCTTTTCACCAAAACCGTCGAAGAAACCGTGGAGAGCACAAGAAAAATAATCTTTGAAAGCAATGCCTCTCCAGTCGACACAGCAGCTCTTATGTTCGGAACAGCCTTAAGCGTGGCTTCACGCTTCGAACTGCCCATAGGCGCCACATTCCAAGATATTTACAATGTAGCCATAACAGCCGTAGTTTCAAGATACACCGAACCTCTCATCTACAAAGTCCTAACAGAGACAGGTCCTGCTAGAATGGACGAAGCTATGGCTCAAAAAATAGCCAAAAATATATCCCAAGGTATGCTCTGGGATCCCGCAACCCGCTCATACCTAACTCTCTGGCTAATCTCCAGAGTAGATTTGGCAACGGCGAAAATACGCCAAGAACCTTTAGGCTTACACTTCGACCTAGTTCAAACAGTCGGCAAACTATGCGGCTTCGGCATAGAAAACCTAAAGCACTACAGCCTTTTAACAGAAAAAACCATAGATGAAACTGGAAAAGCCTACTACCCACAATTTTTGGAGATGCTAACCCTGCCAGGGGGGCAAACCTTCCTAGACAGGCTGATGCAGGTGGCTCCTGGAAACGCCGCAATACTTGCCCGCATGGCTATGACTGAAAGCGGAGACCCGGCTGCTAGAGCAAAAACCATCAAGGCGAAGATGAGTCTGCACAGCGATAGAGAGCTCTCCAGCAACGCAGCCCTAGCCATAATCCTGCTCGAAACTACAAGAGACCAAGACCTAGGCTACAGAATAGCGGACAAAACAAAAATAACAGGATACTTCCCAGGCATGGATGAGAGCGACATGGCGAGGCTTGTAAGAGAATTAGCTATAAAAACCCTGACATACTTAGTCTTTTAATGGGGGCTAAGCCTTGAAAACAATAGGTCAAGTTTTCCAACTGAAAGAATCCTTCCTAGAAATAAAGTCGGAATTAACCCCAAGCTTCGATGAAGTCATAAGAAGCTATCTTGGGCCGCATGTCAAAACCAAATTCAAAGATCCAGCTTATGTAACAGAAATCACTTGGCCAACGCCCCCGCTACAGACATTTATAAAAAGGATCATTGAAGGCTTAGCAACCCCGACAGTTCAGGGCACATACCTTATAAGGGGATTCGGCTTCGGAAAAACCCACGCCATAATCCTTCTCTGGCACATGCTAAACTCAAAAGAGGGAGCCAACTCCCAACTGGCAAAACAATTCGGTCTAGAAGAAACCCTGGCAAAAGAAACTTTGGTTCTGGGAATAGACTTCAGCAAAGAGCAACCGATCCCACGTATGTTCGATCAGCTAGAGGCTATAGCGAAAAGACAACCGGAACAATGGCAAATAAAGGATCCAAAACTCTCCCAAGCCACAATAGAAGTCATAAAAGAAATAAGCAGAGCTAAAGCTCTAGCCCTCTCATCAGAAGACCTGGCGGAGCAAATAATCAAAATCCTGGAAAAATATAGGGAAGCCAAAGCAAACCCAAGGCTTTTACTGCTTGTTGATGAGCTTGGAATAGGAGTAATCAGCAGGCTCACAACCTACATAGAAACCCTAAACGAGGAAAAATACAGCGAAATAGAATATATAATCAACTTCATCGAGCAACTATACAGGAAACTAAGCGGAAAAGGAATACCCTCCTACATGATTGTTGCCCTTGCAGAACAAGACCTTCGAGAAATAGACCATATCTACCTCCAACAGGCAGACAAGCCCATCATCCAAAACAAAATAGATGGACTTAGAAAACGTCTAAACGACCTGAAAGAACGCCTAAGCCGTGCAGCAGGAGGTCTCGGAGAAGAAGCAGCCCTATCATACGACCCCGAACATGCCATAAGCATAGCGAAACACAGAGTATTAAAAAGAATCGAGGAGGAAAAAGACATAGAAAGCGTCTTAATCTCCTACTTAACCTTACAGGCGCAACAATACAATCTTGCAGAAACTTTCGAAAGCTACAAAGAGCAGATCAGAAACTATTACCCGCTAGCGCCGAGCATGATTTGGCTATTCAAGAAAATCTTAAGTCCCATCGACGCTCCAAGAACCGAGTACGTGAGGACAACCCTAAACATACTTGCAGAAGCCGCTGAAAACGCGCTAAAATTTGAACCGCTTAAGGCCTTGACCATAGGGGCAAAACACATGCCCCTTGCAAGGGCAGGCGTAATCGATCTCATGGGAGATTTTGAGGCAGAATGGGCGAGCACAGTATCAGACATTGAACATGCCATAAGATCTGCAAACCCAGAAATACAAAAAACAGTAGACATGATTGCAAAACAAATAATTGCAAAGGGAACGACAGCCAATGTAACAGCTCTTATAGAGGTAAGAGACATAAAAGAAATCAAAAGATACGCTGTCTCACCAGAAGAAATACAAATAGACATATTAACAACTCTTCCATCCGAAGAGGCAACCAAAACCATAACCCAAATCCAAGAGGCATTAGAATACCTAAAAACACAAAGCGCCAGAATAGAAGAGAAAGAATATGAAGAACAGAGATTCTACATGCCATCTCTGATGAGAACAATCTATGATAAACTAGCAGCCTTTGTTGCAGAGCACAGAAGAATACTTGAAGAACCCGCCCAAATACCCGCATACTTACAGCAGGCAAATCTGTCAAGCCTCTTCTACAGCCCTAAAGCAGCAATACCATCAAGAGAAAAAGAGGTCTCAATACTGCTCAAGGAATACAACGCCATCGCAAACATAGAAGACCTCATCAATAACGTAGACGTAAGAGAAGCCCAAAACATAGGAAACCTCTCGATAATAGTTGTACCATTATGGGATGTTTTTCTCTTCCACGAGATTTACCAGAGGAAAACAGACTACCACTTATTAACAAATACAATAGCGCAAAAACTCCAAAGCATAAACTTAGCTGGAAAAATATCGCATCCTCTGCACCTACTCGTTCTCCTTCCAAACATAAACCAAGACAAACTAACAAGATTAATCGATGATGTAATATCCTATGCGGCGGTTAAAGACTTCATCAAACACTTGGAAAACAAAGAAAAAATCTTGGAAGAAAAAATGTATGATTACGAAAGAACAGTTCAGAAAAGGCTCACATTGAGGCTGACAGAGTTCTTCGAAGAACAACGCAAAAAACTTGAAATAGGTCTAAAAAACTCCATAGAACGCCAAGTAAGAGATGCAAGAACATCGGCCCAAAAAGAGCTTATAAAACTTACCCGGAAAATAACTACGGGCGCCATAGAGCTCTATGAGGATGTAATCTTCTACAGTATACAATCCCAAAACTTCATGGCTCAAAGCCTAGCAAAGCTTTTCGGAGAACTATCTGGAGAAGCCTCAAAACTGGAGCAAAGCGGAAAATCCTCTCTTGCGGACTACTCCCTCATCATGAACACATTCTTCAAAAGAGTGGCAGAATCCACGGGGTTCATATGGGAACCTAACGCCATTGCAGAAGCCATCTACAACCACTATAAAATAGAGATTGAAAGCGAGGTGATCCGAAAACACGACAGAATAAGCGAAATAGTAGAAAATGCGATGCTCGGCACATATGACATAAAACCGTTAAGCTCAAAAGTAGTCGAAGAGGCGATAGCAAAATTAGATGAGAGAAAGGTGGAAGCTGAAAATAAAATGGTCACATTCGATGTAGATGAAAAAACTGGCCTATTATCTTTTGAAATAGAAGAAGTTAAACCTCCAGAAGTAACAAAGGAAAAAGCACCTGAAATATCTAAAGAGGTTGTCCCTTCGCCGACAGAGGAAGGACGCCTACCAGTTACTGAAAAAACTTTAGACGAGGTTATAATTGAAATAGATCAAAGCTTCAATTACGAAGACTTCAAACAAAAACTAGATTCCCTCTACAAAACATACGGGACGCTAATAAGCTCCATAAAACTTGGAGCAACCGGAAACCTTCTAAGAGTATCCTTCGACTTCCTAGGCACTGGCCACTCAACCAGCACAATAATTAACGTTAGCAGATTCCTTAGACAGGTTTCAAATATTTATAAAGCCACTCCAAATATGGAAATAAAATTTACAAGCCCCTTACCAGAAGAAAAAATCCAAGAATTACTCGGAGAATTCTTCACCAAGAAAGTTAGGAGAAGCTGGGATAGGCTCCTTCCCAGCTAAAAGGGGAAAACCTTGACAGAGTTAGAAGAAAAAATCATAAGAGAATTCGGAGAAGTAGCCGTTAACAAAGGATTAGCCTTACGCCATGAAGTTGCAAGGCTTCCACGCTTCATATCAGAATACCTTATTTCTAAATACTGTGCCAGATATCCAGATCCTGAAACAGCTTTCAGTAAACTATCCGAAGTGGTTTCAGAAAACTTTCCTGAGCCAAAAGACAAAGATAGATTATTTTATAAGATAAAAAGGTTGGGCTTTGTTCAATTAATGGATGAATTCAAGGTAAGTGTGGATTTAAAGAGAAATCTCTATTTAGTTCAAATACCGTGCTTACAAATTTACGATGCACTGGCCGATGAGGGAATAATAAGAAAATTTGAGCGGATTCTCTCAGGAATGTGGGGTCTTGGAACCTTGGAATATCGTCCAGACCTTTCGAAAGATATTAATGCAGAAATATCACCTATTCTATTGACTGATATAGAACCATTCCAGGTTTATAACATAAATATTAAAGATTTCGCCGAGAAGCGCGATCATTTCTCACTAAATGAATGGATAGATTTGGTGATAACGACTATCGGGCTCAACCCGAAGGCGTACTCCAGCAGACAGAAGATGCTCCAGCTAGCACGTTTAGTTCCCCTAGTTGAGGGGAACACAAATGCTATGGAGCTCGGACCAAGGGCTACTGGAAAAACATACCTATACCGAAATTTATCACACTACACAAGAATATATTCAGGTGGTGCGGTAAGCCCCGCAAGACTATTCTTCGATGCAAGACTGAGAATAGTAGGCGATATAGGAACACATGACTTAGTTGCCTTCGATGAAGTGAGCAAAATAAGATTTACAAACCCGGATGAGGTGGCTGGAAAACTTAAGGATTTCATGGTTGATGGGTTCTTCGAACGTGGAACACTAAAAAGGGCTCACAGCGATTGCTCGCTAACTTTTTTAGGTAATATAGAAAAAGAAGAAAAAATGCACCCTGAACAAATAATATACGCGCTTCCAGACATCATGCAAGACTCAGCTTTCATTGATAGAATACATGGTTTAATACCAGGCTGGGAAATGCCGAAAATAATGAAGAGTGAAGAGCATCTGGCTCAAGGAGTAGGACTTGCCGCAGACTATTTTGCAGAAATAATGCATGAACTAAGAAAGGAGAACTTTAAAGATCTCGTGAGTGAACATGTTGATTTTAGCTCCAATTTCACGATAAGGGATGAGAATGCCGTAAAAAAGATAATTTCAGGGCTTACCAAGATACTCTTTCCAAATGGAGAATTCGATATTAAGGAATATGAACTAATAGTAAATTTAGCTATAGAAATGAGACAATATCTTGGTGATGTACTAACCGAAATCTCCCCCTCAGAGTTCCCGCATAAGCGTTTAGAGGGCGAAGTGATAGGATGAAATGTCTAACTCTATCGGTGGTTTAGAGACGATGATAAAATTATTGTCCGATCTAGGGGTTCTACCTGTATCTCTTCTTCACAAAATAGGATTCTGCTCATTTGCCAAAGCCGGCTTATCTCTATTCGACCCAACAGACAGCCAAAAAAGAGACTTAGAAAAACTGATAAAAATGATTCCAGCCTCATATCAAGGACTATTAAGTGGAAAACTATATCTAAACGCGCTAAAATTCATACGTTCTCTAAAGGAATTTTTAGAGGGAACAAGAAGGCCGGTAATATTGGAAGAAGCGAACATACAATTTATTCTGGATTTTTTAAAAGAGAAAGTCGGAAAGGTTGGAGGAGTAATCGTCCTGGACTGTGGATCAATTCCAGAATTATCGGCAATTGCTGGCAAATTGGCCTATTTAAATAGGAATGTGACGATTTACGACAAGTTTTTTATAAATCCCGTAGGAACGACAAAATTCTTAACTGAACAGCTAGCATATTTAGGGAGGGAAACTGCATTAAAATATTATGCTGAAATGCTAAAGAAGGAATTGGGAGCGAAGTTTGATATTAAAATCTCCACAACTGATCTCATAGTGCATCAGTATGGCGTAACTATAGACAAATTTCTCGATTCACTAGACATAGAGAAGATATTTGAGCAAATGTATCACTATGTGAAGCAAGACTCTATACTTGTAACAGCAGATCACGGTTACGACTTAGTAGCCGATGAGCATGGACTCTATATAACACATGGATATAAAAGGAAGTGCCCCTTAAACTTTAGTAGGATCGCGCTCTTCTTAATTATTGACTGAGGGAGAAAAGATGGAACAAAGTTACTATTTAATTTACAAGGAAGGGAAAAAAAGCGGAGAAATACGATTCAATGTAGGGACTAGAGATAAAACATCAACGTTAATTCGACTTAGAGGAAGAAAAATGCGCGAAACATTTAATGAGATTCTCCAAATACTCGGTAGAGCGGGATGCATAACGCCAATTCAAACAGGTAACCCGCGAATCTATTCACTAAGGGATGATGTAGGCCCGGTTATCGGTACATATCTTATCCTTATCAGACGCGCTCAAAAAATGGACTACTGGATATACTTCCTCAACGATTTATTGCTGGGGGAATACTCAAAACTTGGAGAGACATTCACTATATTCCTTGAAACAATAATTGAGCTATCGAAGGGTGCGCCAGCAGGAAAGGGATACAATCTCTCACCAACCATAGTTTCCTCATTCTCATCAGCATTAAAGGCTCTCATAAAGACCTTAAAGAAACGTTAGTTAAAGGCTCTTAATCAAGGAGTTTGTGGTGGGCGTAGGGTTAATTTCTCGTCTTATCTCAACCTATCAAGGTGACCCGTCGAACCCATAAAGGTTGAACCTGGAGCCATAGGCATAGAAACTGTTTAGGCATGCATATTGACTTCCAAGCCTTAGGATCACTAGCTCGAATCGCCCATCTTGAATGACGCTTGTCCATGGGCTCACATCTTTTATAGCCAAATTTATTTTATAAGCGATTGCCAATCCCTCGCCTTAACTATCACCTTGAAATCTTTTACATCCCTTGTCTCAGCCAGCCCTTTCAGGATTTCATAGGGGTTCCGTATGGGAATTATCCTCCTCTTTCTATCGTCCAGAGCATCCTCCACTATATAAAGCCAGTAGCTACCTCCGAGCCTCTCGGCCGTAAGCCATTCATTGCTCGTCATCTCAACATCCCCATTTCTTGCAAAGCCTTTCACTTCAATGAACCTTCTCTCGCCATTCCCATCGCTCAGTAAATCGTAACCCCTGAACTCTTTCGACACATCTACGGGCTTCCTGCCTTGGGAAAACTCGTACCTCATAACCTCTTCAATACTCAGTCTCTCCACCTCTTCGACTTCTCCCTTATCCTGGGAATCCCTTCCTTTCGATAATACCAAGGCTATGGCCATTAGCTCCGGATAGTCGCCCTCAGCTATACTGTACTTTTCCTCCAGTTCTCTCTTTTTATCCTTCCAATCCCTCTTATATTTCTCTATATTAGCCTCCTCCCTCCTTATCACTATCTCCATATCTTTATCCATGAAAAGTTTCATTCTATATTTCCTAATACGTTCATTGCTTTCTGCTATCTTAGCATCATAATAGTTCTTCAGATCCTCGAGTCTAATTTTTAGCTCCCTTTCAAACCTGTTCTTCAACTCTTCCTCGAAAGATTTTTTCAACAGTCCCAGCTTCTCGTCTAAAACCTCCAAGCCTTTGTCTAGGAGCACCGAAAACTCCTCGGGAATCCTTACATCTTTTTGCCTAGGATCCTCAAGATCCCATATAATCTTAGGGTTGACAGGATAAACCTCATTCGATTTTAGATCGTAGAACAGCGTGAACAGCCTCTTCCATTTAAGATCCCCCTTAGCATTACTCGCAGAGTAACTGTATATGAATAGGAGGCCCTCCCGACCCTTAGGGTCGATTTTCACGGTAGTCCATCCTCCAAAAGCGGGGTCCGTGGAAACATCGAGGATCCTGTCCATGACCTTCGAGCCTAGCGTTATTAGCTTCAACCCCCTTTCCTCGGCCACAACTTTTGAAAATGTTATATGCTCTCCATCAGTCAGCCATGTTATTTTCTCGAGCTGATCTGTCAACTTAACTCTATAAACCCCATCGGCAACCTCTTGTAGGGCTCCTCCATTGAATGAAAAGAACCTCTTTACAAACCTTTCAATGTCGGGCTCACCGATGATGTTTTCACGGCTATTCTCTTGCATTCTTGAGACAAAGGTCGTGTCCACATAATCTCTTATCAAACAATTCCTTTCAAGCGATTCGATTAAGTCTTTTCTATCTTCAATCTTCCTTAAAGCATCCATCATCTTCGGTTCAAACACTTCCATGCCCTCAGCTATTATGCCCATTATCAGATCCGTGATCTTTACCTCGGAGAGTAGCATACCCAGAACCTCGAAAACCCTTTCACCCATCACAGACTTGATAGTTTCTAGTTTCTGGAGAATTCTGTCGAACACTCTTCCCTCTATCGTGTCTTTCACAAGAAGATTGTAGATGAGAACCTTCCTCTTCTGTCCATACCTGTGAAGCCTACCTATTCTCTGTTCTATCCTGTTGGGGTTCCAAGGTAGCTCGTAGTTCACTATTATGTGGCAATTATGCTGGAGGTCTATGCCCTCGGCAGCTGCGTCTGTTGCTACCATCACCCTCACATGCCCATAACTTCTAAAGGCCTTCGCCTGACCATCCCGCTCCTCTACCCCCATGGAGCCGTGGATATAAGCGATCTGTCCCCTGTAGCCTTCATCTTCCAGTAGGTTCTTCAAATATTCCATAGTGTCTCTGTACTCTGTAAAGACTAGTACCTTCTCATCCGGAACCTCGTTATGTAGCCTTTTTATGAAGTCTATAAGAAATCTGGCTTTAGAATCGACCTTCACCCGTCCTAACAGTTCTAAAAGGCATTCGATTTGCCCTATTTCCATCTTCAACTCTTCTTTGTTAGTGGCCATGGTCAAAGTCTCGTACTTCCTCATAACCTTCTCTATATCCCCTTCATCAACATCTTCAGGATTTTTCTCATATTCCCAGATGATTTCCTTTTCTTCCTTTGTTAACTCCGGGAATTTTTCGGTAGGAAGCTCGAGAAGCTCTTTAAGTCTCTCCAACCTATTCCTCAGAGACTTTCTGATGGCGAATATGCTTGAGGCCATCCTTCTCTGGAGTATAACCATAGCAAATCCTATACCTCTCCTCTCCTCCTTCTTAGCTAGGTTAAAGTAGTATCCTACATACTTCTCCAATTCATCATAAAGCCTCTTCTCCTCCTCAGAAAACTCAACGGATAGCGTTTCTGACTTCCTAGGGGGAAAGAGCTCACCTAAATCTTCCTTAATCCTCCTTATCATAACCCTTTTCAATTTCTCTCTGTTAACATAGTGCTCAGATGGGAAGAGGTATGGGTCTACAAGCGAAACAAGTCTATAAAATGCATAGCTTTCACCGCTGTGTGGGGTTGCTGTTAGTAATAGAAGGCATTTTGCCTTCCTGTGCAACAATTCACCTAATCTGAATCGATCGGTATAGTCAATCCTGTTACCGTATTTATGTGCCGCAAGCTTATGTGCCTCATCTATTACTACGAGATCCCACTCTACATCTTCCAGCCAATCTTTGTAAGGATCCAATTTAGCCAGATCCAAGGAGGTTATTATTTGATCCTGTACAAGCCATGGATTACGTATCTTACCGAAATTCTGCAGAATTTCTGATGTGTATATGTAAAACTTTTCATTAAAACGCTCCAAGAGCTCCCTCTGCCATTTGGGTTGAAGTGCAGGAGGAACGACTATGAGTATTCTTCCAATACGCTCCCTCAACTTTAGCTCCTTGAGAAGCATACCAGCCGTTATGGTCTTCCCAAGGCCCACGTCGTCCGCCAGCAGAAACCTTGGCTCAGGCATGTCCAGCATTCTCTTGTACACGGCCTCTATCTGATGGGGAAGTGGATCTATTCTACTTATGGAGAGGACGGATACAGGGTCATACAGGTATGCGTAACGTAGCCTTAATCCATCCACAAATATATCAAACTTTTCGGGAGGACCGAAAACACCCATCCTAACCCTTTCCATAGGTTTGGAAACTTTAACCAGCCTTCGGGGAGGGGCAAAGATATCAATTAAAGTTCCATCTCTTAATGACCTGACAATTAAGAAACGTCTTGTACCAAGATCTTCCATGGAAAGGATTTTGAATATTCCTGGCAGACCCTCTACCTTAACCCAGTCATTTGGTCCGAACTCCTGCTCAGGGATCCCTTCAAACTTACAATCATGCCCGAGTATATGGTTCTGGCAAAAATGCCTCCTGCAAGATGGGCAAAGGTAAGCTTCTTGCAGTTTAAGAAAGCGACCGCACCTCTCACAGAAGAACACTACTTCTCCCTCCAGAATATTATATATTATCCAAGTGGGGCGGCCTACCAAGATCCTTATCGACGGCAGAGGCCTCGCTTATCCTTGGAAATAGGAACTTAACCGATTCTGTAAAGCACCTCCAAGTTAAGCCAAACTCCCTTACCCTGCGACCGCTTGGAGGGGTTGCATCGCTCATTTCTCCATCACCGAGCCTTTAACCTTGATCATAAATTCTGCTCTTGTCCTTAGGGCTTACTCCAGAACAGAGGTTGAATATCCGCCGCATTTTGGGCATTGAAGCCTCTCAACCGAGTAAAACCTGAACTTCCATTCTTTAAACTCGTTAAAGCGCCTTCATGGGATTGTTTAACTTCTGATGATGCAAAATGGGCGGTAAGACTAATCAAGGCATCTTTAATGAGCTTAAGCGTGACAAAAGTCTCAGCCCTACTCAACCTTGGCAGATAAATAGGGTTGGTCTCAACGGCATCCATGAAGGTAAAAATTTCTTCCCTTTTCAAGCCAGAACTTAAGGCCCTCTTCATCCTTTCAAAGTCTATTTTTAAAGGTGTTCGCTCTTCGATATAGCTGATAATAATGTAGCCTTCAATCCATCTCATACCCCACTCTCTTGACTCTAAACCCATAACCCTAAACCATTATGGATTAGGTAAGTTACCATAAAAGCTTAACGTCTATTCCCTCGGTGCTGTAATCCATGAAAAGCGATGGCTGTCCTGAAGGCTTCCCGTGCGTAGGAGCCTATCCTAAATAAAGGCTTTCCTTCTCATCCTCTTAAGCTTTACATCCATAAGCCTCCTGTCAAAGCCTTGGCTTCGAACATGAATGGCGAGCCGTTCAATGGGCGAGTATGCCAGAGGGGATGTGCACGTCAACAATTGCGAGAACAGGGCATCTCTTCTAAAGCCATGGCTAGCCGTCTATAGGGGAATATCCAAGGATAACCTCGGCTTATACTTAAGCCTCTTCGATTTCCAAAGAGCCACAAGCAAGCTCCCAGGCCTCCAGAGGAGCAAGCTCATAGTAAAGGCTTAAATCATCACCAACAACATCTCGATTGAGAGCGTCTGGAGTGAGAAGGATTGGGTTGTGATAAAACCCCATGTAACTCCACTGGGGATATGAAATCAGGACAAACGGGGGCCATCATATCCGCTAGGAGGAAGGCCATCATTTGGACTTTGGAGCCGGGTCCGACGGATAAGAGGGGTTGCCCTTCAAACGGAGAGATGCATGTCCTGGAAGCGATGATCCATCCATACATCTACTATGCTGAGGAACATGGAGCCGTCTACTTCGATCGAAACTTTGAAGTGGCTGAGGAGGTGAGGAAGAGCGTTCCCATGACGGGGTACATTTACATCGGTAGGAATGTTTCGGATGTGCCTTCGGCTAGGAGGGGGACAGTCAGCTACAGGTGTACGGTTGAGAGGATCCTCACACTCGAGGAGCTGAAAAACGATACCTCCGAGCACAGGTATGTCGCTCCCTGGACTAGGCAGTGCCTAGATGGTGAATGGAGCGACGGAACCCACCACGACCCGAGCATAACATGGATCAAGGCATCAAACATAACTATGCTCTCTAGGGGATACAGCCCTCGGGAAATGGGGATAGATGCCGATTTCATTCGAGGAAGGGCTTTCGTGGAGGACACGGATTGGAGGTGAGTATAGGATATGCCTTCAACCCACGATCACTATGATATGGCTTTGTGGCCGTTGATAGTTGCTGGGCATGGTGTATAAAATGAAAAATGATAAAGTAAGCGGATACATTGAAAGTTTGAAGGATCCTGAAAGGCTTTTGGAATATTGCAAAAAATATCATGAAAGGGATCCTAGAGACATAGCTTATGTTGTTTCAAGAAGTATAGTATCTAAAGATCCAAATAATATTAGTTTTATGCTAGCAGGAGCTACGAATTTCATAAAAACTTGGAACATAGGAATGTTTCAGAAACTACAAGCAGAAGTGAAGGTAAATTTGGAAACTGATATAGTTGAAGCATATAAGAAAAGCAAGGAAAAGTTAGAGGAATTAAAAGAAAAAAGATTGGAGTCTTTAGATCTAAGCGACAACAAACAAGGAAAGAACATTAAAAGTATATTTTCAGAGTTTTCGTCAAAAAAGTCCATAGGACGTACAGGTGCATCGAAAATTCTACATATTCTAAACCCTCATGTTTTTATGATGTGGGATATAAGAATCAGAAATGCCTACCATAAGTTGCATGGAAAGTATCATGAAGTAGGTGACTCAGAATGCTATCTAGAATTTCTTAAGCAATCCCAAAAAACAATAAAGGCAATTTTATGCAAAATGACGGAAGATGATTTATGGAATAGGTATTTAACTTTCTTAGATAAAGAATTTATTGAAGCCTTCTCATTCAGGGAGAGTATACTGAAAATGCTTGATGAGTGTAATTGGGTCATTTTTAAATCAAACTGTAAAGCTTAAAAGAGGAGGCAAAGGCCAAAAAACAGAGCTCCCCACCTCCCTTTCTGCTTAATCATTCCAGCAGAAATGCCGATAATCGGCACATGAATTTCAAGATCAAGAAGAGGCATCCTCTCCAGAAACCTAGAAGTTCCCGGAAGCCAGGATGCACTTGTTTCTTGGATAGAAGCCTAGGTCATGTCGGAGCTCATAGCCGAATGCTATCGCTTGAAAAACAGACGGGAGTTCTGCCACGGGTCACGAACAAATTAGCTGAAACTCAACGGCTCAAATCTGCCAGGATAATTACCCCGAAAAGCCTTAGGGAGGCGAAGATCAGACCTCATCAAACCCGATTCTTATACCATCATATACTAATCCCCTCTGCCTGGCATCCGTCACAAACGAATCGCTAAAGTCGTTTTTCATAAAATCCATGAAGGCGCGTCCGAGGGCTCCAAGAATAGCGGTCGTTCCTAACCCTTTTTGCCTATAGAAACAACCGCTCAGGCTAGCCTTCAGCCCCTTTTCCTCTTCTTTTTCTTTTCCCTTTTCCTCTCCCTTTTCCTCTCCCTTTTCCCTTTCCCTAGCCCTCCTCAAGCCCTCCATGAAGAAGTATCTGTACTTTGCTCCCGGAGCCTTCCAGGCTGCCTCCCCTGAAAAAAACCCAACGACTTTTTCAGGGTTTGCGTTTATTATATAGTCGCATAGGATGCTATCGAGACCCAAGCTCCTCCAGTAATCGGCCGTCTTTCCTTTCATTACGGCTTCATATTCCTTGATGGGCTCGAGGGCATCGACTATTCCATAGGCAGCAGAAAGGATGATCAGCCTTAAACGGCCCGCCTTGATCTTTCCGATTATGGCTTCTTTGTCCAAAGCCTTGTAAAGGGAGCCCGTGTAAAGGTGGATGGCGGAGGTGGGAGGCGAATCCGGGCTGATGCAGCTACGCATCCCTTCCCGACCCTTCATCAAAAGGCTCCATGTAGCGGGCAGATCTTCCCTAGAAATTCCCCGTAGCCCCTCGATTCTTCCTGAGGGACTTTTTCTTTTGCAGCAGGGAAGGAAGCAAAGGATGGGGCCTTCAGCCATAAGCATCACCAGGTATCTATCCTAATCCCTGCGGACGATACGTCGACCGTGCCCCTTGCACAGAAGCGGCCAACGGGACAATGGTTTTTCTTCGGGCAGAACTCGCCCTTCCTGAACCTGCATCCAAACCTGCTCAGATGCCATAGGGGCTCATCCAGCTGAAGGCGGTATTTCAGCTTTGGATGAACGATCGATTCCATAACGATTTTCCAGGCTTCATCGATCCTTGGGCTGACGCTTGATACCGTGCCCGTATAATGCCCCTTCAAACAGCCCGTGCTAAAGGTTGCCCTGCAAATATGGACGTCCACGGGTATGGGGATTTTATCCAGGTTCCCTAATTCAATCCCCACGTTATCATGAAGCATCCTGATCCAGAGGGGAAAGATCTTGCTTCCCGATAAGAAGGGAAGGGAAACCTGCGCCTAAACCTAGGATCGAACTTCTTATGAAAAAGCCTCAGGGCATCGAATCCGCATTCCTCGATGAGGCTTAGGGGATTGGAGGCATAATCTTCGAAAAAGGACTCGGAAATCCTCTTCCATATTCCTGCATCCTGCCTAGGTTTTTTCGCCAATCCATGGGCACCCATCGCAGAAACGATTTCTTCCAAAGGTTTCGAAACGACTCTTTGGGGCTCGAAGAGCCATCTAGTCCCGGAATCCTCGTAGGTCCTTCTTCCAGCCTTCCAAAGCTGCTCGGCATCCCTCTGATAGTCTATCGATACGACGAGCGTAATGAACATGAGATGCCCGTAAGAGCCCCTTTGTACGCATGATGGCACTTGATCCTCGGGCATGACGTTGTGGCCGAAAATGCCCTCATCAGAATGGAATTTTTCAAAAAGAATGATGGCTACATCCCTGGCGCTTTTTTCATCCATCTTTAAACCGCTTCGCCCAATTCCCGGAATCGAACCTTGAGTCGAGGGAAGATGCCCCACCTAAACGGCACATCTCCTGTAAACATGAACGTATGCTATACGTAATCTATCAGGAAAATAAAATAAGCCTTTAAATTATGTTAGGGGTTTCCCGCGTTTACCCCACATTTTTCATGATTGGCTTAATTCTACCCCTTCGCAAGCCTCACGTGTTTTCGGTTCTTTACGCTGATGTCGGCAAGGTTAAAATGTGCCCCACTTCAAACGCAAGTTATTTTCTTATCGAATTGCGTTATATGGAATATATCAAGTTAAAGAAGTTGTTTGCTTATCAAATTTCTTTCTAAACTTTTGAGAAGCTCAGTAAATTCATCGTCAGTAAGATCGTCCAATCGCCTTTCTGAAGTCTTCCCTGACTGAACATCATCCGGGTTTACGTTTTGCGGCAGTAGATTTAAACATTTTAAATCTTCAACAAATCTATGGGCTATGCCCGAAATCCTAGCTATCTTCCTAAGGCTACCCCATTTTTAACCCTGAGTGACTACATCCAGCTACGACTGGAAGATGCCTTTGGAAGAGACCGGGAGCTTCTGGCCTCTAGCCCCTAAACCCTGAAGCCCATCCCATGGGTAGAGGAGCCGAAAAGCCCTTACGTATTCCTATACCTTTATTTTTTGTTTCATCTATAGCCTATCCTGAGGATTATAGGGATCTACCCCCTCCCCCTCCTCCCTCTTTGTTGAGTCAGGGCGAGTTTAGGCAAATAGGAGGGGGATCCTTTTTCAAAATATAGTTCTTCAGGTAGGTCCCTTCTAAGGGGACCCTAGGTATGCTAGCCTATCCCTTCCAGGATTTCAACTGCAGAAATTTTAAAAAAAATCAACTGCAGAAATTTTTCCATCATAATAGAAAGGAAGCCAAGAGAAAACTAAATTAAACTTCCTATTGGGATCCCTTTTTCTAGGAGTTGAATGCCAAACATTCGTTCCATAAAGGACCTTTAGCTTCCTTTTCCCATGAAGAAGGATTTAGTAGTATCGTCACTCTTAATCATAAAGTTGCTAGTGACCATGAGACGCATGGAGGCTTTTTCCATCGTCAACAAACTCCCTGATTAAGAGCGATTATAGTATATCTATCGACGAAGAAATGGAACCTAGGCAATCGGTGCTTCGGAATTGAAAGGAAAGGAAAGGGGAAAAAACTCTGGCAACTGCCATAAACTATGACGAAAATATTTCTTTCCATTTGATTGTGAAAATTATGGAGGGAGGCTAAAAGGACTTGATGAGATAGATGGGCGGCTACAAAGGCAGATGCACAGTTTCCA
>Ga0080004_1075426_pt1 | contig 44447 bp, 45 predicted proteins | sample WasSprMetagenome_FD_69207 | JGI IMG/M metagenome (GOLD analysis project Ga0080004, IMG submission 69207) | Sulfidic aquatic microbial communities from Washburn Spring, Yellowstone National Park, USA - WS (SPADES assembly) (version 2) | ecosystem: Environmental > Aquatic > Thermal springs > Hot...
ACAAAAAACTTGCTCCTTCTGACAAAAGGCTTATAGGATCTATTCTTTGCTCTTCTGGCAATTTTTCCCAAACTTCATATGTTCTTATTGGATAAAAAGCTTCTTTAGTAAAAACAAATTCTGTCCCCCAAACATCAAAAGTAGGATTAGGTATCTTTGCTGGTAAAATTTTCAAAGGATCTTCAACTTCTTCTACAACTGCTTCAGGGTATTGTGAATATATCCTTCCTATAACAAAGTCTTTATATTCTTGATAACATCTAATAAAGAATCTTAATTGCCCATTATGTAAAACCATTTCAAAAGAATAAGTTGGTGGGGTAAAACCTTTTATATACCTATTATAGGGGTCGCTTTTTCTATATATAGAATGTAGAGAATAAAATATTTCTTCCATTGCTTTAGCAGATCTTTTAACATAGCGAGGAATTTTTATTTCTAAATAAGAATATTTTAGTGTTCCTTTATATCTAAACCTTACTGTTATTAAATGTTTTTCTTTAACTATAAACCACAATAAAACAACCAGTAAGAACCACCAAATAGAAAATATATACCCTAGAACAAATCTTAAAAAATCTATCATTTTAAATAAACTTTATCGCCAATTTTTTTAAAATATTTTTGTATATAAACATTGAATGTATTTTTAGAAAGCAATTTTTGTTTACTTACTAGTTCTAAAAGCTTATTTTTTTCGATGCCATTATATTTTTTAACTATTTCTTTCATTAACTCAATAATCTTGCCCTCTTTATAACCATCTTCTTTTAGAGCATATGTTCCTCTTCCGTACCAAACAAATTTATCATTTGCTATCAAAGTATTAAGAACAGATTGTAAATTATAATCCTTCTTCCAGCTTTCAGTAATTAGGGTATCTTCTATTTCTTTTATCTTATTCAATTTTTCATATACCTCTGTAAAATGCATTGGCCTTTTTTCTAATTTGAAAACTAAATAAATTTTATCTATCAAAGATGAAGGTGAAATTCTTTTATGATCGATGCTCCCTACTTCATTTAAAGGATTTTTTCCTAATTTTTTCAAAATTTTTGCAAATTCATAAAGCTCATCTATATCAGGAGTAAAATTAATTATCCTTTTTACACTTTCTTCTACAAAATTTAGAAATTCATCTTCTGTAAAAATTCTATTAGTTAATTCAATATAAAGATTATTTAGTATGGCTTTAGCATCTTCAAAAATATTTTCTTTTCCTAAAAAAGAATAATAAATTTTTGTTTCTTTATGATACAAATAGTCTGGTAATATAATTAAAAACAATCTTAAAATTTTTTTATCGTTTTCTTCTAAAGAATAATTATTGGCGAAATTTTCTAAAATATAAACTTCTCTTTTAATAGGTAGTTTCCCTATAAAAACTTCAGCTTCCTCATAAATCCTTTTAGCTAGTGGGGTTGTAGAAAATTTATTTTTAATATTTTTCAAAACATATTCCTGGATTTGTCTAATCCTTTCTCTGGTAAGTCCAAAATCTTTTCCTATTTTACTTAGCGGTTCTTTCTTTCCTTTATCTATGCCGAATCTTCTTTTTAAAATATCTACTTCTCTATCCTCTAGATCAGCAATTAAATCTTCAAAGGTTTGGTATAATAATTCCTTCATAATATATACTTTATATTATACAACAAAAATTTAAATATACAAATCTTCTTATCCACATTTATGATTTGAATTTTGCTAACCTTTTATCACCCCTAAGGGGGTTAGTTTTGCTATCTTTTTAGCTATTCCTATATTATGAACAACATCTACAACTTCTTTTACATTTTTATATGCGGAAGGGGCTTCCTCTGCTAATCCTGACATGCTACCAGCAGCTACAGTTATTCCTCTTTTTTCTAATTCTTTTTTTAATTCACTACCTTTTATTTTTCTTAAGGCTTCTGCTCTAGACATTGTCCTTCCTGCGCCATGAGGAGCAGAACCAAATGATAAATCTTTTGCCAATTCTTGGCCAATTAAAAGATAACTTTCTGTTCCCATTGAGCCAGGGATTATAACAGGTTGTCCAATATCTTTATATTTTTCTGGTAATTCTTTATGGCCTTTCCAAAACGCCCTTGTAGCACCTTTTCTATGTACAATTAATTTACGCAAGCTACTGCCCGGATGATTACCGGATTTATCCGCTTTATATCCGGGTAGCTCATACTCTTCAATCTTTGCGATATTATGAGCTACATCATAAATTTGTGTAAGTTTTATATTATCTCCAAAAATTTTTTTGAAAGCTTTTCTTACCTGACTTAATATCAATTGTCTATTTGCCCATGCAAAGTTAGAAGCACATTTCATTGCTGAGAAATATCTTTTACCCAGATCAGAATCAATTGGGGCATAAGCAAGTTCTTTATCAACTAATTTAATTTTTTTATTGTCGCAATATCTTATAAACTCTCTTAAATAATCTGATGCAATTTGGTGACCTAATCCTCTTGAACCACAATGGATTAAAATACAAATTTTATCTTTTTCTAATCCTAATCTTTCAGCCACAGACGCAGACTTAGCAGAAGAGGACGCAGGCTTAGCAGACTCATTCTGCATGGTCTGCGTAAAGTCTGCATATTCTGCGTTTTCAAAAACCTCTGCCACTCTTTGAATTTCCAAAAAATGATTCCCTGCACCAAGTGTTCCTAACTGATCTTCTCCCCTTTTTTTGGCTGCCTGAGAAACGGTATCGGCATCGGCTCCTTCTATGCAACCATAACTTTCCGTAGCTTCTAAATCCTCTTTTTCACCATAGCCTAACTCGACAATATATTTTGCGCCATTTTCTAAAACCTTTCTCATCTCATCTTTATTCAATTTCCAAAAGCCACCTCTTCCAACTCCTGATGGAACATTTTTAAAAATTTCTTCTGTCAATTTAGGAATTTTATCTTTAACATCTTTGTAAAATAGATCAGAAACCAAAAGCCTTACGCCGCAATTAATATCAAAACCAATTCCTCCAGGAGAAATTATTCCATTTTCATAATCAAAAGCAGCAATCGCTCCAATACAATTGGAAACCAAAAAGTTATTAGCAATAAAATTATGATTCTCGCTTAATGTTGTTAGATCATAAACAAAATCATTATTTTTGATTTCCTCTATTTTTTCAATCTCATCAAAACAAAGCCCGCTTTTGCCTATTGCATATTTTTTAATAAATTCTTTTAAAGTAATAAAGTTTTGGGGGATCTTAAATATTTTATAACCATAACCATTTTTTATTCGATAGCAGAAATCTATAACCAATCTTTTAGTAAAACCTGCTGATTCTAAGCTTTCAGCAATTTTTGCATAACTATAATTCTGATCTAAAAGAGGAGGGATAAGGTTTAAAATTTCTTTTCTTTTTTCAAAATTTCTTTTTTTAAGACGAAGATAAATGCTATATAAACTTGCTAATGCTTTTCTTCTTTGATTATATTCATAACCTATTTTTGACCAAAGATTTAAAAGGCTTTCTAAGGAACTTGAAAAAACAAGTTCTAGTGCAACAGTTCGATTTCCATTTTTTGCTTTAATTATCCTTCTTTCCTGAATTTTTGTTGTTTTAACTCCAAATTCTTGGCATAACTTAGCAATATCTTTTAAAAATTTTTTTCCATTTTCTACAAAATCTAAATTTTTATTCATAGTGAGAACCGGCGAATTAAATCCGAATTTTCTTCCTTTTCTTCTATGGGATTTTCTAAGCTCGCAACCAAAAAGAACAGCTAAAAATAGTCTTTTTTGCCATAAAGGCGCCTTAAAAATCCACTTGGGAACATTAAATTTTTGATCTACTTTTTTCCCAACTGGAACACCTAATGAAGATAATAATAATAAAAGGCTTGTAGAATTAACATAAAAATGATAGATATAAGTTTTTTCCCCATTTTTACAAATATGACTTCTTTTAAATATTTTTGAAGAAGAATAGCCAATTCTTTCTAAATCTTTTTTAATTTCAATCAAATCTTCTTTGTGACCACTAAAATGTAAAACTCCGTCCTTCTTCTTGCCTATAAAATTCATTGAACCATCTCCAAAAATAAAAGCACAGATTTTGATCAAATAAGGAAGCTTAGGATTATCATAGCTTAAGGGTAAAAGATTTTTTTCTTTTAATCTTTTAATAATTATTCTTAAAGAGGAGCTTCCCTTAGGAGCTTTTATATTATAAAATGTTTTTTTAATTTTATTTTCATCAACCAAAACTTCATTTGATGGTTCTTCGTAGGGAATACCTTCGAAACCATATATTGCTATTTTATCTTTTATATTTAAAAATCTTGATTCTTTCATTCCTTGTTCGGTAAAAATAGGATGATCTTCTGTCGCTTCTAATACAAAACCTGATTTAGTTGTGATTCTTAAAATTCTTCCATAGGCTTTGATTTTAAAAAATTTTAATATTTTTGTTTTATCTAGAGTTTTTTTGCCTTGGTCAAAATTTAGAATCTGGATATTAGATAAAAATTTAGGGATGTCTTTAATTTTAATATAATAACCATGTTCAGTTAATACTCTTGCATCTTTTGTTAAACAAAAACCATAACCTTCATGAATATCTGGCATTGCTAAAGCATACTTATAAATTCCAGGAAGAGAAGCAACATTGATTAACTGCCATATACTTTTATCTTTAAAAATTTCATCAAGCATACTTTCACTAGCAAAAATCCTCGCAGGGGCTTTCATATCTTCTCTAAAACCCTTTGGTATTTCCCAAATATAGTCTGATATTTTTATTAAATCTGTCTTTTTTATATCGCCCATTATTATCTTTTATAATTATAAAATCAAATGCATGTAGAGTATGATATAAGAGGTTTGTATAAAAAGGAGATAAATGAAAATTTAATCTATTTTGTGGGGGAAAAGTTTTTTAATTATATTAAAAAGAAGAAATTAGCAAGAGAAATATACTTAGGAATTGACAATAGACCTTCTTCTCCAATTTTAGCAAGCGCATTTGCAAGTAAATTTTTAGAGTTTCCAAAAGCTAAAATAAATTATTTAGGAATTGTACCAACTCCGATTTTATATTATTTAAGTATTAAAAATAAAAGGCCAGGGGTTATGATAACTGCTTCACATTTACCCCTTAATTACAATGGAATAAAATTCATTTTGCCTAATGGTTCTGTTTGGATATATAGAAATATTCCTAAATTTTTAAAAGCAAAATTTACAGGTTTTAAAATTAGGTATAAACCTGTTTACCAGAGGAGATTATTTGAAAATTATCTGAAAGAAATATCAAAAAAAATAAGGATTAAAAAGAAATTTAATTTAAAAATTTTAAAACCAGAAAAGAGTACGAATTATGAGCTTTTTAATTTAATTCCAAAAATTTTTAAAAATATAAAAGCTTCAAAAGCAAATAAAATAAAAACTGATTCTTTTCATCTAAAATCTGATATGGACGGTGATAGAATAGAGATTTATTATAAAAAGAAATTGATAATTCCCGAAGTTTTATTATACATTATTCTAAAAACTTCAAATTATAAAAAAGTAGGATTACCCATCACGATACACAAAAAAATATACTACTTATTTCCAAATATAAAATTTTATTTAATTAAAACAGGGCATTCTTATTTTAAATTAGCTTATAAAAAATATAAATTAGATTTTGGGATGGAACCTACTTTCCATTTTTATTTCTTTAAAGATTTTAAAACCGAAGCACCTCTTTTTTCACTTTTTAAAGTTTTGAAATATTATGAAAAGAATAAAGATATTAATGAATTGGAGGAATTATTTCCTTTAGAAAGAATTGAGATTAAAAAGAAGTTAAACATTGATAAAATTCAAAAAACATTAATTAATGAAGGTTTTAAAATGAAGTTCTTTGATGATTTTTATTTCTATAAAAAAAATAAAAATAGTTATTTAGCTGTAAACTTTCGCCAATCCAAAACAGAAAAAGATATTTGGCGCATTTTTATCGAAGCATTCAACAAAGAGGAGCTTAAAAATTTAGTTAATAAAGTAAAATCTTTAATAAAATGATTGAAAGAAGAAGAATAATGTAGGTGATATTATGGCTTATATAAAAATGATACAAGATATTCATAATTGAAAGGTTTCGTTTTGGAAATTTTTCTCTTATAATTTAATATTGTCATTATGTTAATTTTATTAAGCAGAGATATTAACAAAATTAAAAAATATGAATCCATCAAGTGAATATCCAAAACAGTCAAGGAAAATGGACTTGGAAAGTCGTCTTTTAGGCATTCTTGAAAAAAGAAAGGGTCCTTTAACTAAAGAAGAACTAGAAATTTTAATAGAAATTGTAACTAAGGGTTATACAGAAGGAGTTTATTCTTTTTTTATAGAACAGGCGTGGAATAAACTTAAAGGAGAGTTGGAAGAATATTTAAAGAAGAGTGTAGAAGAGGTTAAGGGTTATCTAATCAGAATAATAAAAGAGGGTGAATATCCACTAACCGTAGAAGCTACAAAAATTATATTAAATAACGAAGCTTTAAAAGAAAAACTTACAAGCGATGAGTGTGTTTCTATTATAGAAAAAATATTTGCTCGAATCTCTTCTAAAGAATTAAATTTAATAGAAGATATAGTTAATCTTTTATTAACAAAACAGCCCACCAAAGATGAACTAGTCTTTATTATTAGAACGCTGTATGTTGTTGTACCTGAAGAAGAAGTTAAAAAGAAATACCAAGAAATAAGGGAACGTTTAAGCAAAAAATTATTAGAAGATGCATCCCTTAAAAAAGCACTTACTAAAGAAGATTTACTTTTAATTATCTTAAGTGTTAAAGAGGCTTCTATACACGAAAAGTGTATCGATATATTGTTAGAAAATGAATATTTAAAATATCAAATAACAAAGGAAGAGTGGATTAAAATTTTAAGGGCGATTTGGAGTATCCCATTAAAAGAATTAATACTAAAAACAATTATAGAAGATAGTAAATTAAAAGATAAATTCACTCCATTAGAATTGGTTTTATTAGCTGAAGATATAGATGGGTTAAGAGACAAAGTATGGGATGAGTTTGTAACATCAAATCCTACTAAGGATGATTTATTGACTATAATTAAAAGGAAAGGATATTTGGGGAGAAAAGCTATAAGATTATTTTTAGAAACTCCGACAGAGGAAGTTGATAAATATATTATAATCTCGATTATTGCATATTATAGACCGGAAGAAATAGATGAAACTTTAAAAGAAAAAATAGCACAAAGATTTTTAGAGTTAAAACTTACTAAAGAAGATAGGAAGATAGGGGGTTTATTTTTGAATATTTTTTACTTTATTAAGGATATAAAAAAAGAAGATTTAATAAAGGAGATGTGGAATAAATTTAAAGAAATAGGTTTTGATGAAGGAGATAGATTAGTTTTATTTGCTATTATGAGGGAATGTGATTTATTAAGGGATGAGGTTTTCAATGAATTGGAAAAAATATGGGCTAAAAGTGGTGTAGATACAAGAGATTTAGTAACCATAATAGAAGAGGTACCAGAATTAAGAGAAAAGGCTGAAAGAAAATTATTACAAATATTACAAGAAAAAGATCAATTAGAATATTTTGAATTAGATTATTTAATTTGGTTAGCAATTAATGCCGAGTTTGTAAAGGGAGAAGCTGAAGAAAGGCTAAACAATTATATTGAGGCTCTGAAGAAGAGACAATTAACATCTGACGAGAAAGAGATTATAAAAAGATGGGAAAAAGAATTATCTAGAGAAAAAATAAACGAAGAATTAAGGAAGAAACTTAAAGAATTATTATCTCAATGAAATTTTATTTTTTGTAAATAAAAATTTTATTTTTGTAAGCTTGAATTGGTTCTTTATTGCGAAATTTGAAACTAAAAGTAATTATTTTGGAATTTTCTTTACAATTATTAAAAACAAATTCTGAAACATCATTTAAGACTTTAGGTGTAAGATATAAATAAATATAATCTGCATTCTTTAAATCTGCTTTTCTAAAATCTTGTTTATAAAAATAATAGTTTTTATAACCTAAAATTTTTCCTCTAATCAAAGATAAATAATATAAAAATGGATTAATTTCATATCCTATTCCTTTTGCCCCTCTCTTTACTGCTTCAAAAATAATTGAACCATCTCCACTACCTAAATCAACAAAAATTTTTCCCTTCAGATCTAATTTATCTAAAAATTCCTTAACTATTCTCATATTAGATTTTCCAAATGGAACTTGGGTTTTTAATAACCAAAAAATCTCAAAAAATAAGAAAATAAAACCAAGGATGAAAAATAATATTAAAAATATAGCGATAATTGAAAGAAAAATTAAAAATAAATAAAATAGTGTCATTTATCTGTTTTTGGCTTGTCTTCTTTCTTAAAATAATCTAGATAAACTAAAGTCATCCAAGAAGAAATAAGCGTGGATCCCATACTTTTTAAAATTATCCAAATTATAAAACTGATAAAGAAAAACAATAAACCAATAATTGCCCAAGTAGTTGAGTTTTTAATAATCATAACAAGAGAGAGGAACATTAATAAAAAAATTAATAAAAATAATAAAAATGAGAGGATTATTTGTAATACAATGTTTATAATGAAAAATTTAAGAATTTCTTTTAAATTAGCTATTATCAGCTGATGAGCAGTTTTAATTCCATTTATTAAAGAAGTTTCATTAATTACGATTTCTCTTAATCCTAAGATTAAAAAAACAGCTAAGTAAATTGAAAAAACTATATAAAAAACTAGATAAAAAAGAACAACTATTACCCAATTAATTATTAAACCACCAAAATTTTTTCTTAAAAGAAGCAAATAAGCAGGGATGTTAACTATATAATAACAGATTAAAACAAAAAGATTAAATAAGAAAACTTTCCAAAAATATTTAAATGAATTTTTAAAAGTGATATTAAAATTTATCTCTTCACCTTTTCTTATTTTGTTTGTAGCCCATATAAGGCCTATTTCGGTTAAAGAGAATATAGATAGAAATATAAATAAAAGGAAAATTATAATAAAAAATAAAACAAAAATAAACAAGGAAATATCTTGAGAAGGAGGTAATGGGGCTATGTTGGCTAAATTATATAAATAGATATGTGAATATAAATTTTGCGGAATAAGAGGAAAATAAGAAATTTTGAATAAATCTTCCTTTGGAAAATATGGGAAATAAAATGGTACTAAATAAGGAGAGAAAAGTCCAAATATCCATAAAAATTTATATTTTTTTGTTATCCCCCATGCTTCTTTTAACAATTTAAGCATTTGTTTATCTTTTTAATTATGAACTTATTTTTTATACAATGGCATTGGTAACTTTGGTTCTTCAAAAATTGATTTTTCCTTAAAATATTTTGCATAAATAAAAAACACAATGGAAATAATAAGGCTTAAAATTAGGATCAAAATAAATATTTTCATATTTTATAATTATAATAAATTTTAAAAAATAAAAAAAATTTTGTAAAATATAAAAAATGATTCATGAGGAATATTTAAAAAAATTATTTAAATTTTATCCTTGGGTAATTTTATTAATTGTATTAGTATTTATTTTGTTTAATTCATGTTATCAGTTTTTTTCTTTTATTTACATAGCAGAACCGGGTAAAACTATTTATATACCCCCAAAAGCTTCTTTGAAATATATAGGGGATATTTTAGAAAAAGAAGGCATAGTTAAATCATCTTTCTATTTTAGAGTATACTTATATCTTATTGGAGAGCATAAAAGTGTAAAAGCTGGTTATTATACTTTCAAAGGAACAATAAAATTAAAAGATGTAGCAAATCAATTGATAAAAGGAGGGCAAGGAATAACAATTACTTTTCCAGAAGGCCTAACACTAATAGAAATTCAAGATATTTTAAATAAAAATGGGTTAAGAGTTAATTTAACTAAATATAAACTAAAAGATTTTAAAGATATAGATTTAATAAAATATTTTCCAGAAGATGCATCACTGGAAGGTTTTTTAGCTCCTGACACATATCAATTTTTTAAAGAAGAAAGCGAGAAAGAAATAATCGGAAAGTTTTTGAAAAATTTTTCTAAAAAGTTTTTACCAGAGTTTTTAAAAAGGCCAGAGGCTAATTTTTATCAAAAATTGATTTTGGCCTCGATATTAGAAAGAGAAGCAAAAACTCCTAATGATATGAAATTGGTAGCAGGAATTTTAGAGAAAAGATATAAATATAATAAAAAGCTTGAAGTAGATGCTACTATAGCATATGTAAAATGTAAATCATATCCCTGTGATTGGGAAGTTAAAAAATCTGATTTAAAAATTGATTCTCCTTATAATACATATTTATACCTAGGATATCCTCCAACACCAATATCAAATCCAGGTTTAAATGCTATAATAGCTTCTTTAAACCCAATTGATTCAGAATATTTGTATTATCTTTCTAACAAAAATGGTGAGGTAATATTTTCAAAAACTTTAAAGGAGCATCAAAGAAATATTAAAAAATATCTCAAAGATTAGTAAGTGCTTCTGCTAATTCAAATATTACTTCTTCGTTATTTATTAAGAATTTTTTATATTTTCTATCTATATTAGAAAGGATTTTTATTATCTTTTTTATTTTTTCTTCAGTGAAATTTTTTGTGTATTGTTTCAAAATTTTTCTATAGCCATAACCCATTTTAAATTCTTTTTCTAATCTTTCTTCATCTTTATAAGATTTAACTTTCTTTAAAAGGAAAATTCTTATTAAAGTTTTGTTTAGTAAACCTAAAATATTTTCAATTTTAGTACCTAAAGTTATTTCTCTTTGAAGGGCTAAGATGAAATTTTTATATTCATTTTTCAAAAGGTAATTTGAAAGTTCAAATATTCGGCTATCCAATGGCCATCTAATTAAATCTTCTATTTCTTTTTTTGTTATTTCTTTATTCTTTTTGTAATATGATAATTTTTTAAGTTCCTGAATTAAAATTTGTGGTTGATTTATAAATATCTTTGCTAATGTTGGGATATAAGTCTTCGGTAATTTTAGATTGTATTTTTTTACAAGATCTTCTATAAATTCTTTAAATTCTTCTTCTTTCTTAAATTCTAATTTTGGAATTTCGTATATTTCATAATCTATTTTCAAATTTTTTAGTTTCTTTATAATAATTTCATCTTTTTTATTCAATATAAAAATAGTATTGTTTTTTGATAAGGCTTCTAAAATATTATCTCCTAAATTAAATTTTGAATTTGAAGGAAAATCTTTTAATATAATAGTGGGTCTTTTACCAATTAATCTATTATTTAAGTTTTGGAGTATGGTATCTAAGCTATCTTTTTCTTTTAAGGAAATATAAATTTTTTCACCTTTTTTAATTTCATCAATTTTCTCTTTAATACTAAAATTATCCTCCCCTATTAAAATATAGATCATAAAATAATTTTACAACAAAATTTTTATTTTATAGCCTGTTTCAAATCTTTTGCGGGAGTGAATCTTGGAACTTTCTTTGCTGGTACTTCAACTTTTTCGCCTGTTTTAGGATTTATAGCTGTTCTTGCTTTTCTTTCTCTAACCTTAAATGTACCAAGGCCTGCAATTTTTACTTGTTTTCCTTGCTTTAAATTTTTTGTTATTAATTCGACGAAATAGTTCAAAATTTCTACTACTTTTTTCTTGGGCATATCAAATTTATCCCCTATTTCTTGGGCTAAAGCTTCTTTTTTTACTGTTTCGACCATTTTAATTAAAATAATTTAATTCGACCTTTTTAATTATCATTTAATTATATATTAAAAATATGGAAAAATCAAATATTTTATCTTGCATATTCAACAGCCTTTGACTCTCTTATAACTACAACTTTAATTTCCCCTGGGTACCTTAATGAATCTTCTATTTTTTTCGCTATATTTTGGGCCATTTTATACATATCTAAATCACTAATCTCTTCTGGCCTTACAAAAACCCATAATTCTTTCCCTCCACTTATAGCATATGCTTTTTCCACTCCACTAAAGCTTTTTGCTATTTTTTCAAGCTCTTCTACTCTTTTAAGATACATCTCCGCCGTTTCTGATCTTGCCCCTAATCTTTTTGATGATATAGCATCAGCAGCTAATACTACATAAGCTTCTGGAACCTCAAATGGATATGTTTCATGGTGGGACTTCATTGCAGATATAACCCTTTTATCAATTCCGTATCTTTCTAAAATCTTTATTCCTATTTCTAAATGTGTTCCTTCGATTTCATGATCAACAGATTTCCCTATGTCATGTAAAAATCCTGCTTTCTTACAAACTTCTTTGTCTAATCCAAGTTCCTCTCCTATCATTCTTGCAAAAAATGCTGTTTCAATTGAATGTTGCAAGACATTTTGTCCATAACTATATCTAAATTTTAATCTCCCCATCAAATGCAATAATTCTTCTGGTAAATCTATAATGCCAACCTCTAATGCAGCATTAATTCCTGCTTGCTTTATTTCTTCTTCAACCTTATCTTTTGCCATTGAAACAGCTTCTTCAATTGTTGCTGGATGTATTCTTCCATCTTTTATTAACTTTTCTAAGGCGACCCTTGCTATTTCCCTTCTTACTGGATCAAATGATGATAAGGTAACAACTTCTGGTGTTTCATCAATGATTATTTGGACTCCTGTTAATTTTTCAAAATATCTTATATTTCTTCCTTCTTTCCCTATTATTCTTCCTTTCATATCATCGCTTGGCAAGCTTACTGTTGTTATATTTATCTCATTTGCTACTGACCTACTATATCTTGGCATAACAGATAAAATAATTTCATTTGCCATTTTTTCTATCTCATCTCTTTTATAACTAGAAAGTTTCTGAATCAAATTCAATAATGATTCATGATTTTCTTGTTCAATTTTTTTAAATAATAAATCTAAGGCTTCTTCTCTTTTAATTCCGGAAATTTCCTCTAACTTTTTTGTGTATTCTTCTTTTAATTCTTCGATTTCTTTTTCTTTTTCTTGCAATTCAGCAAATAAATTTTTATATTTTTCTTTTTCTTCAAACAATTCTTTTTCTTTATTGTCTAAAAGCTCTTCTTTTTTGATTATTCTTTCTTCCCTTATTTTCAAATCTTCTAACAATTTCTCTCTTTCTTTTCTTGCATTTTCAATTATTTCAACAGATTTTTTTTCTGCTTCCAATATTAAAGCCTGTTCTTTTTGCTTTAATTCTTCAATCCTTTGTTTGAGCTTTTGCTCAAGAGTTCCTGCACGTTTTTGGAATATTAAATAACGCAAAAGAAATCCAATTAGTACCCCTATCAAAAGAGGCAAGAAGTATTCTATTATGCTCATTTTTGTATAATTTTTCAAAAATAGTGACCATTTTTATAAAATTATTATAAACAAAAATTTTAAAAAATTGAAAAGGATTGTGTTATAATCGGAAAAATAAAATGAAAAATGTAAGGCTTTTATATATAACAAAAAATGGAGAAAATTTGATTGAAAAAGCATATAGAAATTGTTGGCAATCGAAGCCCAAAAATAAAAGCATAAAAGAGAGGAGAAGTTTTATTAAAAGATGTATAAGTATGGGCCATCTTTCACCTCTTGAGTTTGCTGATGCAGCATTTGAGATTTTAGGATCTAGAGCTTTTACTCATCAACTTGTAAGACATAGATTAGCTTCATATGCTCAAGAAAGCCAGAGATATGTTAAGATAAAAGATTTAAATTATTTTGTTATTCCAAAAACCATAAAATATAATAAAGATGCTCTAAAAATTTTTAAAAAATCACTTAAAGAAATTTTTGATTCATATGAAAGCTTAATTCAATTAGGGATTCCAAAACAAGACGCTCGTTATATACTCCCAAATTCAACAATGAGTAGAATTTTTGTAAAAATGAATTTTAGAGCATGGAGACATTTTTTAAAATTAAGATGTGATACTTCAGCTCAATGGGAAATTAGAGATATAGCAAAAGAGATTTTAAAAATTCTTTACAAAAATTCTCCATCTGTATTTGAAGATCTTTATGAAAAATTTGTAAAGGGGACGAGAAAAGATTTATTTACAGAAAGAGATTAAAATGAAAAAGGTTTATTTTATTGGAATAAAAGGAGTTGGGATGTGTGCTCTTGCAAATATTATGAAAAATTTAGGCTATGAGGTTTTAGGTTCTGATACAGAAGAAAAATTTTTTACTGATGAAGTTTTAAAAAGGTTAAAAATAAGGTATTTTGAGGGTTTTAAAAAAAATAATATTACAGAAAAGGTAGATTTAGTAATAGTTTCTCAAGCTTATGCTAAAAGAGTAAATAATAATATAGAAACAAAAAATGTTGAGGTTAAAGAAGCTATAAAAAGAAACATTCCTATTCTTTTATATCCTGAAGCTTTATCAATATTTTTTAATCAGTCTTTCGGTATTGCTGTTTGTGGATCTCATGGAAAAAGCACTGTATCTGCTATGATAGGAGAAATATTAAGAAAATCAAAAAAAGATTATATAGCTCTTGTTGGATCAGAGGTTATAGATTGGAAAAGTAATTCGAGCTTAAGAATAAAAAAGGAAAGAGATTTAAAAAATATTCCTTTTGTAATAGAGGCTGATGAATATAGGGAGGCTTTTTTGAATTATAAGCCCGAGATAATTGTTTTAACTAATATAGATTATGACCATCCAGATTATTTTAAAAATTTTATAGAATATAAAAGAGCTTATGAAAAATTTTTGAAAAATCTAAAAGGTAAAAAAATTTTGATAACAGCTGAAAAGATAAAGTTACCAAAAGATGTAAAAAAAATAGAAGTTGATTATTCTAAAGTTCCAGATTTTAAACTTAAGTTTTCTGGAAATCATTATAAAAAGAATGCATATTTAGCATATTTAACAGCAAAGGTTTTAGGAATTAAAAAAGAAGTTATTTTGAGAGCATTAAAAGAATATAAAGGAATAAAAAGGAGATTTGAATATTGGGGAGAAGTGAAAATAAATAAAAAGAAAGTAAAATTAATTGATGATTATGCTCACCACCCAAGAGAGATTGAAAGTGTATTAAATTCCTTAACTGAAATTGGGGTCGATTTAGATAAAGTTTGGTTAATATTTCAACCACATACATTTACAAGGACTCAGGCTTTATTTGATGATTTTGTAAAAGCTTTATCGAAATTTAAAAAAGTTATAATATTAAAAACCTATGCTTCAGCGAGAGAAAGGGGATTAAAAGATTTATCAAAAGATTTAGCTTTAAAATTAAAAGAAAAAATAATTGCCAGATATTTTGCTGATAAAGAAAAAGTTGTAAAATTTTTAAAAGATAATATAAAGGATGAAGAATATATTATAAGCTGTGGTGCTGGTGATGTGTGGAAAATTTTAGAAAATTTAAAAAAAATGTTATAATTAAATTGTAGGTAAGGAGGGTGGTCGCCTTTTATGAGGAGGAAAGTCCGGGCACACAATAAGAAGGGCTTGGGAAAGCCAAGAAGGCAGTAATGCCTTGGAAAGACCACAGAGACCATACTACCCTGCCATAAAGGCTGGGGAAAGGTGAAAAGTAGGAGGGTGTATCCTAAATTTTTAGGATGCTACCTCCTTTAGGATATAAGTGATTATATCCTAAGGTCTTTCCCCCTTGTGTGCAAGGCCGAGCCTTCAGTACTAAATTTTAGTACTGAAGGAGTGCTGCTTGTCCCTAATAGTAATATTAGGGCTAGACAGATGACCACCGCCCTGATGGGTACAGAACCCGGCTTATATCCTTACCTACTGAATAAGAAAATGAAAAATTTATTAAAATTTAAAAAAGAAAGGACTTTAGTATTAATAAAACCAGAAGGTGTAGAAAGAAAGCTAATAGGAGAAATTATTTCAAGAATTGAAAGAGTGGGATTGAACATAATAGGATTAGGGATTTTAAAGCCAAGTAAAAAATTGGTTGATAAACATTATCCTAAAGATAAAAATTGGATAAAAAATATAGGAGAAAAAAATTTAGCAACATATAAAGAATATAATTTAGACATAAAAAAATATTTAGGAACTGATGATCCTTATAAAATTGGTAAGATGGTAAGAGAATGGTTAGTTGATTATATAAGCTCAGGTCCTGTTGTAAAAATTTTGGTCGAAGGTCCTCATGCTATTGATGTAGTAAGAAAAATAGTAGGAAACACAAGGCCTTATATAGCAGAACCAGGAACGATAAGAGGAGATTTTTCATATGATTCACCAATATTAGCAAATTTAGAAAAAAGACCAATTAAAAATCTAATACATGCCTCAGATTCTCCCGAAAGTGCTGAAAGGGAAATTAAAATATGGTTCAAAAAAGATGAAATTCTAAAATAATGGTTGTCCCCGCAAAACATACTTCAAGATCAAAAGTAAGAAGAAGGAGGTCTCAAATTTTTTTGAAAAAGAAAAATTTTGTAAGATGCAAGCAGTGCAATAATTTAATTTTGCCTCATAGAATTTGTCCATTTTGTGGTTATTACAAAGGTAAAAAATATTTAGAAATTAAAGAGAAGAAAAAGAAGAAGTAAAACTTATGGCTACAAGGCATCTTTGTAGAATAATAGCTATGCAATCTCTTTATGAATGGGCTTTTCATGGTTATAAAAATAATTGGCAGGAAATAATGGAAAGGAATCTACAAGAATTTGGCCAAGATATTGATGAGCCTGAATTTTTGAGAAAATTAGTAAAAGGAGTCGTTGAAAATTTAGATACAATTGATAGTATATTAAAAGAATCTGTTCAATCTTTACCTTTCGAACAAATACCCTTATTAGAAAAAAGTATCTTAAGATTAGCTACTTATGAATTATTAAAAGGAGGAGAAGAAACCCCATATAAAGTTGCTATAAATGAAGCTATTGAACTAGCCAAAAATTTTGGGACACAAGCAACTTCAAAATTTATAAATGGAGTATTAGGGACAGTTTATAGCAAAATTGAAGAAATGAAAAATGAAAAATCTTAAAGAGATAGATTTTGAAGAATTAGAAAAAAAGCTTGGGGTTAAAATAAAATCAAAAGAAATTTTTATTGAAGCCTTGACTCATAAAAGTTATCTGTTTTTTCACCCAGAACATAAATATAATCATAATGAAAGATTAGAATTTTTAGGAGATGCTATAATAGAATTTGTAGTATCAGATTATCTTTTCAGAAAATATAAAAACTTAAAAGAGGGAGAATTAACTTCTGTAAGGGCAAGCTTAGTTAATAAAGAAAGATTGTTAGAAATAGCAGAAAGGTTAAATTTAGAAAAATTTGTTTTATATGAAAAGATACAAGGAGAAAAAGGGTTAAAAACTGTTTTGAGTAATTGTGTTGAAGCATTGATCGGAGCTTTATATTTGGATAGTGGGCTCAATTCGGCAAGAAACTTTATAGAAAAAAATTTCTTTGATGATTTGGATGAAATAATTTCGAAAAAATTATATAAAGATCCTAAAAGTAGATTGCAAGAAATTTTCCAAGAAAAATATAAAATTTTACCTAAATATGTTGTTTTAGAAGAAAAGGGGGCTCCGCACAAGAAAAGTTTTAAAATAGGCTTGTTTTTAAACGATAAACTAATAAGTGTTGGCGAAGGAAGTAGTAAACATGAAGCAGAAATAAAAGCAGCAATTAAAGCTTTAAAGAAAAAGTTTGATAAAATATAAAGATGGCGAAAGAAGATTATTTCTTATTATTATTCATAATATTTCTAATAATAAGTATATTTTTTGTTTTTACAGATATTTTAAAATTTAAACTTGGCCTCGATTTAGCTGGTGGTGTTGTTTTAATATACAAAGCAGATCTAAAAAATGTAAAACCAGAAAAAAGGAATGATACTTTGCTTGCAGTAAAAGACTTGATAGAAAGAAGAATAAATTATCTTGGAGTAGTTGAACCTTCTATAAATTACTCACAATCTGGAGAAATAGTTGTTGAAATACCTCATATAAAAGATCCAGAAGAAGCAAAAAGATTAATAGGAGAAACACCTTTATTAGAATTTAGGATTCCGGTTGAAAAAGGTACAACAACAGAATTTGTTCCATCAGAATTAACAGGAAGATTTTTAAAAACAGCAGAAGTTGAAATAAACCCAAATACAGGATTTCCGGTTGTAGCATTAGAATTAGATCCTCAAGGAGCTAAAATCTTTGAAAATTTAACAAGAGAATATTTAAATAAACCAATAGCAATATATTTGGATGGCCAACCTATTTCAGCACCAATTGTTAGAGATATCATTCCAAATGGAAGGGCTATTATAGAAGGAAAGTTTACTTATCAGGAAGCACAAGACCTGGCAAGAAAACTAAAACAAGGGGCTTTGCCTGTTTCTATAACTTTAATAGGACAATCTGTAATAAATCCTTTATTAGGAAAACAATTTTTAGATTTGGCTATAAAAAGTGGAATTATAGGAACCATTTTAGTTTTAGTTTTTATGCTTGTTTATTATAGACTACAAGGTTTAATTGCTGATATAGCTTTAATATTTTATATATTTTTTAACTTATTCTTATACAAGCTTTTAGGAATTACCCTTTCTTTATCAGGAATAACAGGATTAATACTTTCTATAGGGATGGCAGTAGATGCTAATATTTTAATAGCAGAAAGAATGAAAGAAGAAAGAAGAATGGGATTAAAAGTAGAAGAATATACTAAATTAGCTTTTGAAAGAGCGTGGTCTTCTATAAGAGATTCTAATTTTACAACTATATTGTCTTGTATAATAATCTATTCATTAACTTCTTCTTTTGTAAGAGGTTTTGCATTAACTTTAGGGCTTGGTGTTTTAATTAGTATGCTAACTGCTGTATTTTTTACAAGAATTTTAACCTTTAAAATCACTAAAAAATTCTCTAAATAGCTTTATTAAACTTGACTTTTAAAATTTTCTAATATAAAATTTTATTTACTATGGCAAAGATATTATCAAAAGAAACAATCAAAAAACTAAAGGAAGAGTTAGAAAGATTAAAAACTGTAGAGAGAAAAAATATTGCTGAGAAGATAAAAATAGCAAAATCTTTTGGCGATTTAAGTGAAAATGCTGAATATCAATCTGCATTAGAAGAGCAAAAGAGATTGGAAATGAGAATATTTGAGTTGGAGCAATTATTGAAAAATGCTAAAGTTGCTAAAAATAAAAAAAGTGAAGGAGTTGTTGATATAGGAAGTGAAGTTATTTTAATAGATTTAAAAACTAAAAAGACTGTAAGATTTGAAATTGTTGGATTTGGAGAAGCAAACCCATTAGAAGGCAAAATTTCTACTGAATCTCCTCTTGGCAAAGCTTTATTAGGGAAAAAGAAAAATGATGTTGTTGAAATAAATGTAAAAGGCGAAACTAAAAGATTCAAAATAAAAGAAGTAAAATAATCCCGCTGATTAACGCTGATACAACACAGATAGACGCAGATAAACTACCCGGATACAAACCGGATAATACTACCCAGATTTTAAACGGATATCCGGTCTCTATCCGGCTAACAAATCCGGTAGTAATCCGGGTAAATATAATTTATTATCCGTTTCTTATCCGGGTATTTTTATCCGGTAACAATCCGGGTAGATATAACTTATTATCCGGTCACCATCTGGATAACAAATCCGGTCCTAATCTGGGTGATATTCGTGATAAATTCGTGTCTCATTATCAGCGTTCATCCGTTGTGATATCCGTGTTAATCTGCGTTAAAATCCGCGTCCATCTGTGGTACATCCGCGTTTATCCGTGTTGTATCAGCGTTCATCCGTGGTGGCGTTAATCGATGGTTCTATCATCTTTAGAAATTCTTCTTCATTTAAAATTTTTATATTGTATTTTTGTGCTTTTTGTAGTTTTGAGCCTGGATTTTTTCCTACAACAAGATAATCAACTTTTTTACTAATAGCATCAACAGCTTCTCCTCCTAATTTTTCAACTATTTCTTGCGCCTGGCTTCTTGTATATTTTTCTAATTCACCTGTAAAGCAAAATATTTTTCCTTTTAATGGTCCCTCTTTAATTATTACTTCTTCTGTAATCTCAACACCATAATCTGTTAACTTTTGCAAAAATATTTTATTATTTTCATTATGGAACCAATTATATATACTTTCTGCAAGCTGAGGTCCAAAACCAGGAATTCTCTGATACTCCTCTTTTCTAATTTTCTCAGCTATATTCCACAAATCTATCGGCTTTTTAATTTCTCCTTTTCTTTTTAAAAATTCTCCTAAAACTTTTGCATTTTCTTCTCCTATATGCAAAATTCCCAAGCTATAAATAAATTTATGAAGACTAATCTTTTTCTTAGAATTTATACTTCGCAAAATATTACTCTCTGAAACAATATCAAAACCCGGAAGTTTTCTTAAATCTCCTTGTTTTAATTTAAATAAATCTGCTGCATCTTGAATTAATCCACTATCCAATAGCTTATCAACAATTTTAGGACCAAGGCCAACAATATCAAAAGCTGGTTTTGAAATAAAATGATAAATTCTTTCTCTTTGTAATGCAAAGCAATTTGGGTTTGTACATTTATAATATGCCCCTTCTTTTATAACTTTGCTTCCACACATAGGACAATTTTTTGGAAAATGAAATTCTTTTTCTTTTCCTGTTCTTAATTCTTTTATAACTCCTATAACTTGAGGAATAACATCACCTGCTCTTACAACTACAACTGTATCACCAATTTTTATTCCCAATCTTTTCATCTCATCTTCATTATGTAAGCTTGCACGAGAAACAACTACTCCTCCTATTTCAACAGGTTTTAAAATTGCTACTGGTGTTAATATCCCTGTTCTTCCAACTTGTACAATAATATCTTCTACAATTGTTGTTGCTTGCTTTGGAGAGAATTTAAATGCTATTCCGCCCCTTGGTGCTTTTCCAACAACCCCAAGTTTATCAAAAATATCATTCTGATTTATTAAAACAACTATCCCATCTATTTCGAATGTTAAATCATCTCTATGCTTTTCCCAATAATCCCTAAACTCTTTTACTTCATTTAAATCTTTGCATCTTTTTGTATGGGGGTTTGTTTTAAATCCTATTGCTTTTAAAATTTTATGCTCTTCTTCATGTGTTTTTTGTCCTAAATCAGTTACTAAATCATAAGCAAATGAATCTAATTTTCTTTTTGCAGTTTCTTTTGGATCTAATTGTCTTAATGATCCTGCTGCAGCATTTCTTGGATTAGCAAATGGAACTTCATTATTTTTTATTCTTTCCTCATTCAATTTATTAAAATCAATTTTATGCATAAAAACTTCTCCCCTAACCTCTATTTTTTTAGGATAACCTTTTTCAAAATGTTTTATAATATCTTCGCTAAGTCCTTCTTTTTTTAAATTCTCAATAATTTTTTCAATAGGTAAAAGTTTTAATGGTATTGCTTCGATTGTTTTTACGTTTTGCGTTACATCTTCCCCTAAATAACCATCTCCTCTTGTAGCACCAATTGTTAAAATTCCATCTTCATAAATTAATTTAATAGCTAAGCCATCAATTTTTAATTCTGCGTAATAATCAAATGCAGTATCTTTTTCTAAAAGTTTTAAATTTCTTTCATTCCAACTTTCTAAATCTTCTAATGAAAAAGCATCATTAAATGAGAGCATAGGAATTTCATGCCTAACTTTTTTGAATTCTTTTAATGGGGCACCGCCTATTCTCTGTGTAGGAGAATCAGGTGTAATAAATTGAGGAAATTTTTGTTCTAAATCAAAAAGCTCTTTTTTTAATGAATCTTCAACCTCTATTGGCACCAATTCTTTATTTAAAACATGCCTTGCATATCTATATTCATTGATCAATTCTTTTAATTTCTCAATTCTTTCTTTTGCTTCTTCTGGTGTTAGCTCCGTCATTTTTATTCTGATTCAAATATAAGTGTCCAATCAAATCTTCCTTTTTTACCTGTTGATAAAATTTTTATTGGAATTCCGTCTGTGTTTTTTATTTCTTGATATTTAAAATTATAATTCATTTCTTGAGTACCTGATATTTGACACTCGTTACTCCTACATTTATCTTCACTTTTAAAATCTTTCAAAAATACTAATTCTAATCCTACTTCTGCATTTCCTATTGCCTGATATGAATCTGTTGTTTCTTTTAATGAAATCAATTGATGGGTTAATGGCAATAATGTTATAAAAAGAACAGCCATACCTCCTAATATAGAAAAAACTGCTATTAAAATTATCTGAGATTTTTTGTCTATGGCGTTGGTTGTGCTATACATTTTGGTTGTGGAAAAACACTATTAATTGGCGCTACTGACATTTGAATATTAAATGGTGATTTTCCTCCTTTAGGTAAAATTAAATTTCCTGAAATTGATATTGTTATTAATTTTGGCGAGCTTAAAATATAATTGGGGTCGCTTGGATTTATTATTCCTTTCATATCTACATTAAGACTATTTATTTCTAAAACTTTCTCATCTGTTAATACACTTTCATTACCAGCAATATTTGCTTTTAATTTATTACCATCTAAGCAAACTTTTTCATCTTTACAATCAAATATTCTTTTAAAAATTATACAATTTGTTGTTGTCGAAAATTCTATTCCATATTTCATATCCTTCCAAATTTTATCTAAAGCTAACTTAATATTACTTAATGATATTTGAACATTTCGTGTATTTATATAGCCCCTAACTACATTTAAGTAAGATATTGCTATTAAATATGCTCCTATTATAAAAATTAAAATAGCAACAGCAGTTTCTATTAAAGTAAATCCTTTATTTTTTATTGAATGTCTGGATGCCATTTTGTTATAATTGTTCCTAATTTTATTTCTTGATTTCTAAATTTAACTATTGATATAACTTCAACTGATGTAGAATTTGCCAAAGAAGTCTTATCTAATGAATTTAAAATTATTTTTCTTGAATATTGAGTTTGAATATTGCCTTTATGCGAAAAGAAATTATTTGAATCTATATAAAGATTACAATCTATTCGTGGATTTAAATTATAATCTAAACAAATTTCTGAAGATTGATTGTTTATATTACCAAGACCTTCAAGCCAATTTATATTTTGGCCATTTGCAATCTTAGCTATATTCTCATTTCTTTTCCCTATAACTAATTCTAATCCTTCTTGTGCTAAGAGATTTGCAATAATCCTATCTTTAACATTTTTAAAAGAACTAAAATATGAGTTTAATAAAAGAATAAATGATACAACACCAAATATAAATAATGCTATTCCTCCTAATACCTCAATAAGAGTTTGTCCCTTATTGCGAAATGATTTGCCCTGTATTTGTGATTGTGATTGTTGCATATTCATTGCCTTTATTTAACAAAATATAGAAATTTTTAAAAGGAGTGGTTTGTGTTACAATTGCTCCTTGGTTATAACGATATATTATTAATTCTCCGTAAGGATGAGTAAAAATAATTGAGGTAGTTACAAAAGAGAAGGCTTTGTCATCTAATTTAAAACTAATATTAAAATCTTTTAACTCTTTACTGATTATAAATCGATTATTTTTATCAGTTGTGAATTCATTTGTCTTTGTATAAAAAATTGAGGGTTCTTTTTGGGTAAAATCAAATTCTTCTGGTGTATCTGATGCTATTTTATAACAATCAATTATCTCTTGCGTTGATGGAGGAGAAGTAGCATATGCAATCATTTTATATCCGGTTTGATATATCAATAATCCAACTCCACAAATAGTGCTTGATGCCCCATTAAAATTTATTTCTAAAGATCTAAAACTTAAATCTTGTGCTTTTTTAAGATTATCAGCTAATAAAAATTTCTCTTCTTGAAACTTTAAAAATGATTTACTAAAATTTGAAATAGTTAAACCTGCACTCAAAAGGATAGCAGTAACGAGCATCAATAAAGCTGTTTCTATCAAGGTAAATCCTTTATTCATAATTTTATTTTAACATAAAACTTAAAACTTTATTATAAATTAAATTTCCTGAAAAAATTGTAATTAATGTTGCTAAAAATATAAAGGGAACGAATGGTACTTCTTGAAAAAGTCTTTTTTTCTTAAAAAGCAAAAATAAACCATATAAACTCCCTAAAAAACATGATATCAAAAATATTAATATTAAATCACCAGATTTTAAATATAATCCTAAAAGAAACGCCACCTTTGCATCACCGAGCCCCATTCCTTTACCAAAAGTAAAAGTAAAAATTCCTAAAACAAAAATTGTTGCTAAAAATGCTAAATAAATTTTTGATAGAAAATCATCATTAACAAAAAATAAATAATTCATCCCACCAGAAAAATCAATATTTGGAGGTTTTGTAAATTTCCAAAAGACAAATTGGAAAATCATCCAAAAAATTATTCCGAAATACAAAACATTTTCATTAATATAGAAAGTATCAAGATCATATAATGCTAAAACAAAAAGAATGGATATAAAAATCAAAAAATATAAAAAATAGATAAAGGATTGGATATTCACTATAGGAATAATCTTTGCCAAATAAAATGTAAAAAATCCCGAAATCAATTCTGTAATAGGATACCTTAAGGAAATTTTCTCTTTACAATTTCTACATCTTCCTTTTTGAATAATAAAGCTTAATATAGGAATAAGTTCATACCAATTCAAAATTTTGCCACATTTGGGGCATCTTGATCTTGAAAATATAAATTTTTCTCCTTTCTCTAATCTATATGCAACACAATTCAAAAAACTTCCAAGAAACAAACCAAATATAAAATATAGCATTACATATTTTGTTATTGAGCTACACAGTAACGTGAAATATTTGTACCAGTGGCGCAAAGTACAGCGGCAGGTTTGCAATTCCAACCCCAATCCTTTTGACTATCGCCAACTGCAGATTCTCTAAATAATTGTGGTGCATTATTTACATTTGATACTTCTAAATCAGCCCATATAACATAATGACCTGCTATTTCTCCAGCTGAGGTTGTACAATAAGCATAACCATAAGATTTATTTCTAACTGGATCATTAACTAATGCGGTCCCTGTAGTTAATATTCCTGCATTACGTAACGCAGTCTCTAACATAGTCCAATCTGTTGTAGTTGGATAGTATCCATATTTTAGAAAATATTGCCCTAAATATGTTGCAACATTTCTTAAATCTGCTATTCTTCTTGAGTCTCTTGCTGATGCTGTAAATCCTCCTAAGTTTCTTAATACAATACCTGCTAATATTCCTATAACCAAAAGTACTATTGCTAATTCTATTAATGTGAAAGCTTTTTTGCTCATTTTATTTAATTAATTAATTAATTCGACCTATTATATTTTATATTAATATTATTATTATATCATTTTAATTAATTAATTCGACCTATTTTAATTATATCATATTTCTCCTATTGCCTTTGTCAAACTCATAATTGGCAATAATAAAGATAATTCTAACAAAACTAATCCTACAGCCATTATAACCACTATGATTGGCTGAACAAGTTCTGAAATCGTAGCAGTCTTCATCTCTAATTCATTAATATAATAATCTCTTGTTGAATTTAATATCGATTTTAATTGTCCTGTTTTTTCTCCTGTGCTTATTGTTTGTATAACTAATGGCGGGAAAAGATCTGGAAAGTTTTGAATTGTATCACTTATTGATTTTCCTTTTTTTGTTTCTTCAGATATAAACAATATAGCATTTTTATAATATGGGTTATCCATGCTTTCTCCAACTATTTCTAAGCTTTCTGGTATAGGAACACCTCCTTCTAACAAAAACCCAAAATATTCAATAAACCTTAATATATAAACCTCTTTTAACATTGGACCTACAATAGGAATATTTACAAAAAAATTATACATAGCTAATTTTCCTTCTTCTGTTTTTGAATAATTGTAAATAATATATAATGCGAAAATAATAAATAATATTATATAAACCCCATAATTTATCAAAATATGGGTCATCATTTGAAAGAACATTGTTATTGGAGGTATGGGTATTTTATTTTCCTCAAACATATTTGTAATTTTTGGAATAACTCCTAAAAACAAAACAAGTATTGTGCCTATAAATATAATAAAAACTATTGCTGGATAATACAAAGAATTAATTATTTTAGATCTAAATCTTTCCTGTCTATCAAAATGATCTCCTAAATTTTCAAAAACTTTTTCTAATGTTCCTGAAATTTCTCCTATTCTTATTAATTTTGTCATAGATGGATCAAAAACATCTGGAAATTTTTCTAAAGCCTGTGATAAGGGCAATCCTGCTAAAACATCATTATAAACTTCTTGCAAAATACTTCTTAATTTTTCATTTGGAGTTTGTAAAGATAAAGTTTTTATACTTTCATCTAATGTAAATCCACTTCTTAAAAAATATATCATTGACCTACAAAACATTGCCAAATCTTTAAATGTTATCCTTCCAAATAAAGCTGGGATTTTTTCTATTTCCAAAGGATAAATATAAGTAACAACAACATTTTGTGTCTGTAAAATCTTAACTGCTTCTTCTTTTGATTCTGCAGTAATTACTCCTGATTTAAAATTTCCTTCTTGATCAAAACCTCTAAATTGAAATTTCATTTTATGTTAATAAATTTCTTAATCTTTCCACATTTACTGCAAATTGTAATGCTGTTTCTAAATTTATTTCTCCTAATTGTACAAGGGTTGCTAATGATCTTTCTAATGTTATCATTCCCTGTTCCAAGCTTGTTTCTATTACTAAATCAATTTGATATATCTTATTTTCTCTAATTAAATTTCTTACTGCCTGGTTTGCTATTAATACTTCGCATGCTGGTAATCTTCCTCCTTTTATTCTTGGAACCAATCTTTGTGAAACTATTCCTATTAAAGTTGATGCCAATTGAAACCTAGCTTGGTTTTTTCGTGCTTCTGGTAAAACATCTAAAATTCTATCAATTGTTTGTGATGCAGAGTTTGTATGCAATGTTCCTAAAACCAAGTGCCCTGTTTCAGCTGCTGTTAATGCTATTGATATTGAAATTGGATCTCTTAATTCTCCTATCATAATAACATCTGGATCTTCTCTTAATGCTGCTCTTAATGCCCTATGCCAACTATTAGAATCTTTTGGTATTTCTCTTTGAGAAATTAAAGCTTTATCTGGATAGAATAAATATTCAATTGGTTCTTCTATTGTTATAATATGGCAAGATCTTGAATGATTTAATTCATCAATTAAAGATGCTAATGTTGTTGATTTACCCATCCCTGCTGGTCCTGTTACTAAAATAAATCCTTGTCTTTTCTTTATAAACTCATGTAAAACAGGTGGTAAATTTAATTCTTCAATATTTTTTATCTCAGCAGATATTAATCTGAAAGCTCCTGCTAGGCCATTATTTTGAAAATATAAATTTGCCCTCATTCTAAACTTATCATCAACATTAAAAGAAAAATCAATATCTTTATATTTATATAGTAATTTTTTCTGATCTTCATCAAGCAAAGAAAGTAAAATTTTTTCAGTATCTTTTGAAGTTAAAATTCCTTCTTCTGTTAATGGATATAATTCTCCATCAATTCTTAATGTAGGATATCTTACAGGAACAATATGAACATCAGAGGCCCCTCTTTGTGCTGCTGTTAAAAATATTCTTTTTAATTTCTCATCCATATTTATATTTTAAGTTAATTTAACTGCTTCTTCAAATGTTATTAATCCACTCAAGGCTTTTATAATACCATCTTGTCTTAGGTTTATAAAATTCTGCTCTTTTAATAGTTCCAATATTTCTAACTCAGATTTTCCTTTATAAATAGCCTCTTCAATTTTTTCTGTTATCAAAACTACCTCAAATACACCCATCCTTCCTATATATCCTCTGCCTCCACATTTTTCACAACCTTCCGCATGATATATTTTATATGGCTCTTTTACATATCTATCTAAAATTTCTTTTGGAACATCCCTTAAATTTTCTTCAATAATCTCCAAAACTTCTTTTGGTGGGTCAATAGGTTTTTTACAATCATCACATAATCTTCTTGCTAATCTTTGGGCCACAATTAATCTTAATGTAGGTGGCAACAAAAATCTTTCTACTCCTAAATCTATTAATCTTGTAATAGCACCTATAGCATTATTTGTATGTAATGTGGAAAGAACAATATGGCCTGTTAAAGAAGCATGAATAGCTAATTCAGCTGTTTCTAAATCTCTTATCTCTCCTACTAAAATAATATTTGGATCTTGCCTTAAAATTTCTCTTAATCCTGCAGCAAAAGTATAATCTATTTCTGGCCTTACTTGAGATTGATTAACTCCTTCAATTCTATACTCAACTGGATCTTCCAAGCTTATGATATTAACATTTTCTTTATTTAACTTTTGCAGTATAGCATATAAAGTTGTTGTTTTACCTGATCCAGTTGGTCCTGTTATTAAAATTAATCCATGCGGTTTTTTCAATGCTATATTTAATTTCTCTATAGAATAATCATTCAATCCCAATCCCTCTAATTGTTTTAATCCCATTAATGGATCCAAAATCCTTATAGCAACCTTTTCTCCCTCAATAGTCGGCAATACTCCTATCCTTAAATCTATTTCTCTTCCCTCTATCAAAACCCTTATCCTTCCATCTTGTGGTATTCTTGTTTCATCAAGCCTTAATTGTGCTAAAACTTTTATTCTATTAACAATTTGATTATGAATATCTTTTGGTAAATATGCAATAGTATTAAGATCTCCGAATATTCTAAATCTTATTCTTGTTTTATGCATAAGTGGTTCTATATGTATATCTGAGGCATTTGAGAAAACTGCTTCTTCTATCAAGCTTTGAACAAGTTTTATTACAGGAGCATCTTCGGATGGCAATATTTCTTGCTCTAATGAAACAAATTTTTCTTCTGCAACAGGAGGTTTTTTCTCCCTTATTTGAAAAATTAAATTTTTCAATGTTTCTGGAAATTCTTCATATTGTTTTAATGATCTATAAAAATCTTTAATTGATATCAAAAATATTTTTGGTTCAAGGTTTAGTGTTTTCTTTATAAAATTAATAATCTCATCAAAATTTTCTATCTTGGGGTTTACAACACCCAAATATATTTCTTTTTCTTTTTTATCAAATGCTATAATTCTATTCCTTTTTGCGAATTCTTTATCTAATAACTTTATTACATTCTTAGAAATTTTTTCATCTTGTAAAAACTTTTTTGTAGGTAATTTATAAAACTCTCCTTTAGCATCTAAAAAACTATCATCCAATTTCCCTATCCTATAAAGATATTCTTCTAAATCTAATTTAGCTTCTTCTGCTTCTTTAATAAAATTATCTATATCTAACTTATCTTTTAGCTTTTCTTTAATAAATTCTTTAAAATCCATTATTCGAAAATACTTGGTTTTCCTATCTCATTAGGTTGTATTTCTGGTATTTCTATAACCTGTGGAGTGGGTAGAATCGATTGAAGATTTTCTGCCGTTTTTTTGAAATCATAATTATTTAAATAATCCAATTCTTTTTTAATATCTTCAACTTCTTTTGGCAATGTTGTTTCTTTTTTCAATATTCCAAATTCCCATAATCCAATCCACAAAATAAGAGATAATATTACAATAATACCTATGTATGCTAATATGTTTAACAAACTATAACTTTTTAATCTAATTATTTTTTCCATTTTACTCCATATAAAATGTGCTTATATTAATATTTGCCTCTATTAAATTTTTTTCTTTTTGTGTTAATGTTAAAGAGTTTATTGTAAATATTCTACTATGATTTTCAAAATTTCTAATAAGATTTAAAATGTCATCATATTTTCCATCTTGTGTTATACTAAAACTTATTTTTAAAATTTTATGATTTTCTAAACCTGGGATTGGTACTTCTTCTTTTTGGAATTGATAAATATTTGGTTCTCTAAACCCGCTACTTCTAAATATGCTATTTATCAATAATGTTAAATCATAATCATTAAATTTTTTAGGAAGATAAAAATCAAAATATCCTTTTTCTTCTGTTGCATAAATTTTTTTAACTTCCTCTTTTTGCAATAAATTTAAGATTGTTTGATTAACAAGAGATGTTTTTGAAAGCTTATTTAATGCCTCATTTTTATTTTGGACAGAAATACTATAATTTTTATAAGTAGGGATAAATTTATTAAAAAACAACATCAAAGCTATAAAAACCAAAATAACGATTGTCAAATTGATAAATAATCTCATTGTGTTAAATATTGACTAATTTTAAATGTAACCATAAAATTTACTATATACTTTTCATTATCAAAGCTCAAATCTGTTATTTTTGCATCAGGAAGCTCTTTTGCATTACTAAAATATTTTACTACTTTTGCATACTCTATCCAGTCGGGCACAGAAGCTCTTAGAGAAATTTCATTTTTCTTCATATCTATAGATACTGAATGAACCTTTAAACTCTTTGGAAGATAAAGATTAACTTTTGTTAAAATAGGTGTTACAACTTTTTTTGTTTTTAAAAAATTATCTAAAGCTATAAAATGGACAATGCTTTTATAAATGTCTTGGCCAAGGGCTTGTTTTTGATATTCTTCAGAAAGTTCATTTATTTTATTATTTATCTCATCAATCTTTTTATTATTTAAATTAGTTAAATAATCTAATCCTAAACTTCCAAAATAAAGAAAAGATATTATCAAAATTAAAACTAAGAAAAGTTTCTTTGGTAAAAATTCTAAAAATCTACTCATTTATAAATTTTAACCGAAAAAATATTTGAAACAACCCCCAATCGCATTTATTAATATTGGCCCTAAATTTAAATTTTTAACCCTCTTATCTATAATTATATACTGAAAAGGATCAAAAATACTCACAGGTACTTCTTTAAATTTTTCTAAAAAAGCATCTAAAAAGCCTTCATAAAGGCTCATTCCACCAGCTAAATATACATGCTCTATTCTACAATTGAATTTTTCATTTATTTCTTCACAGGATTGAGATAGTTCTTTTGAAAAATCATCTAAAATACTATCTATAATATTTTTAACTTCTTCCTCTTCTGGAGGTATATGAAAACCTCTTTTTAAAATATATTCTTCTGCCTCATTTAAGCCTATTTTTAATAAGTGGGATAAAGATTCTATTAAAAATCTAGCATTTACCTTGAGCTTTTGTGAATATGTGACAATGCTATTAGAGATAAAGATTAAATTTGAGTAAGAATATCCTAAATCTACATAAACTCTATTTCCTGGAATATTTTTAAAAAAGTTTTCGATTGCAAAATATTCTGTTTCTGCTCCTTTAAAATCTAATCCTGCTATCAAAGATATATTCTTTAATTTTTCTAAAAAATATTTAGGAGTGGCTGTAAAAAATATAAACCACCTTTCTGTTGCTTCTTCTAACCTAGGAATAAATTTATTATTTCTCCATTCTATTGTATACTCTTCAATTGATGCAGGCATATATTTTCTTGCTTCATAATTTACAGCATTTTTTAATGTGCTTAGTGGTAAATAGGGTAATGAAAAATATGTAGAAAAAAGATAAGGCGAAGGTATAATATAAATAGCATCCTTAGTTTTAAATTCTTTAACTCCTGCCTCTAAAATCTTTCCTAAGTTTTCTTCAAAAACCTGTGATGTTTCTAAAATTTGAGTTAACTTTTCTCCTTGTTCAAGGCTTATTATAATATAATTTAAGAGCTTTAATTTGTTTCCAGCTTTCTCAGTTTCAACAATTTTAATATTTCTTGATCCAAGGTCTATTCCAAGCAAGGTTTTTCCTCTGAATATATCAAAAATGCTCATTAATAAATTATACCAAAAAATTCAAGAAATATTGTCTCCTTATTATTGTTATAATTGCAAAAAATTTTTAGATTATGGTTATTTGTGCGAAGATTGTTTAGAAAAGATAGGATTTAGATTAGAAATATATTGTTTAAAATGCAAAAGAAGAAAGCCCTTTAATGAAAAGATAACCTCAACTTGCTGTTCTACATTAATTAAATCTTTAATAACATTTTCTGATTATACTGAAAATAAAATTATTGCTGATTTAATAAAGATTGGAAAGATTCAAGGTTATAAAAAGGTTTTTGAGTTTTTTGGATATTTGATAAGTAAAGAAATTAAAAAATTAGGTAATGTTAATTTTGATATTCTAAAAAATTTTAAGATAGCTTATATACCATTAACTAAAAAGGTTGAGAGGGGTCGTGGTTTTAATCAGGCTAAAATTTTAGCTGAAGTTATCTCAAAAGAGATTGGATTAGAAATTTTTAATGGATTGATAAAGATAAAAGATACAAAATTACAAACAGAATTAGATTATGAAGATAGATTTAAAAATATTGAATCAGCTTTTGAGTGCAAAGAAAGTTCTCCCAAAAATTTAATTTTAATTGATGATGTAACAACAACTGGTGCAACATTATTTGAGGCAGCTAAAAAATTAAAAGAAAAAGGAGCAAAAAATATTATAGCATTAACTATCTCGAAGTAATTTTTTAACTGCTTCTTTTATTGCTTCTTTATCTAATCTATATTTTTTTATTAAATCTTTCCAATTCCCTGATTCTGCAAAAGTATCCTTAAGACCGATAAACACCACGGATAAACGCTGATTCAACGCGGATTGACGCAGATAATTATCTAATTCATTATTTTCATTATCCGCGTTTATTCGCTTATTATTTGATCCGTGTTCATCTGCGTTATATCCGCGTTCATCTGCGGTTTTATTTAATCCGCATTTATCGGCGTTGAAATCTGCGTTAATCTGCGGTTGCACCAAGACTTCGCTAATCGCACTTCCCATTCCTCCAGCAATTTGATGATCTTCAACTGTTACAATCCCATCAACATTATTTGCTACTTCTAAAATAGTTTCTATATCTAAAGGTTTAATTGTGTGAACATTCAAAACATAAGTATAAATTCCTTCCTCTTCTAATTCTTTTGCAGCAAGTAGAGCTTGATAAACTAAATGGCCTGTGGCAAAGATAGCCACCACGGATGAACGCTGATTCAACACGGATTGACGCAGATAATTGTTTTTTTCGTTTATAATTCTTTTTATCTCAAGCTTTTCGAAACCAAAATTAACTAAGAGAAGAAGTTTATACTTTGTTGCTCTTAAATAAGAAAAAGCCTGAAATTCATCTTCTTTTGTTAAACCTCTTTTTGCTTTTATTTCTAGAATTATTTTATCTTCAATCAAAAAATCTGGTCTATAAATACCAATTATTTTATTCTCATATTCTATCTCTATAGTAGGTTCTTTTTTATACTCTATTTTTTCTTTTTTAAATTCTTCTTCTAACGCATTTTTATAGACTAATTCTTTGTGCCCCTTACCTACTTTATTATCGACCCTAAAAATACAACTTCTTATTTTATAAGTTAAATCTTTATATAACAAGTCGTTCTTATCATATTCCTCCGCGTTAATCTGTGTTGTATCCGCGTTCATCTGCGGGATCCAAAATTTTTCTATCTTTCCAAACCTAAATGGTGTATCTTCTGTTGTGATTATTGGTGTTTCTGGCCTTGAAAGTCTTAAATAAATAGGTCCTTTAATTTTTGCTGATTCAATTGTTGCTTTTATTGCTTCATAATAATCACAAGGGGAGATAATTTTTATATTTGGCAATGCTCTCATAATTCCTATATCTTCTGTTGCATGATGAGTAACCCCATCTTCTCCTGTTACTATTCCTGAATGGTGGCCTGCAATTTTAACATTTGAATTATTATATGCTATCATTGTTCTTATTTGCTCCCAGTTTCTTCCTGGTGAAAAAACAGAATAAGCAGAGATAAAAGGTATCTTCCCTGAATCAGCTAAACCAGATGCTATAACAGCCATATTTTGTTCAGATATCCCACATTCAAAAAATCTATCTGGAAATTTTTCAGAAAATTTATGAACTCTTGTTGATTCTTTAACATCACAAGTTAAAACAACAATATTTTCATCTTCTATCTTTAATAATCCATCCCCAAATCCATCTCTTATAGCTTTATATTCAGGATTTTCAAAAATTTTTTCATTTAATTTTAATTCAGGATTAAGCATCGTTGCTCTCTTCTGGAGATTTTTGAGATCGCTTTTTGAGAGTTTTTGATAGGAGTTGTAATCCGTCCTTTAGCTTTTTATATGGATCGAATCCACTTCCTTTAAGCTCAAATATTCCTGAGTCTAAAATTTTCCCTATTAAATCAGCATCTAAAATATTTACATTTGCTGCTATAGTTTCTCTTAACTTGTCGATCTCTTCTTCTCTTAATTTTCCTTCTTTATAACTTTCAAGCTTTTCTCTAATTTCACTTAACTTACTCTCTCCATTACTTTTATTTTGTTCCTTCCCAAATGGATTTATCATATATTTTTCTTTGGGTTGGCCAGGTTAATATCGATCTTTATTAATTATAAGATGTTTTTCAAATATAGCATAATCATCAACTTTTAAAACATCTTTGTACATTCCCATTAATTTAACAAAAGCTATATTTATTAATTTTCAACACTACTATCAAAAACCTCCTGATTTAATTTCAATTCTGGATCAAGTATTAAAACTTTGTAAAGCAGCTTCTAAAAATTCTGGTTCTAATATAAGTCCTATTCTTATTTCTCTAAGCCTATCATAACTTCTTTCTGCTCGGAACAAAATTTCAATTTTTACACCAGGAAGTTCATTGGGATCATATTCAAAAACTTTATAGTAATCTCTTGGGTTAGGAACTTCTATATCTTTAAAACTTTGTCCTTCTTCAATAATGCGGAATGCTTGAAGAAAAATTTCCATTCCTCTCTCGCTAAAGCTGTAATTAATTAATTCTGCTTGTCTTTCCTCAAACCATTTTTTCCATTCTTCATCTGTTTGAAGTTTATCTACATCTTCGGGTTTAATCCATCCTATCGAACCACCAGGTTTATATAACCAACCTCCTCTATCACCAATTTCCCATATTATTGGTATAAACCCAGGTATCCAATAAGATGGAAATTTTTGCATTTCCTTTACTGTAAATCTTCTATTGAACTTTTCTTCTAGCTCTTCTTTTTTGCTTTTTACTGTTTCTATTAAAGCTTGAATACGTGGGAAAACCTTCTCAACTATTTCAGCATCTTGGTCTAATCCTTCTTGTCTCATTTGCTCAGCAATTTCTTTTAATTTATGTTTCAACCGCTCAAGAGGATGTTTTTGTAAAAATTCCTTATATCTTTGTGCTGCTTGGGTTGCTATTTTATCTGCTATTTCTTCAGCAACTCTTCTTTGTTCAGGTGTTAAATCTAGGCCCTCTAACATCTCTCGAAATTTATCTTCAGCTAATGCGGCATAGTGCGCTATCTCTACATCCTCAATGCGACCTTGGCCGGTATTTTCATCCGGAGTGGTTTTTTCATCCGGGCGTGGTGTTTTATGACCTTCGATCATATTGGTGTAACTCTTTAATTACGACCCCTTTAATACTATTTTTATATCATAAAAAAAATATTTTGCAAATCCAAAATTGTGAAAAAATTTTAGGAAGCAAAAATGATGGAATTTTCGTATTTTAGTGGATTTTCAAATTTCTTAATTCTTCTAATGCTTTTTCATATTCTTCTTTGCTTAGTGGTTTTCCATGCCATTTATAATTATTCTCAATAAAACTTACTCCTTTTCCAGGGATTGTATGGCAGATTATAACACTTGTTTTCCCTTTTATAGTTTTAGCATATTCAACAGCATTTATAAAATCTTTTATATTATGACCATCAACTTCTAAAACGTTCATTCCAAATGCTTCAAGTTTTTCTCTAAAAGGCTCTAATGGCATAACATCTTCTGTGTTTCCATCTTGCTGAATTTTGTTTCTGTCAACAATAACAATTAGGTTATCAATCTTATATTTATTTAAAAATAGATATGCTTCCCACATACTTCCTTCATTATGCTCTCCATCAGATGTTATACAATAAACATAAAAATTTTTATTGTCAAGTTTTGCTGATAACGCTACACCTATTGCATATCCTAAACCTTCTCCCAATGATCCAGATGTATTTTCTATTCCTGGTAAAGATGATCTATGAGGGTGTCCTTGTAATCTTGAGTTAATTTTTCTTAATGTTTTTAATTCTTCAAAAGGAAAATAACCTGATAATGCTAAGCTTGCATATAAAACAGGGCAAATATGGCCGTTCGATAAAATTAATCTATCTCTATCAGGCCAATCAGGGTTTTTAGGATCATGTTTTAGAATATGGAAGTATAATGCTGAAAATATATCTGCCATCCCCAATGAACCTGCAGGGTGCCCAGAGCCAGCGTTAGCAAGCATATCAATTATTAATTGTCTTATCTCATTTGCCTTTTTTTCTAAAAATTTTACTTTTTCCTCGTGAAGTTCCTCGAACATAAATTTATTATATTACAATTTTCTAAAATTATTCATATCATTGTCCTTTTAAGTTATTTCTAAATCTTTCAAGATAAACAATTATATCATCTTTTACTCCTTGATTACCTAAAAAATCTACAAAAGATTTTTGTTTTCCTATATTTTCTTCTTGGCTTAGAAATTCTATAAAGTATTTTTGCGAAATGCCAGGCAAATGATGGCATCCTGCTAAATAATAACAGAGTTGATAATAAAACCACTCTTTATTTTGGGAATATACTTTCTTAATTTCTTCAATATCTATTTTTCTAATCAGTTCCAACAAATAAAAAAGCAATAAATAAACTTCTGCTCTAAAATGATCTCTAATGTTAAATTTTTCTAAAGAGTCTGGCAATTGATATTCTGGTAATTTATATTTTTCTCTAGTCTCTTTATCAAATCGAATAACAAAACTATTAATAAAATTAATAGGATAAAACTTATCTTTTTCTCTTCCTACTACTAAGTCTGTTAACTGAAATGGACCTAAAGATAATCTTGCATCATAAATGGAGGGGATATAAGCAAGAAAATTTAATCCATAATTATTTAGAAGATAAGAAAGTAATTTTTTATTCATATCACTTTCTTTACTAACATAACAAGTTTCCACTAATATCAAACTTAAAATGGTTAGATACAAAAAATTTAAAAAGTCTTTGTCGTTTAAGATTTCTAAAATTAACTCCCTTCTTTCTTTATCAAAATTATATCTTTCGTGGCTAAAAAGTTTTTCCTGATCTAAAACAGATAAAGATTCTAATATACAGCCTTGGATATATCTTCTCAATGTTGATAAATCGCTAATATATCCTTTAGGTTGATTTTCAAAATTTTCTAAAAGACTAAGTTTCAAATTTCTAAAATAAAAAACTAAATTTTTATCTTTAATATTTTCTTCTATATAATCAATCTTCTCTTCCCATAGAGTATCTAAAGAAAGTTGTGGTTTGTCTAACAAATAAGCTTTAGCTGGAAAAGTAGCTACTTCTATATCCAACTTCAATTCCTCTTTGGGCCTTGTATTATTATTTTCAATTTCTGACAATTCTTCATTAATTTTCATTAAAAAATCTTCTAGAGTAACCTTTTCTGGACCTTTAACTTCTTTTGGGCCTTTTTTAATCCTTTCTTTCATAAACCACGAAAATAGCGCATAACCTATTAAACCCGTAAATCCACCACCAAGAATTCTCAAAAAATCTCTTCTAGTAAATTTTGTAAATTCTGGTCCTTTTTTTGATCTCATTGATTTTTAAATTATAAGGTAAAATTAATTTAAGAAAAATTATTAAAATGTTAGAATTTTTCAAAAATCTAAAAAAAGGAAATAAACCAGAAAATCGCCTTAAACAACATATAGAAAACTGGATTAGAATATTTAAAGAAAGTGCTGACTATCCAGATTATCCTAATCTTGTTTTATTTTATCAATATTTTTATGAAATAATTTTTAAGAATTTGATTTTATCTTATCTTGAACCTTACAAACAAGAGGGGTCTATAATTTTAGAGATTGGAAGTTATATAAGCAGAACCAAACATCTTTTACCACCAGAACTTCAAGAGAGATTTGTTATCTCAGATATTAACTTAGAAATATTAGCAAGAAATCCTCCGGGAGCAAAATTAAATTTTGATTTCAGAAATATTCCTATAAAAGATAATTCTATTCCTGTCGTTATTGGCTCAAATGTGTTTTTGCATATTTTGGGATTAGGAAATATAGAAGAGATTTTAAGAATCCTGAAAAAAGATGGACAAGCTATTTTTATTGAGGATTTAGCGATGTATATGCCTGCCTTAGCTTTATATTACCTTAGAAAAGGTCATAAATATGTATATTTTGTTTATGATCCTCAAGATAACAAATTAAAATGTTTTCTTTTAGATGAAAAACGAGCGAAAGAGTTTTCTAAAGAAATAGGAACTTTCCTTAAAAAAAGCATTGATCTTAAAAGAACTAAGGCTATCATTAGAAATCACTTCTCTAAAACTACGCTTCAGATTTTCGAAAATTTAGAAAATGCTATTAAACAAGGTCTTTATCTTAAAGATCCTTTTTCTTTTTGCCATCCAATATTTGCTTTAACTTATAATATTAACGAAGAATATTTATCTAAAGACGAAGATGAGAAAAGGAGACTTTTCCAATTTAAATTAGGATTTAATAATTTTTTAATAAGGCTTAGAAACATCTTCCTAAAATATCAAATCAAAACAATTGCGACTTGGGAAGATTTTCTAAAAGATGTTCAAGTAGATTTCAAAGAAAGAGGCATAAATTTAGATTATGAATTGGTTAGCATGGAAACTAATTCTGAAGAAATAAAAAAATGGCAAAGAGAGGTTTTAGAGCGAGTTGATTTAGAGTTATTAAATAGAAATGATCCTAATTGGGAGCATTTTAGAGATCTTCGAAATTTAATTATAGAAAGATTGGGATGGGAAATAGGATGCAATGGTGAATTTGTAAGTGGTTTCCCTAATAAAATAAAATATACAGCAGCGATAATAAAAATTAAAAAAGAAGTAAAATAATAAAATTAAAAATAGATGCTAAAATAAAATTAATAACATTTATTGGCAGTGCATGATATTATGGTATAATTATTTAAAATGGCTACACCATATAAACTAATTAGCGAAAACAATTTTAAGACTTGGCTTTTGATGACAATATTTTTAGTTTTTGTATTTGGTTTAGGATATTTATTTGCTTACATTTTTAAGGCTCCAACAATTTTTTATCTTGCCGTAATTTTTGGATTGTTAATGAATATTTTGAGTTTTTATTATGGGGATAGGATGATTATATTTTTAACAGGAGCAAAAGAGGTAAATAAAGATGAGCTTCCAGAAGTATATAGAATATTAGAAAATCTTTCAATAACTGCTGGCTTACCAAAAACTCCTAAATTATATTTAATGAATACTAGGGCTATGAATGCTTTTGCAACTGGAAGAAATTATGAAAATTCTATTGTTTGTGTTACAAAAGGACTTATTGAAAATTTAAATAAAGAAGAAATTGAAGGTGTTATAGGTCATGAACTTTCTCATATAAAAAATAAAGATATAAAAGTTATGATGATTGCAACTATATTGGCTGGAATTGTTGCTATAATGGCTGATTTCTTTTTAAGATTTGGAATTTGGGGGGAAAGAGAGGAAAGAGATAGGGGAAATATTATATTTTTCTTAATCGGGATTTTACTTGCTATTTTTGCTCCTATCTTTGCTCAATTAATACAGCTTGCAATCTCAAGGAAAAGGGAGTTTTTAGCAGATGCGGGTAGTGTTTTATTGACAAGAAATCCTGATGGTTTAATAAATGCATTAGAAAAAATTTCAAAACAAGAAGTTGAATTAAATGTTTCTCCAGCAACAGCGAGCTTATTTATTGTTAATCCATTCAAAGATAAAAAAGGATTTATAAACTGGTTAGGAAATTTATTCTCAAGCCATCCTCCTATTGAAGAAAGAATTAAGGCTCTAAAAAGTATGAAAATATGAATTTTTAAAATAAAAATATTTTGGCCTGAAAGCTAAAACATATTAAAATTTATTATAGATTGCGGTGGTAGTTCAGGGGTAGAACGTCTCCTTCCCAAGGAGAAGGTCGCGGGTTCAAATCCCGTCCACCGCTCAAAATGGAAATTTTAAAAGAAATAAAGGATGAAAATTGGAAAAGAACTCTCCTATTTTTAGGAGACTGTCTTTGATTTGGCTAAAATTAACAATAAAATAGAAGAGATAGAGAAAGAGGCAGAAAAAGAAGATTTTTGGAATAATGAAGAAAATATTAAAAAAATTGAGGAGTTAGAAAAATTGAAAAATCTAAAAATCAAAATTGAAGAGCTTTTTAATTTCTTAAAAAATGAAGATTATGAAAATGCTAAAAAAATTCTAAAAGATTTATATTTTAATTTTTGCTTAGAAGATAATTATAAAAATAGCAAAGTTATAATGAATTTATATGTTGGGGCTGGTGGAAAAGATGCTGAAGATTGGGTTGGGATTTTGGTAAGGATGTATAAAAATTTTTTTGAAAAGACTAAAATAAAGTATAATATTTTAGATAGTGATGAAAATGAGTATGGAGGATATAAGTTTTTTAGTTTTGAGGTAGAAAGTGGTTATTACCCTATATTAAAATATGAAATGGGCGTGCATAGATTAGTAAGAATTTCGCCATTTTCTAAGAAAAAATTAAGACATACAAGCTTTGCGTATGTTGAAGTTTTGCCATTAATAGAAAATCCTAAAATTGAGATAAATGAGGATGATTTAGAAATACAAACATTTAGAGCATCAGGGAAAGGAGGGCAAAATGTAAATAAAGTAGAAACTGCTGTTAGAATAAGATATAAACCATTAAATATTGTTGTTACATGCCAAAGCGAAAGATATCAGCATAGAAATAAAGAAAAAGCATTACAAATATTAAAATCAAAAATTTTAAATTATATGGAAAGAGAGAGGGCTAAAAGGATTGAAGAGTTAAAGGGAAAGGTTGAAATAAGCTGGGGGCATCAGAAAAGATCATATTTTATGGACCCATATAAATTAGTTAAAGATCATCAATTTAATTATGAAACGCAAAAATTAAATGAAGTATTGGATGGAGATTTAAGATTAATCCATCCATTAGGAGCAATTTTATAATGATAGTTTTCAAAAATGTGACAAAAATATATGAGCCTAATATAATTGCTGTAAATAAAGCAAGCTTTGAAATAACTTCTGGAGAATTTGTTTTATTAGTAGGAAGATCTGGGGCCGGGAAAACAACGATTTTGAAATTAATAAGAAAAGAGGAAGAACCTAATGAAGGTTTTATTTTGTATAAAAATTTAGACTATAAAAGGATAAGGGGTGGGGCTATTCAAAAATTAAGAAAAAAAATCGCAATAGTTTTTCAAGATTTTAAACTTTTATTAGATAGAACTGTTTATGATAATATAAAAATACCATTAGAAATTTTAGGTTATTCAAACAAAGAAATAAAAAGAAGAGTTGAAGAGGTATTAAGGATGGTTGATTTGTGGAATCATGCACCTATATTAGCAAAATATTTATCAGGTGGCGAAAAACAAAAAACAGCAATAGCAAGAGCATTAGCAATATCTCCTGAAATATTATTAGCAGATGAACCTACAGGTAATCTTGATCCAATAAGTGCAAGAGAAATTGTAGAGATTTTGAAAAGGATTAATGAAGAAGGGATAACAATTATTTTAGCAACACACCATAAAGAAATAGTAAATTATTTGAACAAAAGAGTCATAACATTGCAAAATGGTAAAATAATAAAGGATGAAAATCCTGGGAAATATACATTGATTTAAATGATATTATTAAGAATAATAAACCAAGGGATAAATTTATTTTTCAAAAAAAAGACAATAACTATTGTTAATGTTTTTATAATTTTTTTGATGAGCTTATTTTTATTTTCGAGCGTTTTTGGTTATTATATTCTTAATGAAACAATTAATTCTATAAAAGAGAGATTAGATTTTTCTATTTATTTTAAGGCTGATACTTCTAAAGAAGATATAGATAAGCTGAAAAATATTTTAGAAAATTTCCCAAATGTTAAAGAGGTAAAATATGTAACAAAAGATATAGCATTAGAAAAATTTAAAAAAGAATCATTAGCAAATCCAGTGATAGGAGAAGCATTAAAAGAACTAAACAAAAATCCTTTAGTTGATTATTTGATTGTTAAAGCAGATGATCCAAATGTTTATAGTGAAATAGCAAAATATATAGAGCAGTCTCCATATAGGGCAGTAATAGAATTTTTAACATATTACGAAAATCAAAAAGCAATTCAAAAATTTATATCTTTATCAAACTATATTAAAGTATTAATAATTGTATTTTTGATACTAATATCAACATTTGTATTTTTAATCACTTTTAATTTAACTATTCTAACAATTTATTCTCAAAAGGATGATATTGAAGTTTATAGATTAGTAGGAGCTCCAAATTATTATATAGCTTCACCTTTTATAATCTTTAATATAATTTCAGCCTTTTTAGGTTTTATATTAAGCGAGGGATGTTTAGTTTTAGTCTTAATAAAAACAGAAAACTTTTGGAATAAAATAGTTTCTTCTTTAAACCCGAGCATTTTCTTTTATCAAAACTTTTTTATGATTAATTTGTCAATATTCGGATTTATATTATTAATAAATATAATTTCAAGCTTGATTGCTATCCAAAAATATCTTAAAATATAATAAAATGACATGTTATTTTTGTTCACAAAACGCAAAAGAGATAGATTATAAAGATGTTGATGTTCTAAAAAGATTTTTGAGTGCTGGAATGAAAATAAAGCCAAGAAAAAAGACTGGAGTTTGTAGTAAGCATCAAAGAAAATTGGCACAAGCTATAAAAAGGGCTAGGGAGATGGCTTTATTGCCTTATCTTCCAAAATAATGCTTTATTCATCAAATAAAGAGCTTGTTAATGCTTTAATATCTTCGGGGGTTTTAAAATCTGAAAAAATTATTAATGCTTTTTTAAATATTGATAGAAAAGATTTTGTGAAGGAAGATTATATTTATGAAGCTTATGGTGATTATCCTTTACCTATAGGTGAAGGGCAAACAATTTCTCAGCCATGGACAGTTGCTTTTATGTTAGAACTTTTAGAGCCTGATAAAGATCAAAAAATTTTAGATGTAGGATTTGGTTCTGGATGGACAACAACATTATTAGCTTATATAGTAACAGGGAAAAAGTTTTCTACAAAAGAAGAGGTTAATATTAAAAATTTTAAAGGAAGGGTTTATGGGATAGAGATTTTACCTTCTATATTTAATTTTGGTAAATCTAACATTGAAAAATATAATTACCTAAACCATAAGATTGTTGAATTAAAATTGGGAGATGGTTCAAAAGGATGGCCTGAAAAAGCTCCATTTGATAGAATATTGGTAAGTGCTGCAGCACAAAAAGATATACCTCAGCCTTTAATTGACCAATTAGAAAATAATGGAATTCTTGTTATTCCTGATAAAAATGGGATTTGGAAAATAATGAAAATAGAAGAAGAAATAAAAAAAGAATATTATCAAGGATTTAGTTTTGTGCCATTAATAGAAGAATGAAAATTTATATAGGAACATCTGGGTGGCAATATTATCACTGGAAAGGAAAATTCTATCCTGAAGATTTAAATAGCAAAGATTGGCTAAAATTTTATTCTCAATATTTTAATACAGTTGAAGTAAATACAAGCTTTTATCATCAAGCAAGGAAAACAACTTTTGAAAAATGGAGAGAGCAGATAAATAATTTACCCGGATATAAATCGGATAATTCTCCCGGATTTAAACCGGATTCGTCCGTTAGTAATCCGGGTAATTCATCCGGTAATCATCTGGGTAAAGGCAACATATATTCTCCTAAAAATTCACAAGGATCAGTGGGCTTTCTTTTTTCAATAAAACTTTATAGGCTTTTTACTCATTTTAGAAGATTAAATTTGAAGAAAGAAGATAAGAAAATTTTAAAAGAAACATTAAACAATTATTTAACCTTAAAAGAAAATTTAGGACCAATATTAATCCAATTCCCTCCAAGTTTGAAAATTGATATTGAAAAGTTAGAAAAATTTATAAAAGAGATTAAGAAAAATTGCAAAAATATTTTACTATCTATAGAGTTTAGACACAAATCTTGGCTTGATAAAGAAGTTTATAAATTTTTGAAAAAAGAAAATATAGCATTTTGCATATCAGATTCTCCAAGATGGAAAACAGACATAGTAAAGACAACTAATTTTGTTTATGTAAGATTCCATGGAAGACCATTATTTGCTGGAAAATATTCAGAAGATGAATTAAAAGAATGGGCAAAAGAAATTAAAAAACTAAAACCTCAAAAGCTTTTTGTATATTTTAATAATGACTTTAACGCCCACGCAATAGAAAATGCTCTGTATATGAAGAAGATATTAAAATAATTTTACTCTACTTCTTCAATAATTAATTCATTTCCAGAAATATAAGCTATGTATGCTTTGTTGTCTTTTGTGAAGGTAAAGGTAGCTTTATCATATGGTCCATAGGTTTTTTCGTTGATTTGAATAT
>Ga0080004_1221148_pt1 | contig 44377 bp, 48 predicted proteins | sample WasSprMetagenome_FD_69207 | JGI IMG/M metagenome (GOLD analysis project Ga0080004, IMG submission 69207) | Sulfidic aquatic microbial communities from Washburn Spring, Yellowstone National Park, USA - WS (SPADES assembly) (version 2) | ecosystem: Environmental > Aquatic > Thermal springs > Hot...
CCTCCCTGGAGTAACCTAGGAGGCGTGTTATCGCTCCGTTGACCCTCTCAATTAGCCCCTCCCTGTTGACCAGGAAGACTGGGAGCGGGATCCCCTCGAAGAGCTTCCTGTAGTACTCCTCGCTCCTCTTGATTCTCTCCTCGAGGAACCTCCTGTTTAGAGAGAGGGCGAAGTAGTAGGACAGATGGCATACAGCCTCCAGGTCGTTAGCGTCGTAAGCGCCTTTTTTTGGGTTTGCAAGGGCTATCAGACCGAGCGGCCTGCCGTTAGCTTCCAGGAGGACAGGAACGGCCAGGAACTGGTCTATTCTAACGTGTCCCGGAGGGGTGCCCCTCGATGCTGGATGATCCCTGGGCGAGTTCGTGTAGAAGGGCGTTCTGGTGTTGAGGGCGTGCCCGAAGAGAGACCTGTACTTTCCGTCAGAGCCAGGGGCGAAGCGCGCCCCCGCGGCAGTAACCGCACAGCCGGGGATTCTCGTCAGTGTGTGCCCCACGAGTTCTCCGGTTTCCTGATCGATCGTGCCCACAAACCCGTATAAGCTGCCTGTGAGCCTCTTCGCCTCCTCCAGGACGGCCTCTGCAACGTCGCCGATGTCCGTGTCGGGCCGCATGAGTAACGAGGTCAATTTGAGTATTGCCCTGCTTTTCTCCTCCAGCATGCTGGTCCTCTTCTCAACGGTTACTTGGTCCCCGACCAGCCCGATCGCTATTATCTCATACTGCTGGGCGAAGATCAACCAGCTGACCATTGCCGGCGTCCCGCCCCTTCTCTTCATCTCGCAGGTTACCGACATGTTTCCCCCTGAGGACACGAGGGCCTTAAGGGAGCAGGGCGTTGGGCAACCTTCTGCCTCCCTATTCAATGGGAATATCAACCCAAATGCGCTCCTGCCGACGACCTCTTCCTCTTTGAGTCCCAGGAGGCTTAGACCATACCTGTTGATCTTTGAGATCCTGCCGTCCGGCTCGAGTTTGCATATTATGGCTTTGACGGAGTCAGAGAACTTTGATAAATTATCGAACTCCGAGCTCACAGTGATCGCCTGCGGAATCCTAAGTCTTTGGGTGGCTGATTAAGTTTTTCTTTGTTCAATATCCATTTATTTAAATTTTTTTATATAAAAAATTAATAAAAGTGCTAAATTAATAAACCTCCTGGTTTTAAAGCGGTCCAGAACTTTTCAATCAACTTCTGAATCTCTTGGGGAAAATATATCATCAGATTTCTGCAGAGCAAAAGGTCGCAGTTTGTGAAAACCCGGTCTCGAACGACGTCATGCCTAATGAAGCTGACCATCTCCTTCAGCTTGGGGGAGATCCTGTAGACGTCCCCCTTCTCTTTCCCTTTCTCTTCACTCGCCGAGCCGTTAGGTTTCAACTCCCTTCCTCCTCTGGACGAACTCCGCCACCCTGTCCGCGTTCGCCTTCCTGTCCCTTTCTCTTTCTCTTTTCCATAGCCGGCAGGTGCGGGTACCAGATGACCCCGTACCTCCTGCCGAACAGCGTTATCTAGGTCCTTCTATTCCCGTCCACCTCGGCGAGGTCTGCCCCGTACGGCTGGATCTTTGGTTGACCAGCCTCCCGCCGATTGTTCAGCTTGCCATCCCTGCTTTGTTATACTTCAAAAGCCCAAAGAACCTCAAATGCTGGAGGGCCTCCCTGTACTCGGTCTTTATTTCATACTTCATCCTCAACATATCGATTCTCGTATTGTTGTACTTCTTGCAGCCCTCCATCCTTATCCCCTCTAATTCGCGGCAACCCACCGGTAATAATTTTGGGTTTGCCCCTTTTAAGGTTAAGGTCGTGATTTATAAGTTTTGGGGCGCCCAGAAAGCTCCAAACTTCAACTTGTACGAATGTGCAAAGCTCAGAAATCAGCAGCTCCAGATCTCCCTCTCCTCTGCTAAAGTCTGGAACTCCAGCGCCCAAACGCCTTGCTCTTTGAACCTCGTGGCTTGAACTAAGTGGTGGTCCGCCGGAGTTAGAGCATCCTATTCATTTATATACCCAATTCATAGACAGATCATCCATCACAATTGGTGAGTCAAATGCGGCTCCTCCTGATCCATGCCGATTACATCGAGTACGCCGCCCTCAAACCCGCAGTCAAAGAACCCGAGGCTATAGATAACGTGGGAAAAGTTGAGAGAGTTGAGGAGTGCTTGGTGGCGTTCTGCTCTGCGGAGAAGTCTGACGAGCAGGACCCAAAAGAGATCGCCCGCCTTGCCTCTGGTGCCATCTTGGAACATGCGAGGATGGTCAAGGCTGAGAGGGTGGTCATCTACCCGTACGCCCACCTCTCTTCAGAGCTGGCCTCGCCGAGGGCTGCCCTCTCGATCCTAAAGGCGCTCGAGGAGACCCTCAGGGGGTCTATAGAGGTTAAGAGGTCCCCCTTCGGCTGGTACAAGACCTTCACTCTGAGGTGCAAGGGTCACCCGCTAAGCGAGCTCTCGAGGAGCATAACCCTCTCCGAGAGGGTCCCCGCAGAGGAAAAAGTCGAAAAGGCTGAGAAGGTCGAGCCAGCCCCAAGCACATTTCTGGTCCTCACCCCAGACGGGGAGGAGCTCCCGATAGACCTCTCCAAACCCGAGACCTTCCTGAACCTGAAAATTGATGCCCCCCTCCTCCAGCTCATAAAGAACGAGGCTGGTCTGAAGGGCGAGAGGGGCGCGCCTGCCCACATAAAGCTGATGAAGAGGCTCGAACTTGTGGACTACGAACCCGCCTCCGACGTCGGTCACTTCAGGTTCTACCCCAAGGGCACTGTCATCAAGGACACTCTTGAGGAGTTTGCCTACGACATAGCAGTGAGGGACCTGAAGGCGTTCAAGATCGAGACCCCCTTCCTCTACAGGTTGGACGAGCCCGACATAGCCGAGCAGGCATCCAAGTTCCGCGAGCGGGACTACCGCCTGGAGGTCGACAAAAAGCCATTCACCCTCCGGTTCGCCGGCGATTTCGGGCTCTTCAGGATGATGAAGGACGTGACCATGAGCTACAGACAGCTGCCAGTTAGGGTCTACGAACTCTCCCCCTCGTTCAGGCTGGAGCAGAGCGGGGAGTGCGTGGGGCTGAAGCGCCTCAGGAGCTTCACAATGCCAGACGTGCACTGCTTCTGCGCAAACCTGGAGCAGGGGCTATCTGAGTACAGGGAGCTCTTCGAGAAGTACACAAAGCTCACGAACTCGATGGAGATAGAGTACGCAGTGGCATTCAGGATCGTCAAGGATTTCTACTCGAATAACAAGGGCTGGCTCGTCTCGCTCCTGAAGATCGTAAACAAGCCTGCCCTCATAGAGCTCCTGCCTGAGATGAAGCACTACTGGGTCCTGAAGCACGAGTACCAAGCCATAGACTCTGTGGGCGGCAACGTCCAGCTGGTGACAGTGCAGCTGGATGTAGAGGACGCAGCTCGCTACGGCATATTCTACACCGACGAGAATGGGCAGAAGAAGGGGTGCATAATACTGCACAGCTCCCTCGGATCCATAGAGCGCTGGATGGGTGCGATACTCGAGCAGGCTGCAAAGGACCAGAAAGCAGGAAAGCCGCCTAAGCTGCCCGTCTGGCTGAGCCCCATCCAAGTTAGGATCATCCCAGTCAACTCAAGCTACGTCAATTTCGCTGTCAACCTAGCCTCAAAACTCTCCCAGAACTCAATCCGCGTCGATGTTGACGATAGGGACGAGTCCGTAGCCAAGAAGATAAGGGAGGCAGAGATGGAGTGGATCCCATACATCGTGGTCGTCGGGGAGAAGGAAGCCTCTTCAGGCGAGCTGCCCGTGAGGGTCAGGGGAGGAGGCATGGTCACGGCTACAGCTGAGGACCTCGTCGCCATGGTCAGCAAGAAGATCGGATCCAAGCCCAAATTACCCTCTTACACCCCCCTGCTACTGTCGCTGAAGCCGCGCTTCGCCTGAGCGATGAGTATTTAACGGGGTACTTCTCAAAAATCCAGAGGTGCATAATATGAAGGTAGAGGGAATCATCGCAGTTACAGCCGACTGGGAGAAGCGGAGTCAGTACGCCCTCCAAGTTTGTGAGGCAGTCTCCAAGGCAACAAACATCCCGCTGGAGGTCAGGAAGGAGGACTACGACCTTCTCATAAATTATGGCGAGAAGGATGAGTTTGGTGGGGTGGACATCCCCCAGATATTCCTCAAACTGGAGGGTGGGGTTATCAAGCACGTCATGACAAAGATACCGGACAACGAAAAGGGCATGCCCGACATAGAGAAAGGGATAAAGCTGCTGACCGAAAGCATCTCGAGCATGAGGGGTTAGTGTTGCCCGTCAAAGAAGTTCTGGTTGTTAGGTCAAAAGAGGGATCTCTAGTCTCAAAGTCCAAGGTCCAAGGGGATTTGAATGAGGCTGTCAAAAAGCAGGTTCTAGAAGCCCTCTCGCTGTGGGACGCCAGCAGGGCCGACTTCACAGTCATAAGGGATCCCCAGTACCCGGTCTCGGTCAAACTCCCCATAACTAAGGAGCAGTACGACCTGTACTCAAATTTTGGCATGTCGAGGACGTCCGACGGGAGCGTGGTCTTTCACATTCCTGTCTACATCATCTCCTTCGATAACGAATACAAAGACGACAACTATGTGGACAAAGAGGTATTTGTGGTGGCGCCTGCGCTGGACCAAAAGGTCGAAGATGCTGTAGTTGAGCTGGCGATCGAATCGACAAAGCCCGAGCCAGAGGAAGTTGAAGAGGAGGAAGACATCGAGTAGTTCACGTGGCAGGGCATCATGCAGGTCCTATAGCGGGCTCACAATTGTAGCGGCGTCTTCACAACTCCGAGCTTTGTCCCCCGATCATCGCCCAGATCTTCTTGGTAAAAACAGAATATTATCGCTTTCGCCAGAGAAGGGCTCAACTAGCCCGGTTCTTCATCTGTTTTCCGGACCCGAATTCCCAATCATCGCCCAAACTTCTCTATTTTGACTTCAAAAATAAATGTTGTGTCTCTCAAAGTCTTATATAAAGAACAATCTCAAAACAAACCAAGCAGATGTGAGTTATCCAATTAAAAATCCCATAATGTTCTACATATCTTTAACTTGTTATAATCCTTATTTTCAAAATTTTCAATTTTCTTCCAGTGCTGAACTCTGCTGAAAAATCTAAACGCGCCCTAACCAATTATCCTCTTAGCACAATAATCCGCTTCAACACAGTCAACCTTTTCAAGGTCTTGAGACCATTTAAATGACGAAGTAAAATGAAAGGGGTATACGCCATCATCCTCAAGCTAGACCGCCATCTATCCTTAGACATCGGAAAAAAGCGGTTTGACCTCAATCCAGGGATCTACATATATGCTGGCTCTGCTTTCGGTCCTGGCGGGGTTTCTGCCCGGCTAGGCAGGCACCTAAAAACCTTCAAGACGGGTGCCACAAAAAAGCACTGGCACATAGACTCCCTCCTTCCCCATTCTGCAACATTCATTCCGGTCTTTGCTCCCTCTACCCGAAAAATGGAGTGCGAATTTGTCCGCTCACTGAGGGAATTGGGCTTTGCAACGGTTGATGGGTTCGGGAACACCGACTGCAGATCGGGTTGCGGTGGCCACCTCATAATCTTGGGCGATCTAGACCTCAGATCTGCGACCGAGATTGCTGCCTCAGCCTTTGACAGGATTGGACTTAAAGCAGATCTGGGGCATGAGTGCTTTAGGTGAACTGCACTGAATTCTAAGAGATCAATTTCGTCCATCCTCGATGATGTTCTATCCTCCCTCAATTTGTGCTGACAGCAGCTCAGTCCAGTTCTTTCTCGCTCCTACCAGAAGGCGAGAACTATGCGGAAGACGAGATCTCCTCCAAAGAAATACAGCGCGAATCCAGCTAGAAGAAAAACAATCATGGGTATTGCCGGCGTCGCCCAAACGTAATCATAGTCGTGTTTATAATTGTAGTCATAATGATGCCCTCTCGGCGCATGAGGCTTTTCTTCAGCACCAAAACCGCTACCCTCAACGTCCACCAAATCCTCATTACCGCTCTTTACTTCTTCACCTTTAGGTATCCCTTCTCCTTTCTCACTTTTTCCATCCTCCTCTTTTTCTTCACCCCAATCCTTGTTCTCATTACCCTCTTTCCCTTCCCGACTCTCTTCTTCATCCTGGACCCTATGAATGAACCTTAAGCATCTCGTGCCATCTTCTTTCACCCTCTCCATCAGGTTGAAGTGGACCGATTCTGCTGTGGTAGCCTTCACTTTCACCCCTATAAGAACTGCCACCACTTTTTCCCACCAACTCACAGTCAGTCCTGAGAAGAGGTCCTTTCCCCTCAAGTAGAAAAGTACATTCCACACTAGGCATGCCGGTATCAGCAGTAGCGAGAGGATTATCCCGTTTCCCAAGACTGTTATCGGAAAGAAGGGAGACGTCTCAAAAATACCGTATGGTGGCAGGGGAGAGGTTGCAGCTATCGTCGCCAGCGCCTTCGCATCCGCCCCCCCGTAGAGGCCTAGGTAGTAGATGCCGAACGCCAGAGCCACCGAGAATACCCCGCTCAAGAGCGCCAACAGGTAAGGGTAACTTGGAGTCAAGACAATCTCCACAACTGTCAGCATCAGTCCGAGTGGTAAAGCGACACCCCAAATCTTGTCGCTGACCTCCCTACTCTTCAGATCCTGGAACGAAGCCACGAACATGGTGCCGCCTAGGAGCACAATTTTTATCGCCGCTAGCCCCTCAAAGATTGACAACCAGACCATCCCAATTATTCAATGGGTTTTTTATAAAAACCGGTTAAAAAGGTTAAGTGGTCCAAAATTTGGATCTTTGCAAAGCACTTGCCGTCCTTGCAGAATCGTATCACCTGCACATTTTCACAAAGTTCTTCAAAATCTCCTTCCCCTTCGGCGTCTCTGCCACCTCTACGTGGAACTGCACGCCGTATATCTGCTTGCTCTCGTGCCTCAACGCCTCCACATCGCAGTAGTCGCTCCTTGCGAGGACTCTGAACCTCCCCCCGTCCTGCTTGACCTCATCGTTGTGCGAGGCCCACGCCACGAACTCACTCCCCACACCTTGGAAGATCTCGTCAGCTTCAATGACCCTTATGATGGTCCTGCCATACTCAGGCTTCCTGCCCTTCACGACCCGCCCACCGAGCAGAAACCCTAAGAGCTGGTGGGAGAGGCATATCCCGAGCATCGGGAACCAACCTCTCTCTATTATCTGGGGCAGGTTTCCGAATCTCTCCAGACCGTCATTGACGCTGTGGGGGCCCCCGCCCATCACGAGCCCGTCCACCTGAAGATCTTCCAGCCTCACATTGGGCCTTATCATCCAACTCTCGACCCCGAGCTCCTTCAGCGCCCTAACTATGAGGTGGTTGTACTGCCCCCCCAAAAATACCACTGGGATCTGCATCGAGACCAGCCTTTTCACTCATACTCCACAGTCGCTGGCGGCTTAGAGGTTATGTCATAGCAGACCGAGGAGACCCCTTTTATCTCCAGCAGATCTCTGCAGAGCCTCTCAAGCAACTCCATGGGGACATTGTAAGGCTTCGCCGTCATGAAGTCTCTTGTCTCCACAGCCCTTACCAGGACCGCGTATCTGTTTGTGCTGCCGCCGCCCATGCCTGACCCCTCCCCTCCCAACTCGTACACCGCCCTGACAACCTCGCCATCCTCATGTATTATCTTCTCTGGAAGTCTGAAGAGGTCCTCCGTGCCTGCTTTCCCTCCGCTCACCACAGCTATCTTGCCGTAGGCCCTGTTGTCCCCCTTCACGCCAGTAGCCCTGCAATTGAAGTATTGGACCCTCCCTCTTGGCAGGACTTCCCGCACGGCCCTCTCGGCCTCGTGGCTGGCGGCTGACCTCTCGTCCTCAACGACCGCCGCGAAGTACTGGTTGGGGGGTGGTCTCAGTCCGCCGAGAGCCCTCTCCACCACCGAGGTTGCTGCCCTCAGAACCTTGAGCTTCTCCTCCCTAACCTCACCAATGCACCTGACCATCAGCCCAGGTCCAGGGAAAGGCTGCCGCTCAGAAGCCTCAAGCCTCACGCCGAGGTACCTGGCAACCTCCCTCACCTGATCCTTGTAAAGCTCCAGCAGCGGCTCCAGTAGCCTGAAGCCGTACCTGTCCACGGTGTTGAGACCGAGCTGCTCCAGCACGTTGTGCTGAGTCTTTATCCCGCCCGAAGTCTCGATCCAGTCCGGCGCTATGGTGCCCTGGATGAGAACGTCGCACCCCTCCTTCTTTGCCTCCTTGCTCAAAACCCTGTAGAAAGTCTCCCTGAAGGTGATCCGCTTCTCCTCTGCGTCCCTCTTCCCCCTGAGCGCCTCAATAAACCTGTCTCTCACATAGAGCACCCTTAGGGGCAGCCCAAGGGACCTGAGCATTTCGCTGACCTCTTCCACCTCTCCCTCCCTCATGAATCCCGTGTCCATGAAGAAGCAGACCAGCCTCCCTTCCAGAGCCTTGTGGGCTAGGACAGCGCAGGTGGTGCTATCTACCCCACCTGAAGTGGCTATGGCAGCCTTGGAACCCCCCACGTACTCTCTTATCTGCCTGACCTTCTTCTCGACAAAAGCTGACGGGTTGAAAGTAATTGAGGTTATACTAGTAGCCCCCCGGAGAGATACTCTTCAGCAAACTTAATTTTAAGCGTAACCGTATATCCCAATCAAAGGTGGAACAATGCTCAACAAAGTGAAGGAGAGGGTCTCCGCTGCCATAAAGCCCATAGCCGGTTCTATGGTAGCCCTGGGCCTCTCCCCCAACCACGTAACCATAATCGGCTTCGCCCTCTCTTTGACCTCCGCATACGCTTTCTTCTCATCTAGCGCCCAACTTGGGGGGATCCTCCTGCTCTTGGCGGGCCTATTCGATGTTTTGGACGGCGCAGTTGCAAGGATCTCCGGCAGGGTGACTAAATGGGGCGGGGTTCTGGACTCGACCCTCGACAGGTACTCAGACATCGCTATAATCTCCGGGATAATCCTTGGGGGGCTATGTGACGCCTTCTGGGGTCTCCTCTCCATAATGGGCTCGGTTATGGTGAGCTACGTCCGGGCCAGGGGCGAGGTGGAGGGCGTAAAGCTCTCCTCGGTCGGGCTGATGGAGAGGGCTGAGAGGATGGTCCTAATAGCGGTCTCGGCTCTGGTTGGCTATACATGGGCGGGGATAGTCCTGCTGGCGATCCTGACTAACATCACGGTCTGCCAGCGCTTAGTCCGCGTCAGGGCTTCTCTCAGGGGCCTCTAAAAGCTTTAATATCCTTTTGAGAAATTCCCTGCCAGCCTCGACAGTCTGGATCCCCTTCTCCGTTATGCGGTAGTATCTCCTGATCACGTTGTCTGAAGACCCCCTCTCCTGCTTTGACTCCACCAGCCCCTCCCTCTCCAGCCTGTAGAGTACCACGTATGCCGTTATGGTGGCAGGCTCAAAGCCGAACCTCTCCCTTATCATTTCCTTAATCTCGTAGGCATAAAGTGGCCTCTCCTTGAGCAGGCTGAGTATGTAGATCCAAAGGTTCTCCTTTGTGATCTTCTCCTCGAGCCTTCTGAGGGCCAAATCATTCCCCAACAATAATTTGGTCCAACTCGTTATTTATAATCACTATGCAGTGGCTTGCCAGGTAAGAGATGGGGCCTAGGCTTACCCTCCTGGCACCCGCCTCGTCGAGCACCCTCTCCCCTCTCTCGTCTATGCCCTTCTGATCCCCTAAAACGAAGATGGGGTCTTTACCGATCTTCACCCTGCCGATCTCTTCCCCATTCTCGTGGAGGTAGTACAGGCTCTCCCGTGGCATCTCGCGTATCAGTCTCTCAAAACCCTTCCTCTCCACCCGCACACCCTTGGGAGGTCTCCCAGAGAGCGCATCGCGTAACGCTCCTGCAGCCTCAACCTCGCTGATGAACATCCTATTTAACTCCCTCCCGTCAATGGTAACCGTTATTGGCGGGTTTGGGGGGCCTTCCAAGACTATTGATAGTACTGCATCCTTTCTAATACCGCGGGGAGTCGCAAAGGCTGCTATAACGCACCTCGCAACAAGGTCCATCCTCCCCCCGCTTCCAGCAAGGGACTTTATAGAAAAGTCAGGGGCGGTGCGCCCCTCCGAGGACTTTAAAATAAAAGTCCTGACCAAAATCTTCTACCTTAATGGCTTGCTTACCTTCCTCTCTTCCTTTGCCCTAACCTTGACCACCCGCTGGAAGATCGCGCAGGATACGCAGTAGTACTTGGTAACGACCCTCTTATAGATCTGTGCTCCCTGCTTTGTCAGCTCCTTTGCCAGCTGGGGGTCAATTATCGAGACAGGCTTTGTAACCTTAATGACCTTGTCCCTGGGCACCCATGCCCCACAACCGTCGCATTGAATCCTCGAAGACTTTCCTTTATCTCCCTTACTCCTGCCTCGGCTCTTCCTCTTTTTTGGCATCTTTTAATCCTCCGTCGTATCAAGTGGTTAGACAAATTGCTTATTAAAGTTATTTATTAGTTCTCTTTTTCAGCCCCCTCAGGGGAGATCTCTGGCGGGACCCGGAGAAGCTCCCTAAAATATGGTCCTCCTCCTCTTCACAATCAGAACGTCACAAGGCGCATTTTTGACCACGTAATCCGCCACGCTTGGGACCAGGCGCCTCTTTATTCCCTCCTCGCCAAGGCTCCCCAGGACTATGAGATCCGCATTCAGCCTGATGGCCGCCTTTACAACTGCGCTGCCCGGGTTGTCCTCGACGATCCTCCAGTCAAAGTCCAGCCCTGCAGATCTCACGAACTCCTCAGCCTTTTTGATGAGCCTCTGCCCCCTCATTCACCAGAATATCATCATGGCGCGGAATTGGATGCACGCAGACGATCCTCGAGTTGTAGATCTTTCCGATGTTTATCGCCTCAAGAAGCGCCTGCTCACCTATAGGGGAGGAATCTAAAAGGACCAAGATGACCTGTATCAATGACCCGCACCTTTATTAAATAGTTAAATTTGGGTACTTAATACTAACCTCTGCCGCTACCAGCACCACCTCAACCAAAGGGTGCCTAAAATGGACCCGTTCCAGCTTCAAGTCCTGCTAATATTTCTCATAGTATATGCCCTCATAGTAGTCAGGAGGGTGGGGCGGATAAAGTTCGAGGTTTGGACAGCCATGCTCATTGGGGCGATGGCGCTGTTGGGGACCGGGGCCATCACCCTTGGGGACGCCTTTCACGCGATAAACATGGAAGTCATTCTCTTTCTCTTCGGCATGTTCCTGCTCACCGAGGTCATGGCTCAGGTCGGCCTCCTTCAGTATGTGACGGTTCGCCTAATAAGGCTGGCAGGCAATCCCTCTAGACTCCTTCTAATAGTCATACTCTTCGTCGGCATAGCTTCGGCTTTTTTTGTGAACGACGCCGTGGTCCTCTTCACCACCCCCATAGTTCTAGCCGCGTGCTCAATCGCAAAAGTCAGGAAGACCCCCTACCTCCTCGGAGTGGCGCTCTCCTCCAACATTGGCAGCGCCCTCACCCCCATCGGTAACCCTCAGAACGTTTTGATAAAGATGGAGTCGGGGATCGGTTTCCTCTACTTTTTTGAGAGGATGGCTATCCCCGTCATCTTTGGGCTCTTCTCGGAGTATTTTGTGTTGAAAGCCCTGTACAGGAAAGATCTGACGAAGTTCGCTGGGGACCTCCAAGAAGTCCGCTCAGAATTGCAGAACAGGCACGCATCTTACGCCGTGGGCGTGATCGCTTCCGCAACTCTCCTCTCTTTCATTTTCTCTGACCTCCTAGGCTGGTCTATCTCTCTCGTTGCCGGTCTGGGTGCTACAGTGGCATTGCTGATAAGCCCCGACAGGAGGGACGCGCTCAGAAGGGTTGACTGGGGGAGCCTGATCTTCTTCGCCTCCATGTTCATAGTCATGGACTCTGTGAGCAGGAGCGGCCTGCTGGAGTCGCTACTACTGCCTTTCAGAAGTACCCTCTTCTCGGCAGGAATAGCGTCGCTAATTTCCATTTTTTCAATCAGTTTGATTATTAGCCAGATAACCTCGAATGTGCCGTTCGTTGCCCTGATGATCCCTCTCTTCAAGGGGGGAGGCGCATCACAGGCGGAGTGGCTCGCTTTGGCTGCCGGCAGCACCCTCGCAGGAAACCTGACATTGCTAGGGGCTGCCTCCAACATCATAGTCCTGGAGGCTGCTGAGAGCAGGGGCGAGACCTTCTCGTTTGTAGAGTTCGCGCGGGCGGGTATACCGACCGCATTGATCACATCGGGCATATGCATAGGATTCCTATCACTCTTCTAACATCGAGAGCGGAAATCCAAAACCGGTATTAGGTGATTTGTATTTTTAGTAATAATGATTCTAGCAAAACTCCCAAACTTCCACCTAATACAAGTTCCGCACGGCGTATCCACATCTATCTTATGGTCTAACCAAAGATCCAGCCGAAGATGGCTGGTGGGCGAATCCGATAGAGATTTAAACGGTGCACTAAAAATAGCCCATGGGGTACCCAAGTTTATGAGGATCAACACGCCCCTCCCGTCCAAATTTATCAAATTTGGAATCACAGAAATTCAACATCAACCTCAACGTTACTCTAACACTGAGGCCACAAGCGCCTCATTGGTTTTTGCGCCTCAGAAATCCGGGGCAATGGGGGTTTGTACTTGATCTCAACCCACGGTTATAGAGGACGCGCCTTGGACCTAATCACAAAGTACGGAATAAAGGTTGGAGACCGGATAGTGGTGAGGAATGAGAGGTCTTCCTTCGTAGGGATACTCATGCCTAGGTCGGAGCTTGACGACGACGCACACATCGTGCTGAAGCTGGACGACGGGTACAACCTCGGGGTCTCAATAGAGTCGCTGCAGATAGAGAAGGTCCCTCAAGAAGAAGTCCCTCCACAGCCCCCGAAGGCGCCGACTTCGAGACCGGGCCTCCCCAGGGTCTCCATCATAAGCACCGGCGGGACGATCGCCAGCAGGGTAGATTACAGGACCGGGGCAGTCAGCCCCGCCCTCTCAGCTGAGGACCTGTACCAGTCCGTCCCTGAACTTGGCGAACTGGCGGAAATCAGGACAGAGATCCTCTTCAGCCTGCTGAGCGAAAACATTGTGCCTGAGAACTGGACCGCCATGGCGAGGAGCATCGAGAGGCACATCAAGGAAGGGGCTCACGGGGTGGTGGTAACACACGGCACCGACACAATGGGGTACACCGCGGCTGCCCTCTCTTTCGCCCTCAGAAACCTCCCTGTGCCAGTGATACTGGTGGGATCCCAGAGGTCCTCCGACAGACCTTCCTCGGACGCATACCTCAACCTGAAGGGGGCGGTACTTGCTGCAGCAAAGGCACCATTCGCTGAAGTCGGCGTCCTGATGCACTCGACCTCCTCAGACGGTGAGTTGGTCATACATAGGGGGACCAGGGTCAGGAAGATGCACACGAGCCGGAGGGACGCATTCGTATCGATAAACTCGTCGCCCCTTGCGCGGGTCGCGGATGGAAAGATCGAGATGTTTGGGAAGTACAGGGAGAGGGGAGGAGATCTTGAGCTAAAGGCGGATTTCGACGAAGACGTCGTCCTGATAAAGTCCTTCCCAGGAATCCCCACAGACATCTTCGACCCCATAATCCACAGGGGGTTCCACGGCATTGTCCTCGAGGGCACAGGACTTGGTCATGTTCCGGAGAGGATATTCCCCGCCATAAAGAGGGCGATACAGAGCGGAATAGCGGTAGTTATGACCTCCCAGTGCATCTACGGGCGGGTCAACATGAACGTGTACAGCACCGGCAGGGAGCTGCTCTCCTTAGGGGTGATACCTGGCGGGGACATGCTGCCAGAGACCGCGCTGGTGAAGCTGATGTGGGTCCTGGCGCAGACGAGGGACCTCGAAGAGGTTCGCCGCCTGTTTCTTACAAATGTGGCAGGGGAGCTCTCCGAAAGGAGCGAGTACGCGGAGGTGTGGCACCCATGAGCGGTAGCGGCGTGAGGGTTGGCATAGAGATCCACCAGCAACTCGACACATCAGAGAAGCTCTTCTGTGGCTGCCCGACGGTCCTAAGGGACGAGGAACCGCACTTCACGGTGGTTAGGCGCCTTAAGCCCACCACAAGCGAGCTCGGTGAGGTTGACAGGGCAGCACTCTTCGAGTCCGAGAAGGGGAAGGTATTCCACTACCAGGGTTACAAGGACTCCACGTGCTTGGTTGAGCTGGACGAAGAGCCGCCTCATGCCCTCAACAGTGAGGCGGTCTCCATAGCCCTCACAGTCGCGCTGCTCTTGAACATGAAGCCAGTGGACGAGATCCACGTCATGAGAAAGATCGTCATTGACGGCTCAAACACCACGGGCTTCCAGAGGACTGCGAAGATCGCGCTCGACGGGTGGATAGAAGATATGGGCCAGAGGGTATCCATACAGTCCCTGTGCCTGGAGGAGGACGCGGCGAGGAAGATCTCGGAGACTGAAGACCGCGTGGTTTACAGGCTGGATAGGCTGGGAATCCCACTCGTCGAGATCTCCACCGATCCGGACATACACAGTGCCGAGCAGGCCCGCCGCGTCGCCCTCAAGATCGGCAGGATCCTGAAGGCGACGGGTAAGATTAAGAGGGGTCTGGGCACAATAAGGCAGGACCTGAACATATCTATAGAGGGGGGCGCCAGGGTCGAGATAAAGGGAGTCCAGGAGCTGGGTCTGATCCCTGCAGTTGTGGAGTACGAGGCCATGCGCCAAAGGCGCCTCTTGGAAATAAGGGATGAACTGATGAGGAGGGGAGCGCCCCTGCCAAAGCCAGAGATCTCCGACGTAACCGAGATCTTTACTTCCACAGAGAGCAAGTTGATAAAGAGGGCCGTCCAGTCGGGTGGGAAGGTCATGGCAGTACCACTTTTCGGCTTTGGCGGGTTGCTGAAAGAGGAGGTCCAGCCGGGGAGGCGGCTAGGCACGGAACTCTCTGACCATGCCAAGGTTTACGGTGGTGTCGGAGGGATCTTTCACACGGACGAGCTTCCCGCCTTCGGGATAACCGATGCCGAGGTCAGATCACTTAAAGAGAGGTTTGGCGCCGGCGATAATGACTGCGTCGTCATGGTCGCAGGCGAGGAGCGATCTTGCAAGAGCGCCCTGATTGCAGTAGTAAGGAGGGCAGAGATGGCGCTCGAGGGCGTCCCCCCCGAGGTGAGGGCTGCCAACCCAGACGGGACCACGCACTTCATGAGGCCTATGCCAGGCTCCGCCAGGATGTACCCCGAGACGGACGTCCCCTCTATAGTGGTCACAAGGGAGACTCTTGAGAAGATCAAGTCAAATCTACCTGAGCTCTTGGAGAATAAGATCGAGCGGTACACAAAGGAGTTCGGGCTCAGCCAAGACCTTGCATCCCTCATAGTGGATTCCCCCTACTCCGTCACCTTCGAAGACCTCGTCAAGAGCTACGGTCTACCTCCCTCATTCGTGGCAGCCACCTTCGAGTACACCTTCAAGATGCTCAGGCGCGAGGGGATCGATGTGGATCTTTTGGACAGAAATGCAATCAAGGAGGTCCTCATAAGGGTTCACAAGGGGGAGTTTGCCAAGGAGGCTGTGCCCGAGATCTTCCGCTGGCTCGCGCTCAACAAGGGCAGGAGCGTCAGCGAAGCCGTATCGGCTCTTTCACTATCCGCGGTGGACCTAGATTCGGTCAGGAGGTCGGTAAACGAGATCGTGGATAAGAACATGGAGACTGTCAGGAGAGAAGGAGAACGTGCGGTGAGCCGTCTGATGGGCGATCTGATGAAGCTCTACAGAGGAAGGGTCGACGGTAAAGTCTTGCACGATCTCCTGTCCGAGGAGGTCCGGAGAGCTCTTCAGAAGGGATGATTCGGGGGCCGCAGAACAAAAATAAAATTTTGTCTCTGCGCTTTTGGATTGCAGCTGGCGTCTCTGCTTATCTTTCCTACCCTTCCATTTTTGCGTCCAAAAGTCACTTCTAGTGGTGCAGGAGAGAATAACTTTTTTACACAATTTCTCAGAATAATTTCTGTCTGGTGTTGTTATTGTGCGGGATCTTTGGCTGCCTTTGTGAGGGTGCCCCCAGCATATTACTCCAAGGCCTCAAAAGGCTCGAGTACAGGGGTTACGACTCAGTAGGCATAGCGCTCATCAACGGGAACGAGCTTATAGTCGAAAAAAATAAAGGAAAGATCGACGAATTTATATCAGGTCTAGATGAGGCTAGACTGAAAGGGGAGATTGGGGTAGGCCATACCAGGTGGGCAACTCATGGAGCTCCTTCTAAAGAGAACGCCCACCCTCATCTAGACTGTTCAAAGAGAATTGCTGTCGTCCACAACGGCGTTTTGGAGAATTTCCTTCAGATCAAGGAGGAGCTCCTAAAAAAGGGGCACACTTTCTCTTCAAGAACGGACAGCGAAGTCATCCCGCACCTCATAGAGGAGTACATGAATGAAGGGTTTACCCTGAAGGAAGCCTTGGTCAAATCCATGGAGAGAGTTAAGGGATCTGCCGCTATCGCAGTCATCAGTACAGTTGAGCCTGACAGGATCTTTTGCTACCGGAGGGAGAGCCCACTAATCGTAGGGATTAGCGAGAAGGGGGCATTTTGCGCATCTGACATACCCGCCATCATGCCCTATACCCGCAGGGTGATGGTCGTTCCTGAGGACAGACTCGTCGTCCTTGAAAGAGGCTCGATTCAGGTGGAGGACCTTAAGGGTGTTACCTACAAGACTGAATTCACCGAGATCACTTGGGATCTGGAGCTCGCTGAGAAGGGCGGATACCCTCACTTCATGATAAAGGAGATCTTTGAACAGCCAAGGGCTATAAGGGACACGCTGAAGATCCCAACTGTATTCTTGGACAAGGCCGCAAGGCTCATGAAAGGGCGCATCTACCTAATCGGATCCGGGACATCCTATCACGCCTGCCTCTCCGCCTCATACACTGCCTCTGCGCTGATTGGCATGGAGATGAGGCCGCTTATATCCTCGGAGTTCGCAGACGCCCTCCTTTCGTTGGAAGACTCAACAGTCATTGCGGTCTCACAGTCCGGCGAGACGGCCGACACTCTGAATGCCGTGAAGCACGCAAAATCCAAAGGCGCGAGGGTGGTGGGTGTCACCAATACGCTAGGCTCCTCCATAACAACCCTATCGGACGCGTACATATGCACGCAGAGCGGACCGGAGATAGGGGTTGCAGCCACAAAGACCTTCCTTACGCAGCTGGTCGCCCTCGATCTCCTCCTACTGCGCCTCGGTCTATTCTCAGGCAAGCTCAGCGAGTCCGAGCATGACCTGATTACCAAGGAACTTTCGAGCCTCCCGGGATTGGTGGAGCAGATCCTCAGCCGTTCCAACAGGGTAAAGGACCTCGCCCTAAAATACTCTACAAAGGAGAACGCGTTCTTCCTTGGTAGAGGCGCCAATGTGGCCACGGCGTTGGAGGGCGCCCTGAAGCTCAAGGAGATAAGCTACATCCACGCCGAGGGGTACCCCGCAGGTGAGTCGAAGCACGGGCCCATATCCTTGGTTGAGCCGAACTTTCTCTGCGTCTTCATAGCCCCGCGCGACAGGACCAGGGACAGGATCATAGGCAACATAATGGAGATGAAGGCAAGGGGCGCCGAGGTATTCTCCGTCATAACAGAGGGGGACGAGGAACTCAAGGGGATATCCGATGAGTATTTCGAGGTCCCAGTGGCCGGCGAGATCCTCTACCCTGTACTCTGCACGGTCCCCCTGCAACTACTCGCGTACTATGTCGCCACCTTCAGGGGCTTTGACCCAGACAAACCCAGAAATTTGGCAAAGTCCGTAACAGTCCTATGAGGCTACAATTCCATGATTGATTATGGAGAAAAAATCGAATACTCCATAAGACGTGCCCTGGCACTCCTGGAGGGGCTCTCCGGGCTCAAAGAGGACCAGTGGGACATCTCCGCATACAAGAACGCCCTCCTCTGCAGGATGGAAATCCAGTACTCCATGGCGGTGATGAGGCTCAAAACCAACGACCCCCAAAGAACCACGGCCCGGTCAAAGATTGACGCCCATGGGGCGATCCAGCTACTCAAATCCCTGCTCGCCGCCCCACCACCAGAGAGAACCTTGGACCCTCTCAGCCAAGTGGATCTTTTCTTGGGCAGGGTTATCCTGTCGATGCGGATGAGGCTGAACAGGAGTTCAAGGTCTAGATGACCTGCTACTTTTCCGCTCTCCTATCTATGACGTCTAAAGTTGATGGTCCTGTTCCAATTATCGTGACCGGCACTTTTAGCCTATCCTCTACCTCCTCGACAAAATTCTTTGCGCCCTCCGGGAGGTTCTGGTAATCTCTGAGACCCCTGCACTCTGGGAAGACGGCGTCTAACTTTGTCAGCGCGATCTGGGTCGCAGAGTTTATCTTTATGGCCCTCTCAGCAAGTTTGTAGTTGAACGGGGCAGCCCTCCTCTTCCTTCCAGTGACAGAGGCTATCTCCAACCACCCCCTCCTAGCCGCCTCCTCCTCTGGCAACTCCCCCTCGAGGGGCCCTCCGCCCACTCTGGTCACGTACGACTTGAAGACTACTATGACCTCGTCAACGTCCTTTGGACCAACCCCGACCTCGCTGCACACGCCTGAAGCAGAGACATCCCTACTCGTCACGTATGGGTAAGTCCCATGGTACAGCGAAAGGTATAAACCTTGGGTTCCCTCTATCAGGACTCTCCCGCCCCCATCAATGCATTCATGCACCTCTGCACAGACATCAGTCACGAAGCTCCTCAGCTCCTCGTAATCCCTCGCGAGCTTCAGAAGCCGCAGGGTCCTGTCCACCGTAGCCGAGCCAACCCCAGACCCCGTCGATCCAACAACCTTCATCAAAAACTCGTCGCTCCTTTCCTTCTGTATGTGCTCAGGCCTTATTACCCCGCTCTTCTCGTCTACGCCTACCCTCCCAAATGTCTTTGTCATCTCTACTTCCCTTAGGAAAGTCTCGATGCTGTAGAGGGCTCCCGCTCCAACAAGTAACCTTGTCTTCGGGTTGACAAACGCGCAGGGCACGATCCTAAGCTTCAGCTCCCTCCCCTCATGGACCAGGGTGTGCCCTGCGTTTATTGAACCCGTTCTAACAGCTATATCATAATCGTCAGAATAACCCAAGTAGGCGGCTATCTTGCCTCTGGGGGGCGCCCGCTACGGCGGTTCGCCTTTCCCCTCGTCTCCGAAGAAGCCGCCAACTAGTACTGTCACTCCCATAAAACCACCCTGAAGAGAGGTGAGTTTAAATATACAATATAAACCTTCTTTTTTGCTGCAACCTGACGGAACAAACGGGAGTAGATACTCACTTGCAGATATTTGGGATAAAGTTACCCTTAGTTAAACCAGGCGACGACCTCGTATCTCTCACCATCGAAAGCTCCAAGAGATCCGGTACCCAGATCATGGACAGGGACATTCTGGTGTTCTCTGCCAAAGTTGTGGGCGTCTCACAGGGGCGTCTTCTCGAACTATCAAAGATATCCCCCTCAGAGAAGGCGAAGGCGCTCGCCACCCTATACAACCTGGACCCCTCCTTCGCAGAGGTGGTGCTCCGCGAGTCTGATGCTGTTCTGGGGGGAGTGGAGTACGCCCTGCTCACCATCAAGAAGAATGTGGTGATCGCCAACGCAGGCGTTGACCAGTCGAATGCCCCCCCTGGCTATGTAGCCCTTTGGCCAGAAGATCCGCAGAGATCCGCTGAAGATCTCAGGAGGCGCTTCAGGGAGAATGGGCTTGATGTTGCAGTACTGATAACTGACAGCAGGACCCTGCCCATGAGGATGGGGAACAGCTCGGTGGCGCTCGGGGTATCTGGATTCAGACCCATCGAGGACTTGAGGGGGAGGAAGGATCTCTATGGGCGCACCATGAGAGTCAAGCGCCTCGCCATTGCCGACAACATCGCCTCGGCAGCCCAGCTTGTGATGGGCGAGACCTCAGAGCAGACTCCCGTTGCCGTGGTGAGGGGCGCACCGGTGCAGTACGGCGAGGGCTTCCGCATCGATGAGGCGATCATTCCAATGAATGAGTGCCTCATAATGCACATTGTTGGGAAGCGCCCCCTCTAAAAAATTAAAATTATTTACCACATCTAGCATAATTTCACAGAAACATTTAATTATACTATTTAAACCTTAAAAATAATATTAGGGGGTTAGATTTTGTCCTACGACCTTGACGAACTGGACAGGATGATCCTCAATCAGCTCCAGGCAAACGCGAGGACCCCGTTCTCTAAGATAGCCAAGGAGGCTGGTGTTAGCGAGGCGACTGTCTTCCTCAGAGTCAGGCGCCTCCAGCAGAACGGAGTCATAAAGGCTTTCAGGGCGATCGTGTCCCCGCCGCACGTCGGCAGGAGCCTTTCGGCATTCATTCTCGTGAAGGCTGATCCCCGGAAGTATGGCGAGGTACTAAACGTTGTGAAGAACCTAAATGAGGTGACAGAGGCGTACGACGTAACAGGTCCGTATTACCTCATATTGAGGGTCGATGTGGCAGACAAGGAGTCTTTGGCAAAGGTGATCGACCTGATCGGATCTGTTGATGGGGTCTCAAGCACCGAGACCGCTATCGTCCTAAAAGAAGTAAAGGAGAACGTCGGTCTTAAAGTTTGAAGTTGAACCAACATTGTGAGGGCTCCCAGAACATTCGGAGGGGGGCAGCGCACAATTTCAGCGGCCTCACCACCGAGCCACGACCCGCCGCATTCAGCGGCGAGTGCCTCATCCATTCGACAGAAATAAAACTCCCCCTCACCAAATTTTAAAGTATGGCAAATGAAGCTGTGTCACTCGTCCTTTTTGGCACGTTCCTCATAATCGCTGGCCTCATGCTCCTTGCCCTAAAAAACAAGGGGAAGGTGGAGGGGGGCGCTTTGATTATGATAGGCCCATTACCCATTGTCCTCGGAAGCAGCCCAAGGGTCGTAAAAGCGCTGATCATCCTCGGGGTCGCCCTCTTCCTTATAATAATTCTCTTGGCAATGGTGGTGTGAAATGAACCTCTCCGACAGGCTCGCCCTTCTACTCATAGTTGCTGGTATTTCAATAATCATCCTCGGGGTCGCCCTCACAATACCAGAGATCCAACAGACATCCACTGCGGGAGGAGCTCTGATATTCATAGGTCCGATTCCAATCTTCCTAGGTTGGGGAGCCCCTGCGGAGATCACTCTTCTATTGATAGTGTTGATGTTGATACTGACTGTAATGGGTCTGATCCTCTTCAGGTCTTCCCGGAGGTCTTCCTCCTAACATAATTTTACCAACTAGCGCAGAAAGCTCACACCATTCAGGGGTGGGAGGGTGTCAGAATTGCAGATGCCAAATAGAACTGTCCTAAACCTTGAACTCTTTACCACACTTAGGGCACTTTGCGTACCCGCACTCCCCAAAAGTTGCTTGCCCGCATCCCGAGCATGCAATCGCCCTTGAATATGTCAGACTGAACTTGCTGCCGCAGTGAGGGCAGATCAAAATCCTGCTCATAGGTGCTCCCTGAAATTATCCGACGGAGAGGTTATAAATCTGTCTGTGATCCTTCAGCATTGGTGCTCGCATTGGAAAAACAAGCTCCCACCGTTATAAAGGCCGACGAAGATGAAGTCTTGGACATAGAGCTGGAGGAGGACTTCATAAAAGCCAATGAGAGAATGGCTGAACTGAACAGAAGGACCTTCGACCGCTACGGAGTCAGAGTTATAGACTTCATGGGGTCCATAGGCTCAGGCAAGACTTCTATAATAGAGAGACTCGTGGAGTCCCTGAAGGACAAATACAAGATCGGGGTAATAGCGGGAGACACTTCTACGTCTATCGATGCCGAGAGGGTTGGGCGACACGGCGTCCCCTCAATCCAAGTTAACACAGGAAGGGAATGCCACCTGGATGCCCCGTTGGTCAGAAAGGCCGCAAAGAAGTTGCTCCGGCATGGAGTAAACCTCATCCTGATAGAAAACGTTGGCAATCTTATCTGTCCTGCAGAATTCCCGCTGGGCGCGCATGAGAGGGTTGTAGTGGTGAGCGTCACCGAGGGCGAGTACATGATAAAGAAGAAGCAAGATATCTTCAGGGTTGCCGACGTCGGCGTGATCAACAAAAAAGACATGGCTCCCTACATGGGCGTAGACGTCCAAGAGCTCGTTAGGGACGCATTGAATGCCAACCCAAATATTAAGGTGGTAGTCACAAGCGCGAGAACTGGGGATGGGATAGGGGAACTCATATCAGCCCTGGGTCTCTGACCCATGAAGTAAGAAAGAAGGTAAAAATTTTAAGCCTTCTGCCCACTTCTTATTATGGCGGATGAAGTAACGATGGTCTCTTGAGCTTCAAGGCTGTGAGAGTTTGATGGGCGGACTGACGCCAGATAATAGAGGCTCAGAAAATGGTGCCCCGTAAAAAGGACCTGGGAATTCCGCAGATCTATAACCTTTAGATAAAGTTATATACTGCCCCCTTGTTTTACGCAAGTTGACAAGGGAGGACCTACATTGCTCAAGAAAGTATTGATCGCAAATAGAGGTGAAATTGCCCTTAGAGTCATAAGGGCGTGCAAAGAACTTGGTGTAAAGACAGTGGCAGTTTACTCCGAGGCCGATGCCAACGCAAAATTTGTCTATTACGCAGACGAGGCTCACCTTCTCGGCCCTGGACCTGCCACTCAAAGCTACCTTAAAATGGAAAAAATTATTGAGATTGCTAAGAAGACCGGCGCCGAAGGCATACACCCAGGATACGGATTCTTGGCGCAGAATGCAAAATTTGTGAGGATGTGTGAGGAGGCCGGGATCGAGTTCATCGGTCCAAAGGCAAAGGCGCAGGAGCTTCTTGGCGACAAACTTGGCGCTAGGAGGACAATGAAGAAGGCTGGAATACCAATCGTTCCAGGTGCGCTGGACGCCGTGCAGGACGACAAAGACGCCCTTCAAGTCGCTGAGGAGGCAGGGTACCCTGTAATGGTCAAGCCGGCTGGAGGCGGTGGCGGAATTGGCATGCAGGTCTGCAGGAGCAAAGACGAGCTCCTCGAGGCTATCAAGAAGGCGCAGAGGCTCGCCGCATCGGCATTCTCAAGAGCTGAGGTCTATATTGAGAAGTATGTTGAGAAGCCAAGGCACATCGAGATCCAGATACTTGCCGACAAGAAGGGGGACGTTATATACCTCGGAGAGAGGGAGTGCTCCATCCAGAGGAGACACCAGAAGCTGATTGAGGAGGCCCCCTCCCCAGTCATGTACGAGGACCCCGACCTGAGGAGGAGAATGGGCGAGACCGCAGTAAAGGTGGCGAAGGTGGCAGGCTACGAAAATGCAGGAACCTGCGAATTTCTATACTCTGAGAAGGACCATGCCTTCTACTTCTTGGAGGTCAACAGCAGGCTCCAGGTGGAGCATCCAGTCACAGAGCTCGTCACAGGGATCGACATAGTAAAAGAGCAGCTCAAGATCGCATCGGGCGAGCCCCTCTCCATCAAGCAAGAGGACGTCCAGATACGTGGACATGCCATGGAGTGCCGTATAAACGCCGAGGACCCGCTCAACAACTTTGTGCCTTCAATCGGCCTGATCACCAACTACATAGAGCCTGGCGGTCCTGGCGTGAGAGTAGACAGCGGTATATATGCGGGCTACACCATCCCCCCATTCTACGACTCTCTGGTTGTTAAATTGCTCACATGGGGCAACGACCGCAACGAGTGCATCGCGAGGATGAGGCGCGCGCTGGACGAGTTTGTCATAGAGGGCATCCAGACCGTAATACCCTTCCACAAGGTCGTCATGAATGACGAGGAGTTCATAAAGGGCAGGATAAACACGGAGTTCATCCAGGACAGAAATATTCTGGAGAAGGTAAAGCTCCAGTTCGAGCAGGACGAGGCTTGGAGGAAGAGTAGGGCAAACGTCCTAAGCAAGATACAGCCAAAGGCGGAAGAGGCGCCACAGCAGCCCCAGGCCGGGGCAGCAGTCACGGATAAGAAAACCGTGGCGCTAGCGGCCGCTATAGCCTCTTACATCCAGAGCAAGCCCATGCGACAACCCGTCTCAAGCGGGTGGGTCCTTTCGGGCAGATTAAGAAGCGCCAGGTGATAACAATGTCCAAGATCAACAAGTTCCAGCTCAACATAGGTAACGTGAAGTACGACGTCAACATAGAGGAGAAGGCTTACGGTCTCTACGATGTCAAAGTCAACGACGAGACCTTTAAGATCAGCATAGCTGATATGCTGTCGCCCTCGGTACAGGCAGCAGCTGCAACGGGCGCTGCAAGTGGAGTTGCTGGGATCCCTGGGGCAACAGCCGCTGTGGGTGGCACGATAAAGGCTGCCATGCCCGGCACGGTAATGACTTTGAAGGTCAAAGTTGGTGACACCGTTAAGGAAGGTGACGTGATACTCACTCTTGAGACGATGAAGATGGAGAACCCAATAAAGTCAAACAGGGCTGGCACTGTAAAGGAGATCAAGGTCCAGCCAGGCAAATTTGTAAATGTTGGAGACCCGCTGGTAGTGATAGAATAGGGAGATGGGGTGTTATTTTATGGCTACATCATTGGTTGATAAATTCAAGGAACTGAACGAGCTTAAGGAGAAGGCAAAACTCGGTGGCGGAACTGAGGCCATAGAGAAGCAGCACAAGGCTGGAAAGCTCACAGCGAGGGAGAGGATAGAGAAACTCCTCGACCCGGGAAGCTTCGTCGAAGTCGACCAGTTTGTGGTTCACAGGTGCTATGACTTCGATATGGACAAGAAACGCGTCCTGGGAGACGCCGTTGTAACAGGCTACGGCACGATAAACGGTAGGACAGTCTTCGTGTACTCGCAGGACTTCACATTTGTGGGCGGCTCGCTGAGCGAGATGCACGCCAAAAAGATCGCAAAAATTCAGGACATGGCGCTGAAGGCTGGCGCCCCCCTCATTGGGCTAAACGACTCCGGAGGAGCGAGGATACAGGAAGGCATAAACTCACTGGCAGGCTACGGGGAGATCTTTTACAGGAACGTCATGGCATCAGGGGTAATCCCTCAGATAATAGCCATCATGGGTCCGTGCGCGGGAGGTGCGGTCTATTCGCCGGCACTTGCCGACTTCATATTCATGGTTCGCAAGACGAGCTACATGTTCATAACTGGTCCTAAGGTTGTAAAGGCTGCGATTGGCGAAGATGTAACATTTGAGACCTTGGGTGGTGCAGACGCCCATGCGAAACTGAGCGGGGTAGCTCACTTCGCTGCGGACAACGACGAGGACTGCATAAAGCAGATAAAGCAGCTTCTAAGCTACCTCCCGTCCAACAACATGGACGACCCCCCAATCCTCGAGTGTGCCGACCCTCCTGACAGGATGGACGAGGAGCTGAACGAAGTCGTACCAGCTGATCCGAAGAAGCCATACGACGTCCACGACGTGATCAATCACGTCTTTGACAAAGGCTCATTCTTCGAGGTCCACGCGCAATTTGCACCGAATGCCGTTGTCGGCTTTGCCAGATTGAATGGCAGGTCGGTCGGTGTTGTTGCAAACCAGCCTTTGGTTTACGCCGGGTGCCTAGACATTGACTCTTCAGACAAGATAGCGAGGTTCGTTAGGACCTGCGACGCCTTCAACATACCACTCGTGACTTTTGTAGACGTTCCCGGTTACCTTCCTGGGACAAAGCAGGAGCACGGTGGGGTGATCAGGCACGGTGCAAAGGTCATTTACGCGTACTCGGAGGCCACTGTTCCCAAACTCACTGTGATAATGAGGAAGGCCTACGGCGGCGGGTATATTGCAATGTGCAGCAGGCACCTGGGTGCTGACGTGGTCTTCGCATGGCCGACCGCAGAGATAGCGGTCATGGGGCCCGAGGGTGCAGTTGAGATCATCCACAGGAACGAGCTGATGAAGGCGAAGACGCCAGAGGAGGTCAAAGAGATAACCAATAGGCTCGTCGCAGAGTATAGGAACAAGTTCGCCAACCCCTACGTGGCGGCCAACCTCGGATATGTCGACGCCGTCATTCTGCCCAAGGAGACCCGACCCATGCTGATCAAGGCACTCGATGCCCTCATAACCAAGCGCGAGATACAGCCAAGACCGCCAAAGCGCCACGGCAACATACCTGCATGAGCTACTCCTCTTTTCCCCAACCTTCTTCCGCTTTCTTCCTTTCTTTTTACTTTAATTGTCTCATTATTTCCTTCTCTTCTCGGAAATCAAGAGATATTTCATTTTCTGAATCAACTAAATTAAAGTTGCAAAATAGACTTGGAATTCTGATCAGATTTTTTCCACAATTCAATAACCGTCATTTTTCTTCTTAACTTTTTTATATATCTGCTTTATAAAATATTCCTCGTCGGGGTAAATTCTCTTGCTCTCTCGTGCCCGGATAACCATCTATGGCGTGGTACAGGGGGTTGGCTTTAGGTACTTCACGCTGAGGATCGCTAGGAAACTTGGTCTTGTCGGTTACGTTCAAAACTTGACCAACGGGAGCGTCGAGATTATGGTGGAAGGGGAAAAGCGGACCATCCTAAAGCTCATTGAGGAGGTGAGGATAGGTCCGCCGGGCGCTTCGGTTGAAAACCTGAAAATAACATGGGAGACGCCAAAAGGGGACTACAAAGACTTCTTAATCCTCAGGTAGCTCAAAGTAAAGCCTTCCGCTCCTCATTTTTTCATTAAAAATATTGTCGAAGTAGCCCATAATTGATCACGAATTATAAATCATTATGAATGCACCAAAATTATTTTATAACATTAAAAGAATTCCTAGATTGTCTGGTGTTGCAAATGACGTCATCAAAATACGTCATCCCGTTCGAGTCTCTCAGGAAGACTGATGTTAGTCTTGTAGGTGGCAAGAACGCAAACCTCGGGGAATTGATCTCCATTGGTATACCCGTGCCACCTGGCTTTGCCATAACTGCAGAAGCCTATAAGTTACATATAGAAGAGAACAAGCTTGCGCCAAAGATCTACGATCTACTTTCAAAAGTTGACGTCTTGGACAGCGCCTCGTTGGAGTCCACATCGTCTGAGATCAGGAAGCTAATCGAATCTGTCGAACTTCCTGAAGTGCTCAAATCTGAAATAATTCGCGCCTACAAGGAGCTCGGCGAGAAGCTCGGGAAGAAAAACCCGATGGTCGCCGTCAGGAGCAGCGCCACCGCAGAGGACCTCCCAAGCGCCAGCTTCGCGGGGCAGCAGGATACCTTCCTCTTCGTCGAGGGGGAGGATGCGCTTCTAAAGTATGTTAAGAAATGCTTCTCCTCGCTTTACACCACCAGAGCGATAGCATACCGGAAGGCAAAGGGCTTTGAGGACAGCAAGGTTTACCTCAGCGTTGGCGTCCAAAAGATGGTGAACAGCAAAGCTGCCGGAGTCATCTTCACCTTGGACCCTGCCACCGGGAACAGGGACGTAATCCTAATAGAAGGCACATTCGGGGTGGGGGAGACCATTGTCCAAGGGAGGGTTAGACCAGACCAATTCGTGGTCGACAAAAAGAACCTAACCATAATGAAGGAGACTATCTCAGAGAAATCTAGGATGTCTGTTAGATCGCCAGCCGAGGGGGGTGGCGGCTTCATCAAGGAGATCCCTGTCCCGGAGAACATGAGAGAGTCCCCCTGCATAACCAAGGACCAAGTGATAATGCTGGCAAGGTACGCAATAGAGATCGAGAACCACTACGGTATGCCCATGGACATAGAGTGGGCACTTGACGGGGAGGATAACCGCCTCTACATCGTCCAGGCTAGGCCTGAGACTGTATGGTCCCAGAAAGAGAAGGCCAAGGAGGAGGGTCCCTCTATCAGGGGGGAGAAGAAGCGCCTACTCCGTGGTCTGCCGGCCGCCCCCGGCATAGTTTCGGGCAAGGCCAGGGTCATAGTGGACGTCAAGGACATTGGGCAGTTCCAGACGGGCGAGATCTTAGTCACACATATGACCTCGCCAGACTGGGCTCCTGCCATGAGGAAGGCGCGGGCAATTGTAACCAACAGCGGCGGCATCACCTGCCATGCTGCAATAGTGAGCCGCGAGCTGGGCATTCCTTGCATCGTCGGCACGGTGAACGCCACATCCGTGATAAAGACCGGGCAGGTCATAACAGTCGACGCCACACACGGCATCGTTTACGACGGGGACCTCTTGGCTGCTGAAGAGAAGAAGGAGGCAGCTCCCCTGGCAATCAACATGTCTGGGATCTATCCGCCCACTGGAACCAAGATATACATGAACTTGGGAGAGCCGGCGATGATAGACAAGTATAAGGATCTGCCATTTGACGGAATAGGGCTGATGCGGATAGAGTTCATTATAGCTGACATCATAGGAGAACACCCGCTCTACCTCATAGAGAGGCACGAGGAGGAACGTTTCATCGACAAGCTCGCCAGCGGGATAGCATGGGTGGCTAGAAACATCTATCCCAGGCCTGTTGTGGTTCGATTCAGCGACTTCAAGACAAACGAGTACAGGCAGCTGAAGGGTGGTGACAAGTACGAGCCGCAGGAGCATAACCCGATGATCGGCTGGCGGGGCGTGAGCAGGTACATCTCGCCCATTTATGAACCTGGCTTCAGGCTGGAATGCAGGGCAATTAAACGCGTCAGGGACGAGTGGGGGCTCAAGAACGTTTATATCATGCTGCCATTTGTCAGAACCACTTGGGAGGTGGAGAAGTGCCTATCCATAATGAAGGAGGAGGGTCTTGAGAGGAGCAGGGACTTCAAGGTCTGGCTTATGGCCGAGATACCTTCAATAATCTTCATGGCAGACGAGTTCTCAAAGCTGTGTGACGGTTTCAGCGTGGGCAGCAACGACCTGACCCAGCTGATTCTCGGAGTGGACAGGGACTCACCCATCCTGCCAGCGCAGGACTCGCGGTATTTCGATGAGAGGGACCCGGCGGTCCTAAGGGCGATATCCCACCTGATAAAAGTGGCCCACAAGAACGGCGTGACGGTCAGCATATGCGGGCAAGGTCCGAGCGTCTACCCTGAGCTCTCAGAGTTCCTGGTAAGGCAGGGGATAGACAGCCTGAGCGTTAACCCCGATGTTGTTGTGTGGACCCGAAAGATTGTGGCTGGAATTGAGCGCAGGGTTATGCTGGAGGAGGTTCTGAAGTCAAGAAAGGAGGGCGATTGGCGGCTAGAATCGCCCTAAACCTCCTCCTCGGCATCCTCAACCCCTCCCTCCGTCAGGGTGACGTAAGTCGTATCTCTCGCATGCTTCGGCGAGTCTATGCAGGTCAACCTAGTCATGCCCTTGCTCCTCTCAAGCCACAGCCTGAATGTACTACCGTGCGCGACTATGTTGCCTCCAGCAGGTCTTGCAGGCCTCGCGCCAGGTATGACCTCTGGGACGTCCACGACCTGGTTTGTAGCAACAACTATGAGGTCGTAGAGAGAGACCAGCCTCTGGAGCCCGTGCATAAAGTTGTTCAGCCTTTGTTGCCTTAAGACAAGATTTTCCCTGCCCGGGTACTCACTCCTGAAGTGGGAGGTCAGCGAGTCCACGATCAACAGCTTTACAGATTTTTCCTTAATGTACCGGGCCGCCTCTCTGAGCCCCTCAAACTGGTGGTCCGAGTTTATGGCCCTGAAGCAGTAAACGCCCTCCAGTATCTGTTCGTCCTCAATTCCAAAGCGCTTTGCTATCTGCAGAATCCTCTCGGGTTTGAGGGTGTCCTCCGTGTCAATGTAAAAGGCAGCGCCGTTCAGCCCTCCCCTATTCTCCGTGAGCTGCACAGTCACGCAGAGCTGGAGGCAGAGCTGTGTCTTCCCGGTCCCGAATGCGCCTATGAGCTCGGTTACTCCAGGTTCGAGCCCTCCCCCTAGCAACCTGTCGATATTTTTCGAGCCTGTGGTCAATCTCGGCATCTTTCTCCTCCTCTCCAAAAATTCCTTTGCGCTCAACACCTTTGGGAGACACAACTCCCTGGCACTCTTCGTCGCCTCCTCCGCTTTCCCCTCGCCCAACTCGCTCATTTCCAGGAGCTCTCTGACCGAGATCGCGGCGAGCTCCTTCACAGAGCTGATGCCTGCCCTCCTGAGCTTCTCTGCCGTTGAGGATCCTATCCCTGCAAGGTCCTCCAGGTCTAGCTCATCACCAACACCATCCATATTGCCACACCAAACCATTCATATCTTCTCGGACGCCCTCCTGAGGAGCTCTATTGCCTCTACTATCAAAGTCATAACATCGCGGTCCTCGCCCTTGGAAGAGGAGAGGAGAGCAGACTCAGACCTTAATATCCCTAGGTACTCATCCGCAGAGTACCTCTCCAGGAAGACCGTCCTCTCCTTGCCGTACTTACCCCTAGAAACTATCTTTCTGGAGACCCTGCCCTCTCCCTCCAGGCTCACCTCCACCCCTATTACCTCGTCCCCCTCGCCCCGTCCTAGGCTCCAGAATATCGCCCTGTCCGTCACATGTTTCACCCTCAAGCCTCCCCGCCCTCCACCTCGCGTAGCGCATTCTCCCCAACCTTGGTGAGCCTGTACCACTTCGTTCCTGTTCCATCCACGTACTCCACCACTATGAAGTACCTCTTCAACATCCTGACCACATTTCTCAAAGTTGCGTTCCTTTGAGATCTCACCGCCTCCACAGGCACCCTGCCTTCTCCAACTAGCCTCAAGAACTCCTTCGCGTAGAAGAGAGACGCCCTGTCCCTGAATAGCCTCTCTAGTACCCCTGCACTTTTACCCCCAGCAGAGTCCAGATGCGAAACCTCCTCTCCCAAGGCCTTCATGTGCGCCTCGATCTCCTCGTCGCCAACAACTCTGAATTCTGGGCCTCTGAACCTCAGGTAAAATGGGGCGCTCTTCCAGGTCAGTACAAGCCCGGTGCCCTCCTCAAGGTATCTGAAATTCTCTAAATCCAAACCGTCCGTCAGTCCTCTGATCCACCTCGCCTCGTCATACCAGATCGGTCCGCAGAATACATATGCCGCCCCCAGGACTGGGGCGTGGGTCAGATCGTCCGACCCGATGTACACTGATATTCCTCTGTAGCTCAAGTCTTCAATCATGTCCCTCACAATGCCCCTTAACCACACTGAACCGGAGATCATTGACCAGTCAAGCCCGTCGATCACCAGAAATGTTGCTCTGCACTCCTTGATCCTGGCAAGGGAGGCAGCCATCATCATAACCCTCTCCTTTACCATGAGGCCGCCAAGATCGAGTATCATTGGCGCGAAGAGCTCCCTGTCATTACCCTTAAAGACGGGGGCTACCGGGCCTATCTCAAGCTCTGAGAGGGCATTCTTGAGGCACTCGATCTTGTAACTTTCCTTCGGCTGGGCTTCTGCCTCCATCTGGAGGAGCCTCTCAAAGATCCCTTCTAAGGTTGGACAGTGATCCCCATTCCTGTAGGCACTCTCAAGGGCCTTTGCAAGATATATGCACTCGTCGCGGCTCAGGTCGTATATGCCCCCAAAGATCAGGGCGAAATCCTTGGAATACCCTGGGAATGCCTCCCTCAGCGGGTTGAAAGTTGGGTGCTTTCCGACCTTGTACACCTTCATTGGGGGGATATAATCAATGAGTCCTGAGTACCTGCCCTTCAGGTCCACGACGAGAGGGACATGACCTCCCTCAAAACCACTCATAACGAGCTCCGCCATCATCCTCACCCTTGCCCTCTCATCCCCTATGACAACTACCTTCGAAAATTCTGCCTTCCCGATCTCCTCTAAACCAGCACGCACCGCTAACTTATTCTCGGAGTCATCGGTCAAGCCAAAAGTCTTGAGCCCCTGCCGCCTCATCTAAGTACCCCCAAGGGCTGATACAGGCGGGACAATTATTAGAACTTCATCTGGCCTGCCGCCTCATCTAAGTACCCCCAAGGGCAAGCCTTCCGTGACCTCATCACCCTTGCACAGGGTGACCTTAAGTGTCGGAGACTCTGACCTCAGGGCATCAAAGATCCTCAACGCAGCCTCCCTAGCCTCCCTCTCCACATCAACCTCGGTTCCGGGAAGAGCCTTTGAAACCGAATGAACCCTCACCTTCTCGATTTTGTCTTTGGTGACCAATGAGATCGTGGTCCCCCCTCTTAGCCCAACATTATCCAGAATCGCCCTGATCACATCTCCAATGTTGCTCGTCAACCTCTCTGGGAGATCTCTTACTTCAATTCCGTAAACATACTGGACTCCAAACGTCCTTGGAATTACTGCGTAACACTGGCCACCGCTGGGCCTATAATACTTAAGGGTTAGAGCCTCTTCAACTAATCCTTGGGTCCTGACAAGAGATCTTCTGAATGGTGCTGCAAAGCTTTTCATCAAGGGTTGAAAGATCCCTCTCCTCCAAATGTGATAAAATCCGAGTGGCACCAGCACCCAGGGGAATAGTATTATTGCCAATATTAGGACGATCTTTCTCAGACGCATAGACCTCTGAAAGAGTTCGCCCTAGGTCGATTATAAGCCCTCTTAAGACGGAGACCGATTCGATCTTTCTAGAAAGGTCGAAACATGAAAATTCTCTTAAATGAGGTTATCCAAAAAATATGGCATGGAAGGGGAGGAACTGAGGGAGATCCTCGACGCTCTAAGCGAGAGGACGAGGTACTCCATATTGGAGGCACTCTCCCAGAAACCAATGACTGGGGATGAAATCGCAGAGAGCGTCAACAGGTCCAGGAGCACGGTAGAATCTCACCTATCTCTCCTTTTGAGGCTCGGCCTCATCTCGAGGAGAAGAGATGACAAGAGGTACCTCTATGAGATCACACCAAAGGCTGAAGCCTGGCTGAATCAAGAGGTCCCCAAAACGGGAATTACAATCGAGAAAAAGTACCCAAAGTTCGGCCAGCTCTCCTCCTCTTTACCGTTGAATTTGACTCTGGCCATGGCTATGACTATGATGTATTTCTTCATCAACAGCTTTTTCATACCTGTTCCACTTTGGCTCTTCTCCTTACTCTTCGGACTCCTAATAGCACCCCTCTGCCCGATTCTTCGTCGGTTATTGCTCTCTATCTTATCCTCGGCACTCATCCTCTCTATCTTACCGCCCCTCTTTATCTTCCAGTCTAATTCGCTGTTGGAGTTCTTTTTGTCATTCCTAGTCTCCCTGTCCCTTATCGCGGCAATATCATTGCCTTTGTGGTATGTTTCGAGGCTCTTGATGAACCGTGCACGAATCCGCGTCTAAGCGGTTGAGGCGCCGGTTATCCAGATCACGTCAAAGGTTTCTTCTGCTTTTTAGATCTATATTTTTTTAGATCTTTCGTTCTAACAAATAGAACATCTGCTAGGGATATAAGCCCTGGTCTTCTTTGTTAATTCTGTGGTCAACATGAAATTCAAATATTTGGCTCTTTTAGGAGTCGCTCTGACGCTGCTTGTACTAGGGACCACACTTTACTCCCCACAGCGGGTTCTTGCGGCAGATCTTGATGGGACTTCTGGCACCCTCTCCGTGGTTGGGAACGCGGTGCTCTACGAGCAACAAGACACTGTGAAAGTGATTCTGGGGACTAGCGTCTTAGATCCTGATGTCCAAAAGGCCACGGCAACCGCAGCAAGTAACATAAATCGTGCCCTGGGCGCACTGAAAGGCTTGGGCATACCCGAGTCTTCAATCCAGACGCTCAGCTACACCATAAATCCGGAGTACAGATACATAAATAACGAACAAGTCCTCATTGGGTACAGGGTCATACACACTCTGCAGGTCACCTACAGCGGTCCAGATCTTGGGAAGACGGCAGGAAAAATAATTGATGCTTGTGTCGAGAGCGGTTTGAATCAGGTCAATGGAGTCTACTTCGCAGTCTCTGACGCAAAGCTGGCAGCCCTGAGGACTCTCGCTCTGGAAACGGCTGTAAAAGATGCCCAGACAAAGGCTGATACCATCGCAAAGGCCTTGGGCGTGAAGGTTGTTGGCGTACAAAGCGTCTCAGAGTCCTACTCCTCTCCTGTTCCAATATACCGCAGTTACGATTTGGCAGTGGCATCCTCTACAACAATTCTGCCAGGCGCGGTGAGCGTCTCTGCAAGCGTCTCGATAACTTTCCACATCCAGTAACCTCTTTTTATCTTTTTTTTATAATTTTTATTTCATTGCATTCCATCACATTTTATTTCTACTTTTATTTTGTTTAGTTTCTCATTCATCTTTTCTCATTCACTGCCCTCTCAACTTGTACAAAAATGACTTGCAGACCTCCGATACCCTCTTCCTGAAAATGGCGATCATTGCCACCAGAACCGCTAGAACTCCCATCACGACCCAGATCTCGCCCTTCCCAGGCTCGCCAATTGTCAGACTCTTGGTGGAGGTCTCAGACATGCTTCTCCCATCTTGGCTCCAAGAGACCTCCACGTCTACAGGAAGCTCGCCTGGACTTACCTTGTCGTCCACATCAACCTCCATCACGACCACTCTCCTAGTCCCGCTCGCCATGCTGCCCAGGAGCTGCGTAGTGGATCCGGTGATGTATCCAGATATAACTGAGACTCTGACCTCCTCTGCTGTGACGTTACCAACGTTCAGCGTCTCGACGAATAGCTTTACATTCCTCGCCCCTGGAGTGACCTCTCTATCGAAATATATCTTGTCGACAAGAATCTTTGCCTTCTCCGATACTGTGAGCGGAATCACCGTCGATATGTTTTCGGTACTCGTTGATATATTCACAGGTATCTCGTAGTATCCTGGCTTTGCATTCTCATCAATATCAAGCAGAAATTGGGCGCTTACACTACCTCCTACGGCTAAGAACGGTATCCTAACACGGTCTGACCCGGGATAAGAAGGCTTCACAACTCCGCCGATTTCTCCAAGTTTCACACTCACATCCTGAGCCGTGTAGTTGCCATGGTTGACCACAACGCAATTTGCCCTGACCACCCTGTTCCCTGCGAAGACTGGGGACGGGTTGTATATGACCGACGATATTGCCAAGGAGGGCGTCCCTTTGACCTCAAAACCGATGGTCGAGGTGAATGAGTACCTGTTATGCAACTCGTCCTGATACTGGACCTGCACATAAAGTGGCACCGCGCCGTAGACATTCGGCTGAACGAAGACCTCCTTTTGTATCTCCCAAGTCTCCTTTGGTCCCAGAAGGTCTCTATGTTCCACTCCGGTCCCCACCACCACCGCGACCTCTGGGGTCTGCGAGAACAGATTGATCCTGAGATCTTTCGCTGCCTTCTCCCCCCTGTTCTCGATTATCATGGTGATGGAATTTATGGCGTTCGGCTGGAGCTGTAGTCCCTTAGTCAGCACCTCCACCTTGGGCTCTGGCTCCTCCTCGCTCAGGAAACCGATTGATAGCGAGTCCTGGTATGTGCTGTTCCTGTCGTCTTTGTAATCGATCACAACATATACTGGGAGGCTTCCGTAGGTCTGTGGCTCCAGGTACAGCGATATCGGGAGGTTCAATGCCTCTCCCACACCCAGCTCTTGAAATGAAAAGGTGTTGTTGCCCACCAAGGTCAGCTGGTTTGAGGCAGGGGTCAGCTTGATGGTCAAATCCATCGCCTCCTTGCCCCCGCTATTTAAGATTGAAAGGAGTACTCCGTTAGTAACACCTGGGCTTATCTTTGTGGTGTTTGTGCTTACAACCATGCTTGGTTTGTCAGGATCCTCCACTTTGAGACCGATGGTCGTAGTCTCCGCATACGCCGCTCCTTCCTGGTCTTCATACCTAACATTGACTGCAATGCTGCTCCCATCCCTAATGCTCAACTGTGCGAATGCTTTCACGACCACTGCCCATTCTTCATTTGGCATAAGGAAGTCTGCACTGAATTCATTTGGACCGATCACCGTCAAATAAACATCTTGGCTCTGGACAGTGACCCTGACCTTCCTAGCAAGCCCGTCACCGTCATTCTTGATTATAATGGGGACCTCGTTGATATACCCCCTCAGAATCCTCTCGCCGCCAGTACGGACCGAGAGATCGGGGTTCCCATTGACCGTCAACACCAAATCGAATTTCTCCCAAATCACCCTGCCATCCGTCATGTAATTTACTGTCAATGGGGCTTTGTACCAACCTGCCTTAGACGACGAAGAAACATCGAAAACGAACTCCAAATAAACTGCCCCTCCATTCTCGACGGTCCCTGAATATTTGTCTGACACACTGGTGTAGTTCTTGCTCAACTGAGAGACGTCTAGAGTCCCCTCCACGTTGGAGCACGGACCACTCCCGTAATACCTGAGCTGCACAATGCAAGTGCTATTTCCAACACCAACATTCAATACCCTCCAACTCACATCCTCCACCTTGAAGTTTGTCTCAGCGCAAAAGACTCCCGTTGATGCTGAGCTTAGAATTACTAATGAAACTAAAATAACAATTCCAGCACACCCGAACCGCAACATTCTGGGCTCCCTCCTAGAAACAACCATAATCAATCAACCCTCAACCTCAACACTAATGGCGCGGTCACCATCATCAGTGCCATGTAAACTGACAGTGCAAACACCTGCCACGTTATCTGCCACAACCCGAACCCCTTTATCATAATCTCCCTAAAGGCTGAAACAAAGTAGTACATGGGGGTAAGGTTTGCCAGTATCCTCGCACTGGGAGAGAGCATGTCGATGGGCATGAAAGCACCACTGAATAGCAGAGCTGGTATGAATATGAATATGGCGGCTTGGTTGGCTTGAAGCTGGTTCTTGGACAAGACCGATATCAGCATCCCTAGCCCCAACGATCCGAGCAGAAATAGGGTAGAGACCACCATCGCATCTATCAATGGGCCCCTCACGGATACGTCAAAGATCCAAACAGCAACCATCAGTGTGATTAGCATATCGGCTATAGTGGCTATGAAAAATGCGAGTAACTTCCCAAATATTATGTCATACCTGCTTATTGGAGACATTATCAGCTGCTCAAATGTTCCCCGCTCCTTCTCTTTGCAGATTGCTATGGAGATCAGGCTCGTCGGAACAAGCTGAAGCACGATGCCAATGACGAGCGGCGTGAAAGCCTCCAGGTTGGTGACTTTTGGACCATAAACGGAGCTATAAATGAGCTCCACAGAGGACCCCTGAACGCTTCTGACAAGCTCCTGCTGGAATTTGTAAGTCACCGCCAGCATCGCGTTCCTTATGGTGCTTGAGATGGTAGTTATGCTCTCGTCAACTATAACCAAAACTTGGGTTGAGGTCCCCCTCATCAGCTCTTGGGTGAACCCCTCTGGTATTACGACCGTTGCCGATACAGTGCCGTCCTTCACGAGCTCCCTTCCCTCCTCAATGCTGTTGGCATAAGCCTTTACGTAAACGCTTGGGGTCTTCATTATCGAGTCGATCACCGTCCAGCTAAGGCTTCCTTTGTCGAGGTTCACCACTGCAATACTGATCTTTCCCATCCCGCCACCATATCCCACACCGAAGAGCAACATGACGATCAACGGAATCATCGCTATCATGACGAGTGACCTGGGATCTCTCTTCAGCTGGATGAGCTCCTTGACGACGACAGCAGTGATCCTCACAGTCCTCACCTCAAACCGCTGCCTCAAACTTGGTCACTAGTTCGATGAAAACCTCCTCGAGAGTGACGTTGATGGGCTCTGCCGATTGTACCTTTAACCCCATGCTGTCTAGCCTCCTCAGCATGGATGGGAGTTCTTTCGAGGCATCCTTCAGGATGATCCTTAAGACAGTTTCTCCATCTACGTACTTCAAATCCTTCACATTCAAAAAATCTTTAATCACACCCCCCTGAATATGCCCCTCCAAGACAACCTGGACAAGGTCTCCCCCGAATACCCTCCTCTTAAGCTCCTTTGGGGTGCCCTCCGCTACAAGCCTCCCCCTGTTCATAAGACCTATCCTGTCGCAGTTCTCCGCCTCATCCATATAGTGGGTGGTTACCAGTATTGTAGTCCCTTCCTTGTTCAGCCCCCTGAGATATTCCCAGAAAGCCCTCCTTATTGGAGGGTCAACTCCCGCCGTTGGCTCATCCAGCACCAGTAACTTCGGTCTGTGGATGAGCGCCACGCCCAGAGCCAGCCGCTGCTTCATGCCGCCGCTGAGCCTCCCAGCAAGTCTGTCCTTGACATCCTTTAAGTCCAGGAACTCCAGGAGTTCGCGTATCCTGCTATGTAGGTTTTCTCCGTTGAGCCCGTAGAGTTTGCCGAAGAACTCCATGTTCTCATAGACACTCAGGTCCTCGTAAAGGCTGAACCTCTGTGCCATATAACCAGTGATTTTGATCAGTTCGCTCCTCTCTTCAGGGATGCTGTACCCGTAGATCCTTATAGTCCCCTTGCTCTGCCTCATCAACCCGCACATCATCCTGATTGTTGTGGTCTTGCCTGCCCCGTTTGGTCCAAGAAAACCGAAGATCTCTCCCACCCTCACCCTGAGGTCAAGGTTGTCCACTGCCACGAAATCCCCGAACTTCTTGGTGAGCCCCGAGATCTCGATGGCATACTCCATAAGTCTAACATCTGACAAAACAAATATTAATTTTATTCACTATTAGTAGTTAATAAGGGTCAGAAGATGTCTGCGAGGGCTCTAAAGTCAATGAGTGCCTTTGAGCGCCTGAAGGAGGCTGGTCTGACCGACTATGAGGCACTCGTCTATCTGAAGCTCGTACTTGACGGTCCATCAAGCGCTAAAGAGATCAGCGAATCTTCCGGAGTGCCCCACACGCGCGTATACGATGTCCTGGAGGCTCTCGAGCTGAAAGGGTGGGTCGAGATGGGACAAGGCCGTCCCATGAGGTTCAAGGCAAAGCCGCCGTCGGAGGTCATAAACGTCATAAGGATGGAACACCAAAACCGCCTTGGCAGGATAGAGGAGGTCTTTCTGAACGATCTTCAGTCAATTTACGATGCCCGCTCCGTGGAGGGCTCCGAGATATGGTTCGTGAGGTCCGTGACCGGCATAACAAACCGCATACGGACGTTGGCGCAGTCCTTCAAGAAGGAGCTCTGCATCGTTATGGGCAACCTAGACATGACCATATACTCCGGGCTTCTGGACATGCTTTCTAACCTTGATCAAAAGAGATCTAAGTCTGTAAAAATCCTGGCGAGCCAAGACGCATTCAATGCGCTCAAAGATCTCTCCTCGCAAAGTGTGATGATAAAGGTTGGCATGAACGTGATACCATTCAACGTCATACTGTCAGATAAGGGGGAGGTCGTCTTTCACCTGGTCGTGGGTCTGGATCAGCCCCCTGAGAAGAGGAAGAACCTGGCGGTATACATTTCGGACAAATCCTTGGCTAAGGTCATATACGATTATATTGACCTCCTCTGGCGAGTAGCGTCTTAACACCGTGAGCGGGAAGTCCATGCAGTAATCGTATTATAGCACCAAAACCCATCTTAAATTATGAACAAAGTTCTCGACTCGCTTACCAGGGAGGAGTTGTTGGACCTGGTTGAGGTGATGTCCAAGAACCTCCTCACACTGGACGGCTACTGGTTTCTCTCCATAGAAAATAGGTACGGGCAAAGTGTAGCTGTGGAGATCGATAGGGAGGCTTGGGAGCAGTTTGGCGTCTCCGAGGCGAGGCGCATCAAGAAATTTCTAAAGATAAGCGACGGGACTCTGGAGGATCTCGCGAGGGCACTTCACTTCACATCAATCGCGCCCGTTTCTGCTGTCTCGGTGGAAACCAGAGGCGACAGAGTGGTGCTGAACATCAGGAACTGCAGACCGCAGACCGCAAGGCTGAGGAGTGGCAGAGGGCTATTCCCGTGCAAGCCTGTCGGTCTGGCCCACCTCTCAGCCTTCGCCAAAGTTATAAACCCAAGGTTCAAGGTAAGGTGCCTTCTGTGCCCGCCTGACGAGCACCCAGACGACCTTTGGTGTTCTTGGGAATTCCGTCTTGAGTGAAGACGCAACAACCATCGACCTCGATCACCCGCACTCCAATGGATTCCGCGTACCTCAAAGTCCTTTGGAGTGGGTTTGCTATGCCGTCGAAGCCCAGATCTACAGCGAGCTTCTCTATCTCCGGTCTATCTTTCCCCCTAGTCCGCATGCACCCCAATGTCAGGTGATCCCCGAACCTCCCCCTGGCGTAGTCCATTACCTTTGCAATTTCGTCAAGCTCGGGCGACCTTGCGTCCATAGGGGTCAGTATTGAGAGGGCATCAGCCTTGGCCTCTGCCACCATGTCTACAGCCTCGAACTCCCCCCTTACCTCTCCCCTGTCAACCCCCACCAGGATGTGCGCTGCCACCAAAGGGATGAACTTCTTTGCCTCACGCAAGACTTCCACATAATCTTCGGTACACCAATGCCCCCCGACGTACCTGTCAATAGTCTCCTGCTCTCCTACAACGTCCAGTAGTAAGGCGTCCACCCCAGCATCCCCCAATTTATCTACTTCCCTATTCAATCCTGAGTGGACCTCCACAACCAATCCGGTCATACTCTTGCCTTGACTTATGGCACCTAGAAAGTCCATGACCGGAAGCCTTCCCAGCCTGTCAAACCCTCCACTGATCAAGATCATCTTTGCACCCTTTTCCTCTGCTTTCAGGAAGGCTCTAATGAGGCTCTTTGGATCTTCCGCCGCCTCCATACCCCTCAGATACCTCCCTCTGCAGTGTTGGCACCCCAGGTCACACCGGTGACCGGTAATTGAAACGCTATACACGGCAGGCTTTGGTCTATAGCTGAGCACGCCCGCCCCGCCCCTCGATGATCTCTGCGATGTCCTCAAGAGTAAAACCGACAGTCCTGACCGTCCTCCTCTTGGCGAAATCCCTCAAAACTTCCCTCACTCTGCTTATATCTGCCCCTTTCAAGCACCCCTCAATCTCGTCGATCGCCTCTTCCGGGTGCACAAAGAAATCCCCGGAGATTTTTGCCTCCTTTATAGTGCCCCCCTCCTCTATAACAAGCACTTTGAGGAGTTTTCCCCCTTTCACCTTCTTTACCCCGATTATCTCCACAAGCCTACCTCCTGAAAGTCCAATCCCTTGACCTGTACTTTCTCACAAGATCCATCACAAGAGCCCTCTCCCTGTCAGTGATATTTCCGTATCCCACCTCAAGTTGAAACGCCTTCCCGAACTCCTCCGCTAAGATTTCAGCTACCGCCTCTCTATCCGGCTCAAACTTCAGTGCCTCCCTCAGCGTTGTGACCCTCCCGCCGACCTCTGAAACCCCCTTGTCCTTCAACTTTTCAACCCTTGGTCTTAATGCTCCGAGCAACGAATAATCCATGGAGAGCAACAAGGTGCCGTGCTGGAGAACCACACCGAACCTCCTTGTCTGAGCATTTCCCGAAACCTTCTTCCCCCCAACTTCAATGTCATTTATTGGTCTGAAGAACGCGTCGCCCCCCAGCCTCCTGATGCATGCCACTATGGGTGCACATATCCTCCTATAGCTCTCTTCAATGTCGCTGGGAACAAGAGAACCGTCGTCCTTCACCACAAAGCTGTATGTCAACTCTCCCTCAGTGTGGAGGACCGCTCCTCCGCCTGTTATCCTCCTGACGACCTCTATTCCCCTCTCCCTGCAAAAGTCTAAATCGACCTCCTCTCGGACCTCCTGGAAATACCCCAAGGAGACCGCTCTCGGTGACCACCCATAGAGCCTGAGCGTCGGCGGACTCCCCCCTTCTCCAACAGACTGCGCGATAGCCTCATCCAGAGCCATGTTGTAGAAGGGATCGTGCACCTCAAACCTTAAGACCCTCAATCCCTCCAAGCAACTCCCTCCTGATTTCTTCAACTTCCTTCCTATCTAGTCTGCGGGGGTAGTTGTAGACTGGTCCTGTAACCTTCTCATTGAAATAGGGCCTATTGCAACCTGGGCAGCCCCTGGTCATGAAGGCTTCCCCCTTCTCCACAATTTCCTCTACCGCATCTCTGCTAACTTTGATCTTGTTTATCCTCCCGAGACCATCATACAAGAAGTCCTTTTCAGTCGCCCTACCGGTCGCTATCAGCTCCCTGGCCAACTGCAGCCTCCTGTAGGACCCCAAATCAGGCTGCGGTCTGCCTTCGAGGGGCGTCCCCTTTATTGGCGTGAAAGCGAAGAGCGAGGGCACTATTCCGACTCTGTGGCATTTTGAAACCACATTAACAACATCTCTCTCCTTCTCCCCTAGACCTACTATGATGTGCGTCCCGACCCTTTTAGGTCCGAAAACCTCCAGAGCCCTCTCAAGAGCCCTCCAGTGGCCCCTCCAGTCTCTCCCCTTGATTCTGCGGAATAATTCCTCATCGGCGCAGTCCAGCGGGATCGTCAATACATCCACACCTGCACCCTTCAGCATGCGCAAATCCTCGGAAGAGGCCGGGGGCATAGAGACTGAAATCGGCATGCTCCCACTTTCCCTCAAAACCTCTACAAAGTTTCTAATGCGAAGGGCCAAACCATCCTCGTCGGCGCATTGTATGCAGACCCTCTCAAACCTTCGGTTGCCCCCCAGAGCCCTCAATACGTCCTCTACTGGGAACTCGGGCCAACTCACCCTGGATATATTCTCCGACAAACCCGTGGACTGGGGGCAAAATGCACACTTCCCCCTGCAGCCCCTACTGATCACAAAAAGGTAAGCGGTGGTTGGCGCCTCCTTTTGGAGGCCTTCAATCAAACCCAGTTCTATTGCAGTTCCGAGTGAGGCCCTCACTTTCTTCAGAGTTGTAGCGCCTTGTCCCACAGGTACTCGAAGGAGTCTGAGAAAACACTCACCATGCCCGGGTTCTTCGAGTAGCCTGGTCTGTAGTAAACCCTGTTCTCCCCACTCTTCTTTGCCCAGATCAGGAATATCGCCTCTCTCTTGTCCACCAGAGTAAACCTTACACTCCTCCAATCGCATCTAGCCAACCTCACTTCAATCTTGTTCCTTTTCAGGTCCTCAACTCTCCCCTCATTCTCCTTGTCAAGTGCCAGCAGGAGGACTCTGACCCTGACCTTCCTGTCTAAGGCTGAAAGTAACTCCTCCCTTACCTTGGGATAGTAGCTGAACCGCTCCGCCAATATAGATATTTCTGAATTAGCACGGGAAATCATCCTTGTGGTCTCCATTTCCATGCTAGATAGGCTGTCTATCGTCTGCCACAACTCCTCCAGCCTGACTCCGTACCTGCTCTCGCTGTATATTGGCTCCAAGGCCATCTGCAGTTCGTTCACCACCTTCCTCAGCTCAGCTAGCTGAAGACCTAGCTCAACCTCCTTCAACCTCAAATATTTTTGCAGGAATGACCTCGGTGGTGAAGGTGAAACCAAATCATCAACGATCTCTATTGCGCCTAGCGATGACATCTTAGAGAGGTGCTCATTCAAGCCCTCCTCATTTAACTCAAGATCTCTCATCAAATCCTCTTTCTTACAACTCCCTTTCTTGATCAAATATTCATACATCTTTATCTCCAAATCAGAGAAACCCAAAACCTTGAGCTTATTGAAGGACATCTGAGTATCCTCTTTAGGAGTTAGTGCGGTCTAGGAATATTAATCTTATCCGTTATCAACGTTTTGCAAGAGAACTTGGCACCCTTTCTGAATTGGGGAGCTTAACCCGCTGTAACATATAAATGGTTAATACCGTTTCCTCAAAAATGTATTTTTGTATACACGTTCTCGTTCGGAGCGTTGGCGGCTTCTTCAGTCCATCCTGCCCTCCGGTCTTTCCCGTCATTATCTCCCTCGGGAAGGTCGGGCATGCCGGCGTATTGGGGAAGAATGACAGCAGGTAGTCGAGGTCCTTGATAAATTCGCTATTTTCCCTCATGGAGGTCACCAAAAGGACTTTATTTGCAGATGGGGTAGTTGGTTTTGAACCTTATCACTATCACGTTTCTTTAAGAAGTTTGAAGAACTCTTCTCTTGTGAGGCCTGCTTCTTTTATTATGGCTCTGATTAAGCTTGGCTTCACGTCTCTACTGGGATGCACTGGAATGACCGCCCTCACTCTTTTATCATTCATCATAATGATGTGGGAGCCTTTTTGGCGGATAATTTTAAAACCGGCTCGCTCGAGGACTCTGATTATATCGCGAGCGGGTAAGGGTCTGATCTTAGGCAAGTGCCTTCACTTTCTTTATTCCAACAACCCGCTGCCGGAGGAGCTCTCTTCTTTCCTCCTCGGTCAAAGTCTCCAGGTAAAGTTCCACGGCTTCGCGCACGTTGTCCATGAGTTCCTGCAGCGTGTCCCCTTGCGTGTGGCAGCCGGGCAAAGCCGGAACGAAAGCCACGTAACCGCCACTTTCATCCTCAAAGATCACAACGTCAAACTCATGCATCGCGACCACCAAGCGATAATAATGACTCCAGGCATATAGACTTTTACCTCCATTATCACGCCAGCTCCGAGGGCTTCGTCGTGAAGAGCTGGTACTCCTCCTGCGAAGATGCCATGAACTGGACGCGGGCGTGGGCCGTCTCTGTGATGAGTGTCCCCTCGGCCTGC
>Ga0080004_1098748_pt1 | contig 44345 bp, 53 predicted proteins | sample WasSprMetagenome_FD_69207 | JGI IMG/M metagenome (GOLD analysis project Ga0080004, IMG submission 69207) | Sulfidic aquatic microbial communities from Washburn Spring, Yellowstone National Park, USA - WS (SPADES assembly) (version 2) | ecosystem: Environmental > Aquatic > Thermal springs > Hot...
ACATACTTCGGAAAGACTGCAGAGCTAGTAAGAATAGCAAGGCCGAAGTCCCATCAGCAGGAGGTAATGCTTCAGATCACGAGATACTCCATGTACTTGGGTATTGCTGTGATGATAGCTGTCTCCATCCTTGCCTATGTAATGCATCTCAAGAACGAGCTAATATCGATCCTGACCTTTGATGTGGCGATCCTCATGGGATGCGTCCCTGTTGCCCTTCCAGCTGTTATGACCATAATGCAGGCAGCAGGAGCAAGGTATCTGGCATCCAAAGGAGTTCTGGTGACAAAGCTGGATACAGTTGAGGATGCAGCCTCTGTGGATGTGCTTTGCCTCGACAAGACGGGCACAATAACGATGAACTCCTTGGAGGTCTCCTCCCTTGTCCCGCTCAATCTATCTGAGGATGAGCTGCTGGAGCTTGCTTTCTACGCATCAAGCGAGGAGACCAAGGACCCAATAGATGTAGCAATTGTGAGCAGGGCTAGAAAAGTGAATATCAGGGGAAGGCGCATTTCCTTTATCCCATTTGATCCGTCCACAAAGAGATCTGAAGCAGTTGTTGAGATCGAGGGAAAAAGGATCAGAGTTGTGAAGGGAGCCCCTCAGATAGTTCTGGAGATGTGCGTAAATGGAAAAAAGTTTATAGAGGAGAAGTTAAATGAACTGGCCTCAAAGGGATATAAGGCACTGCTTGTGGCAAAGGGGGAGGAAGGGGGTCCTCTGGAAGCTGCTGGAATAATTGCCCTATCAGATCCTCCAAGGCCTGACTCAGCTGAGCTCATCAAGAGACTTAAGGAGCTCGATGTCAGGCCGAAGATGATAACTGGGGATAGCTTTCCTATAGCCAAGGAGATAGCTGGACTTGTGGGCATAGGGGAGAAAGGTATTTCTCTCTCTGATCTGAGGAAGTTGGATGAATCAAGGCTTTTGGAGGAGATTGAGAGAGCTGATTTCCTTGCCGAGGTATTTCCTGAGGACAAGTATGCTGTTGTAAAAAGCTTACAGGCAAAGGGACACATGGTTGGGATGACAGGAGATGGAGTAAACGACGCTCCAGCCCTGAAACAGGCTGAGCTCGGCATAGCGGTAAGCAATGCAACAGATGTCGCTAAGGCATCAGCCGGAGTGGTGCTGCTCACCCCTGGGCTTGGCGGGATAGTTGAGGTGATTATCCAGAGCAGAAAGGTATACCAGAGAGCTCTGACATGGATAATCAACAAGGTGACGAAGGTGATTCAGTTCACTCTCCTCCTAGCTGTAGGGCTGTTCTGGCTCGGATATGATGTTCTAACTCTGATGGGCATGGCCCTGCTTATATTTGCCAATGACTTTGCCACGATGTCGCTTGCCACTGATAACGCAGAGCCAACATCGAACCCAAACAAGTGGAATATAAGGAACATAATGGTATCATCTGTTGTCCTAGGTATTCTCTTACTGATAGAGGCTCTTATAGCTATTTATATAGGCCAGAGGCTGTTTTCCTTTCCCAAGAATAAGATGCAGACCTTTATTCTGCTCATTATGGTCTTCACAAGCCAGTTCAGAGTCCTTTTAGTGAGGGAAAGAAGGTACTTCTGGAAAAGCAGGCCAGGAAGGGAGTTAATAGCATCAGTCTTGGTGATCATAGCTGTTTTTCTGCTGCTGGGAACAGTTGGAATAGTAGTAGAGCGGATCCCCCTATCTGCTTCTCTCCTCTCCCTAGCGTACTCTGCTGCCTTCACCTTGGGCATCGATCCGATAAAGGTGCTGATCTTCAGGAGTGTGCGCATCTCCTAGCTCAAGAAAGGCTCTCGTGAGGATTTCCTTCGCCTCATGAAGCTTGATGAGTCCAACTCCTCATCACCTACTAACTTTTACAGATTTTTAAGCCTTTAATTGCCTTTTTTATTCTCTAGCACATTGAGAAGCTATGCAATGCTATCCACAAAGTTAATATATATCTCTTTAGATTCTCAGATTATAAATATTAATCTGCTAAAATTGCTAAAAATCAGCCTGTCTTCAGCTTCTCCCTCATCAAGGCTATTATGTCGGACTTTATGGAGGATACCTCCTGGTGAAGCAATCCCAGATCCTCCTTTATCTCATCAATTCTCTTATTTGTATCATCTATTCTCTTGTTCATCTGGTCAAGAAGGAGGATTATCACGTCTATGCTTGTAAGCCTCTTCCCCTCGGTTATCTTCTTAGCAATCCCTCCGAAGCCTACCTTAGGGCTTCCTCCAGAACAGATGCCACAACAGCCTCATGATTCTGCTTTGAATATCTCTGCTACAGCATAAATACTGCATTAGAAGAAGAATGACCTCAGCTTATATTTGGATGGTGTACTGCAGCATATGAGAGTCAAGCCCGATTGCATACCATGCTTCCAGAGGCAGACAATACAGGCATTGAGGCTCCTCTCCCTTGATGACAGCAGGATAGAGGGGGCCCTGAGGAAAGTTATCTCGCACCTTCTTTCAATTAGCTGGGATAAAACTCCACCTGAGATCGACTATGGGGTTCAAAAGATAATAAGGGAGTTCGCAGGAGGGGATCCATATGCTAATGTGAAGAAGGAGAGCAATGACAAAGCCCTATCTCTCTATCCCTACTGCAAGGAGCTTGTGAGAAAAAGCGAGGATCCAGTAAGAACTGCTGTCAAAATTGCAATAGCCGGGAACATAGTTGATTTTGGAGCTCTATCATCATACGATCTTGAGGGCACTTTAAACAAAGTTCTCAGCTCTGATCTTGCAGTTGATCACTACGATCTTTTCAGAAATATGCTGAGCAGATCAAGGTCGATCCTATACTTTGCCGATAATGCGGGGGAGATAGTCTTCGACAAGCTCCTGATAGAAACTCTTCTTGAGTTAAAAGACTTCAAAATCACTTTTGTCGTCAAGGGAGGGCCTTTAATAAACGATGCCACTGTAGAAGACTTCAGATATGTAAAAATAGATGGAGTTGAGCTTAAGACTGTCAGCAACGGAGAGCCCGGGACAGGACCGGACAGGAGATCGGATGAGGTTCTGAGATGGATTAAAGATCACGATATAACGATATCGAAGGGGCAGGGAAATTATGAGGTGCTAAGCGAGTTTAAAGGCATATTCTACATGCTAATGGTCAAGTGTCCTGTTGTGGCTGAATCCCTCAGCTTAAGCATAGGGGACTCAGTTCTGATGTACAGATAAGTACTTTTTCTCAAGGTAATCGAGGAAGGGCTCTGGCCTTATCTCCTCCTTAAAACTCCTCTTTATCAGCTCCTTTGGGCTGTAAACACTCCCCCATCTGTGTATCCTCTCCTTCAGATATTCCTTCACCTGCTCGAAATCCATTTTCCTCACCTTCTCGTGAAGATCTGGGATCTCCCTCATCATATGCTCCCTTATCTGGGCTGATATCACATTTCCCAGTGTATAGGTGGGGAAGTAGCCTATATCCCCCATGCTCCAGTGTATGTCCTGAAGCACACCATCTCTGTAGCTTTCTGGCCTTATCCCGAGGAGCTCCTCCATCAGGTTGTCCCACTCCTCCGGTATCTCATCCACTTTTATGCTTCCGTCTATCATTCCGAACTCTATTTTAAATCTAAGTATTATATGGAGGTTGTATGTGACTTCATCAGCCTCTGTTCTTATCAAGCTCGGCCTGACAATGTTGAAGTACCTGTAGATCTCCTCTGCAGGGACATCCCTCAGAAAGCCCAGTTTATCCTTAAGAATATTTTCAACTCCCCTTACAAACTCAATTGATCTGCCTATCATGTTCTCCCAGAACCTGGATTGGCTTTCATGTATTCCAAGGCTAACTCCTTTTGATAGAGGAGTTGCCATCAGCGAATCATCCACCTGAAGCTCATAGAGAGCATGACCGAACTCGTGAAGTGTGCTGAAGAAGCTCCTCTTGAAATCATATCCCTCGTATCTAGTGGTTATTCTCACATCCCTTATGCCCATGTGTATGGTGAACGGATGAGCTGACACATCTATCCTAGATCTGCTTCCTAAGGGATACCCCAGAATTCTCAAAACCTCTAAGTTCAGGAGTTTCATCGCCTCTACATCGTATCTCTGTTCCTCAAGCCAGTGCTTCCCATAGAAATTCGTTATTTTGGACAGGACTTTCCTTATTCCCGGTTCAAGGGAGGAGAATATCCTCTGCACATCATCTGTTTTCAGCCCCTCCTCGTGAAGATCAAGAAGGGCATCATATGGATGTTTTTCATACCCCAAGAAGTCAGCGACTTTTTTCTCAAGCTCCACTATCCTCTCCAAATACGGCTTGAACTTGCTGTAATCATCCTTTTCCCTCGCCTCCCTCCAGACAACCTTCGCCTCCTGAGTGACCCTTGTCAGCTCCTGAACTAGGTCTGGAGGAAGCGATTTAGCTATTCTTATCTCCCTTTTCAGCACCCTTAAAAGCCCTCTTTCATAATCATCCAGCTCCTCCTTTTCAGCCTTCTCTATTAGGCTTGAGAGCTCCTCATCGAGCAGAAGCTTCTGCCTCAGGACAGCTATTTCAGATGCCGCTATTCCCCTCTCCTGCACCCCTTCTACAGGCATGTTCACCTCTAGATCCCAGTCCATCAAGCTGGATGCGTGATCAAGAGCCCATATGGTTCTTGCCTTCTTAAGAATCTCCTTAGTTCTGGCAAACATAGGGCTTCTGAAGAACAGTACAATAAAAAGATTTTTAACTCGAGGTTCTCGAACTTCTTTCACACCAGCTGTTTTTCACTGACCTCTTCTCGGCATCACTAAGATGAACTCTCCCTCCGTCTCCTCAAGGATCACATCCTTTCCAGTGCTCTCCTTAACCAGTTTTATTATCCTAGCTACACCGCTTCCAATATCTGTTACAAGACCCATCCTTACGAAGAAGCTGTAAATTCTGGGGTTTCTGAGCACATGGCTTGCCCCCATCCTGATGCTCTCTATGCTAACTGTGTTTGGAAGCCTTCCCGGGCTGTGAAACTCAACTCTATTGCTGAATATTAGAATTCTTATTGGGGTCAGAAAACTGTTTCTTTCTAGCATAAACTTTATAAACTTGAGTCACTTAAATAACCCAATGCCTGAAAAGCTTTACAGAAAGGTCGTGAGGGTGTAAAAAGTGCCATTAGAGACTGTTAAGCTCACTGCAAGCTTTAAACTGAATGGATCTATCCCAGAGAGCCTTTTCTCGATGTATGGAGAGGTCTTAAACCAGCTACTTGACTTTGCTTGGATGAAGGGGATCACGAGCTTCAAGAGGCTGAAGGCAGAGAAGTACTACGAGATGAGGATGAAGTACCCAAGCCTTCCATCTCACTACATATACACGGCCTGCCAGATGGCCTGCTCAATCTACAGAAGCTTCAGAAAGCTAAAGAGAAGAGGCTTAGCGAAAGCAGAGAAGCCATACTTTAAGAAACAAGTTTTGATGCTTGATGACCATCTATTCAGCCTGGATCTGGAGAGATGGGAGGCCTCAATAGCGACTGAACATGGAAGGATAAGGGTGAAGCTTCTTCATGGGACATACCATGAGAAGTTCAAGGATATGAAAGCAGGAGAAGCTTGGATCTTAAGGAAAAACAATGAATTCTATTTGAACATCTGTTTTTCCAAGACTGTGAAGTTAATGGAGCAGGATAATAAGGCAATAGCTGTGGACATAAATGAAAATAATGTAGCATTTGGATCAACAGAGGGAATAGTGAACTTTAAAACTGAGGAAAGGGCGATAAGGACGGCTTATTTTCTTAAGAGAAAGAGAATTCAACTCAAGCTTGGATCAAGAGGGGAAATGCTGATGGAGAAATACAGGGGAAGAGAGAAAAGGAGGATTGAGGATATCTACCACAAGCTTGCGGACAAAATAGTGGAAAAAGCCAGAGAAGATAATGCAACAACGATAATCTTGGAGAGGCTTACAAACATAAGGAGGAGAATCAGATATTCAAGGGCAGTTAACGGCAGGCTGCACAGGTGGAGCTTCAGAAGGCTCCAGAAAATTATCGAATATAAGGCTAAATTGGCAGGTTTAAATGTTGTTTACGTAAATGCAAGGGGTACCTCAACCCTTTGCCCGATATGTAGGGAAAAGCTAAGCCCGAATGGGCACAGGCTTATGAGGTGCCCTAAGTGTGGGCTGGAGGAGGATAGAGATGTAATAGCAGTGAGGAACCTCCTTAAACTGAGAGATGTGGGGTCTTCATCCGTTCACCCCGAAGGCCCAATAAGGGAAGGGATGAAAGTTAATGCTAGACCAGAACGGACATTTATAACTAGGACTATTTTTTTTCCTTCAACCTCGACTGTTTCCACCACAACCGTGACAGGAGGCTCACATCCATTAAATGCAACATCATCTACCAGCCTCTCCAAGTAGTCCAGATCCTTCACGCCGATTATCTCTCCATTCCTCGATACTCCCACTATTATCTGTCCTCCATCAGTGTTGGCAAAGCACACTATAGATTTGGCCAGACTCTCAGGATTTTCCACATTTTCTTTGAACTCTGTGTGCAGATTCTCTCCTCTTGATATCCTTCTCACAAGCTCTTCTGCATTCATTTTGATCCCGCACTGATCATCCTTATTAAGCTTTATCAATGAAGCTTGTTATTAATTAAGAAATATCTGAAAGCTTTAGCAAGACAAAATATTTATTGCAAAATAAATAGAGGGTTTAAAATGTAGGAAGTTTTGGCTTAGTTTTTACCCTAACATCTTCTTTATCTCCTCTATCTTCTTGCTGACAGCCTCTATGCTCGATGCCAGTTCATCCAATGCCTTTTTTATCTCCTCCACTTGCACCACTTTTTCAAATCCTCTGAACGCAACTCCTTCCTTGAGGAACTTCTCGTAAGTCTCCCTCACAAGCTGTCCTGCTTTTGTCTTCCCTGAAAGATGGCTCCTAACTGTCGCCTCAGTCACTCCGAGCTCCTCAGCTATCTGCTTTATTGTTAACTTCGCTTTCTCCCTAGCAAGAGCTCCAGCAGCTATCCCAAGGGATGTGAGCCATGTAAGTCTCTCGGATGGATTTTTTATCTCCTCCCAGACCTCCTTCCTAAATAACGTCTCAACTAAAAGAGCTGTCTCCAGATTTTTTATCTCCTCCTTACCGATAGGAGAAAGGCTTATCCCCATATTATCACCTCCCCAAGCTCAAACTCTTCTCATGATCTATTATAATACCTTTATCCGTTATCTCAAACGGATGTCTGGACATTGAGTGAGCGGTCCCTCTCATCTTCCAGACTATTATGCTCCTGTAGAGCTTCCCGTTTATCTCATCCAGATCAAGCCTTATTATTCCATCAGCTGCATGTTCCACTCCAGGCCCTCCGAATCCTCTCTCCGTGACGCTTACCTGAGATACTAGGAAGGATGTTGTTCCAAGGCCTGAAAGCACCTTTTTCAGCTGCAGCACTATTCCTCTTGCCACAACAGGTTTAGTTATGTAGAGAGTCGTGACGCTGTCAACCACAACTCTCTTGGCATCTATCTCCTTTATCGCCTGCTTTATCAGATCTATGAGCGTTGGAAAGTCATCGGGAGATGGGCAGACATACTTCTCCCTCTTCGCAGCCTCTCCCACGCCTGCAGTAAATGCATCCACTATTGCAAACTCCCCTCTTTCCTCATATTTTCTGATATCCCAGCCGAATTGCTGCATGTTTATCCTCACTTGAACAGGATGCTCCTCGAGGGCAACGTAGATGCCAGGTTCATTGTTCATGAGCCCGTGATAGAGGAACTGCTGGCCAAGTATTGTCTTCCCAGTTCCAGGACCTCCAGCTAGGAGGACCATATTCCTCCTCGGAATTCCCCCTCTGAGGATCTCGTCGAGTCCCGGAACCCCAGTTTTCACCCTCTCTATGACTGACATACTAAATATAGATCCCAGAAAATATAAAGTTTACTATTAGAGATCGCAAAAGGACAGGAATCAATGTCCATTAGATTTTAAAGGATAGCTTGAGCGCTGGCTTATGGATATCCTCGCATTCATAATGGAAGTAGAGGCAATAACACTATCTGGAGCGCTATCTCCAGGACCGTTAACTGTATCCGCTGCCAGCCTTGGAATTAAAAGCGGGAAGAAAGCTGGATTTCTGATATCACTTGGTCACATGACATTCGAGCTCCCTCTAGTTCTTCTGATAGCAGCGGGTGTTTCTATTGTTGCACAGAGCTTCAGATCAATTCTCTCCCTGATAGGAGGAATCTTTCTGCTTTACTTTGCTTTTACCCAGCTTAGATCGTTGAGAAAAGCGAGTATAGACATATCTGAGGGCAAGGGAAATGCATTTTTAGCAGGAATAATGCTAACTGCTCTTAACCCGTACTTCATAGTGTGGTGGCTGACAGTGGGGACAAAGCTCGTGATGGATTCCATGCAGCTATTCCCGCTGGGGGTGCTGTTCATGTATATTCTTCATGTCTGGATGGACTTTGCATGGCTTGTCTTCATAGCCTACATATTTTACAAAGGAAGCAGGTTGAACGAGCCTGCCCTTAAGGTGATAATGGGAATTCTTAGCTTTGTCCTGATATTTTTCGGTGTAGAGTTCATATATAGTGCATTTAAATAGATTCTATAATATTTAATTAGAAATTTCTTTATTTAAATAAATTAAATTTAGCTTATATAAAATGAAACATCTTCATTCTCATCATTTATATAAGTGAATCAAAAACCAAGTTTAAAAGCTTTTCAGTTACAGGGATTACGGGTATTATGAAACGTTCAGACAGAACAAGCTTCGAACTAACTGAGCATGCTAAAAATAGGCTTAAGGAAAGAGTTATAGATGAAAAGGAGGTGGAAGAAATACTTAATAACCCAGTAATGACATATCTCGATATACTTACTGGGTATACCGTGTGTATAGGCCCGAGAACAAAACCCGGACACTGGCTTATCATAATATACGAAAAGCACAATCAGCTGAAACGGTTATAAGTGTCCTAGACACAAGCAACATTGAGAGATAATCAGCAGCAGGGAGGAGAGGGGAAGATGGTTAAGGGTGAGATGAAGGTCCGCTTTGATCCAGAGGCAGACATACTTTACATACTCATCAAGGAAGGCCCCCTAAAGGACACCGTAGAGATAGCAGATGATCTTTTTGTGGAGATATCTGAGGATGGCTCCATAGCAGGTTTGGAGGTCTGGAGAGCAAGAGAACACTTGTTAAAGAACTTGGTAGAGCACAAAAAGCCATAATACAGAAAATTTGCTTTCTACAATTTTTATCTTAGTTAAGACAGTATATTAAACTATATTTATAAAAATAAAAAAGTTGGGACGGTGGATTCTATTACCGCCTTTTTATCACTTTAATAGCTTCAGAAACTCCCTCATGAATGCTGGAAGATCTGGCCATGCCCTGCTGGTCACCAGATTTCCGTCCACCACAACCTCAGTATCAACATATTTTGCTCCAGCTGTCTCCACATCAGGCTTAACAGCTATGTAGCTTGTCGCTTTCCTGCCTTTCAGCAGGCCATATGCAGCTAGAACCAATGGGCCATGACATATAGCTGCAACGGGTTTATTCTTCTCAAAGAAATGTTTGACCAGCTTCTCCAGCTCGGGATAGGTCCTTATGAACTCAGGAGCTCTCCCTCCTGGTATCACAAGGCCCTCATATTCCTCCGGCTTCACGTCCTTAAACGCCTTGGAAACCCATGGAAATCTGTATCCGGGCTTCTCGCTGTAGGTCTCCCATCCCGGCTCAAAGTCATGGACAACAGTGAAGAGAACATCTTTTTTCGATGGAGCAGCTACATCCACCTCATATCCAGCCTCCTTCAGCCTGTAGTATGGATAAAAGATCTCCTGGGCCTCAACACCATCTCCAGCTATTATCAGGACTTTCTTCGCCATAGATACCCCCTAATACAAGAAAGGGGAATCTTAAAAACTTTACTAGAAGCAGAAGTTGAAGTCTAAATTTATTTAAAGTCATAGCAGTCTAGAACGGTCAAATCTCCTCACCTAGAAAGCTCTATATCACTTCCTCTGCAATTCTCCACATCTCTTTTGCAACATCTTTTGGAGCTGATTATTGTCTTGCAGTAATCATAATCTAAGAGGAATTTATGGGCTCCTTTACATATTTATCCTCACACTTCCCGCTTTTCTAAGAGTTTCAACTTCTTTAACAGAGAAGGCCTCTGCTATAATCTCTCCAACTAAGTGGATCCTCAGGGATCCTGAAAAATTATCACAAAGATTGATGACAAGAGGCAGCCAGTGGACTGAAGCTACTTAAAATATTCAAAATACTCAGATGTAAACCGATTGCTTATCTTTTAGTCCTAGCTCCAGCTGAACGTGCCCTCCCTGAAGGAGATCGTGGACAACTACATGTCAAAAGTGCCAGGTCTAAAGGAGCACTGCGATAGATGCCTTAGGACTGAGAGATGGGGAGGAAGCGTTGTTCTAATGGTTGTTGATGCTGCTTTCACATCGATAGGACTGAACTACTTCACCGCAGTCGTGCCAAAGGTGATTGAGTTTAAGGAGAGGTTCAGCGAGATAAAGAGGCTGAGTGATCTGGCCCATTGTGATGTTGAGAAACTGAGATCGGTGTGGAAAAACAGGAGATCATGGGAAATGGCAAAGAACATTGCTTTTTATCTTTCCACCTTGGATGAGGATGATAGAAGGGCAATAAGAAGGTGGGCAAGCAGCTCAAAGCTGGAGAGCTGGAGGGATGATCCCATAGGAAGGATAAAAGGTGTGGGAATCGTCACATTTCAGTACCTCAGGATGATGGGCGGAATAGATACAGTGATGCCCGATAAGATAGTGAAGAGGGTTATAAACGGAATTCTCAGGGAGGCTGGAATGGAGCCTGTTGAGGATGATATAGAATTCATCAGAAAAGCTGAAAACATCGCAATAAGCTGTGGATACAGACCTATAGAGCTCTGCTGGATGACATGGCTTGTCCAGCAGGAGGGAAAAAAGATGAGGATGGAGAAGTACTCAGACCTTCTGCAAAACATATGAGCAAGGAACAAACATTCGGCTTCTTATTCCGCATAGTTAATTTTAAAGCCACTTTTATCCAAGAGAGATTGTGAAGAACTCAAGAATGGAGAGGTTGAGCAAACTACTTTCCTACATTCTAAGGCATAATCCATCCTCTGTTGGAATGACGCTTGATAACAAAGGATTCTCAAGCATAACAGTGGAGGAGCTTGCAAGAAGAATCGCAACAAGAAGAGGATATGAATGGGTGAGACCTGAGCACATAGTGGAGGTTGTGGAGATCGATGAGAAGGGGAGATTTGAGATAAAGGATGGGAGAATAAGAGCTACATATGGCCACAGCATCGATGTTGAAGCGGGCACTCCGACAAAGGATGTCGAGATTCTATATCATGGAACCACTTTAAGAGCTTGGAAAATGATAAGGGATCAGGGAATAAAGCCGGGAAAGAGGAGGTATGCGCATCTCTCATCCTCCATAGAGGATGCTCTAAGCATGGCTAGAAGACATGGGAGAGATGTTGTTATCCTCAAGATAGATGCAAAAGCCATGATAAATGACGGATTTGAGGTGAGAAAAGCCGGAAAGGGGATATATCTGGTGAAAGAAGTCCCTCCGAAGTATATAGTCGGCATCGTTGATTTGTTCAATAACAACAAACTTTTGAAGCCACAGTAGAAAGCTGGATAAATTTATATTGCATTCATGAATACATGAACATATGAGGAGAGGAATAATATCGATAAACATCGAGCTTAAAAGGAAGCTTGAAATGCTTAGAGGAGAAAGAACATGGGATGAACTGCTGAACACAACGATAAAGGCAAAGGGAAGTAGAAAACTTTCTGAGAGAAACTGCTGATAAAAGGAATTTCGTTTCAAAACTGAGGGATGACGTTGAAACAGGTTCTAATTGATACAGATTTTCTCATCAGCATGGGAGGTTAAGCATGGGAATTAAAGAAATAGACTTTACTGCACACGCAAAAGAGAAACTTAAGCGATTGATGGGTTTAGGTGTTACTAAGGAGAAAGTTCTAGAAATTATTAGAAATCCCGAGAAGATTGTCTATGGCCGTTATGGAAGGAGAATTGCGCAAGGTTTATTAACTGGTGAGTTAGTATTAAGGATTGTGTACGAAGAAAATGAGAAGATCCTAGTCATCACGGTTTATCCCTGTAGGAGGGAGAGGTATAAATGAGAATAAAATATGACAGAGAGGGCGACATCCTAGACATATTAATTAGGGATAAACAGATACATCATGCTGAGGAATATGATCAAGTGATAATAAATTATGATGAAGAAAATAAAATTGTTGAAATAGAAATACTTGATGCAAGTAAGATGTTTGGAGATATTCTAATGGAAGTTCTCAAGGTTCCCGAGAGGAGAGTTGTTGAGATAGCTCGCACTTAAGAAGAACCATGTGATAAAATGTTAGCTATCAGAGATGAAAGCAGCTTCATTTCCCTTCAAATTTATCCTGCTGATAGAGGCTAATTTGCCCTTGACAGTTCAGTTCCAATAACAGCTAACATCCGCCCTCTGGAAAGCACCTGTGTAGGTCACAGTCTGATCCACCACCTTCCCAGTTCTTCCGTCAATCGAGCCAACGTAAACTGTGGCTGTCTTTATGGGGATGTTCCTGCTGTCATAAAGTGTTATCACAATCCTGACGTTTGTTGCCGCATTATATCCTGCGTTGAAAAGAACTATGTGAAATACAGCTGAGGATGTTCCGCAGACAGCACAACCTGCTGATCCCTCATACCACCAGTGGACAACATGAACATCAGCTTCCTCAAGCCTTGAATTAATAGATTTGCATGCAGATAGCTCAGTTTTGCACGATAGGAGCTCATTTGACATATTTCTAACTCCTCCTGACAGGTTTACATAGCCTGAAAGATTTTTTATGCACAGAAATAGGGACTCATTTATCCTGAGGAGATTTCCCCTGAGAATATCTATCTCTCTTTTGGCTTTCTCAAGCTCCTGTTCAGCCTTGGACAAGTTCATTTCTACTTCTTCTAGCCTAGACTTAGTGGTATTGAGGGCATTTTCAGCTTCTTTTGCAGCATTCTGAGTACTAAGGAGTTTCTTCTCCAGATCAGCAGAGTAGAAGTAGTAATTGAGCGCAAAAGCCACGGATATCACGAGAAGAACTGAGAGTCCCAGAATTTCTAGCTTCATCGCAATCCCTCTGCAGAAGGTTGCTGAGCATTCTTAAAGTTAGTTTTGAAGGTGTCTTCCGCGGACATTGAGCAATGAATTTTCTGAACATAGAAGGAAAAGCATAAACTTAAATTAGTCATACATTTTCATGAGAATATGAGAGTTGAGGAGTGGGAGAAGGAGGATAGGGAGTTCAGGGAGATAAGAAGGAGAAATGCTGATTGGGAATTCATAAAAGCCCAGCCTCCGCATATAAGGGCAGCATTACTGTATTTCATCGAGAAAGGGGACATATACAGGGCAGCAAGAATTGCCGGCATGACAGTAGGGGAGTTCAATGAACACAGGTATAGGGCAAGGATACCAAACATCACGTGATCTCCAGCAGGAGAATCCCCTGAGTAGGGATCTGGAAATTTTGTGCCAACAGGGATTAAGCACTCCTTATGAAAATTTATATATTGTGAACAACAGCTTGATCTGTGGAGATGCAAAAACTCCTGAGTGAGATAGGTCTGGGACAAGATGATGGGAATAATAAGGTTCGGATCGAGGGTCAAGGGATATTCGCATGAGTCATCGGATGAGGACATCTTAGTGATAACAAGAAGCAAGGGAGGGGAGGTTATCTACAAGGAGGGAAAGCATATCCTTGTTGTCTCCCTTCAGGATTTCATTGAGGAGGTGTTAAAGGCCTCCCCTCTTGTCTCTGCAGTTCTATCCGGATATGAAATAATATACGCTAAATATCCTGTCTACTTCTGGATTGAAAGAGCAAGCGAGATGCTCAGGAGAGCCGGATCAATTCATGTTGACAAAGGTGGGGTGCGTGATTTTGCCTGACTTGGAGATGGCGAGAGAGTTTGCGAGAAGGGCAAAGGAGGATCTCAGGAGCTCAAAAGTGCTTCTTGAGAATGGTCTTTATGCTGATTCTGTATATCATGCTCAACAAGCAGCGGAGAAAATTGTAAAATCGATATTGCTGTTAAATGACATAATAGTTGCAGAGCAACTTGTGGCATCCCATTTTGTGAGTGCTATAGTATCAAAATCACCTGATGAATGGTCGGAAAAGCTATCAGATATAGCCAAAGATCTTATAGATCTGGAGAAAGAGTGGCTGAGGAGCAGATATCCGATGAGGAAGTTTGGGAAGCTTGTGATTCCATCAAGTTTGTACGATCTAAAAAAGGCAGAAGAGCTTTATGAAAAAGCGAGAACAATTTTAGAGACAATACTGACATATGCAGAAGAGGTATATGGAGTAAAACTGATCGATTAAGCTGAATTTGGAATCTAGGGCTCTCTGAAAATTTGTTCTCAAGCCCAATTAGTAATTTACCTCCATCACTTTCAGAAAGTTCCTAAAATCAAACACCTGCAGCAAGAGCCATTTTCACTACCTTAAATGCCTCCTGAAAATCTGGAACCTCCCCGAATACAACAGGCCTCAGCTCAGAGCTCCACCTTGCTTGAAGCCTCTTCAGTCCGGAGATAATTGATGATATATCTGTTCTGATATTATAAAAATTCAGTTTCTGTGTTAAAAGATTACTATCGATTGAAATACCTTTCCTCACGAGGAACCAAGCATCATAGAGATCTCTTGCACTTCCCCTCACAAAAGCAGCTCTTATCTTCTCAGCCAACACTTCTCTTAAGTCCATTCCCCTGAGAAATGCTATGGGAATACCGTAATAAGGCTCATCCAGTCTGACAGAAAGAGGATCAAGAGCAACACTCTCCCTTCTGCTTATCTCCACTCTGACATGGCAAAGGTCCTTTTCGGATGTGTAAAGAGGCCCTCTGACGCTTATCCTGAACATCAGAACATAATCATCATCTTTTATCACTTTCACTGAATTTTTTGCACCAAAGAGCTCAAGAACTAGGGTTAGTTCCTCAATTGACTCCTCTATCTGCCCCAACTGAGTGAAATCTAGGTCATCTGAGAACCTGTTCAGACCGTGGAAGAACCACAGATAGGTGCCTCCCTTCATCACTATCGGCCAGTTTCTAAGGGCATACATCACAAGAGCCTGCACATACCTCTTCTCCTCCTGCCAGAGTCTTACTCCTCTCGCTTTAGCTAACTTTGCCAGTTCCTCCTTAGTCAGCATATACCTCTCACCCACTTCGCAACTCTTCTTGCTCTTGGACTTTTCAGCATGGAGAAGTTCTCTGCCATCCTGCTAAGAATGTCCATATTCAGCTCTATGCCGTCTGGCGGTGAATAGCCAAAGTAAACCATGTCAAGAACTGCTTTTTCTGGAATTGCCACATGAACATAGCTTTTCTGCCTGTCAAGCCTTTTATATCCAAAGAAGAGCATTGGATTTATCCTCCTGTATCTAATTCCCAGATTCTTCAGGCTTAAGCTTTGCCTTGTTGTAACGCAATCTATCAAGACCGGAACTTGATCTAGAAGATCCTGAAGGTAGAGAGCTGAGTGCATGGAGATGTAGGAGGGCTCTACCAGCTGAGTGGCAAGCACAAACTCATCATCCGTCAGGGCTATTATCCCCTTTCTCGGCCTCCAAGCCCAATTTTTGGACACAAGACGGGCTGCGTATACCTTTGCATGACTTCTTGGTATCCCCAGTAGGATAGATAGCTGCTTTACATCGACCACAAGCCTACCTGAGGACTCCAGCAATTCCTTGATCTCGTATAAACGCATTATTCACTCTGGGTAACAGAATTGTTACCCAGATTTAACTTTTGGTTCTATAAATATATTATTGCAGTATATAAAAACAAGGTAAAAATTTTGAGAAATACCTGAATCTAACTGAGATTATGGAAAACTTTTTTTTAATCTCAACTAATTAGCCTTATCTTAGCGGGCACAGGGGGAGCTGGGGAAACCCGGCTGAGAGGGCAGCTTGTGGCTGCCGACCCCTCGAACCTGATCCGGGTAATGCCGGCGTAGGGATCGTGCCCGGGATGCCTTCTTAGCCGGTATCCTCCTGATCCCGCTGGAAGGGGTCATGATGGGCGTTATATCGGAGGCTAGATGTGGTGGACATGTCGATGTGATAGCTGAGCTGGCCAGAGTGGAGGGCATTGATTACGAGACCCTAAGACGAAGGGTGGCGTCTGGCAGGATTATAATTGTAAGAAATAATAGAAGACCTAAAATACGTATTACCGGCATTGGTGAGGGCCTGAGGACAAAGGTAAACGTAAATGTCGGGACAAGTGGCGCTATTGCTGATATGAAAATGGAGATCGAAAAAGTGAGAACTGCAGTGAGATATGGCACGGACACGATAATGGATCTCAGCACAGGCGGTGATTTGGATTATATCAGAAGGAAGCTTCTTGAGGAATCAGATGGAATTCCCTTCGGCACAGTCCCCGCATATCAAGCGTGGATTGAAGGGATAAGAAAATTCGGTGGAGTTGACATACCATCAGACTGGTTCGTGTCCATTGTTGAGAGACACCTAAGAGATGGAGTGGATTTCATGACTATACATGCCGGAATAACTAGGGATTTGGCTTTAAGGGCTGTAAGAGGCTCTAGAATCATGCCAATAGTTAGCAGAGGCGGATCCATCCTAGCTGCTTGGATGATTGAGAACAACAGAGAAAACCCGTACTTAGAGCATTGGGATTATCTTATAGAGCTTTTTGGGGAGTATGATGCTACTATAAGCTTGGGAGATGCACTAAGGCCTGGAGCAACAGCTGATGCACATGATGAGCTTCAAATAGCCGAGCTTGTGAATAACTCAAAGCTTGCGAGGGATGCGGTGGCTAAAGGAGTTCAGGTGATGATAGAAGGTCCAGGACACATGAGCTTGGACAAAATAGCTGCTGATGTGAGGTTGATGAAGTCCCTGAGCGGTGGCTTGCCGTATTATGTCCTTGGACCGCTTGTCACAGATGTGGCCATAGGCTATGATCACATAGCGGCAGCCATAGGCGCAGCAATTGCTGCAGCTGCTGGTGCAGATCTTATATGTTACTTAACACCATCTGAGCATTTGAGCTTGCCGAATGTTGAACAGGTCAAGGAGGGGCTGTTGGCCGCAAAAATAGCTGCTCACGCGGGTGATATCGTGAAGCTTGGCGCTAAGGCTGCTGAAGAAGACATCAGAGTTTCGCTGATGCGAGCAAAACTGGACTGGGAGGGCCAGATAAAAGCCTCTCCGGATCCGGAGAAGGCATCTAAAGTGAGGATGCAGTTTGGCGGAAATATAAGATCCTGCACTATGTGCGGCCAATATTGCGTGTTTTTGCTGCTGGATAAATATCTCTCAGCCAGATCTGGGCCGAGCGCTGGGGATCTAATTCGAAGATATGGTGGTTCTTGTGGCATATGATTCTTTGAAGGTGTGGAGCGTTTGGGTAAAGACACCTCTGTTGAGAGGAGCTGAGATTCTGATAGCATCAGAGTGCCTGCAAGCGGTAAATCCAGAGCTCTTCAAAGAGCTGAGCAATGGTAAAGTAACGCTTCTGGCATGCCCAGAGAGGGAGCCCGCAGCATATTATGGCAAAATTGCAAGCATAATAAGATCCTCCAAGCCTAAGAAAATCACTGTGGTCACAATAGATGGAAGTCCCCATTGTTTTGCACTGCAAGCAAGCGTCAACGAGGCAGAGTACATACTGGGTGAGAGTATTGAGAGAGAGCATTATGTTGTGGTAAATGGAAGAAAGCTCATTAGAATATCCCCAAATACAATTAGAGTGGCAAGATACCTGGGCTTAGTTAATGAGATCATCGAGAAGAATCCGACATGGGTGGAAAGGCTGAAGGAGCTAAGTGAGGAGTTCAGGAGAGCTCAGCAGTATAAATAATAAAATTCCTTATTAATAAAGAAAGATTTATATATCGCCTAAGGCATTATGTGCAATAGCACATAATGGAGGTGAGACGATGTGGGGATGGAGGGGTTGGTGGGGTCCATGGCCCGGAAGGGGCCCGTTTAGCTATCTTCCTCCCTGGCAGAGGCCCGGATGGATATTTGGAAGGGGGGCCTGCTGGTATCTCTGGCCTTACCTCTGGTCCTACTACTGGTATCCAAGATCTGCTTGGTGGCCCTACTACTGGTATTGGCCTTGGTAGGGAGTGAGAGCATGTGGGGATGGTGGTATCCTAGGTATCTCTGGCCTTGGTACTTGTATCCCTGGCCTCCAGTGCCCACACCAGAACAAGAGCTATTCCTTCTGGAGAACTACAAAAAAGCATTAGAAGCAGAGCTTAAAATGATAGAGGAGAGGATAAACAGCCTGAAGGGGCAGCTGGGGAGGCAATAACCTTTTTTATTTTTCTCCTTTCAGCTCCTTTAATCTTCTTCTTGCCGATTCAAGCTCATCCTCAAGCCTCTTTATCTCCTGTTCTAGGAAAAATATCTCCTCCTCCCTGCTCATCTGCTGAGCTGGATAGGGCATTGGAGGATAAGGTGGATATGCTGGCATCGGAGGAGGATACATCCCAGATCCCTGCCATCCCCAGCCTCCTCTTCTCCTTCCCCATCCTCCTCTACCCCAAGCTGGCATAGGGGCTGGGGGATATGGCTGTGGAGGAGCTTGAGGGTGTTGTTGTGACGCACCTCCCTTCTTGTATATCTCGACAGCCTCCCTTGCAGTTCTGGCTGATATGGGAATAACTTGGATGCCTGCTGATACAAGAGCTTGATATGCATTTGGCCCCACATTTCCTGATAGGACGACATCCACCTTCTTGTCTATCAAAAGCTGCGCTGTCTGAATACCAGCTGCACTAGGAGCGTTCATGAAAGTGTTCTGCACTGTCTCATATTTCATTGTATCCAAATCAAATATAATAAAGTAAGGGGCTCTGCCGAACCTCGGATCCATCGGAGAATCGGGATCCGGCCCTGTGGAGGGAACAGCAACCCTTGTCATATCACCACCTTAGATTAACCTAACTTTCTTATATAAAAACTTATTGTGTGGATCCATGCTCTGCCGAGATCTTCCTTATGTTTAGGTCTATGAGCTCGTTCACCATGTTCTCGTATGCATGATCCCTTATCCTAACAACCACGTCCCTGATGCCCTCTATCTCGGATACCCTGACATATATGTCTACTCCGATCTGAACAGATAAGGGAGATGGACAAAAGGGTGTTGTTGGGTGGAATGTTATGTATACCACTCCATTGTCATACTTGACCTCATCCACAAGCCCCAGATCCACAATAGATCTTCCTGCTTCAGGATCCTTGACCTCCCTCAGCTTCTCCCATATCCTCTCAATCAATGGAGAACACCTCCCTTACAATCTCGAGAAATGCCTGCTTCATCCTTTCGTTTCTCTTAACCGCAGGAACTCCCTGTACAGCTGCTTCTATGACTGCTTCATCATAAGGTATTCTGAACACCTTAATCCCCCTTTTTGCAGCCTCCTCCTCTATTATCTTGGTGACCCCGCTTGGCACATTTGCCCTGTTTATCACTATATCAAAGCTCATTCCAAGCTTCTCCATCGCTTTAAACGACAACTTCATCGTGTTAAGGCCAAGAGGAGTGGGTTCTGTAACTATAAGAGCATGTTCTGCGAGCCTTAATGCCTGCATTACCGGGTTTGCGACTCCAGGACATGTATCTATTATTATCCTGTCAAACTGATTTTTATCGATTTGTCTGAAGAACTTCACCAAGCTATAAGCTACAAGAGGTGATCTAGCTTCACCAGGCTTTATAGCCGCAGATATAATCCTTATTCTATCTGATTCTCCATCATAAAGGGTTCCTATCTCTTTTTTCCCATCTTTTATCGCCTTTTTTGGACATATCTCTGCACAAAGAGAGCATCCTAAGCAGGAATCCTCAAAGAACAGCGGAATACTTCCTTTTCTGCCGAGCAGAGCATGGGTTGGGCATATTCTAACGCACTCCAGACACCCATCGCATAGGTTTTGATCTATAACGGGAGTTTTTATCACGATATCTCCAGCTTTTCTTCTCTCCATCCCGAGATAGATGTGGTCATTTGGATTATCAACATCAGCATCCACAAGCAGAACTTTATAGCCTATATCTGCCAGAAGAGCAGCTAAGTTAACGGCTACCGTCGATTTTCCAGCTCCTCCCTTCCCTCCAGTTACTGCAACTGCCCTCAGCTCAGACAATGTTCAACACCTCCTGCAGCTCACTAAACATGTTTTTTATCGCTACTGCTGCCTCAGAATCTGGCCTGTGCTCCACCACTGGACGGGCGTTTGAGACGGACTCCACAACGGAGAAGTCAAGGGGTATCATCCCGAGAACCTTGGATCCACTGAGCTCGAAATGCCTCAACATTTTCTCAAGGAAATTGCTCATGTTATATCTGTTTATCACAATGCCAGAGGGGATTTTGAAGTGCCTTGTTATCTCCAGAATGCGATCAGCTCCCTGAAGAGCCTCAGGAGTCGGCTCGGTCACTATCACAGCATAATCAGTGGCGGAGAGAGAAGATATAACGGGGCATCCTATTCCTGGAGCTCCATCTGTCAGGATCAGATCTCCTCCTACCTCCTTATAGATCTCGAAAGCTTTTTTCCTCACCTCATTCACAAGAAGACCTGAATTGTGTTCTCCAATCTCAAGCTGAGCTGTTACAATTGGAAATCCATATCTAGTCCTGCCGATCATGAGATTTCCGCTTGTAAACTGGAAAAGCTCTATTGCATTGAAGGGACATGCTTTTTCGCAAACTGAGCATCCATCGCACATGTACTCTATTACTAAGGGTTTCTCTTTCATTTCTATAGCTCCAAATGGACATTTTTCAGCACATATACCGCAGGAAGTGCACTGATCTTCCTTTATCCTAGCTCTTGATGAGAGAACCAGCGGTTTCCTTTCAATTATGTCCATCGATAGAATCAGGTGGAGGCTCGGCGTATCCACATCAGCATCTGCTGCAACTACCCTCATCCCTTTACTGTGGAAGAGATAGAGCAGGCTGGATGTTATCGTCGTCTTTCCCACACCTCCTTTCCCGCTTACAATTGTTATCTCAAGCTTCTCCATCGGCATAGATGGGATTAATTGGAGAGAAGATAAACATTGTGCATATGCAAAAATTTTTATAGGAACCTTTTTTCTATAGAAGGGGATGAATATGAGAATTGCCGTGCCAAGCGTTGATGATAGAGGTTTAGAAAGCGAGATGTCTGCTCACTTTGGAAGAGCCCCATATTACACCTTGGTGGATGTTGAAAACGGCGAGATAACGGGATATAAAGTTGTCAAATGCCCGTTCTCGGAGCACGGACCAGGGGATATTCCCAACTTCCTGAGATCCTTGAATGTGGACATCATAATAGCTTACGGAATGGGAAGAAGAGCCCAGGATTTCTTCAACTCAATGGGGATAAAGGTTCTAACCGGAGCTTATGGAAAAGTCAGCGACGTTATAAAGGCATTTCTAACCGGATCTCTATCCTTGGACAGATATTGGTCGGAAAGAGAGGAGTTTAAGCATGAAAAAAGATGGGGAAACTCTGAATACTGAAATTAAAAAATTCTTTATTTATTCTTCATAACTTTTTATGATTTCCGCTTGGAACTAAGTTCCTCAACCTCCTTGGCCCCTGCTTCTAGCTCAGCCGCCTGCTCCTGATCGAATTTTTTGAGAAGAGCGAGAAACTCTCCCACATGAGTTTTCTCCTCTTTTGCAATATCCTCGAAAACTCTTTTTACTGAGGGATCATCTATGCATTCAGCTAACTGAATATAGAGATTTATCGCATCCAGCTCTGCTATTATGCCAAGGCGCAATGCTGCAAGCATCTCCTCCTTGCTGAACTTTCTCCCAACAGGGAGATCTAAGGGATTCTTACCTAGCATTATACCATCCTCCACTAAGCTGAGGAGATAATACAATTTAAATATTTCTACTGCTTTAGTGGTGAGCGCGTCTAAACTCTTTTTATTTTTAGTACTTTTAACTTAAGGAATTTCTCTTATCCTACATTAAGAATCATGTTATACCCATACACCTCCAATATTGATAACAAAGCATAACATACTACTCCAGTGAGAATAACAACAAACGAAATTCTTGTAAGCACAAGAACTGTCACCATGACCTCAAGAGTGACGAGAAGAATTGTGAATATCCCGAGGAGAGGATTTATTCTCATGGAGAGAAAAGCAAAATATGATCCCATAGATAAGCTAAGGAATATCAGCACAGCCACTAGCTCTTTTACAGAGAGTTTATGGAGCACTATAATGCTAAGATATATTGTTAAATTTTTCATAAAAATATCAAGTAAATATAATATATTAAGTTTGCTCACTGCTATACTTGATGGAAATAACAATGAAATGAAGATACCTGTGAAGTAGCCGACCAAGATTGAGATTAGATAACTAAGAGGAACTCGCTTAACGTTATAGCTAGGACAGTTATCCCCCATATTAGGGCCCACCCTAATAATGAGTATGCCTTTTCTTTCATTCCAAGCTTTCTGCTCATGACAAGAGAGGAGAGAGCAACACCAAGTAAATTATATGTAACTAATATAATAATATTTTTTAAACTAAATGCTAAAGGCAATGTCGAAACACCCCAATATGCGATAACAGAGGCTCTAATCCTATAGAATGGAAAACCAAGAAATCTAAAGATCTTGTATATAATTGAGGAGAATATGATAAATGCAGCTAGATAGGAGGGAAGGGTTACCAAGAGAAGGGAAAGAGCCGAGAGCGGGTGAAATCCATATTCTACTGCAGCTTTAAATATTAAAACTGAGAGAAGAAGAGAAAGGAGAAAAAGAGGGAAGAGAGTTGATTTAGCAAAATTAGAAGTTGATTCAGGGTTGGAATAGGATTTGTTTCGCTCTAGATCATGGTAACCAAACAGCCTTTTGAGAATTCTGAACCATCTCGGCAAGTCCCCTGATGAAAGCTTTTTAAGAAGAGAATAAGCTCCATCAGGAGCCGATTTAATGGCATACCAGTCAGCTTCCCTCTCAAGTACCCTATAGAAGGTGCGAGCACCTATCATACCTGATAAAATTATGATAAAAAGGGAGGAGACAGCGCTCAAAGCACCAAGCTGAGCCCTCACCAAAACCTCTGTGAGGAAGCCCACGCTTATTGCTAGATAAAGGATAAAGGGAGTTAGCAGATAGAAAAGCATTACATGATCCAGCTCTACATGCCCACGCTCATGTGCTATCAGGGCTGAGAGTTCCCCCTTGCTCAGCTGCTCTACTGCTGCATTAGTAACTATTATAACAGGGTTCGTTGTTATCGTGAAAGACGGCTGTGCATTAATGAGTGGTACTGTCATTCCACCTACTCTCAGTTCTCCTGCTGATGCTCTCACTTCTATTCCATTCAAATGGGAAATATACCTCGTTCTTCTTCTTATGGCATCCAAAGAGGGCTTCTCGAGAAGCAGAGCTATGGGAGAAAGGGAAGCTATACAGAGTGCAAGAAGCGGATCACCCGCTACTAACATGATAATACAGGATATAAAAAAGAAAATAGCAATTGCTAGCATAGGTATAAAAGAAAAAAATTGAATTGTAGAGAAATTAGCCATTTTCATGCAAGAATAGCCCCACCAATTAGTAGTGCCCAGCCCCATGGACCAATTGCCTTCGCTACAGTTAATATAGTTACTTTTGCCACAGCTGCCAGAGCTGCCGTTTTTGCTCCGGCATATGCACCTCCAAATCCTAACAAAAGTGATGATCCGATAGTTGCTACGCTAGCACAGGCCACATGTCCTTTCATAGAGCAGTACATAGCAACACCTCTTAGGAAGAACAGTGGACCTGTTATTATGGTGGCCAATTCGAAGAGAAGCAGTACAGCACACCACATACCAAGCTTTTTCATTCGCATGATTCCCCTTATAGTTCTTAGCAAACAGAATTTAAAAATCTTAAAAAAAATCAAAAGAAGGAAAAAGCAAAAAGTAAGATGTTTGAGAGATATTCGAGTTCGACTATCATTGTAACACTGCTATTTTCCGTCAAAAAGACAAGTACTATGATATTGCAGAGATGCTAGAAAGAAGAACATTCCTACTCTTTTTCTGATAATGGGTAAGTCGATTTTTATAATAATAAGCTCGGAAGAATTTCCTCTACAACAAAGCTAGAATTTGTTAGCTAAAGTATAGAATTTTAAGTGGATTAGAAAAGTTCGGTGCATTCCATCAGCATAAGAAAAGTTTATTAAAGAGGAGATTTGAGGCTATGAGGGTAATTTGGAGCTGGAGGTTCTTAAAGAAGAGGCAAGAAGAAAAGGAAGCAGGCTTATACTTGCTGTAGATAACCCATCTCATCTGAGCCTCATTGAGAAATTGAAAAGCCTTTTAGCAGGAGTTAAGCTCGGAACAGTTCCAATAATATCCGGAAAAGCTGAAAATGTCATAAAAAAGGAGAGAGATTTGTATTTCATCTCGGACATGAAGATAGCTGATATTCCTGAGATAAACTCGAGAATAGCTGAAAAGTTGGTTGAGATGGGGTTCAGGGGCATGATATTTCACCTGTTCCCAATGAGCTTGGAGGAATCGGTAAAGCTCTTGCATGAGAGGGGATGCGATGCGATAGGCGTTGCGATGATGAGCCACAGAAATGCTTTTATTTTTGAGGAGAATTTCGAAAAATTGATAAAATATGGGATAACAGTTGATGTTGACGGTTTTGTAGTGGGAGCCACAAGGCCTGAATACATATCAAGAGCAAGGGAGATGACAAGAAAGCCCATTCTATCTCCTGGTATTGTTAAACAGGGGGCAATGCCAGGAGAAGCCATAAGATATGGAGCTGACTTTGAGATAGTTGGAAGGGCTATCACGGAGAGCCCAGATCCAGTTTCAGCAGCTGAGGAGATAGTAAAAAAGGAAAGGGAAGTTATATGCTAAGCGTATCCGTAGCGGGAATAAAGCTGGAGAACCCAATTGTAATTGCAAGCGGGATACTCGGCACAACTAGTGGCTTGATGAAAAGGCTTGCTGATGCAGGCGCAGGTGCAATAACCACCAAGACAACAACACTGAAGCCAAGGGAGGGAAATCCTCTTCCAAATGTTTATGAGCTGGATTTCGGTCTTGTCAACTCAATGGGGCTTCCGAATCCAGGGGCTGAGGAGATGGCTGAGGAGATAATCAAAGCTAAAAGAGAGGCAAAGATACCGATATTTGCGAGCATAGCTGGTGAGGATATAGACGAGTTCCTGAAAGTTGCCTCGATGATGGAGGAAGCTGGAGCCGATGCAGTAGAGCTGAATTTATCCTGTCCTCACTCAAGGAAACTTGGACTTGAGATGGGATCGGATCCTATTTTTGTTAAAACTCTGACAAAAGAGCTAAAGGGATCGATATCCATTCCCATCTTTGCAAAAATATCGGCTCACTTCCCCTCTATACCAGAGTACTTGGAGAAGTTCATAGAGCATGTAGATGGCGTGACTGCTATAAACACCCTGAGAGCTATGGTGATAGATATTGATGAAATGGCCCCAATCCTAGGAGGAAAATACGGTGGCTTGTCAGGACCTGCTATAAGGCCCGTCGCCCTCAGGGTTGTGAACGAGATAAGGAAGGCCTTTCCAGAGGTATCGATAATTGGAGTTGGGGGTGTTGAGGACTGGAGATCTGCTTTGGAGATGATAATGGCCGGAGCTGATGCGGTGGGAATTGGAACTGCGGTAAAGAAGGGGTTGAATGTGATAGAGGAGATAAAACTTGGTATCTCAAGATTTCTTACGGAGAAAGGCCTGAAGCTTGAGGATATAAGGGGAATAGTTTGAATTAATGTCTGAGCGATATGTCAACAGCTATCTCAGCTATATCCCCAGAATACTCGGAGATCCTAGCTATGTGCTCCATGAGAAGGTTGTCCTTCACCAGATTCATGAGCATATCCCTCATTTTCTTGCTCTCCTCTACTGTTCTCTCCGCCTTCTCATAGTTAAGGGAGGATATGGACTCAAATGCGCTCTCAAATATCCTCCTAGATAGCTTTAATGCTTCGGGGACACCTTCTTTATTGACCATTGTTTTTGCTATTCCAACTATGTGATCTGATATCCTCTCCAAGAACTTCACAACAAGGCTGTAATCTATTGCTGCGCTGAGATCCTCAAGACCTGCCTCCTTCAGCACCTTCACATTCTTTATGGAGAGCTTAAGCTGTCTAAGCAGATAGTAGCACAATCTGTCGACATCGTCATCAGATTTTATCACAGCATCCCTTACATCTTCTCCCTTCACAAGCTCCTCCAAGTAATCCATCATCCTGCTCACCATCCAGTAGAGCCTCATCAAAGCCTGCCTGAAGGGAAGCTGAGAGGGATCCAAAAGAACGTTTATCACCACCTTATTCCTGTTTTCCATCACTATCTCCGCTCCTATCAGCCCTCTCTTTACGAACTCCCTCAGCTCCTCTAGATCGCTCAGAGAAAACTCTCCCTTCATCGGAGTTATCTCAATCTTGCTGTATCCCTCCATATAGCATGACAGAACAGCCCTTATCATCGATCCCCTCTCCGGGATCACCCTGACAACTTTTTCCTCCTCCTTCAGCTTCACGTTTTCCGGATATATTGAGATCTCAGAATTCTTTCTGACAAGCCTGAGCTTGTCTCCCTTTCCTATCCCCATCTGATCCATCCACTCCTTAGGCAAGGAGATTATGTAGGTGGACCTGCCAGTGAGCTGGACTGTCCTTATCTCCTCCAAGCTGACACCAAGCGATTACTCCCCTTTAATAATTAAGATCCCATTTCAGAGAGAAATGTAATAAAACAAAAGTCATATTATTAATTAAAAACTTAAGCTATGTATCTATATCTCTTGATAATAAGCTAGTTATCTTTTATAAATTTTTATTTTCTCAAAAAACTGCATTCCGGACAGCTCGGATCCCTTCTAACCTCTATAAGATCAAAGCTCATGGAGGCGGCATCGTAGATAAGCAGCCTGTTCTCCAGAAGGTTCCCAACTCCTGTTAAATACTTTACCACCTCTGTTGCTAGTATTGTCCCTATTGTGCCGGCTACAGCTCCCAGTATAGGAAACACCTCTTTTTTAGGAGGAGTGGGAAATATACACCTTAAACAAGCCGTTTTACCTGGAATTATTGTTGTTGCCTGGCCGAAGAGACCGCGAACAGCCCCATGAAAGAATGGGATACCAGCCTTGAGGCATGCTCTATTCAGCAAATATCTTGTATCAAAATTATCTAAGGCATCCACAACTGCATCAACACCATCAATAATTCTTAACAGGGTTTCCTCTGTTATCTCCTCATCATAAGCCCTTATTTTGATAGTAGGATTTATCTGGTGCAGTTTTTCACGAGCAGATTCTGCCTTCCTTCTTCCTATATCCTTGTCCCAGTGAAGAAGCTGCCTGTTTAAATTGCTCAGCTCCACCACATCATTGTCAACTATTCTCAGCTCTCCAATACCTGATGCCGCAAGATAGACTGATACAGGAAATCCAAGCCCTCCAGCTCCAGCAACAAGCACTTTTGCTTTCTTCAGCTTTCTCTGGCCGTCTTTTCCAAAGATCATTATCTGCCTATCATATCTGATGAGATCATAATCAGTGAGATCAGGAAATTCAGTTGCTGTGTTATCTGTATGCTCAAAGGACATGGCTCTCCGTCCTCAGGGTATCGATTTTGAAAAGCATATAAGGATTTTGGATAGCACTACATAAATGTTTTATGTTCACATTCTAGGAGATTCTTCATAACGGTTACTCTTTCTTATTCGTGATAAAATTATTAGCTTCCCTAGTTAAAGATCTTGGTGGTAGGATGAAAAAGCCTATTATAATCCTCCTGATCCTGCCCCTAGTTCTTGTCTCAGCACAGCCTCCATCGGCAAACATAGTTTTCTATGCAGAAAAAGTCTCATATCCGCTTCCAAGCATACCGGAGCCCGTCCTACAGGGAGGAGTCTTGAAGGTCATCTCGAGCTTGCAGATAAGCAAAGCCAAGATACACAATGAGCTTGGATCATACGATCTCCCTCTATTGTCCAAAAATTCATCAGGGTTCTTCTTCTCAGTTCCAAAGGACGTGAGACCTGGTCTATACAACTTGCTTTTATCCAGTGAATCGGAAAGCATAGAGGAACCGCATTCCGTCTGGGTGATGTCAAGCTGGCCGAAAATGCTCAGACTTCTGGCATTCGGTGATGTAAAAACTCCTACTGCAGCTCCAAACTTCTTCGAGGCTGTGAAGGAGATAAACCTGATAAATCCAGATGTTGCGATATTCCTGGGAGATCTCGTTGAGACTCCATCTATATCATCTGCATGGAAGCTTTTTCTGGGCTCATACAACCTCCTTGAGGTGCCAACTTATGTTGTGATAGGAAACCACGAGTATGAGACCAGAGGAAAAGCTGACATATACAGGAGCATATTTGGCCCGTGGAACTACTCAGTGTCGATAGGAAACTTCTTTATAGTGGTTCTCCCAACGGATGAGGATGGATGGATAAGGGAGGAGTACATAAGATGGGCCGATGAAGTCCTATCCACTGCAGAAGGAAAGTTCAAGATACTGGCATTCCACCATCCTTTGTTCTCCCCTGAACTGAAAGAAAGAGGAATATACGAGGTAAATGTGAGCTCGATAGACGATTTTGACAGGCTTCTCTCCGATAAATACATATATGGAAGTTTTGCGGACCATCCGAAGGAGGCTAAGATGCTCTTCAGCGTGATAATAAACAGAGATGTTAGGCTCATTCTCTCAGAGCACATACACACGGATTTGAATGTAATGGTCAGGGATTGGAATGGAAAAATGCATTACTTCATCTCCCCAGCTGCAATAGCATACGACATAAGGCAGAATGATATAAGAGGATTCAAGCTGCTCAGGATATATGACAATGGAACAGTTGACCTGAGAAGCACTTACTACGATGGAACTGGCTTTGCCAAGTACCCTAACTCGATACCTCTGGATTCAGGGGAGGGAGTGGAGCCTTACAAGCTTGGATTTCTCAAGTACTTCTACATAAATAACGATGGAAAGCACCATGATGTATCATTTGAGGCAATAAACGAGCTCAAGGAGGAGTTCTGTGACATAAAAGTTGTGTTCAGATTGCCTCAAGATGTCCAAATAAGCTCATATAGGATGTTGATGGAGGGAACTAAAGGAAATTATGAGGTCATTGACTACAATGGAACCAGATTTGTGATATTCAAGAATTTATGCCTTCCCGCTAACTCAGCTGTGTCCATAGGGTTTTACACAAGCGACGACAAAGTTCCTCCTGTTATAAAATTCCTTGGAGCAGAAGAGCACGGAAAGTGGACAATTGTCAGATTCTCTGTACAGGACAGTGGATGGGGACCGAAGAACATGAGCATATCCTACAAAATAGGGGATAGGTGGGAAAAGCCGGATCTAGTTGACATGAGTCCTATTGAGAACGGAACTATTGTGTACTCGGCATGGATACCAGCAAAGGGAGCTGATATAAGGGCTGTGGCATATGATTTCGCTGGAAACAGTGCAACATGGAAACCAGCTGTACCCCAGCCGACAGGACCTCAGCCAACTCCACCTGCAGAGCAACCTCAGACACCTTATACAGTAATCATGATCGCTGTGCTAGCTGTGGTGATTTTCCTAACTCTCCTAGTTATCATAAGGAGAAGGAAGTAAACAGCTAGCAAAACCCCTTACTCTTTTTTAAGAAAAAAGAATGGAGGGGAATTCTCAGCTCTTCTTCCTCCTCATGAGGAGTACTGCTAAAGCTATCACTATTATTATCACCACTATGATGGATGTCCATAAAGCTATGTTAGCTCCTCCTCCCTGATATGTTGGCTTCGTTCCCTTGAGCCCAACTGCCCACAGTACTACATTTGTCACAAATTTTGGTCCGTCTAGCTTCGGGAATTCCTCATAGCTGCTGATCCACATTCCCTTGTAGTGATCAAATGGGGCCTCAGCGCTGAATATTACTATACCGTTGTTGGGCATCACCTCTGCTGCCATCTCCAATATCTTTCCCCTGTAGTTAACTGGATATGCCTGAGGCAGAGGTGGAGTGAACTCTGCTATTGCCCCTCCATCGCTCGTCCAGGCTATTCTGTAAACATTCGGTATTGTCTCATTTACAAGATTCATCCACTTTCCATTGTAATATGCAGCAACAGCCCCTGGACCATGGAAGAGCACATAATTGCTGATGCCGTCAGCAAGAACTGAGAGAGGTGGATCGGGTGATATTATGGCAGCCACATGGTATGGTTTTGCTGGTGCTAACTTGGGATCTGTTGCCTCACAGTGATCGTTCCTTAAAACGCTGCCCACGGCCTCAAGAACGGAGTTTGCAGGAGCTATTCTGAGATAATCTCCTCCCTTATAATCAGAGTCTCCAGTGACCCATAGAACTTTTCCTCCCTGATCAAACCACTGCTTTATCGCAGATATCTCATCCTTTGTGTAGTTCTGGGACGTATCCACTTGGACAAGTATTAGAAGGGCTGCGTTCTTTATGTCATCAAATTTTATCGTCTCCGTGTAGACCTTCCACTCCACCTGCGTTATATTTCCCATCATCCAGTTAAGGGAGGCATCTGGCTTCATCATTCCCTTTGCAAAGACGACAACAAGAGGTTTTCCCTGAGCCCCTACAAGAAGAGCTGGAGAGGATGCCAACAGAAGAGCTAGAAACAAGGCCATGCTCCTCATATTTCCACCTATAAACTCAAAGACTGGAATTATAAATAGTTTTCTTGAGAAAAAGATTTTAAATTACATCTATGGAAAAGCTTGGTGAGCTTATTGAGGAGATATGGTGTCGGAAAATCAGCTTTTCTGGCCTTAATTGTAGCAGTACTTGTTTTAATAGCAGTTTTGGTTCTTATGCAAGCAAAAGCTCCAGTCCAGCAGCCACAGAAAGGCATAACACTCAGGGTGATAACAAGGCATGGTTATGACATATTAGATGTGGCCAAGAGCGAGTTTCTGGCATCGGATTATGCAAAGAAATACAACATAGTCAATGTTGAGTGGCTCTCCATAGATCCAGGGGAGTGGGTTGATGTGATAAAGGCAAGCGCATCCAAGCCGGGACAGGAGATAGATGTCGCATGGGGTGGAGGTCCAACTCTCTTCGATCTTCTGGTGAGACAGGGTCTTTTAAGACCAATTGACAGCGATCTCGTGATATCCGTCTCCAAGGAGATACCAGATGAGCTCTCTGGTGCGATAATGAAGAGAACTGCTGATGGGAAACTCCTCTGGGTTGCAGCTGCTATATCCTCATTCGGCTTCACCGTGAACACAAACTACCTCCAGAAAGCCGGGCTTCCAATGCCGGACAAGTGGATAGATCTTGCAAATGAGACTTTTGCCAAAACCCTGCCAATACCCAGCGTTGGGACTGCAGATGCCTCTGTAAGCACGAGCAACACGAGAATGTTCGAGATAATACTTCAGGACTACGGATGGGTAAAGGGCTGGCAGATATTAACGCTTCTTGGCGCGAATGCTAGGATATATGATGAATCCGGGCTTGTCAGGGACGCTGTTATAAGAGGGGATGTTGGAGTTGGGACTACAATTGACTTTTATGGCTACACAGCCCAGCTTGAGAAGCCCGAGTTCTGCAGATACATAGTCCCATCAGATGGCTCCATAGTTAACGGGGATCCCATAGCTCTTTTAAGCACTACTAAAAACCCAGAGGCAGCTCAGGCTTTTATAGCATGGGTTCTCAGCACCGAAGGACAGAAGATATGGCTTGATCCTAGGGTAAACAGGATGCCAGCAAATCCAAGGGTTTTTGATACGCCAGAGGGAAAGAAGAGGGAGGATCTTAGAATAGCGTACGAGAACACGATGAAGGTGCTGGCGATAAACTTCAGCGATGAGGTAGCAAGCTCTTATGAGCAGTCTTTGATATGGTTCTTCTACTCCACCATAACAGCAGTCCATGATAAACTGCAAAACACATGGGAGAAACTTGCAAAGGCCAAGCTGGATGGAAAAATATCAGAGAGCGAGTTCCTGAGACTTGTTGAGATGATGACAGATCCTACAAAGCTCAGCTTCAAGGATCCGAAGACTGGAAAAGTTGAGACCTTCACTGAAAGCTATGCAAAAAGCATAAATGAGGCCTTGTTCACGGATGTTGACTACAGAAAGTCGCTAATAGAGGCATGGAAGAAAGCTGCTACAGCAAGATATGATATGATCCTTGAGGAGCTGAAGAAGCTGGGTTAGAACATGGGGATAAGGGAGGTAAAAAGGGAGCTAGATCCCCTGACATCAGCTCAGCTTTTCCTCCCCGTGCTCACCCTTTCATTTTTTCTCCTAGTTCCTCTGATTTACATGGTTGCCAGGGCATTCTTCCACAAAGGCTCCCTCTCCCTCTACTACTTCAGCTCCTTGCTCGAAAACCCGGACTTCATAAGAAATCCCCCTAATCTCAACTTCCTCAGGGTGAGCAACACCTCTCTGGGTACATTCATGTTCATAGGGGATATGGGACCTGATCTCGGCATACTCATGAACAGCATCGTCGTCTCCGCTTTTGTTACATTATTTTCAGCAATTTTAGGGCTTGTATCAGCCTTCATAATAGCCAGATACAACTTCCCCGGAAAGAGCGTGTTCAGGATTCTTCTGCTCGTCCCGATGCTTGCAACTCCATTCGTCAATGCATTTGTCATGGGAAAAGTTCTGGGCACAAATGGGCTCTTTAACTTCATCTTCCACGATGTCCTGCACTTATTGCCTGTTAAAGTTCAGATATCAGGGCTTCCAGCGATAGTACTCATACAGACAATAAGCTTCTTTCCAATAGTTTATCTTAATGTAATGAGCTCCTTGATAGGAATCGATCCATCGATGGAGGAACAAGCAGAAAGCTTAGGAGCGGGAGGCTTCAGGATATTCAGGGACATAACGCTCCCCCTTTCAATGCCAGGATTGGCAGCTGGCTCAGCTCTGGTCTTTATAATAAGCTTGGAGGATCTCGGTGCCCCTATAGGGCTGAGCGGTGCCTTTGGAAGCGGGCTTCATCAGAGGCTCATAAGCTTCTACATATACAACGAGTTCAGGAAGGGCCTCGGATCTGTTGAGCAGGTGCATGCATCAACATATGCCTCCGCTGTGATAATGCTGTTCATGGCAACAGCCGTGTTCATCCTGATAAGAAAATACGTTACACTCAGGAGATATGCAATGATATCGAAAGGAGGCAGGTTCAACCCTAGGGTGAGGAAACTCGGATGGAAAGGCGTTGTTCTCGCATATATCTTCCTGATATCCCTGATATCAGCAGCATCATTCCCACAGATAGGCACCTTTGTGCTTGCAGTAACTGATTGGGCTTATAGTGGCTCACCTCTTCCCACTGAGCTCACTTCTAAGTTCATAGAATCCCTATTTGAGAGACCTGATGTGCTAAGAGCCATAACTAACAGCCTCATTTACTCCTCCGCCGCCACTTTCATCATGTTGCTGGCGGGGACAAGCTCAGCTTATGTAATTGCAAGGAGAAGAATACCCGGAAAGGACTTTCTCGACAGCCTTGTCACGATTCCGATAGCCGTTCCAGGCGTGATACTAGCAGTTGGATACCTTCTCTTCTTCTCCTCATACGCATCTCAGTCCATGCTTGATCCCTTCATCAATCCAGGTCTTCTCTTAATTTTCACATATACCGTGAGAAGAATACCGTTTACAACTAGAAGTGTTTTTGCAGGACTCCAACAGACTCATGAGAGCCTTGAGGAGGCTTCTCTAAATCTCGGGGCTGGAAGGGGCAGAACTTTTGTTTCCATAGTGATCCCCCTGATATCCCAGAGCGTTATAGGAGGGTCCCTTCTCTCATTTGTCTACTCAATGAACGAGGTGAGCACAAGCATAACATTGAGCAGCTTAAGGCCTGAGCAGGGACCGATAACTTTCTATATGAGCCAAGTTGTATACTCAAGCGGGGCCGTGGGAACTGTGAGCATAGCTGCTGCTCTTGCAGTTCTCTTAATGACAATCCAGCTTATTGTAATGACTATATCAACAAAGATACTTAAGCAGAGAGTTGCATTTCTGGGTGTCTGATATGGTTGTTGTGGAGCTCAGAAATGTGAGCAAGAGCTTTGGAAAGGTGAGAGCAGTCGACAATGCATCCCTCAGAGTTGAGCATGGGGAGTTCTTCTCTGTTCTTGGACCAAGCGGATGCGGAAAGACCACTCTTCTCAGGTTGATATCTGGCTTGGAGTTTCCAGATAGCGGGAGGATATACTTCGATGGCAGGGATGTGACAGATCTCCCATCTTTCAAGAGAGAGACTGGGATGGTTTTTCAGAACTACGCTTTATGGCCCCACATGACAGTCTTTGAGAACATAGCATATGGACTTAAAATAAGAAAATATGATAAAAACAGAATAAAGGAGAAGGTAAAGGAGGTGTTGAAGCTCGTCAAGCTTGAGGGAATGGAGGAGAGATATCCTACCCAGTTATCAGGAGGACAGCAGCAGAGAGTTGCGCTGGCAAGGGCATTGGTCATAGAGCCGAAGATACTCCTGCTTGATGAACCCCTGAGCAACTTGGATGCAAAGCTGAGAGTGGAGATGAGGGAAGAGATAAAGAGAATACAGAAGCATCTAGGCCTTACAGCGATCTATGTCACCCATGATCAGGAGGAGGCAATGGTGATATCCGACAGAATTGCTGTGATGAACTCCGGGAGGATAATCCAGGTTGGAAGTCCTGTTGAGCTCTACAGAAGACCCTCCGATCTCTTTGTAGCCACGTTCCTCGGAAGGTGCAACATGATAAGAGGAAGAGTTTCAAGGCTTCAGGGAGAAAGAGCTGTTGTATCTCTGAATGGAAATGAGATAGTTGGAATAATATCGAGCGGGTCTGTAAAAGTGGGAGATGAAGTTGTCTGCATAGTGAGACCTGAGTCCTTCTCGACACTAGAGGCGGAGAACAAGTTCGAGGGGATGTTGAAGTGGTCCTCCTTTGCCGGTTCATATGTCCAGATAAGCTTGGAGACTGCCTTCGGGAGGATATTGGCATACATGAACCCTAGCTTTTCAAACAGAGTTGGAGATATTGTGAGAATCTATGCAAGGCCTGAGGACATCATAATAATATCAGCTGGGGAAGCAGCTTATGAGAAGGAGCTTTAGAGAAACACCGGCCAGCAAAATTGTTTTGAAATTTAGAGAGGATAATAGCCTTCTAAAGAATAAATTTTATGATTTCTGAAAATCAAAAGAGCAGTTCAGATCCTCCACCTCATCATATATCTCTCAGCAGGCCTGAGAACAAGCTGATCTATCGCTATCATAAGGATCACAAGCACAAGAGACCATGAGAAAACTCCTTTTGTGTCCATGAGATTGTAGCTGTGTATTATCATGAACCCTATTCCTCCATTGCTCCCAAATGCCTCAGCTACAACGCTTATCCTGAGAGCAAGGCCAAATCCGGCCCTAGAAGCTGATATTAAGTAGGGAATGCTGGATGGTATCACGACTTCAACGAGCTCCTGCTTCCAGTTTGCCCCAAGAATTCTGACCATCTCCAGATACCTCTTGTCCACGTTCTCCAAGGATGTTACCAAGTTTGAGAGCATAACTGGCAGAACTGTGACCGCTGTAACTAGAATGGATGGCATTCTGCTCAGAACCCCAAATATCAGGACGAATATTATCGTCCAGACAAGGACTGAGACGCTCTGGAGGACTGTGTTCATTGAATTTATAATGGATTTAACTATGCTGCTTGCATGAGATGCTGAGAGAAGTAACATGCTCAGGAGAAGAGCTATTAGGAATCCCTCCACGCTGTTTGCAAGCGTTATAGAAATGTTTTCAATAAGATCATACGATTTAAGCTGCAACATATATGCAAAAGATGAGACTGGATCCGGAACTATCTCCCTGTTCATAAAGGAGAGGAGAGACCAGAGAAGGAGCATTGTAAAGATCGACAGAATCCATCCTATGGGCTCCAGAAAGCGTCCTCTCCTATTTCTGATGGATCCCTCTGAATATATCCTCCTCTCCATGCCAGATACCACACCTCCCTTATGCTCCTTTTCAGATCTTCATCCAAGCCTGTTTTAACAATTTCAACTCTTTTGTACATGAAGGAAGCCTCCTCAGCGGTGAGCCCATACTTGTCCATCATCACTCTGACAACGAGAGTCTCATTTCCCCATTCTGAAAGAGCTTTTTCCCTCATCTTCATCACTTTGTTCACAGAGTCGGCATCTATTCCTGGCCTAGCGGCCCATACTACCATCACTGGATCTCCTTTAAGACCACAAATTCTCCAGAGATCCCTGAAGGTGACCAGTATTTTTCCTCCCATCCCCACTAGTTTGGAGACATATGGCTCCCAAATCACCACCGCATCTACCTCATCCTTTTGAAATGCCTGTATCAGCTGTGCCGGGGGTTTATCAACTAGCTTGAAATCCGTTATGTTCAACGCACTCATATAAGAGCTGAACATAGCAAAAGTCCCTGTCGGAGTGAACACCCCTATTCTCTTTCCTCTGAGCCCCTCAAGACTGGAGATATCCTTCACTACTATCGCCTGATTCTGCATCATGTCGACTGAGATTATCTTAACGTCGCTATCCATCATCCTTATCTTTGCCACAAGTTCGGCTGGTATGACAGCAAAGTCCACATCCCCCCTCATAAGAGCTTGGGCTAGATCTAGGGTCTTGTCAAAGTACCTGACATCCACATCCGGCATCAGATCCAGAGTGGAGATTCCCCCCTGCAGTGTGCCAACCACTATTCTTTTCCTCGGCTGATTGAGGAGAAGGACAGCAGTGAGAAGGAGAAAGAGGAAAACAAGGATCAGAATTATCTTTTTCATGGAATCACCTTCGAAAAGCCTTAAGCTTTTAATAAAAGCTTTATTTCCCATCAGAGCTTAAATCCAACTATGAAGCCCAGAAGAAACGATGAAACCGGTATTATGTTCTGGGATGCCCTCTCCACAAGGAGGTCAAGCTTCATTGAGAGCTCCTCAGCTATTGCTGATGGATTGAAGTTCAGCTTCACTATCCCTTGACTGTTCAGGTAATACATGAGAAGTATGTACACCCCTAGAAGGAATAAAGCAAGCTTTATCAGCTTTTTCACAGCGTAACCAACAGCCAATCCAGCTAAAAATGGTCCTCCTGCTGATAGAGCTATGCTCTGTATATCCATATGTTTTCCGTCGGCTGCATAATAAAAACAGCAGATTTCATAAAAGCAAATATATTACAGAATTGAGAAAATTTATTGCTTTTACTACCCCTAGATCAATTTATCAGACCTGCATTAACTCTAATACCCTTCCTCTGATGGGCCTAAAAACATCATCCTCAAGCATCTCAGCTATCTCCCTCCTAGTTTTCTCCTCTATCTCCGTCATATCATATCCCTGTTTCATGTACCTCCTTGCCTGTATATTTGTTGCAAGAAGATCGCACAATCTAGCAATCTTTGCCTCATTGCTCCTTCCTTCCTCAAATTCCCTGAAGAGCTCGCCTATTTTATCAGATTTTATCTCCCCCATCGCCTCTTCATCAATCCTTCTCACTCTTTCAGAGCTCCACTTTGGCATATCACCCATGATCGCCTCAGGAACATCATGAACGAGAGCCAGAGCTGCTGCTCTCTCAGCATTCATTCCTGCTGCAGAAGCAAGCTCAAGAGCAAGCAAAGCTGACTCAAAGGAGTGTTCAGCAACGCTTTCCGCAATCCTAAGTCCATGCTGCATCCATCCAGTCCTACTTATATTCTTGAGTGCCTGTATGGCATCAACTAGCCTCATAAGGGCCTATAGAGAATGTAGATTAAAAATTATACCTAAAATCAACATGATTCCAAGAAAAAGTTTTTATAAAATCCGGAGCTGTAAAACATGTGGCATTCCTGAAAGGTCTTTTCTCAAGACGCTGTGCAAACTGCGGCAGAAGAATAGAGGGAAAACCATACAGATGGAGGGGAAAGTACTTCTGCTCGGAGAAATGCAAGAAGGAGTACAGAAGGAGACATAGAAGGGAGAGAAAGTTGAGGCTACCGCCCGAAGATGCATTTCATGCCATATACTGGAGGTAGATCTGGATATACAAAAATTTAATAGAGATAAGGTTAATAAATTTCACCTTTAAGCACAGCCTATGCTAAGGGGCTTCTTTGAACCAGAGGCAGTTCTCATAGCTGGAGCCTCTAGGGAACCTGGAAAAGTTGGATATGCGCTGGCTGAGGTCATGAAAGGCTACAAGGATAGAGGAGTTTTCAGGGGAAGGCTTTATGCAACGAATCCAAAGCCAGGGCCTGACATCCTAGGAATACCAACTTTCAGATCAGTGATGGATCTTCCTGAGGTGCCTGATCTTGCTGTGATAGTGACACCAGCAAGATTTGTGAATCAAGTAGCCGAGGAGTGTGGAAGAAAGGGCATAAAGAACATAGTTGTGATAAGCGGTGGCTTCGCTGAAGTGGGAGAAGAGGGAAGAAAGCTTCAGGAGGAGCTTGTATCAATATGCAGAAGGTACAACATGAGGCTAATAGGTCCGAACTGTGTCGGCGTCTTGGTGCCAAAACACGGCTTGGATACACTCTTCCTCCCCGTTGACAAGGAGCTTGATGGAGATATGGTGACATCTCTGAAGAGACCTGAGCCTGGCAGCATCTCCCTTATAACACAATCTGGGGCATTTGGTGTTGCATGCCTTGATTACATGTACGGAGAGGGGATAGGGCTTTCTAAATTCGTGAGCTATGGGAACAAGGCTGATGTGGATGAGGTTGAGCTTATAGAATATCTGGGAGATGATGAGGAGACAAAGGTAATTCTTGTCTATGCAGAATCGATAGATAGGGGAAGGGAGTTCTTAAAAAAAGCTGGGGAGGTCTCAAAGAGGAAGCCAATTGTTGTTTTTAAGGCTGGAAGGACTAAAACAGGTGCTGCTGCGGCAAGCAGCCATACAGCAGCGATAGCTGGATCTGACAGCGTTTATGAGGCTGCCTTCAGGCAGGCAGGTGTCCTCAGAGCTTATGACATGGAGCAGTTCTTCGACATGGCAAAAGCTCTTTCAATGCAGCCACCTGCAAGAGGGGATAGAATTGCAGTGATAACAGATGGAGGAGGAGCCGGAGTAATGGCAACAGATGCCATCGAGCTGTCTGGAATGAGAATGGCTGTATTCTCTGAGGAGACATCTAGAAGGTTGGATGAGATGAGGAAGTCCGGTGTTATACCGGAGATAGCTTCGATAAGAAATCCGGTGGATCTGACAGGCTCAGCCACTGATGATTCATTTGTGGAATCGCTGAAAGTCATCGTGAGAGATGACTCTGTGGATGGAATTGTTATGCTAGCTCTACACCATGTTCCAGGGGTTACATCAGCCCTTCCCGAGAGAATAGCTGAGGTAGACTTGATGGGGAAGCCCATGGTTGTTGTCGATATAGGAGGGGAGGATTACGCAGTGAGATTCAGAAGAAAATTCGAAAAACTGGGATTTCCGGCTTATCCAGAGCCAGAAAGGGGAGTAAATGCGATGAAAGCGCTCGTTGAATACGGAAGATATTTCTACCACTGGATAAATATTCACGGAAAATAGATCTCAGTAATAAGGCATTTTTGCTCGACTTGCCATCTCAAAGTAGATAAGCGATAATTCCTGCTCCTCTGTCTCTATTGAGCATGGCCTCATGGATCTCACATATGATATGGCTTCCTCTGCCGACATCCCCTTTCTGATCATGTATGCAGCTAACACAGTTCCCGTTCTACCGCAACCAGCGTAACAGTGAATTAGCACTTTCCTTCCCTCCAGCTCCATGAGAAGATCTGTTATCCTCATCAGATCATCGACAGAAGGTGCAGAAAAATCCTCCACCGGGAAATAGAACCTCTTTATCCCCACCTCCTCTATGAAAGACTCAATCTCCTTGTCCAGCTCCTCAAGAGATATTATGAACTCAAATCCCCTCTCCTTCAGCCACAGGATCTGCCTTATATCATCTGGGATTGCGGAGGCTGCAAGCCAGTTGTTCACCCATGAGAAATTCCTAGGAGGCCTCATATACCGGCAATAGAGAAATACCTTTAAAAATCTTAAAAGGAGGACTTCTTAGGAGTTCACGCAGCAAAATGCTAAGACCGATCCCTCTTATATTATTTGTGCTTTTTACATGTGCACCTAGAAGAATGCTCTTTAGGTTTATCCGCTTGCATAGTCTATAACCCATTCCAAGCTAAATGTTTATATACTTCTTCTATACAGATCTTAGAGAAAGAATATTTTATTTTTTAGTCCATGTAGAGTAACAGAATTGCCTTTTCCTCATCTTATCTCAATAAAAAGAGAGGGAGGATGGTCTGCTATCAGATGAAAATCGTGAAGAAGGGTTCTTTAAGTATTTCTAAAAAAAAAGGTGAGATTTTAAATATTTTTAAAGAAACTCCTTACTGTTTTTCTCTTATGGAAAGGCAGATCTTAGCTGTGATTATGTGTGCTCTGCTCCTTTCTAGCATTGTACAGCCAGTTTTTGGATCCAAGAGCGAAAAAGCAACCTCCTTGGATCAAAATTCCCTCTTGGATCAGAAAGAAGGACAAGAAGACAATCAGAAGGAGATTGAAGAACTTCTGAGGGAATTTGAGGAGGTGTTCTACAAGGAAGCCAATCTAACCTCTGTGATAGATGAGGCTATCGTGGTGGGGTTCCTGACAAAGGGAATAGAAGAGCTAAGGGATCACTTGCTGGGCTATGAGCTTAATCCTGGGATAAAGAACAGCCTCGTAATGAAGCTGAACAATGCTCTTGAGAAGGCAAAAGATGCTTCCCGTTTCGTCCTGGAGGGAAGAAAAAATCAGGCTGACAACATGATAAATGCCTCTGCTAACATACTCTCATCCTTCATAAATGAGGTAGAAGCATTAAAGGGGAAGAAGATACCTGAAGAAGCAGCAGAACAGCTTATTAAGCTTGCTGAGGATTTGATAGAGGGAAGCCGTCTCCGTGGATATCCTGTGGTAAAAATAATCCAGTATAGTGATCTGTCTTTGGCTGACTCTCTAAGACTGGAGATAGAAGGGATACATGAAAAGCTAAGGGAGGTTATAGATGAACTCAGAGAGAAAGGAGTGCAAATAGAAGTGAAGATAGTGAGCGGTAGTCCTGGACATATAATGATCATTCTCTATTACGGTGCATTTATGGTACTTCTATATCCCATAGCAGAATGGATAGCCTATCATCTAACAGAAGAGGTAGACTATCTTCTGAAAAGGGAGGGGAAAGTCCTCACAAGCACCGATCGGCAGAGGTTATATTATGTTAATCTTTTAATCATAGAGCTCATTCTTACAGTTACAGTCCCCAAAGCTGTTGAAGAGATTATGCCCATTATTATAATGGAGCGTCTAGGTCTCGTGCCAATAGGCACAGCAACACCATACTTAATTCTTAAGCTGTATCAGGATGAGGCTATTAGAAAACTCCTTGAAGAAACTCTAGCTCTATCTGAAAAGGAGTTATTGTCGATTATTCTGCGCTGGCTTGGTGGTACTGTGGTGGTTATTCTTGTCTATAAGGGAGTGACCTATAAGGATCCATGGGCTCGGTATGCTGGGGCAACGATAGACATACCGATCGACACACAATTCTGGATAACACAGCCGTGGTCCGTGATGGGAGTTGTTGCAGGCAGTTTCTGCTTTATAAAAGCTTTGGAGGTCACAAAAGGCGTCCATACAACATGGTTGGGGATCTCATCAATACCAGGATTGGAGTGGAGCGGATGGATCTATGCAAATGGATCTCTAATAGGAAGAAGCGATGCGATAAATCGCTACAATCCGCTATCAGCCACATTCAACACATCCATGCTCGGCCCCTCTCATTCTTTAGCCAGAATTTATGCTGTGCCATCCAATGTAACAGCTCAAGCAGGCTCCTCTGTATCGGTCTTAATAGTCGCTGAGTGGAGCGAGCAGCCGGGCAACATGAGCATAGAGGTGGGATATCCTGTGGAGATTGGCAACCACACAATATCATACTCTGTAAAACTGGTGAACCAATCATACAATACTGTATTCTATAATGTAACATTTAATTTGCCCAGCGATCTTCCACACGGGAACTACAAGCTTTTAATAGTGGGTCTCGATACGAGAGACATGAGTGCCCAGATCTGCTATCTCACGGTGGTATGTAGTGGATAGATGGGATAAGAAAACGCTGATTAATCGCCTGCTATGGTATGTGCGGGCTATCATCTGGCTTATTCTTTTTTCCGTCTTGGGCATTTTTATCGCATTTTTTACTGGAGATTTCATTCAGGGACCTCCTGGGCTATTTTTAGGCATTATAGCAACAATAGCAGTAGCAGTAGGAACTGGTGTTATAATTTTCGGCATATCTGAGCTTTTCTACTCGAGATTCATGAAAATCTGGGCTATTATCTCGCTCATTCTGGGAACTTATATCTCATTTTCCTTCTCTGTGAGGATAATCCACGATCCCATCGGACTCCTCGTTTGCTTTACATCCGTGATCATGGGGATCTTTGGAGGAGGTGTTATCGCTTCTATCCTGCCAAAACTCCTTCTTTCAGCGATAGAGCCCATAAAAATGAAGGCAAGTAATGCTTTGGAGAAAGCCTCGAGAAAACAGTATGGAATCATACTTTTACTGGAAATAATATCTTTTTTACTTTTTGCATTTACATTAATATCTTTTTCGCCTATAATCGAATTTTCATTGAAAAAAGAGTATTCAATATTAGAATATATGGCCTTTCTCTGTCCCTTCTGCCCCTTCAGCTATGCCCAACAGATCGGGGTATATCCGGGCCTTGCGATGATCGGAATACTTTTTGGACTGTTCATTGCCTTTGAACTTTTGCGTGAGAACATCTATTATCACCTAGAGAGAGGAAAACCAATAGTTCTCACGAGAAGGGATTTTCTCTCGGATATTGCCTTCTTTTGCTCCTCTTATGCGAGCCTTATGGTGCTGATGTTCTTCTTTACAGAGAGAAATCGCATTGAAGATGTGCTATGCCTAGGCGGTATATACGTCCTTTTTCTAATATATTATATAAGTAAAATTAGAAAATATCCTTGGATTTTAGCTAAAGCGCAGAGAAAACAATGAAGCCAGTTTAATAGATCTCGACCTATCACTGGGGAGAATACGTTTATCAAGAACACAAGTGCTCATGTTATTATCCCAAGGTGCACAATTTATTATAGGTCAGCTGAGAAGCAGCTAAGAAAGTTTTGCTTTCTATTCCTTTTAATTATCGGGCACGTCCTTTACTTTCCTAATGAAAACAACGAAGCACGCATAGACAAAAAAAGAATAGAGGATTTCTCAACGCTTTGGAATATTTTCCTTCAGCTCATCTTTTGCTGATCCAATCTTCATTGAATCAACTGGTTTTATCCTTGGCCTCCACCTCTGAATGTACCTCTCTATCTCATTTTGAACCCTTCTTCTCATCCTCTCAAAGAGGAGAATCCGTCTTACAGCGATGGCAAAAGCGATAGACCCCAATATTAGCACAACTATTGGCACAATGAAGGCTAAAGAGAGGGAAAATTCGCTCATCTTCCCACTTTAAAATTATCCGATTCCCTCCTTATAAATCTTGTGCCATTTGGAGCTTCTGCATGCATCGCTATCTGCACTGAAAATGCCTGTGACGATACCTTTTTATGCCTCCATATCCACATATTGGGGTGTGAAAGCTGGCTGATATCCTCAGCATCCTCTCAGCAATAGGAGGTCTTGGAGGCTTATTCTCAATTATAAGTCTGGCTTATTGGTTTGGAAGGAAGTTCGCATGGATAGATGGGAAGTTTAGACAGATAGATGAGAGATTTAGACAGATAGATGAGAAGTTCAAGCAGATAGACAGGAGATTTGAGCAGGTGGACAGGAGACTCGAGAGCTTGGAGACATCGCTCAAGGCATATATGCACGAGAAATTCAACTCCCTCAAAAAGAACCTGAGAAGCGTGAATGAGTTCATGATAGATTTCCTCAGCTATGAAGGAGTGTTGAGAAGGGAGGCAAGCGAGCTTTTAAGAAGGGAGATGTCCAGAGTTTTATCCGGAAATCCCATCACGGATGTGTTGACTGAGGAGGAAAGGATAAGACTTAAGGAGCTCATAGAGAAGGATGAGCTCACATTGGAGGAGGCGGATG
>Ga0080004_1121536_pt1 | contig 44304 bp, 58 predicted proteins | sample WasSprMetagenome_FD_69207 | JGI IMG/M metagenome (GOLD analysis project Ga0080004, IMG submission 69207) | Sulfidic aquatic microbial communities from Washburn Spring, Yellowstone National Park, USA - WS (SPADES assembly) (version 2) | ecosystem: Environmental > Aquatic > Thermal springs > Hot...
AAATTTCACTAGCTCTTAATTTGTAAAAATCGAACCTTTGACACCTTGATAAAATTGTAGGTATCATTTTATGGGGTTCTGTGGTTGCTAAAATAAAAATTACAAAAGGAGGGGGTTCTTCAAGGGTTTTCAACAAAGCATTCGCTGCTTCTTTTGTCAATTGATGAGCCTCATCAATAATATAAACTTTGTATTTTGATTTTGTGGGCACAAACTTAATTGTGTCTCTTAATTCTCTAACTTCATCAATTCCCCTATGGGATGCAGCATCAATTTCAATTAAATCCATTGACCTTCCTTCTTGAATCTCAACGCAAGAAGTACATTTGCAACATGGCTCGAATTCTCCTCTTTTCCTGTTTTGACAATTTACTGCCTTTGCAAAAATCCTTGCCAAAGTTGTTTTTCCAGTTCCTTTTGGTCCCGAAAACAAATAAGCATGGGAAATCATTCCCATTGAAATTGCATTGGTCAAAGTTTTAACTACATGCTCTTGGCCGACAAATTCAGAAAATCTTTGTGGTCTGTATTTTCGATAAAAAACCTGAGACATATTATTTTTTGAAAACGATAAATTTAGAACTCAAAAAGTTCCAGACAAAAGCAAAAAAGGCGGCAATTATTGCTCCTATCGTTGCCCAAATTTTTTCTGAAATTCCAAATTGTGGTCCGATTACGTTAACGATAAAAGAGGCGACTCCAACGTTTATTAAAAGTCCGATGGTGGTTACGATTAGAAATTTTAAAAATTCCCTTGATTCTGGTTTTTTTCTTTTTTCAAAGGTCCAATATTTGTTCCAGAGATAACTATTGGCAGTTGCACTCAAAAATGAAATTGTTTTAAAAATAGCATAAAAAATTCCCTTGGCAAATCCAGTTATCCAAATGAAAAAGTTCAAAACTCCAAGGTCAATAAAGGTGTTTAAAGTTCCGACTAAGAAAAATTTGACAGCCTGAAAGAAAATCGAAAATTTCTTTCCGATTAAATAACCAATAAAAATGGCTAAAGCCCCTAAAAATGGGAAAATAAGGATTAAAACCCAAAGATAAGGAAGAATTGATTTGAGAAAAATAATTTGAGGGGCAATTTGATTTAAAAAGAAAAAAAAGAAAATCCCATTCAAAAACCCAATTACTGCTCCTAAAATTAGGTCTAATTTCCTCATTAACCTAATATTAGCAAAATTTAAAAAATAAAAAAAGAGCGGATTTTCCGCTCCTCAGGAATTTTTAAATTCAGTTTCTCTATTAACTCTTTACACCTATTCCTTACCGTTACTTCGGTGACTCCGGCAGCCGCCGCAATATCTCTTTGAGTATTTTTCTCTCTAAGCAAAGGAGAAGTCTTACGATTTCTTTTTTTATCAGAATTTTCTAAAATGGCAATGTACAAAGCAGCTGCAGCCAATCCCATTGGACCCCTCCCACCTAAAATGCGTTTTTCTTTGGCAATCGTCAGTATCTCTATTGCTCTTTTTCGGATTTTGGCAGAAGCGTTAACACTTTCTGCAATTTTTGAGACACACTCAATGGGAGAATAGGGAAGAATTTTAATGGATAGGTCTTCAAACAAAGGCAATTTTTTAACTAAAAGATTGTAGCAACGTCGAACACTTTCTTTTTTAGCTAAACTTACTTTAGAAACTTCTCTCAATGTTCTAAGGGTTCCCGTCAATCGACAAGCTGCGTAAACCGAAGCGTCAGCCATGGCAAGAATGGAACGGCCTCTAGCTAGACCTGCATCAAAAGCCTTTCTTAAGATTAGTGCTGCAACTTCCTTCGTATTGGGAGGTAGCCTGAGTTGATCTGAAACACGAATGAGTTCTATCATTGCTTTGGCTAAACTTTTCTCATGACCAAAAGAAACTCTCAAACGGTCTTGCCATTTAGCTATTCTCTTTAAATCGGGGTTAGATATTATTTTTCCAGTTGTGTCTCGATCGATTGGCCTCATTGTCGTCGTTAAACTTTTGTCATGGAAAATCAAACTCTGAGGAGAGCCAACTCGAGATTTTACTGCTCTTTCTTCTTCGTCAAAAGACCGCCATTCAGGACCTTGATCTATTATTGGCTCTGGAAAAACAAATCCACAATTGCGGCAGACTGTCTCACCAGTTTCATAATCATGGAGAAGGTTTGGACTTTTGCATTCTGGACATCTTTCTTTTTCCATTTTTACCACTTTTAAAGTGCAATTTGACATATCATAATAGAAATTGATTCAAATTTTGTCAAGAAATGCTAAAATAAAAGTATGCTCTGGCTCTACAATACTTTAAAAAGGAAAAAGGAAATTTTTAAACCACTCAAGGATAAAAAAGTTGGGCTTTATACTTGTGGACCGACTGTCTATTGGTTTGCCCATATTGGAAATTTAAGAACTTACATTTTTGAGGATTTGTTAAAGAGGATTCTAATTTACAATGGCTACAAGGTAAAGCATGTAATGAATATCACAGATGTTGGACATTTGGTATCCGATCAGGATGTTGGGGAAGATAAAATTTTGGTAACAGCAAAGAGAGAAAGGAAAAGTGCAAAAGAAGTTGCTAGGTTTTATGAGAAAGTTTTTAAAAGAGATTTAAAGAGATTGAATATTTTAGAACCTGACGTTTGGATAAGGGCAACTAAAACAATAAAAGATCAAATCGAATTGATAAAAATTTTAGAGAAAAAAGGGTTCACTTATGTTATCGAAGACGGAGTTTATTTTGACACTTCAAAATTAAAAAAATATGGGAGGCTTTGGCCACAAAAACTGAAAATTTTGCCAGGAGCAAGAGTTGAAATGGTTCCTGGAAAGAAAAATCCAACAGATTTTGCGCTTTGGAAATTCGCAAAAGGAAGGAAAGAAATGGTCTGGGATTCACCTTGGGGAAAGGGTTTTCCAGGCTGGCATACTGAATGTGTGGTGATGTCAATAAAAGAACTTGGAATTCCTTTCGATATTCATTGTGGTGGAGTAGATCACATTCTAATCCATCACACAAACGAAATTGCACAAGCAGAAGCTGCTTTTTCAAAAATTTTGGCAAGGTATTGGCTGCATGGTGAATTCCTTCTTGTTGAAGGGAAAAAGATGGCAAAATCTCTGGGTAATATTTACACCTTAGATGACATTTTGAAAAAAGGTTTTAATCCCCTTGCCTTTCGCTACCTCTGTTTGGGAACTCATTATCGCTCAAAGTTAAATTTTACTTTTGAATCTTTAAAATCCGCTCAGAATGCTCTGGAAAATTTGTATGAAAAAGTAAGAGAGTTAAAATCAACGAAAAATAAGCAAAGAGCAACCAACAATGGAAAAAAGTATAAAAGAGAATTTTTGGAATTTATCAACGATGATTTGGATACTCCAAAAGCTTTGGCTTTGATGTGGAAATTAATCGGAGATCAAAAAATTTCAAATAAAGAGAAATATAAAATTTTGCTGGATTTTGATAAAATTTTTGGCTTAGGTTTAGAAAGGGTTAAAAGAATAAAAATTCCTCAAGAAATTAAGGAATTGGTCAAAATTAGAGAAGAGTATCGAAAAGAGGGAGAGTTTGAAAAAGCAGACGAAATCAGAAAAAAAATAAAGGAAATGGGTTATTGGATAGAGGATACTAAAGAGGGGCCGAGGATTAAAAAAATCAAAAAGTAAAAAGGGAAATTTTCTTTTTGTTTTTTTCTTTCTGACAGAAATGATAAAAATTTAAAATTTTTTCAGTAATTTTTGGCCAAGAATATCTTTGAGCCTCTTTCTCTCCCCATTTTCCCAATTCCTTTCTTAATTTTTCATTTTTTATTAAAATTTCAATTTTTTTTGCCAATTCTTTAAAATCTTTTGGCTTTGCCAAAAATTTTTCTCCAATCTTTCCCTTCATTAATCCTTTATATCCCTGATTGGCAAATCCAACTACTGGTTTTCCTGAGGCCATTGCCTCTAGAATTACTAATCCAAAGCTTTCCCCAAAAATCGATGGAGCACAAAAAATATCGCAGGTGGTATAAAGTGAAGGAAGTTCCTTTCCAACGTTTCCCAAAAAAATTACATCCTCCAGATTGTTCTCTTTTACAAATTTTTCGCAATTTTCTCTTTCAGGTCCATCACCTGCTACAATCAATCTCAAATTTTGATACTTTCTTTTTAAAATTAAAAATGCTCTCAAAAGATAAATTAACCCCTTCCTTTCTTCAATTCTTCCAACAAAAAGCAAATTTATTTTCCCATCTAAAAATTTCTCAATTTTTTTGTTTTTGGGATTGAAAGTTTCCAAATCGACTCCGTTTGGAATCACTATTTTTGGTTTTTTAAATTTCTCAAAATATCTCAAGGCAACCTCTGAAACTGCAATGAGACCATCGAGCCTAAGGTTGCAGAAATTAACAAAGATTTCAAAAATTTGGGGGAAATTTTTTAAAATGTTGCTCCTTTGGATGTCAGAATGAGAAGTTAAAATGTTAGTAGTTTTAAATGATAAAGGAGAAGAAAGGATTTGAAAAAAAGAGGGGAAGGAGGCATTATGGAAATGCAAAATATCGAATTTTTCTTTGATTAAAAGCCTTTCAATCGAAATTGGAGTAAAATTGAAAACTAAATCAGTCAATCCTCCACCCCAGATTAAGGGAAATGAAGTCCCCAACAAAATTACATTTTCTCCATAATTTTCTTTTAGCTTTCTCCTGGGGACAACAATTTTAAAACTAATTCTTTTCTTCTTGAATTCTTTGGCTAGAGAAAGCAAATGAGTTTTAACTCCGCCAGGTTCTAAAAAAGAATGAAACGAAATTAGGGCAACTTTCATCCTTAAATTTTAGAAAAAATTTTCCCCCTTGCCAATTCCCTTTTCAAAATGATAAATTTATAGTATGGCAAATGAAATTTCTGGAAAAATTCCTCCTCAGGCAATCGATGCAGAAAAATGCCTCTTGGGTTGTATTTTAATTGATAAGGATGCAATTTTAAAGGTTGCGGATTTTTTAACTCCTGAGGATTTTTATAGAGGGATCCATCAAACTATTTACAACGTTTGTTTGGAGCTTTTTCAAAAAGGAGAACCGATAGACATTTTAACTGTTTCGAATAGATTGGAAGAAAAGAAATTATTGGAAGAAATTGGAGGGAGGGCATATTTGACTGAATTAATAAATTCGGTTTCCACTCCTTCAAACGTTTTAAATTACGCAAACATTATTCACAAAAAAAGAGTTTTAAGAGATTTAATTTCTGCAGCTCAAGATATCGGACAAATGGCATTTAACGAATCAGAAGATGTGGATAAGATTTTAGATAAAGCAGAAAAGAGAATTTTCTCGATCGCTCAAAAATCCCTCACCCAAAGGTTCGTTCCTGTAAAAGAAATGCTAGAGGATGCATTCGATAGGATCGATAAATTATCAAAACATGGTCCATCTTTAAGAGGGATTCCAACTGGTTTTAGGGATTTAGACAATATTTTGGCAGGTTTACAAAAATCAGATTTAATAATTTTGGCTGCCAGGCCGACAATGGGAAAGTCTGCTTTGGCAACTTCAATAGCTTTAAACGTCGCAATTAAAGAAGGAATTCCAGTGGGAATTTTTTCTTTGGAAATGTCAAAAGATCAAATCGTAGATAGATTTATCGCATCTTTGGCTGGAATAGATCTTTGGAGGTTAAGAACAGGAAGATTATCTGCTGAAGGGGAAGACAACGATTTTGCCAAAATTCAAAGAGCAATGTCAATTTTAGCTGAGGCCCCAATTTATATTGACGATGCCCCAAACCCAACTGCTTTACAAATGAAAGCAATGTGCAGAAGACTTCAAGCAGAAAAGGGACTTGGATTAGTAATCGTAGATTATTTGCAATTGATGGAACCTATGAATAAAGATGCTTCACCCGTCCAGCAAGTTTCAGAAAACTCAAAAGCTTTAAAGGCATTAGCAAGAGAACTTCAAGTTCCTGTTTTGGCAATTTCTCAATTGTCGAGAGCAGTTGAACACAGGTCCCCTCCGATTCCAAAATTGGCGGATTTGAGACAATCTGGAACGATAGAGCAAGATGCCGATGTAGTTTTGTTCATATATAGAGAAGACAGATATTTTCAGGATTCACCAAGAAAAGGAATTGCAGATATTATCATTGCAAAACACAGGAACGGTCCTGTAGGAAGGGTAGAACTTTATTTTGATGAAAGATGCGTCACATTTAGAGATTTGGAAAAGGGAGTGGATATTTTTGAAGAATAATGTATCCAAAAACAATCCAAAAATTGATTGAGCTTTTCTCAAAATTTCCGACTGTTGGACAGAGAACTGCAACAAGGTTCGTTTTTTATTTATTAAAAAAAGACAGAAATGAAATAGAAGAAATATCTAAGGCAATTTTAGATTTGAAAGAAAAAGTTAAGTTTTGTAAAATTTGCTTTAAACCTTTTGAGGGAGAAGGAGAAATTTGCGAGATCTGTTCTGATAAAACAAGAGATAGATCATTGCTTTGTATAGTTGAAAAAGAAACCGATCTTGAAGCGATAGAAAAAACAAAAAAGTATAGAGGGCTTTATTTTGTTCTGGGAGGTCCAATTTCCGCAATAAAAAAAGAAGAGTTGAATAAATTAAGAATTAAGGAATTGGAAGAAAGAGTTAAAGATAAAAAATTAAAGGAAATTATAATCGCAACTAGTTTAACAACAGAGGGGGAATCTTTGGCTTTATTTTTAGAAAGAAAATTAAAAAATTCTGGCAAAAAAATTACTAGATTGGGAAGGGGGCTTCCAACAGGAGGTGAATTAGAATACGCAGACGAAGAAACTTTGGGAGCAGCTTTTGAAGGAAGAAAATAAAAAGGGCTATTTTGCCCCTGCTTTTTTACGCTTTCTAAAAATATACTCTGCAATTTCTAGAGGGTTTTTAAGCCCTTTTTCTAGTGCCTCCAAAAGAGCCTGAGAATAACTAAAGTTTTTTGGAGTTTCCATATCTCTAACCTCCCTTCTTAACTTCATCCTTCCAGGTTCTTCAATGACATCTACTCTTATATCTTTGGAACTTTCTATTGCCTCTAAGACATATTCAATCGCCTTACTAACCATTTCTGCATCTTTGCCCTCCAAAACTTTTACTACTTTCCCCCTTACTTTTATTTTCGCTATTTTTCTCAACTTTCCTCACCTCCTCTTTTATTATAGAAAAGAATCAAAAATTGTCAATGTCAGATTAACTTTCTATTTTAGTTATTTCCACTTCAGTAAGAATTTGTCTATGTCCCTTTTTCACTCTGTAAGAACTTCTTGGTCGATGTTTCAAAATTATTATTTTCTTTCCTTTTTTCTCACCCAAAATTTTTCCTATTACCTTTGCCCCTTCCACCAATGGCTTCCCGATTTTTATTTTTCCATCCTTTGACAAAAGCAAAACCTGATCAAAAACGATCTCCTTTCTTTTAACTTCCAATCTTTCAATTTGAATTTTTTGTCCTGGTGAAACTAAATATTGTTTTCCTCCGGTTTTAATTACTGCTAATTCCATGCTATTTTAATTTTTTAACTTCTCTTGAACCTTTTAATTTAAGTTCTTCTACCGATGATTTTATTCTCGAAATTAATCTTTTATATTCTAAATAGGCATTTGAAACCATAGCTGCCCCCTTTTGAATTTTGTTTTCTAAAATATTTTCCATTTCATCAAGATTTTTGACGATGGCAATTAAATGATTTTGTAGATTCTCAAGATCCAATGAAATTGCATATTGCAAATGAAATCTGTAAATATACAAAAGCAATGGCAAAACCATTGAATATGGCATCAAAATTACGTTTTCTTCTCTTGCTTTCAAATGAGCATGTTTGCAAACTGCATAAACTGAATCTGGCACTGCTGCGATTGCCTGAGTCCAAGTTAAATCTGGATCGATGTATTGTTTTACCTCCCTTATTCTTTTCATTACTTCCCTTTCTATTTCATCTACAATTTCCTTTTTCTTTTGTGGGTCGGTTTCCTTTTCGAGAGCCAAAATCAGTTTCCCTGCCACCCATTTTGAATCGATTGGCAATCTCTTTCCGTTGGGCAAAACCAAGGCAAATTCAACAACTTTCCCCCTTACCTGAAAATTAGTTTCAATCATTTCAGGAGGTAATTTTTTAAACGTTTCTCTTAAAATTTCTTCGCCAGAAATTCCCTTTGCAGAAGTTCCAGCAATTATTTCATCAATCCTCTTTATCCTTTCTAAAAATTCCCTTTCCCTTTCTTTCCTAACTTCATCGCTTTTTCTCAGTTCTTCAATCAAATCTTTGGTCTTTTCAATTCCTTCTTTCAAATGATCTTGGAGCTGTGCTTCCAAAAGCAACTTTTCTTTAATCTCTTGGATTGTTTTTTGCTGCTCTAAATTTATTTGACTTTGTTGGCTGATTTTTTGATAAAGGAGGAAAAAAATTACCAAAACCAAAATTGAAAGAATAAAAAATTCTATCATTAAAACAATCTTACCAAATTTTTATTAATTTAGTCAAAGTTTACTTTTTTAAAAGGAAGATTTGAGCAAAAATGAAAGAGAAATAAAGGAAAAGTAAAAAGAAGGCTTCTTTTTTTGTAACTTTTTTATCAGTCCTCACAAAGACAAAAAAGAGAATCGCTGAAAAAAGGAGAAAAATCCTTGCGATTAAAAATTGAGAGAAATTTAAATTTTTAATCGGTGAGATTAGAGAAACAGTACCCAAAACAAGAGTTGTAGTCAAAATCACAGAACCCATAACATCCCCTACAATCATCCAGTCTTGGGATTTTTTTGCAGCCTGGAAACAAAAAGAAAATTCTGGTAAGGCAGTCCCAAATCCTACAATTAGAGCACCAAAAAATGTCAAAGGAATTTTAAAAAACTCTGAAAAAAACAATGCTGATTTAACGATCCCCTGACCAGAAAGTAGTAAAATTGAGATCGAAAGGAATAATGACAAAAGATTTTTAAAGAAAAAATTTAAAGTTAAAGGTTCTTTTATTCCGTTATAAATTTTTTCAAACCTCTCTTTTTTTTGGAAAAGCCAAAAAAGATAACATAAAAAAGCAAAAAGTAATAAAACTCCATCAGCCCTCGATAATTCCCCATCCAAAATTAAAATCAAGGGCAAGATAGCAACTAAAATTGTAAAAATTGAACTTCCCTGAACCGTTCTGCTAGGTAAAGAAAGGCCGGCTCTAGAAACTAAGGCAGAGATCCCAACAATTAAGGTTAAATCGACAATGTTCGTTCCTACTACATCTCCCAAAGCTAAATGAGGAACTTTGTTGATGGCAGAGATTATGTCTACTACAAAATTGGGAATTGTAGTAGAAAAGGCAACGATAAAAAATGAAACGACAAATTCCTTCCAACCTAAAAATTTTGAAATTTTTTTAATCGATTCTACTAAAAAATTGCTAGACCAAAAAAGAAGAAAAAAAGAGGAAAAAAGAATTAAGGTAAATTCTATTACCCCCATCATTTTATTTTAAAAAATAAAAAATTTCGTAAAAAATTCCAAAAAGAAAAATTAAAAAGAGGGGTGAAAGAAGAAAGGTTTTAACCTTTGATTTTTCGATTTTTCTGTACATTAACAAAATTAAAATTCCTTCGATACCGAGGAAAACACCACCGACTAAAGAAATAATTGGCAAAAATTTATTAAAACCTAAGAAAAATAAAAATAAAGGGGGGAACAAAGTGAGGAAAAGAGCTAAATTTTTTTCAATTTTTAAATCGTACCAAAAAGTCTTTTGAAGAGTTAACCCGAGAGCAACAAAGGAGGTAAAAGTAGTGATGGATCCAAAAAGAAAAAGAATTTTTGAAATACTTTTTCCAAAAAATTTTTCAAGTCCTGAAATTGCATCTTCTTTAGTTTCTTTACCTAAAATCCCGCAAACTAAAACTGCAAAGGAGAAATAAAAAAGGGCAGAAATCAAAATTGAAATAAAAATTACCTTTTTTAAATCTTTTTTGTTTTTCTCCAAAACTTCCTCAACTTCTGGAATGATCGATGCCCCCCACAACGAAAAAAGAATTGGCCCATAAGGTAAAAAGAAATCTTGAGGTTTTGAAATTAAAATGAGGTTTTGAACTTTGAAAAATTTCTGTCCGAGAATCAAAATTAAAATCAAAATTAGAAAAAAGAGAAAAGAATCTAAAAACTCAACTCTTGAAATTATATTGATTCCAAGAAAAATAAAAAGGGAGGCAAATAAAAAATAAATGAGAATGAAAAGCAAATCAGAATCTTTAAAAATCGGAAAGAAAAAATTTTTTAAAAAACCCCCACCGATTATTAAATAGGCTAACAAACTTCCGTAAGTCCCTAGAATCGATGAAACAAAGGCAATTTTTTCAGCAAAATTTCCCAAGTGATATTTTGCAAACCCCGGGAGTCTTTTTAAATCCGGAGTTAAAATTGCCAATTCTCCAAAAAGTAAATGAATTAAAATTACCAGAGAACCCAAAAATAGAAAGTAGAAAGTCAAGGCGTAAATGCCAACTTTAGAAAGAATGTATGGTAATGAAAAAAATCCCACTCCGATTATCGTTCCAGAGAGGGTTGAGATTGCCCGAAGGATTCTTCTTTTTCTTTCATCCATTGTGCCGCCTATGGGATTTGAACCCATGATTTCCAGGTTGAGAACCTGGCGTCCTTGGCCACTAGACGAAGGCGGCTTACAAAAAATCTTACCAAATTTTTCTAATTCGATCAACTACCTCTGACATTTTTATTTCTTTTGATCCATCGACTAAAATCAAATCGCCAGCTCTGATTGTTTCTTTTAATTTAAATGCTGCATCTTCAGTTGTGTCAAAAGAAAAAATTTTAAAATCGTCCATCCCCTTTTCCATCGCTCCTTTTGCTATAAACTTTGCCCTCGGTCCCACTGTGAAAAGTAAATCGCAATTTTTAGCAACTTTTTCACCGATTGCCTCATGAGCTTCGATTGTGTATTTTCCTACCCCAATTACATCCCCCAAAACTGCAATCTTTCTTTTAAAACCTGGAACCTTTCCCAAAATTTCTATTGCTTCGATCATTGAGAAAAGAGTGGCTGATTCTGCATCGTCTAAAATTTTCGAATTGTTTATCCCTTCTAGTAATCTCATTTTCCCAGGTAGAGTTTTATAATTTCTCATTTCTTGTGAAATTTCGACTAAATTTTTTCCAAAAATCGTTCCGACAACAGCTGCAGCCAAAGCTGTATAAACCTGTTCTTTCCCAAAAGTTCCATCCAACCAAAAAGGTACTATGCTTCCTTTATGATTTATCTTAAAGTTTATTCCATGATTAAATTTTAAGTCAGTGGCAAAAAAATCTGCTCTTTCTGAAAAACCAAAAGTAAAAGTATGCAAGTTGGTGATATCATCGATCTCTCTTACAGTTTCGTCATCGTAATTTAAAACTAAATAATTTTTTGCTGGCAAACTTTTTGCGAGTTCGATGGTATTTTTTATTTTTTCCCCCTCTCCAGCAAAATAATCTCTATCGAAAGGAATATCACCAACATGAGTAACAACTAAAATTGAAATTGGGGAAGATTTTAAGAAAAATTCTGCCCTTTTGACTTTTTGATCATCTAAGGAAAAAATTAGAGCATCCTTTACCAAAAGGGAAATTGCCTCCCTTGCTAAATTTCTTCCCTCTCCAGTTATTACGATTACTGGCTTTTTCTGAAAGAAATATTTAATTTTTCCAAAAACTTCACTCATAATCTGGAGGAATTTGATAAACCCTGATTATATAATCTGCTAGATCGTGAAATATTGGTACTGCTGAATACTCTGCAGTTTTTGTTTTTGGGTTATCCAATTTTACCAAAATTATAATTTTTGGATTGTAAGCTGGAAAATAACCGACGAAAGTTTGCCAAGTCTTTTCTGAATATCCTTTCTCTCCGACTTTTGGCTGCAAAGCAGTTCCGGTTTTTCCCGCAATAAAATATCCAGGAATTTTTGCTCTTTTTGCGAATCCGTTTTCTACAACCGAAACTAACATTGAAGTTAATTGAGAAGTTGTTTTTTGAGAAAGAATTTTTCTTGAATTTCCTTTGTGAAAACTTTCAACCAAATAGGGATTTACCAATTTTCCACCGTTTGCTATCGCACAATAAGCTCTTACTAATTGGATTGGAGTTACAGCAATTCCTTGACCAAAAGATGCGGTTGCGAGGTTTACTTCTCTTTTACTTTTTAATTCTTTATTTTCTGAAAATACCTCTGGCAAATCTATTCCCGTTTTTTCAAAAAATCCAAAATTTTGAATGTAATTTAGAAATGTTGAATTTTCGATTTGATTTTTTGCAAAAACTGCGCCGGTGTTGATCGATTTTTCCAAAACCTCAGTCATTGTAATCTCTCCAGGATAAACTCTGTTGTCATAATTCCTGATTACCCAACCATCGATTCTAATTTCGCCAGGGTCTCGGTAAGTGGTTTTAGGAGTGATTTTCCCTTCTTCCAAAGCAGCGGCCATGGTTATTGGTTTAAAAACTGATCCTGGCTCAAAGAGGTTTTGAGTCCCAGGATTTTTGAAAATTTCTAAGTTTTTTGCAAATTCTTTGTAGGAATTTGGGTCAAAATTTGGGAAGTTAGCAAAGGCAATTATTTTTCCAGAATCTGGCTCTGCAACGATTATCTGCCCCCCTTCGATATCGAGATTTTCTTTTGCCTTTTCTAAAAGTTTCTCCGCTTGATACTGGACCCTGTAGTCTATTGTTAAGATCAAATTCTCCCCTTTTCTCAAAATTTCATCATAATATTCTTCCAAACCATACCTTCCATTCCCTTCCGCATCGACAAAGCCGACTATGTTTGAAGCCAAATTTTTCTGTGGATAATACCTTCCGATTTTTGATTCAACATAAATCCCGGGTAGATTCAATTTTTTAATTTTTTCTATTTCCTCTTCGCTCAATTTTTCTTTAATTAGGGAGAAATTTTTATCTTCTCCAATCTTTTCCAAAATCTCCTCTTTACTCAAATTCAAAATTTCACTTAAAATTTTTGCAGTCTCTTCTTTTTCCCTTATTTTTTTTGGAATAGCAAAGACGAAAAAATACTCTCTGTTTAAAGCTAAGGGTTCTCCTCCAGAAAAAAATATCTCCCCCCTTCTTTCAACATTTTCTGCAAAAGTATTGTGGATCCCAAAAGAAAGGGCTCGATAATAATTTCCTTTAAAAATTTGAAGAAAAAATAAACGGGAAATTAGCCCTAAGGCAAAAATCAAAATGAAAGAAAAAACTAGGTTTTCTCTTAAATTTTTCATTTTGCGACAACACCTCCACCAAGAATTTGAATAAATTTCATTTTCTCTGCCTTGACGAAATTGAAACTTCCCAAAAATTGATCAAGGTTGGAAATTGAATTTAAAACCAAAGCTTCATCCTCCAATTTCTGATTTTCTTTTGAAAGTTTGGCAATCTCTCTTTTAGCTAAACTTATCGAATTCATTTCTTTAGTCAAAAGATTGATCTTAAATAAAGTTAGACCGCAAAGAACTAAAAGTAAAACTAAATTGAGAATGTTAATTTTTGTTAAAACTTTTGTCATTTAATTTTTAATGCTGCTCTCAATTTTGCGCTTCTTGACCTTGGATTTTGTTTTATTTCTTCTTTGGAAGGGACGATTGGTTTTTTTGTCAAAATTTTTATTTTTCCTTCCCTTTCCTTTTCTCTCAAAAAATTTTTGACAATCCTATCTTCTAAAGAGTGAAATGAAATCACCACCAACCTTCCCTCTCTTTCTAAAACATCGATTGCTTGTAAAAGACCGGATTTCAAATTTTCCAACTCATTGTTTACTGCAATCCTTAAAGCTAGAAAGGTTTTTGTTGCAAAATGAATTCTTCTTTGGAGATACCACTTTGGAACTGCTCTCTTTATAACCTCAACCAATTGTAAAGTTCTTTCGATCTTTTTCTTTTTTCTTTCTTTACAAATTTCTCTTGCAATCTTTTTTGCAAACCTTTCTTCACCGTATTCTTTCAAAATTCTTTCGATTTCTTTCTCTGGCCACCTATTAACAATTTCGGTTGCAGAAATTTCTCTTGAGGCATCGTATCTCATTATCAATGGCTCATCTCCTAAGAAACTGAATCCCCTGCCAGACTTTTCGATATGCCAACTTGAGATTCCAAGGTCAAACAAAATTCCGTGAATTTTTTTAAAATTTTCTCTTTCAACAATTTCTTTTAAGTTTGAGTATGAATCGTTAACCAAAATCAATCTTTCTAGCTTTTCTTCTCTTAATTTTTTGTAAAGTTCAGGATCAATCTCTATTCCCAAAACTTTTCCTTTGGGCCCATTCCTTTTTAAAATCTCTATTGCATGCCCTCCCTCCCCAATCGTGCAATCTACATAATTTTTGTTTTTTCCTACTTTCAGATATTCAATTACTTCCTTTAAAAGAACTGGTTTGTGAATTCTTTCTTTGCAATTTGCAATCATACCCCTAATTCCTTCAATCTCTCAGCAATATCTCCAACCTCCTTTTCAGTTTTCTCTTTATATTCTTTCCAAATTTTTTCATCCCAAATTTCTATTCGGTTATAAACCCCAGCAATTACCACTTTCTTTTTCAGCTTTGCATACTCTTTTAAATAATCTGGAATTAAAATCCTTCCAAGATTATCTATTTCAACCTCCATCGCTCCAGTAAGCATTAATCTAGCAAATCCCCTGGCATCGGATTGGGATAAAGGAAGTTTACTTAATTTCTTTGCTAAAATCCCCCATTCTTTTGCTGGATAAAGAAAAAGGCATTGGTCCAAACCTTTTGTGATCACCGCTTTTTTACCTAAAACCTTTCTGAACTTTGGGGGTATTGCTAATCTCTTTTTTTCATCTATTGAGTATGTGTACTCTCCGTAAAATGGCATGTTTTCCACAGAAACTTTCACTTTTCCCCATAGTTATCCACAATTTCCCACCTATTTTCACTTTATCTCACTTCCAACATTAGAGTCAACAAAATTAAAAAAGCCCTGAAAATGAACTCAGGGCTAGTCATTTTTCCACAAGAAATTCACATCATGGATTAACTTTTACTTCAAAGTTTTGAGGATCGATCTCTACCCTATTCCCTCTTTTTATTCTGTCAAGTAATATTGCTTTAGCTAACGCATTTCCAACCTTCTCTTGAATTACCCTTTGCATTTCTCTTGCCCCAAATTTTGGATCGTAAGATAATTCGACAATTTTTTCTTTTAAAGGTTCAGTGATCACAAAATCTATTTCCTTTTCTTTCAACTGTTTTTGAATTTTCTTTAGCAAAAGCTCTGCAATTTTTAAAAGGTTTTCCTTTTCCAAAGGTTTAAAAATGATTACTCCATCGAATCTGTTTAGCAATTCTGGTGAAAAAATTTTGTTTTGAATCAAATAAGAAAGAAGTTCCTCTTTGATGATCTCTAACTTCTGTTTTTTCCTCAATTCTTCCCAAATAATTTCTGCTCCAGCATTTGAAGTAGCAATGATGATCGTGTTTTTGAAACTAACTTTCCTTCCCATTCCATCTGTTAAATATCCTTCATCGAAAACTTGCAAGAATAAATTCAAAATTTTTGGATGAGCTTTTTCAAATTCATCTAATAATAAAAGCGAAAATGGCCTTTCCCTTACTGGAGTTGTTAAGAGACCTTCTTCACCAGGACCCCCTAAAAGTCTTGGAATGTCGCTTAAATTTTGGAACTCAGACATATCAAGCCTTATCATTTTTTCCTCAGAACCAAAGTAGATTTCTGCCAAAGCCTTTGCAGTTTCGGTTTTACCTACTCCAGTAGGACCTAAAAAGAGGAAGGATCCAATCGGTCCCCTTCTCACAGTAATTTCTGACCTCGCCCTCCTTAGTGCTTCTGAGATTTCTTTCACTGCCTCTTCTTGATCTATTATTCTTTGATGGATTAAATTTTCCAAATTCAAAAGTTTCCTCCTCTCTGCTTCTTTTATCTCACCAATCGGAACCTTAGCTTTTCTTTCTATAACTTTTTCAACATCTTCCAAGAAAACAACTTTCTCTTTCCTTTGGGATGCCAAAACCGCCAATTCATCGATTACATCGATTGCTTTCTCTGGAAATGGAATCGCGGGCAAATATTTTGAGCAAAGCGAAACTATTCCTTTGATTGCAGGAAAAGTAAAAAACACTTTGTATTTTGCTTCAAGCCTCAAAGCTCTATCTTCCAAAATTTTTAATGTTTCCTCCTCCGAAACTTCTTTAACTTCAATTTTCTCAAAATAGTCAAGCAAAACTGGTCTTTGCTCCAAATTTTTGTGAAGTCCTTCGTAAGTTGTGATTCCAATGCAACAAAAGTTTGGCAATGACAAATAAGAAGACAAAATTCCTGAAATCTCAACTACCCCCAATTTTCTTTCTGTTTCAACGCTGACATAATTGTGAAGGTTATCGATCACTAAAATCACGTTTCCAGCAAAAGCAACTTCTCGGAAAATTTGATCGACAATTTTCTCTGCCTCCTCGGTGCTTTCAGTTTCTGAAATTATTTTTGGTAAATCCAAGTAAACAACTCTTTTAAAATTCAATTGAGGAAGGCTTTTACCCAAAGCCAAATCGTTTGCCAAAAATTCAATCATCGATCTCCTTCCAGTTCCGGTTTCTCCTATTAACAAAACATCATTTTTTTCTGGTGAGGCTAAGATTGCCTCCATCATTTTTACCTCTTTTTCATGGGCAAAAATTCTTCTAAAGCTCTGATATCTCATTGCTCTTGTAACATCAAAAGAATACTGGTCTAGCAAAACAGTGTAGCCAGCAGTCCATTCCCTTGCTATCGTTCCTTTTTTAATTAAATTCTCCCATTTCCAGAATTTTTTTGCCTCTAAAAATTCTTCTTCCAGATAATCTATCCAATTCGAAACCTCCTTTAAATCCTCTGGCTTTAGCTGGTATTGGATTAAAAAATCTTTAAAAATTTTATTCTTCTGAGCTAAAGCAAACAAAATTTCACCGATTTTTATTTTTTCTTTCCCTTCTCCAAGTTCAGTTATTAATCCCTCAACCTCTTCCTCTTCTCTTTTATCTTCTAAAAGTTTATTTTTTAATTCAGAGATTGGAACAAAGAGCCTCGAAAAAATAAAATTTATTTTTGGATTCTTTTCGTCCAAAAGGAAATGAAGGAAAACCGATGAATTTATTTTTTTGGATTTTGAAAATCTCAAAGCCCTATAAATCGCCTTTGCAAGATAAAAATCAATTTTATCAAAAATCTCACCCGTCCTTTCTGGATTTTTAATTTTTTGCTCAAAAAAGAGATCCTTTATCAGAGCAATTAAAAAGAAGCTAAAAGATAGAAGGGAGAGGCCCAAAATCGGTTTTGAGAAATTGGTGATAAAGAATAAAAAGAAAAAGAGAAGAGAGAAAGCAAGAGAAAAATTTTTTTCAAATTTTCTCCACTTGAATATCGGACTCTTTTCCAAAACTACGGCTTTGAAAATTGGTGATTTTTTAAATTTCAAATAAAAATTTGACTCCATAGATTAAAATTAAAAACCAAATTGCTGGTAAAAAAAGCCAAAGGAAAAGAAAGAGAAAACCAAAAATTAAGACAAAAATTTCAAAAAGCAAACCAGCAAAAATTAAAAAACTTCTTAGTATCATTCCAATCAATCTTGAAATTTGATTTGATATCCAAACTTCAAAAATTTTTGCAATGTCTGGAGCTCTAGGATACTGCCAAGCATACTTGTGCCAATGATAAAAGAAAGTCTTTAATAAAAAGGGAATTGAAAAATAATGGAGGCCGAATTTCAAATAATTTTTTATTCCTTTTAAAATTTCTTTCGGAAAATCGATGAAATACCAATCGATGAATAAGAAAATATTTTCGCCAATCATCATTTTATTTTAGCATAAAAATCTCATAATAAAGCGATTAAATCCAAATTCATTTCAAAAGTTTGATCCCCAAAGAAGAAATTTGCGATCCACCGAAAATTAAAATTCCTGCAAAAATTGACCAGGAAATTAAATTCAGCGCTTTCATCACGGATTCTTTAGGTAAAATTTCTTTCAACTGCTCTGCTAAAATTTCTCCAAATTTTTGCTGAATTTCCTCTAAAGTTGTAGGGCTTTTCTTTTTAGTTTGAGGAACTTGGTTTTGAATTTTAAAGATTTCAGGAGGGGGAACCTTTCCAATGAAAATATTGTAGGAGCGATAAAGAGAAAAAAGAATTATCAAAATTCCAGCAAAAAAAGTTACCCAACCAATTATCTTTTTGAAATTCATTATTCTATTTTATCAAAATCAACAAAAATCAAAAGCGCCCATTTTTGGCGCTTTTGACTATTCCCCGCCCCAACCCACTTAAATGAGTTGCGGGCTGAGAGGCAAGGAGATTTATTGATCGCGCCTTGCCACCGCGATTTTATCCCCCTTATTTTTATATTTTGATTTGAGGTGCTGATTTTATAGCAAATTTTTAAATTCTTGTCAATACCCTTTCCTTTTTTCCAGCCCACAAATTCAATTTATGAGCTAGAAAAAAGAAAGGGGGAAAGGGGTTAGTAGTCGAGGGAAGCTCGGCGGATTTCAGCTATTTTTTCGTGAAGCTCTCTGTCGCTCGCTGCCCTCACGATTAGGTATCCAAAGCGGGGTGAGTATACTAATCTTTCTATCATTCTCTCACCATTTGCAATTATAGCATATTATTTATTTTTTGTCAATACCTATTCTTTTAAAATCTCCTCTAAATTCTCCAAAACTTCTTCTGGAATTGGCGGTTTTCTAATTGGGCTTTTCCCTGGATATTTCCAAGCCGAAATCATTATTATTTTTGATTTTCTTATTTGGTACATTAGCCAAATTTCATAGGGGTGCTTTCTTCCTCTAGTTTGCATTACAGCAATAGTATCTGGCGCAATCCCCTCCTCTTTCCTTTCTGGATTTTTAAAAATTCTCAATAACCTCCTCTCTGAAAGTTGATACTCTTTCATTTTCTCTTTGATATGTCTTGTCCAATGAATTTCTTTTGTATCCTTTTTTAAAAGCATTTTATTTTAAAATTTTCACCCAGCGAATTTTCTTGAATTGATCTTTGTGAAATTTGAATTTTTTGTAATTTTCATTTTTCAAAATTTTCTCAACTTCTTCTTTTTGAAGAGGATCAATTTCCATAAAGATTATTCCATTTTTCTTTAAATGATTTTTCGCTTCTTTCAAAAATTTTTTTATGTACCTTAGCCCTCCCCTACCCCCATACCATGAAATTTTTGGCTCAAGTTTTTTCACTGATTCTTGAACCTCATTTAACCTTTCTTTTGCAACATAAGGAGGGTTGGCAAAAATGAAATCGTATTTACCCTTGACTTTTTCAAAAATGTCCGATTTTATAATTCTGTATCTCTTTGGCGAAACCTTATTCAACTTCAAATTTATTTTGATTTGCTCAATTGCATTTTCATCAATATCGACGAAATCAACATGGCTTTTTCTAATATCCTTCAAAACCGCAATTCCAATGCAACCCGATCCAGAAAAAATATCCAAAATTTTCGGCATTTCCAATTTGCATTTTGCAATTTGCGATTTGCAATCTTCTAGAGCTTTCTTTACCCAAAATTCAGTTTCTACTCTTGGAATGAAAACTCCTTTTGAAACATCGATTTTACAATTTAAAAATTTTTTCATTTTGGCAAAATGATTTGCCCCTCTTTTTTATCACCGATTGCAACGTATTTTCCCTTCAAATACAAAAGTCCAGTAAATGCCGAAGTTATTGCATCCAATTCATCTCCGTTTGGATTTTCCTTTAAAATTTTGATTCCCAATTTTTCAAGTCCTTTCTTCAACTTTTTTAGTCCTTTTTGTTTTCTTGGGATTTTTAAAATGTCTTGAGTTGCTCCAGGATAAACTTCGATCACTTTATATTTTTTCTTTAAAATTTTTCTCAATTTTATTCCTCTCTCTGTCAATTTCCTCATTGGGCCTAAAGTTATTGGAAAAAATTTAATGCCAAATTTCCAAAGTTCTCTATCGCATTCTCTAAAGTGAATTTTAGATTTCCTTTTCAAACTTTTTCTTCCTCTTGGCAAAGAAAGCGGGGCATCGATGGCGATCAAATCTGGCTTTTCTTTTTCAATTAAATCCAAAATTTCTCTGTCCTTAAAAAGACAAAAACAATTTGCCTCCATTTTTTCATTCAAAATGCAAATTCCGGTTTTCCTTTTTTTAGACCCTGCTAAATCAATTCCCAAAATTTTCAATTTATCCATGATTTTCTTTTGGGACAAATTATTATTCCCACGATTAAAAAGAGCAATCCAAAGAAACAAAAAATATCAATGAAGTTGATAACAAAACCATCAATTCCTAACCAGTCGGTAGAACCGCTAAAATCCCTTATCCTTGCCAAAACCGCACCAAAGAAAATTCCAAAACCAAGATCAAAAAATTTGTTATTCCTCCAAGAAGTTTTAAAACGCAAAAACAAAAGAATTCTGATTAAAACTAAAATGAAAAAAAGAGAAAATTTTTTTGAAACCTTATGGAATAAATTCGTTAAATAAATTCCACAAAGGAGAGGGTAGTAAAAATCTTTTGGTATAAATTTTTTGACAAGAAAATCAGAAACTAAAAAAGAAAAATAGCAGAAAATTCCAATCCAAAAAATTTCAGACCCCAAAAAATTCTTTAAAAAAATTTTTAAATATCTCAACTCTTCCTTGCTTGGCAAAATAATCCTTCCCAGGCTATCTGATCGGGAAAAGAAGATTTGGTAAAGGGTCTTCTTCATAATATCTTTCTTATTCTTTTTTCTGCCTCTTTTTTAATTTTTTCCTCTTTTTCAATCTTTCCATCTCTCATTAAGATCTTCCCATTACAAATTACATCAGAAACGCAATTTTTTGCATCAGAATAAACCAAATTTGAAATTAAATCATAATTTGGGAACATTTCAATTTTGTTTAAATCAATCAAAACCAAATCTGCTAACTTTCCCACTTTTATTTCTCCTGCATTAATTCTCAAAGCCTTTGCCCCGTTTTTTGTTGCCATTTGAAAAATTTCTCTTGCTGAAATTACTGTCGGATCTTTATTTTCGATCTTTTGCAAAATTGCTCCGATTTTCATTTCAGAAAACAAATTCAAAGAATTGTTTGAGGCAGGACCATCAGTTCCTAAACAAACGTTTATTTTTCTTTCTTTGATTTTTACCCAAGGGAAAACTCCAGAAGCCAATTTCATGTTCGAAGTAGGATTGTAAACTAAACTGCAACCTCTTTTTTCTAAAATTTTAATTTCTTTATCAGACAACCAAATCGAATGGGCAAAAACGCAATTTTTATTTAAAAATCCAATTTTCTCTAAAAATTCAACCGGTCTCATTTTGTATTTCCTTTGACATTCTTTAACCTCGTTTTCTGTTTCAGATAAATGCATGTGAATTAAAAGTTTTTGCCTTTTTGCAAAATTTTTTGCCCAGATTAAATTTTCTTTTGAAACAGTGTAGATTGCATGAGGAGCGATTGTTAGGGTGATAGGTTCTAGGTGTTTAGGTTCTAGTTTCTTATACAATTTTTCAATGTGCTCTTTGCTTCCCATTGGTAAAAAATCTAATAAAACTAATCCAATTTTTGCTCTCAAACCCATTTCCTTTGCTGCCTGAATTTGGGCTTCCTCAAACCAATACATTTCATTGAAAGTTGTAGTTCCAGATTTTATCATTTCCAAAATTGCCAATTTTGTTCCCCAATAGACATCATCTTCTGTTAACTTTGATTCCTTTGGCCAAATTTCTTTTTCCAGCCAATCTTTCAAAGGCAAATCCTCCGCTAAACCTCTAAACAAAATCATAGCTGAATGTGTGTGGCAATTTATTAATCCTGGAATTACTGCTTTTTCTCCTTTTCCATCGATTTTTTCATTCGCTTTCAAATTCAAATTTTCCCCAATTTTTTTAATTTTGTTGCCTTCGATAAAAATATCTCTTTCTTTTCCGTTTAATATCACTTTTTTAATCAATAAGCTCATTTTGGTTTGATTTAATTTCCTTTAAAATTTTATTTAACCTTTCTTTTACAGGCATTGCTGGAATGGTCACAATTTTGTATCCAAGTTTTTTGTAACTTTCTTTTAAAAGATTAGTCAATTTTTCTACTGCTTTTCCGTTTTCTATTCTGGCATAATCTTTTACAAAAGGAAGCGGTTCTAAAAAGAAAACTTTTTTATATCTTATTTTTTTACATGCATCAAAAACTTCTTTTGGATCCAAACCATATAATTGATAATAGGCAATGCTGTCTGGAATTGCTCGATCGAAAAAAACAATTTTATCTTTTGGGGCTGCCCTTTCAATTTCCACATTCATTCTAAAGACTTTTTTCTGAAATTCTGCTTCATTTTTTCTAATTTCTTCTATCGATTTTCCTCTTGCCATTTCCCTATCGATGATGACTCTGGCTGCCTCAGGATAGGTGAGATAACCCAATTTTGACAATTCGTTAATCAAAGTTGTCTTTCCAGAAGAGGGAGGACCAGTAATTACGTACCAGGGAAGTGCTTTTTTAAATTTTAGACACACTTTTTTTACCTTTTTCATGCCTAGAATTTCGTAAAGTAGTTTATCAATTCTTCGATCATTCTTTCAAAAATTTTACTCGATTTTATTTGATTTTCTTCAATTTCCTTTTGAGTTAATGGTTTTTTGATTATCCCATGGGCGAAGTTGTCAACAGAACAAATTGAGGCATATTCCAATCCAAGCTCTTTCGCCAAAGTTGCCTCCTTTGCCATCGTCATTCCGACAACATCGGCAAATTTTTTTATCAAATTTATCTCAGCTTTTGTTTCTAGCCTCGGTCCTTTTGTATTGAAATAAACTCCTCTCGCCCAAAATTTAATCTTTAATTTCTTTGCAATTTTTATCAAAATTTTTCTCAATTTTTCTGAAATTTCTGGAGTTATAAATTTTGCTTTTTTGTCAAAGAAAGTGGGAGGATCAAAATCTATGAAATCGTGGGGAATCAAAAAATCGCCGGGCTTAATTTTTAATTTTAAAGATCCAACAGAGTTGAAACCGAAAACATATTTAACATTAAGTTTTTTTAACCCAAAAATATTCGCCTTGTAATTTATTCTATGAGGGGGGATTTCTCCTTTGAGACCATGTCTGCAAACTAAAAAAGAATTTTTATAACTCAAAAATTCAAAAATACCAAAAGGATTCTTTACCCTTTTCTTTTTAGATTTTTTCCAGAATTTTGTTTCCAAAATAAATTTTCCTCCTATTATTCCAATTTTCTCCATTTTAGGATTTTTTCAAAAAAGAAAATAAAGATCAAAGAAAATAAAATCCCGGCCAAAACATCAAAAGGAGTATGAAAGCCACAGTAGATTACTGAAAATCCGACTAAAAAAGCTAAAACTAAAAGAAAAATCCCAATTTTCCTTTCCTTTAAAAAAATTGGTAAAGCCAAGCCAAAAGCGAGCATCGTAGTCGTCGAAGGAAATGAATAAGGACTTTCGTGCCAGGGACCGATAGTTCTTACATTTTCAAATAAAACAAGGGGTCTTTGAATGTGAAAAATCGGCTTCAAAATTGCATGACCGAACCAATAAAGAAAAAAACCGCAAAAGAGAGAATAAATTGCCAAAAACTTTTTCCCTTTAAAAAGAAAATAAACTGGAACTAAAACCAAAAGAGAAAAAAGTGGAATTAATACAAAAAGGACAAAATTATCTAAAAAAGGATTTGCGATTTTTTGATTTAGAAAGAAAAAAATTTTTTCGTTTAGCTCGAAAAGATTCATTTTCTTAAAATTTTAATTTCTTTTTTTCGAATGTCAATCAGGATTGAAGGTTTTTTATCAATTTTTCCAGCATCAAAATAAAAATCAACGCTTTCCCCAAAATATCTTTTAGCCTCCTTTATTGTTTTTGCATGTGGCATTCCTGCTAAATTCGCGCTTGGGGCAACTAAAGGGCCAATTTCCTTTAAAATTTTCCTTAACCATTTTGGTTTTGGGATTCTAAAGGCTAAACTCTTTTTTCCTCTGTGTAAATATTCGAATTTTTTGCTTTTGCAATCGAAAATCAAACTGTAAGGGCCTGGCCAAAATTTTTTAATTAAATTTTTTTGAAACGGTTTCAGTTTTATACCAAAAATTTTTAAATCTCCAACATCGGAAATCAAAACAATAAATGGCTTAGTTTTCTCTCTTTTCCTTACTTTATAAATTCTCTCGACAGTCTCTTTTTTTAAAGCTGAACCCACTACCCCATAAATAGTATCAGTTGGCAAAACACAAATTCCTCCTTTTTTCAAAATTTTGACTATTTTCTTTGGTATTTTCATTTTTCAAAAATGTTTGTGATTAAATAACGATATTTCAACCTTGGCCTCTCTTTCCAGGCAAGATAAAATTTCTTTCTCCATTCCTTTTTCCAAAGGGAAATTTTTGGCAAAAATAAAAACCCATCTTTGTAGCCAATGTACCTTGTTTGAAACTTCGAATGGAAAAAGGCAACTAAAGCTGACAAAAATGCGGATTTTTGATTTTTAGTTTTGCATGGACTCTTGTAGGAATAAAATAAAAAAGAACCGACTAAACGGGACGATGTTTCGATTAAATTTATGTCAGAGACGAAACCCTCCTTTTCCAGGTTCTTTTTCAACTTTAAAGAAAGTTCGCAAACTTTTGGAATCAAAGCTGGGGGGACTGGGTTTATTTTTTCATCCCTAAATGGTTTTCTTGAGAAAAATTTTTCAAAAAGTCTCATTCTTCCCTTTCCTCTCCCCTTTGTTAAAGGAGCATCGATCGCAATTACTCTCGTTTCTTTCAAATATGGTTTTAATTTTTTAAAAACTTTTCTTCCAAAAATATCTTCGCAATTTTGACACCAATCTCTCAAAGGAAAAACTTTTTGGTTTTTCTTTTCCAAAATGCAAATTGCGGATGTTTTATTTTTTTCGATTCCAAGGTCGATTCCAACAAAGAACTCTCTCATTTTAAAATTTTCTTTATCCTTTTTACCAATTCATCCGGAGAAATTTCAGTTCCAATCAAAAAATCATTAACCTTCAATCTCTTAGCCTTTTCCTCTAATTCTTCATCTCTCAAGGTAGAAAAGACAATTGCCGGCAGATCGATTTTTCTTTTTTCCCTAATTTCCTTTAGAATATCGAGCCCCTTTACGTTTTCAATAGAAACATCGATTAGAATCAGATCTATCTTTTCTTTTTCCAAAACTTCGAGAATTTCTTTTTTAGTTTGAACTGGAAAAGTTTTAAAATTGGATTTTACCAGTTTTCTTTTACAAACCTCTCTTAAAAGATCATCGTCGATTGCCAAAAGTATCTTTTTCATCTTATTTCCTCAATTAATTTTTCTTTTTCTTCCCTTTCTGGAGGAGATGGAATTTCTTTTGGAAAACCAACCGGAACTATTACAATCGGTCTTTCATTTTTTGGCAAATTTAAAATTTTTGAAACTTCGCTTTCGTCGAATGCTCCGACCCAACAAGTCCCAAGTCCTTCTGAGGTTGCAACGAGCATTAAGTTTTCAATCGCAGCGGAAACATCGCAAATTGTATAGAGATTTTTCCCCCTTTCTCCATACCAAGAGATCTTTTCTAAATCGCAACAGCCAATGATTACTAAGGGGGCTTTTGCAATAAAATTCTGGTTTAAAGCAGCTTTAGCTAATTTTTTCTTTATTTCTTCATCAAAAACAAAATAAAACTTTCTAGCTTGCAAATTTCCAGCAGATGGAGCCCAAATTAAAGCTTCCTTCAGTTTTTCAATTTTCTCTTTTTCAATTTCCTTTTTCTCAAAATTCCTAACGCTCCTTCTTTTTAAAATTGCTTCAAGAACTTCCATTATTCAATAATCGTTCCTTTAAATTTTTTACCCAAAAAGACCTTTTCTAAATTTTTGAAATTTCTCCCGTTTAAAAATATAACTTTAATTTTTTCTTTCTTTGCAAGCCTTGCAGCTTCTGGATCGAATGGAAGGTTTGCTCCAGGAGTCCATTTTTTTCCAATGATTCTAAAAAGTTCATTAAAAGAAATTTTTTCTAAAGGTTTTGCATTTCTAAATTTTTTAGGATTTTTATCGTAAATAAAATCAACATCAGAAAGGTTTATTACCCTTTTTGCCCCAAAATTTTTTGCTGCCAAAACGCAATCATAATCTGTTGACCTTCCTGGCTTCCATCCCCCAAAAACGATTATTTTCTTTTTTGTCTCAACTTTCCTTGTAGGATCAATAAGTACTTTTTCAAAAGCAAAATTTCCAAAAATTGATTTCACTAAATTGGCATTTAAAATAGTTGCTAAAATTCCAATCCAATCTAACTCTTCGCTTTTTAATTTGAATTTTTTAGCAGCTTTTTGATAGTCCCTTGCAATCTTTCCTCCTCCTACAAAAATTACAAATTTCTTTCCTTTTTTGACCCATTTTAAAATAAAATCCCTAAATTTCCTCAAAAACAAAACATCGATTTTATCAGGACAAACTAAAGATCCACCTAAAGATAAAACTTCAATCATATCTTATTTCAAAATCTTCAAATTCACCTTTGAAATCTTCCCATTTAAATTTCAAATTTTCAACCTTTGCCATAGGCGGCCCTATTCTCATCCATTCTAAAATCTTTTTAATTTTTTCTCTTTCTCCCTCAAAAACCGCCTCAACTTTTCCATCTTCTGTATTTCTTACCCAACCTTTCAAACCCAGAGCTTTAGCTCTTTCTAATGTATTTTGTCTAAAGAAAACTCCCTGAACTCTTCCAGAAACTAAAACGTGACACCTTGTTTTTTCTGATTTCATAATTCTGATTTTTCAAAAAAGAAAGCTCCCAGAAATACGGTAATTACTGGGAACAAAAATGTTGCAAAGAAATTGAGCCAAGGGGGTAAAAAGCAATGGCCGACTAAAACCTTTCTCAAACTTTCAACTCCATAAGTTAAAGGATCCAAATATGCAGCGTATCTTAAAAATCTTGGCAAATTTGAAAGAGGAAAAAGAGCGCCAGAAAGAAAAAACAATGGCATAATGATCAATTGCATAATTATTCCAAATCCCTGAATGTCTTTTAAAATCGAGGCAAAGATTAAACCAAAACCAATGAAACCGGCAGAAATTAACGCCATAACCAAAAGGGCTAAAAAGAAAGATAAAAATCCTGGAATTTTAAAACCCATTCCCAAAGCAATCAAGAAAATCAAAATTGCCTGGATCAAAGAAGTTGTCATTCCTCCCAAAATCCTTCCGATGGCAATCGAAACTCTTGAAACTGGGGCTACCATGATTTCTTTTAGAAATCCAAACTCTCTGTCCCACAAAACTGAAAGACCTGACATTATCGATATTGAAATTAAGGTCATTCCGATAATCCCTGGGACTAAAAAGAAAATGTAATCTTTTGTGTAACCTACCCCGGGAATGAAAGCTCCTTTGAAACCGAAACCCAAAAAAATCAAAAAGAAAAGGGGCATTATCAAACTTCCGACGATCCTTGACCAAGATCTCAAAAATCTTTTCATTTCCCTTAACCAAAGAATGTAAATTGCAGTAAAGTTTATTTCCATAATTTATCTTCTATGTCTTCTCGCCCTTTCTCTTAACCTTTCTGCTTGGCTTGCTTCTCTTTCCCTTATTGTTCTTCCGGTGAAATGTAAAAAGACATCTTCTAATGTTGGTTTTCTCAAATTTATCGATTTAATTTGAAAACCAGCCTCCTCTTGATCAATTTTAATTAAAAGGGGAATTTTTTCTTCTCCCTTTTCAACCTGCAAATAGAAAATTCCATTTTCTTGATTCAATTTTTTAACCCAGGGCAATTTTTCAAAAACTTTTTTTGCATTCTGGGAGTTATCAACCTCAATTGAAATTACATCTCCGCCCAAAATGTTTTTTAAATTCTGAGGTGTATCTAAAGCAACTATTTTCCCATAATCTATGATTGCCACTCTATCTGCCAAAAAATCTGCTTCTTCCATATAATGGGTTGTTAAAATTATTGTCGCACCCCTTTCCTTGTTCAATTTTTTAATGTATTCCCAGATTTTTCTTCTTGTTTGAGCATCCAATCCTAAAGTGGGTTCGTCTAAAAACAAAATCTTTGGCTGATGAACCAAAGCCCTTGCAATTTCTAGCCTCCTTTTCATTCCTCCAGAATAGGTTTGAACTAATTTATCAGCAAATTCTTCTAATTCAACAATTTTTAATGCCTCTTTTACTCTTTTTTTTGCTTCTCTTCTTGAAAGCCCATACATCATTCCATGAAATTCCAAATTTTCCCTTCCGGTTAAATAACTGTCCAAAGCTGGCTCTTGGAAAACCATTCCAATCGATTTCCTAACTTTATCCCTTTCTTTCAAAACATCAAACCCTGCGACAAAAGCTTTGCCAGAAGTTGGTCTAATCAAAGTTGCGAGCATATTCAAGGTTGTTGTTTTTCCCGCTCCGTTTGGTCCCAGCAATCCAAAAAGTTCTCCTTCTTTAACTTCAAAAGAAATTTCATTGACTGCAATCAAACCATTAAATTCTTTTTTCAATTTCTCAACTCGAATGGCTAACATTCTTCAAATTTATCAAAATTTGAGCTAATTTTCAATTTATTTCCTTTTTTATTTTTTCTTGAATTTTTCTCATTTGATAAGGTGAGATCTTTTTTATTGATGGAGGCACAAAAGAAAAACCATCGTTTTTAAATCTGGGAATTAAATGGACGTGGGCATGCTTGATTTCTTCCCCCATAACTGGTGAAATTATCCAATCTGTATTGAATGCCTTTTGAAGAGCTTTTGCTATCTTTTGCACCACTTCAAAATATTCCCCAATGTATGGAACATCCCAAACATATCTAAAATGCTTCTTTGGAATTACTAAAAGATGACCAGGATTTCTAGGATTTTCATCCAAAAACCCAAGAAATTTTTTATCTTCGTAAACTTTAAGGCATCTTCTCTTTCCTTTCGCTATTTTACAAAACACACATTCTTTCCCCTCTCTATCAATTTCTCCATTCTTTATTCTTGTTGAAGAAATTGGCTTTCCATCCTCTGCCAAAACCATTTTTACCTTCACAATTTTTATTGGCTTTTTACCCAATTTTTTTCTTTCTTTGTTAATCTTAATCGCATTTTGAAATGTTTCAGAAGAAACGATTAAAAAATCAAAATCTTCTTTTAAAGCTGGACCGAAAATATCGTTAATTTCTAAAATTCTTGCCTTCTTTTTAAATTTTTTAAAAATAAATTTTTCCAAATTTTTCTTCCTTCCTAAAAACTCTTCGACTTTCCTTTTCTTTAACTTTTCAGCAAAGCTGTCTGAAGTTAATCCGATAGTAACTTTTCCAAAACTAAAAGCCTTCCTCAAAAGAGCCTCATGTCCTTTGTGCAAAATTTCAAAGGTGCCTCCCAATGCTACTTTTTTCATTTTTTAAAATTCCTTTAACCTTTTGAGATCCTCTTCTGTAACTTCAGTTCCTGGCGAAGAAACTGTCAAATACCATCTCTTTTCAAACAGATTTGCCTCTTCCAAAATCGGATCAATTCTTCTTGAAACCCTGGCGCAATCTTCAACAGAAACCCCACCTTCCTTATCGATAGTAATTATCAACTCCTTTGCCCTTCCCTTTTGCTTCACTTCAATATTTTTTAATTGGTAACCCAAATTTTCGATCTCCTCCCTTATTAATTTTTCAACTTTTTCTTCTATTTTCATTTTGGTCTAAAACCAATTGGTATTTCCACTTCTTTCGATGGCTCAACTTTCCCAAATTTCTCTTCATACTTTTTTAAATTTTCAGATAAGGCTTCAATGATTCTCTTTAAATGAGCTGGGCTTGTAATGATTCTCGAAACTAAAATCGGTGGATTAAAATTTACCAACAAAAAATCCAGGCAAAATTCCTCTTTGGTGTGAGAAACAACCATCGCGTTGGCATAAACCCCTTTTAGATCCTCGTCTTTTGCTTTAATTTGGATTTCTCTTTTTTCCATATTTTTTAATAATTTGACCTTTTAATTTTAATTCTCCTCTTTTTTAAATTCTCAATCACGAAGGGGTAATAAATCAAGTATTCGAATTCTAAATTTTCTGCCAAAGGTGGATGAATTTTTGAAAGCCTTTCTTTAATTTCTGAAAGTTCCTCGTCATCGTACAACTCAACCATTATCGCAGGATGGCAAGAAACATTAAATTTTACCAAATTTTCTAAAGCTTTGAGTTGAAATTTGAAAAATTTTGGATCTGCCCCAGTCACTTTTGAAAACATTTCTTCATTTGCTCCTTTTATTGAAACTCTGACATGCAAATTTTTAAATTTTGCCAATTCTTTTGCAAAATCTTCATCGATTAAAATTCCGTTTGTTTCCAAAATAAAAAGAAAATTTTCTGGGATCAAAGAAATAACTTCTAACAAATGCTCTTTGCAAAGAGTTGGTTCATTTCCAGAAATTCTCACTTTCTCGTATCCCTTTCTTTTTGCAATCTTCAAAAGCCTTTCTGCAACTTCTCTTGGTGAAAAAAATTCTCCAACTTTTTCTGGATTTTCTCTCGGAAATTTACTCCAACAATAAGCACAATCTAAAAAGCAACCAACGCAGTCTCCACAGGCAATTCCCCCGTAAAAATCTCCTCCCCTAAACCTGTAATATTTTCTTTTTTTATCTTTGCAAACAATCTTTCTCAATCTCTCTGCTTCTTTAAAAGGATCTATCATTTTAAATTTTTTGCAACCATATAAATTTCACCTGTTTTGTGCAAAAGAGGGTCGAATTTTTCTTTCCTTATCCACTCCTCTAAAACTTCACCAACTATCAAAAAATGATCTCCAAATTCTTTCATTTCCAAAACTTTGCATTCTAAAGAAATTGGGCAATTTTTTATCACAGGTGGCAAAACTCTCTTTGATTTTTCAATTTCCAACTTTGCCATCTTGAATTTGTCGAATTTCTTTCCAGAAAAAGATCCACAAATTTCAGCAATTTCTTTCATTTCCTTTGTCAATAAATTCAGAGTAAATTCTGGAGCTTCTTTTAAATTTTCAAAACTGTACCTTTTTGGTGAAATAGACACTGCTAAAATCTTTGGTTCAAAAGAAATTGGCATCAAAAAAGATGCCGTCATTACATTTGGCTTTCCTTCTTTGTTTGAAGTACAAATTAAAGCCACCACCCTCGGAAAAATTTGCTCTGAAATTTTCATCCTTTAATTTTCTCAAAAAAACTAAATTTTTCAAGTCTTCAATAAATTCTATTTCAAGAATTTCACTTTTTCACAATTGTGAAATTGTGAAATTTTGATAAAGAACATTTTCATATTTGCGCAAATGTGCAAATATCGATTTTTAACTCCCATTTAAATTTGACAATTTCAAAAAATATTCTCTGTTATTCCAATATTCTTAAGAACATTGGAATAAGGACTTAGAGGAATTTAGCAGTTTTGATTTTGCTCAGATTTTAAATTTATTAGAAAATTTTTCCAATTTTGAGGAGTTAATTTTGAAAGTTCAATTGCCTTCTCTATTGAAAATTCCCCAATTTTTGTCCTTATCAATTCTTCAACATAGGCCCCGCATTCCAATTTCTTTCCAATGTCGTTTGCTAAAGATCTAATGTAGGTTCCGCTAGAACATTTTACTTTTATTTTCAAATGAGGAAAATTGTATTCCAAAATTGAGATTTCATAAATTTTCACTTTTTGAGGTTTTGGTTTAACTTTAATTCCCTTTCTTGCTAATTCATAAAGTCTTTTTCCTTTAATTTTCTTTGCAGAAAATGCAGGGGGAATTTGTTCAATTTCTCCCAAAAAATTTTTTAAAACTTCTTCAATTTCTTTTCTTTCTGGAATCTTTTCAATTTTCTTTTCTACAATTTTTCCTTCTCTGTCAAAAGTGTCGCTTTCTGCTCCTAACCGCAAAGTCGCAATATATTCTTTATCTTTCTTTTGAAAAATCGGCAATTTTTTTGTAAATTCCCTCCCAATTCCCAAAATTAAAAGACCAGTAGCAAAGGGATCTAGGGTTCCAGCATGACCAATTCTCTTTATTTTTGTAATCTCCCTTAATTTATCCACAACATCGTGAGAGGTAATTCCTGCTGGCTTATTAATTAAAATAAAGCCTCCTTTCTCATTTTCTAAAATCATATTCAAAAATTTTAACCTTGATTCCTTTTTTCTTTGCCTTTTTAATGGCATCTAAAGTTCCCAATCCTTGACTTTCTTTTGTTATTACTCTAAAGGCAATCAATTCATCAGCAGCTTTTATTATTTTTGTATTTCTTTGATAGTAATATTTCTTTTTTGTTTCCTCATTGAAATTTGCCTTTTTATTTTCGATTATTGCTTTCTTGTTTAGTGCTTTCAGTTTCTTCAATTTTGAGATAAGTTTTTCCACAGCTGACTTTTTAACATCTCCCCACCTCGCGTGTTTTCTCAAATGCTGAGCATATCTTTTAAGAGTAGTTGGAAGGAAAACTTTAATTCTTTGAGCGTTTTTGTCATGCTTCAATGCCTCGTCTAGCGCAATGTAATCTACCCCCAAAGCTCCACCTGTAACTATTCCATTTCCCCTTTTTAAAATTTGCTGAACAATTTTCCTTACTTTTCTTTCAATTTCTTTATTTACTTTTCTCCAACTTCCAGAAATTGCTACAAATTTCATTTAAAATTTATTCCAATGTAAAATTTTATCAAGGGGCCTTTTTGGAACGTGCAAAACTCTTTTTCATCTCGCCAGTATTTCCCTTCTCCTTCTTCCAAAACTGGCTTTTCTGCTGGATATCCTAGGGCAACAACTAAATCCAAATAATAATTTTTAGGAATTCTAAAAATCTTCTTTATTTTTTTCTCTCTCTATTGCTCTCAAAATACAGCACCCAATTCCTTTTTCAAAAGCAGCTAAAACAATATTTCCGACTGCCAAACCAACATCGTGTTCAAAACCAGAGTTCCGAATTTTCTTATTCACTAAAACCAAAATATAGGCAACTGGCCTGTTTTCTTTTTTTCTTAGTTTTTCAACTTCTCCGCCAAAATAAACATTTTCAAAAATCAAATCGCATAATTTAGGATCGTTAACGACCAAATATTCCAATGGTTGCAAATTTCTTGCTGAAGGTGACAGCCTCGCAGCATTTACTAATTTCTCTAAAGTCTTCTTTGAGATCTTTTTATTTTTAAAAATTCTAATCGTCCTTCTTTTTAAAATCGCTTTGTAAACTTCCATATCGTTTAATTATAAATTAAAAAAATGGGGGGTTAAACCCCAAAGTTTCTTCAAGAGCTATTATTTTTCTTTCCCTGATTGCCATTTCAATGTCTCCTTTCTTTTTTTCTGGTGGTCTTACTTTTTCATACAATTTTAACTGATCCTTGCTCAAAATCCAGATTGAAATTTCAAACTGACACCTTCTAAAGCAATCTTCGTCCTTTTTAAGAATCGAAACCGGAGGATATTCATTTTTATACGGACAATCTGGGCACGGAATTTGAGAAACGCCATAAAGATAAAAAGTAGATTTTAAAGGATAAACAGCGTTCGAGTTTCTGAGATTATGTTCCAAATCAATATTCAATTTTAAACACCTACTCTAATTATAACAAAAATTTTGAGGATCGCATTTTGATAATCTCTGATTTAAAAAATTTTTCTTGAAAATGAAGTAATTTTTCGACTTCTTCTTTACTAAAATCTTTGCCCTCAGGAGCAACTACTAATTTGTCTTCCTTATCATCTAACCTATGGACGATGGCAATGACTATTCCTTCAAATTCTTTTAAGGGTTTGTCAACTCCTAAAATGAAAGCATCGATTTCTTCACCATCTCCAGATTTAACGTTTGGTAAATAACCATAATTTATAGGATAAGTCCATCCAAAATCTGGATGTTTGGAACCCAAAGGTCTATCAACGATTACTTTCACCTTTTTTCCAAGATATTTTTTGAGTGGAGATTCCATTTAAGATTTTTCTAAATTAGTGAACGATTGTCCCTGGAGGAACTTCTTTTTCAGGAATTAAAATTACTGGTTCTCCGTCCACATCAGCTGCCAATAACATCCCTTGGCTTTCAATTCCCATTATCTTTTTTGCTTGTAAATTTGTCATAACAACGATTTCCTTTTCGATTAAATCTTCTGGTTTGTAATACTTGGCAATTCCCGCCACAATTTGCCTTTTTTCATTTCCTAAGTCAACAATTAATTTTAAAAGTTTCTCACTTCCTCCGATCCTTTCTGCTTTTAATACCTTACCTACTCTTAATTCAATTTTTTTGAATTCCTCAAAAGAAATCATAATTATTCCAAAACCTCGTACTCATTTTCTCCTTTAACTCCAATTCCTAATTCTATTGCCCTTTTAATTTGTGGCAAATTCCAGGGGTTAATGCCTTTTAGAGAATTTCCTTTGAAAGATTGAATAATTTTTATTCCTTCAACATCTATCGCAATTCTATCATCTGAAGCCAAAATCAAATTTGATTCTTTTAATTCTCCTTCTGCTGGTCCTCCGTTGATAAAGCATTTTCTGGCATCCATAATTATTAAATCTGGTTTAAAAAGAGTGTTTAACTCTGCAATTTTTTCTTGTAAATGAAGCATGTGGAGTTTTACTCTTTCCGTTGGTTTCATGAAACCTACAGCCAATTTTAAAGCTCCGGTGAATTGAGCATATTTGTGAGTTTTTAAACAAGGTAAAAGAACAATTTTATCTGCCCTTTCTAAAATTTCTGTAATCGAAACAGATTTCAAATATTTTCCTTGAGGAATTTCTTTTTTCCTCCATTGCCACTCTTCAAAAACATAAATTCTTGGCGGAGTTTCTAAATCCAAAAGTTTAAAAATTCCCAATTTCTCCATTACTTTTTTAGTGTTCAAAGTCATAGTCGAACTCTCTCCTACCATTACTAACTTTGGTTCTCTTTCATAAATTAATTTCACTACTTCTTTCAAAAATTCAAAATCTGTCGAGGCTGGAAATGGATCTGCTGTATTAAAGTTTGGTTTAACTAAGACGACATCGCCCTTTTGAATAAACCTTTCAAAACCACCGATCAAATTCACTGCTTTTAAAATAGAGTCTCTTAAACTTCCCTCAAATTTAACTTTTGAGACTCTTTTCATACTCTAAATTCTAAGAGTTAAATTTTATAGCTTTTCTATGTATTCTTTAAAATACTCTAAAAACTTTTCTTCTTCCTCTTTCATTAATGGCAAGTATTCGATGTTTCTTTTTACCTCTTCTATTTGTTGTTCAATTTCCGCTTTTTTCTCTGCTCTTTCTTTTAAAATTTTTTCAACATTATCTCCTGCTTGAAAAACTGGAGTTTTCTCTAATTTTTCTAATTCTTTCTCTAATCTTTGTAGAATGTATTGATTCCTTACTAATTGGAATTCGTATCCAAAAATTTGCTCTTCAATTTGGGGAATGACTTTTTTAGTAAAAAATTCTTTTTTTGTCATGAATTTTTATTTTTTGACCTTTCACGAAACTCCCTTAATTTTACACGTTTCTAGCTCTTACTGCAACTAGCATTCTGCCTTTCAAATACTCAACCTTTTCCGGTTTCAACTGATTCCTTTCTAAAATTTTTAAAATCCCACCCTCTTTCAAATAATTTTTGAACTTTCTGTAATGCCCCCTTCCGACAAAAAACTCAATTAAATTTACAAAAAAAGAAGTCATTGATTTTGGTAAAGAACAATTGAAATCAACAAAAATCAACCTCCCTCCTTTTTTGACTACCCTTTTCATTTCTGAAATTACCTTGTCTCGGTCTTTGCTTTCAATTTCGTGTAAAACAAGAGAAATCACAGCTACATCAAAAACTGGATCTAAAAATGGTAAATTTGTCGCATCCCCTCCCTGAAAATAAACTTCCAAACCTTCTTTTTTCTCTCTCATTAAAGCTCTTTCCATCATTTTTGGATTAATATCAATTCCTGCAACAATCGCTCCTCTTTTGGCAAAATAAATCGCTTGATCTCCCGTTCCACAACCAATATCTAAAACTCTTTCTCCAGGTTTCATCTCCGAGAAATTCAAAATAAATTCCCTAACATCTTTCAAAAAGGGATCGATCAATTTTTCATAACTAAAAAATTTCATCTTAAAAGGAATTGTTTTAAAGATATTCAATATTGGCACCTCACCTCAAAATAACTTTGGGGATGTCTGCAATTTGGGCATTCTTTTGGAGGTTCTGTTCCCCAATGGACATAGCCACAATTTCTGCAAACCCACATCACTTTTTCTTTCTTCTTGAAAACCTCTCCTTTTTCTAAATCATTTAACAATCTCTGATATCTCTTTTCATGTTGCTCTTCGACTTCTGCTACTTCCTTGAAAAATTTTGCCGCATCTTCAAACCCTTCTTCTCTTGCCACTTTCTCAAATTCAGGATACATTTTTGTCCACTCATAATGCTCTCCTTCAATCGCCATTTTCAAATTCTCTTTAGTATCTTGCCATTTTCCCAAAAGCTTCCAAATCATCTTTGCGTGTTCCAATTCATTTTGAGCAGTTTCTTCAAAAACTGCGGCAATACCTTGGTATCCTTCTTCCCTGGCAATTTTTGCAAAATATGTGTATTTATTTCTTGCTTGAGCTTCACCAGCAAATGCCTTCCATAAATTCTCTTCAGTTTTTGAACCTTTTTTAACTGGTTTTGGATCAGAAACCGTTACTGGATCTTTCATAGATTTATTAATTTTAAAATTTTGACCTTTAAGGTTGGAAAAGAGTTTCTGGTAAAAAGTGAACTTTTTTAACCTGAGGGAATTGTTTTGCGGTAGCTTCAATTTGGAACCACAAAATTCCAACTCGACAAGCACCACCAACAGTTTTGTTTAAAGGATCCTCAAATTCTAAAATCAAAGTTCCATCATTTTTTAAATTTACAGATTTTAAATTGAAACCATCTAAAGGAAATTCTGTTGTAATTCCTTGAGCCAATTCTTCTTCAGTGAGAATATCTTTTCCTTTTAGTAAAAGTTCTATTGTATCTTTAATTGGGGTTTGGGAAACAGGGATCAGTCTATCGATCGCAACCAAACCATCTCTTGAACATTTAATGTTTCCTGCTTCATCTTTATCTTTCTCTGGGTTGTAATAATAAAGCAAAACTTTTTGTGCTCTTTTGCAAACGCTATAAGATCTACTCTCTCTAACTTCAACTAATCCTTCGCAACATTTTTGATCAGTAGGCCCAATCAATGGGTTTCTGTTTACCTTTTCTCCTTCTTTTGCGCAAGGAATTTCTGTTTTTCCTCCACAATCTATGGGGCAACTCTCTTTTGTTTCTGGACAGGGACAACCTATTGCCATACAAACAATCTCTTGACAAACTCCATCACCGCAAAAATCTTTGCAAAACTTTCCTCCTTTTTTACATTTTCCATAATAAAACTCCCATTCATCACATTCTGAACCATCATCAAAAATACAAAATCCTTTTTGGCCGTCTTTAAAACTTCTTATTTCCAACTTTCCTCCCTGCTTTTCACAAAGAACAGAAGCAGAATTTGGTATATTTTTTTGATTTTCTGTAAAGTTTTTCTTGTTTAGGTTTTTCAATTGAAAATAGGAAAACAAACCAAAAACGATTAAAAAAAGAAAAATAACGATGACTAAAGTTTTATTTTTCATATCAAGTTATTTTGCTCTTTTTTTCCTGTTAACAACGAAAATGTAAATCATTTCCAAAATTCCCAAAGTATTTAATAGCAAAATTGATATAAACCATCCTTTGTGGTCATTCCTAGCTGATTTCCAAAGAGCGATTCCTTTCCAAAATAGGGACCAAGCGATTAATAAAGAAAGTAATAATAAATTTTGACTCGTCAATTGATAAAAGAAAAAATTGGCCATTCTTTCTTAATTTTTATTTTCAACCTTTAGGTATTGCCTTAGTGCCTTCTCAAAAATCTCCATTGCCTCTTTTAATTTCTCTGCGGATAAAACAAAGGCAATTCTAATTTCGTTTCTTCCAACTCCGGGAGTTGCATAAAATCCAGAGGCTGGAGAAACCATCACTGTTTTTCCTTTAAAAGAAAAATTAGTTAGAAGCCATTTTGCAAAATCATCGGAATCTTTAATTGGTAATTTAACGGTGACATAAAAAGCACCAGATGGTTTCACGCAAAAAACACCGGGAATTTTTTGAAGAGCTTGAAAAACAACATCTCTTCTTTTTTTGTATTCTTTAACAATCTTTCTGGTATATTTTTTAGAGTTTTTTAACAAAGGAATAACCGCTAACTGCTCAAGCATTGGAGGAGATAATCTCGCTTGAGCGAATTTTGTTACTCCTTCTATTACTTTTTTATTCTTTGAGGCCAAACAACCAATTCTCGCTCCGCAGGCATTGAACCTTTTAGAAACGCTATCTAGCAAAATTACTCTATCACAAATTTCTGGAAATTCCATCATTGAATAATGTTTTTTTCCATCGTAAACAAATTCTCGGTAAGTTTCATCGGATAAGATAAATAAATTCTTTTCTTTTGCAATCTTTGCTATCATTTTCAATTCCTCTCTTTCGTAAACAGTTCCTGTTGGATTGTTTGGATTACAAATTAAAATTCCTCTTGTTTTTTTAGTAATCTTTTTTAATATTTCGCTCTTAGGCGGTAAATGAAAACCATTTTTTGCAAAAGTCCTAACTGGTTTTAACTTCACTCCCAAAATCGAAGCATAACCATTATAGTTTGAATAAAAAGGCTCAAAAACTATTACTTCTTCTCCAGGATCGCAAATTACTGCTAAGGCAAACAAAATTGCTTCGCTACCACCCGTAGTTACAATTATTTCCGATACATCAAAATCGATTCCAAAATCTTTGTAATATTTTTGCCATGCCTCCCTAGTTTCTAAAATTCCAAGAGAATTTGTATAAGACAGGATTTTCCCTTTGAAATTTTTTATTTCTCTTAAAATTTCTTTTGGGGTTTCCAAATCAGGTTGCCCAATGTGGAGTTCAAAAACTTTCAACCCTTTTCTTTTTGCCTCTTCCAAAAAAGGTACGAATTTTCTGATTGGGGAAAATTGTGTTTCTTTTGCCCTTTTTGAAATTTCAATAATTTTTCTTTTCATTGATTCAATTTTACTAAAAAATTTTTTCTTATGCCATTGATAAAATCGTTTGAATTATATTTTTAAAATTTTTTGCCTTCTTTTCTCTGGTAAACCCCAATACAACATGTAATTTCTATTTATCATATTTAAAGAAAGAGTCCAAATTGTCTTTCTTTTTTCGTTATCCTGATAAATGCCTGATTTTTTATCTTTAAGAATTTCAACGATATCAGATTGTTTTAATTTCTCCTTTATAGCAGAAATTTTCCGAAATACTTCGTAATATCTACGAAAAGTGCTGTGGTTTCTATCTATTTTTAAAACCAAATCTTCTTTCGCAAGCTCGGGGTCGATATAATGATTTGTTTTAATTAAAATATCGTTGTTTGGATAAACAACTTTAAATTTTTTAACGATATGTTCAATTGCCACCATCTGTCCATTTTTATCAGCGAGGAAGAAATTTTTGGGACAACACAAAGGAACATTTTCAAAAACTTTTATAGCCTCTTTAACATTGGAGCAAGTTTCAGTAATCAGTTTAGCCATATGAACACAAGATAAACCAAAAGACCATCTTTTGCAGTAAGCAAAAGTGAATCCAATGTACAATCCTTTATCGTTAATAGCATCGACTACTGTATAATAGAGAAATTTTGAGTTTACCATTTTTTTATTTAAAATCCCCATATCTGTCACTGCAATAAATGAATTTCTTTTTGGATTTAGAACTTTATACACTTTGAAAAATTTTTCAGTAATCGGAATCCAATCATAATTTCTTCCAACAAATACACCATTTTTGTTTTTCACTCCAAAAATTGTGTAAATTGGCTTAATATGAAATTTTTTTAAAAAGAAAAGAATTTCTTCACAGAGAAAGCTGTAAATCAATTTATCTTTGTCAAAATTCCCTGCCTCGGCTATTCCCTTAAATTCTTCAAGTAATTCAGGATAATATCTTTGATATATTTTAAGCTGATTTCTATAAAGTTTAGGATTTACTCTTACATAATCGAAAGAAACCCCATTCTTGGAATAGATTTTTCCCTGTTGTTTACCAATTTCATAAAAATCTCCAGAAAAAGTTTTAATTCTCATGGTTTAAAATCGATTTTAAATTTCTTTTAATTTTTCCTCAACCTCACTCAATTTTTTAAATCTAATCACTTTATTTGAAATTGCTTCTAAAGTTGGAAAAGAAAGTTTATCAGAAATTAACAAAAATATCTTTTTACCCAATGCCTTAGCAAAACCGATTTCTAAATAAATTCCCTCGCTTTCTTTTTTATTGTCTAAAAGCACTAAAATTGCGTCGCATTGTTTAATTTTTTCAAAGGCTAAAGAAATCGCTTTCCCAGGTGGCAATTCTTTCACTTTCCAATTCATATCTCTAAATAAATTAAAAGTCTCGTGCCCTGCCTTTTCCAAACTTGAAAGAATCTTCTCTAACTTTCGCCTCAGCATTTTCTTGTTTTCTTTTTTAAACTTATTTGAAACAAAAATTTTCATTTTAGTGAAAAAAAGAAGGGTACATTAAAAGTACCCATTAGGATCTAACGAAAACTTTGCCTTGGATAATTTTATTTGCTGGTCTACCATGAATAATTGTTTCTTTTGCGAATTCTTCCCCACATTTCGGGCATTTTAAATCCCCATTCGTGAAGTCGCGGAGAATATTATCTTTATAACATTTAATAAGATGTCCTCTTCCCTCCTTTCGGTACTTATACAAAAGAGTACCACATTTTCGGCAATATACTTTAATTACGTATACATCTCTCTTACCCATTTTTCTCACTTCATTTTAAATTTACTAAATTTATTATAGCGGAAATTACAAATTTTGTAAATTTTAGTTTTTGATAAATTTTGCAAAAGGGGATTTTATTTCTTTTAAAAATATAGTAATATATCCCTTTTCAAGGATATTCTCTCTTTTAATATCCAGTTTTTCGAAAAGAGAAAATAATTTTTTCTTGTCCTTTTTGTCTCTCGAAATAATTTCTGCCTCTATAAAATTTCCCCATTTTTTGAATTTATCCAAATTAATCTTTATTTTGTCCAATTGAAAACTTTCTCTTTTCTTTTCAATATTTATTACCCTTTCTAATCCTATTAGAGAAAACATTTCAATGAAAACTTTAGGTTCCTTTATTTTTGTCTCAACCTCTTCCCACACTCCATCCAATTTTATTTTTGCAGCTTTTACTGTCAAAATGTTTTCTTTTCCTCTTTTTCTTATTCTGACTAAAAAGGAATAACCAAGTTTTTTACATAATTGTTGAGAGCTAAAGTATTGATCTTTTTCCATTTTTACTCCTAAATACTTAGCCCCCATTTCCCTCAATTTTTCCTTTATTTTCTCCGGATTTTTAATTTTTGCTCTCAATTCTATTTCCATAAATTTAAATATTTTTCCAAAAAATTCCTTTTATTTCCTCTATTTTTTTATCTTTTAATTTTTTAATTAAATTATTTTTAATCTCACTAAAAATCTCAAGACCATCGAGATGAGCCTTTGTATATATTTGAACTGCTTCGCATCCAAGCATGATATATTCTAAAACATCCTCAGCGCTCTCAATTCCTCCAACTCCTATAATAGGAATTTTCAGAACTTTCTTTACTTCATAAATTGCCGCTAAAACCAGAGGTTTAATTGCTCTACCGCTCATCCCGCCAACTATTGATTCCAAATATGATTTTCCTGTCTCAATATTTATCCTCAATCCAGGTCCAATAGAATTGGAAATCACAAGAGCATCTACCAAATGTTTTTTTTCAAAATCTTTTAACTTTTTTAAATCGATATTCTGCAAGGATAATTTCAAGAATAAAGGTTGTGAGGTCTTTTTTCTTGCCAATTTTAATACTTTTTCAACGGTTTGATAAGAAATTTCACCATAGAGCTTTGCCGAATGCGGACATGAAAAATTGATTTCATAAAATGATGGTGGAAAGTTTTTTTCGAAAGTGGAAATTATTTCTCTACAACTCTCAGGATCTCTTGCTGATAAACTAACAATTAACCTTCCGTATTTTTCTATTTCTTTGACTTTATCTATCCAATATTCCCAAGGAGTAAGGTTTTGATTATCGGCATTAAGCATATATATTCCCTTTTCTATATAATAAGCAGGGCTAAATATTTTCCTTTTTTCTTTTTTTATTCTCAGGGTCCTAGTGACAACTGCTCCTGCTCCATATTTTAAAGCCTTTATTAAATTTTCTTTATTCTCTCCAAGCGTTCCCGAACCTAAAATCAAAGGAGTTTTTAATTTTTTACCAAATAGTGTTATTTCTAAATTCATAAGTTGAAAAAACTTTTGATGTAATCCTCTATTTGTTTGCAGATTGAATTCTCATTCTCTTGGTCAACATAATAAATATAATTTAAATATTCTTTTAGTTGAAGGATTTTCTTAATCTCATTTTTAGCTGAACGAAGTCTCAATTGAATTTCCTTTTTATTCTCTTTAGAATTTTTCTTTCTTCTCTCTGCTCTTTTAAAAAGGAAGTTTATGTCTTTTGGAAGAATAGCAATAACGAAAGCGGAGGGTAAAATTTTTCGAAATTTCAATAAATTTTTAACATGAATTTCAGTAATTTGGTATTTAGAGGAATCGAAAGCATCTTTAGGAAATCCATAGTAATTTCCGTAAATTTTATGAGGTAAAATTAAATCTCCTTCTTTAATCTTCTTTCGAAATTCTTCTTCGGTTAAAAAAATTCTTTCGTTTCTATTTTCGTTTTTTCGTTTTTTTCTTGTAGTATATACTGGCGGTTCTTTAAAACCAAATTTTTTCTTAAGATAGTTTTTAACAAAACCTTTTCCTACGAAGGCTGGACCACATAGTGCAATAAAGATATCCTTTTTTAAATATTTTTTTATCATTATTCAAGCTTGGGTTTTTGACGATTATCAAAAATAAATTCCAGAAAAAGAGAAGCATACTCTCCAATTCCTAAATCAAATTGGAGAAAAATATCCTTATCTTTAATCATGTAACTAAAATTTTTGGGATAAAATAAAACATTTCTCAAATGACCTCGAATTTCAAATTTTTTGTAAGCGTGTTTCAGTTCGTTGAAATTTATTTTTTCTTTTTTCAAAATTTCAGAATACAACTTAAAAGTAGTTTTATCTATTTTACTATCGCACCCAAGTTTTTGCAATTGAAAACCTGCAAGTTTATGAAGATTGTTTTTGTGTTTTGTTATCAATGAGGAAAGTGCCAAATTAAAAAGATAGCTACTATAACTGTGAAGACAAAACTTTAAAACCTCATTCTCTTGAACTATTTTTTCGATTTTTTCTTTCTTTAATAGACGCTCTAACATTTCCCGTTCATAAACTAATGTGGAAACTTTAGAAAGAATTTTATAGCACTTTTTAAGATCATTAAAATTTTCTTTAATTTCTTTTCGAATCTTTTTAATTTTTAGTGGTTCGTATTCTCCGATATCAGTTAAAAATCTTTTAATAAATTCTCGATATCTCTTTTTAATTAAAAGCTTCCCGCATAAATGATTATTTTGTCTTACTCCGAATCTTTGAGGACCGTAAAAATTAGGGAAACCTTCTTCAATTTTTCCTTCGACTGTTTTTAATATTTCTTTACATATTTGCTTATCAAAATTAAAATTTCTTGCTCTTACCTTAAAACGATTTCCTAAGTGATCTCGAGGCAATAATTTTTTATTGGATAGTTTAAATTGAGTAATAAAGAATTTTTTAAATTTTGTTTGTTTTAATTTTCCTTTATTTGGAATACAAATTAGCTGAGCAGTAATACCAAAAGTATCCTTTAACCCACAAAAAGAAATTTCGTTTGGATTAAGAGAATTTTTAATGGCTAAAATTCGACAGGCTTCGAAAGTGCTAATACCTTTTTTAACAAGTGTGGCGAGTATGTATTTTGACTGAAAATTTTTTAATTTGGTTTTTGGAGCTTTTACAGAACAGACACCCTCTCGGTGAATTTCTTCTACTATAAAATCTTCGGGTTTTAAATAAAGATCGACTTTAATCCGTGTAAAAGGAGTTTTCCATTCAATTCCAATATTTTTTAAAAAATTTTCCTCCATAAGCTTGGGGTAAAAATTTTATCAAATCCACTGTATTTTTCAATATAGAGCACTCCGATATCATTTCAATTCATAAATTAAGAATAGTTTTATTATAAATTTGGCTTGCCCAGAAAAATTTTTTGTCTTTTTGCCATTTCAAAATTGCTTTTTGTAAAGCGATTGGCAAAATTTTTTCTTTTTTAAATTTTTCTTTGTTAAAAAAGAAA
>Ga0080004_1120479_pt1 | contig 44290 bp, 45 predicted proteins | sample WasSprMetagenome_FD_69207 | JGI IMG/M metagenome (GOLD analysis project Ga0080004, IMG submission 69207) | Sulfidic aquatic microbial communities from Washburn Spring, Yellowstone National Park, USA - WS (SPADES assembly) (version 2) | ecosystem: Environmental > Aquatic > Thermal springs > Hot...
TGGATAATCTTTCTTTATGAGCAGGGTTTTGTAGGTAGAGAGCTACAATCCACGGATTTCTATCTATGTGTATTTCGTATCCATCTTTTTTATCGGCTTTACTGGTAATTACACCGAGGCTGTGCAGTACCTGTTGCATCCAATCTCTGAGCTCTCTACTCTTTGTCTTTATTCCAATACGCAGGTAGTAGTATGTTTTTCCATCGGCTTTCTTCCTGACTTGCTCTATCCAGCCATCTCCGTCTATGAATCCAATAATATACCATAAGGGATCGCATCTGATGGGAGGTTTTAGTAAATATGATTTTTTACCAGTTCTTATACCATTACTGAGCAAATAGCTGTAGAAGTCCTTATCCTTCATCTTTATTTTCCATACACCCGCACTTCTATCGAAAAATACTGACGATATCTTGATATTGCTATTCCTAATAAACTCTACTAGCCAATCAATAAATCTCCTGTCTCTTTGAGCCAGTACTATACATCCACTACTCTCAAGATGCCCATCTGCGGCAATTAGGCCACACAAATAAGACCAAGAGTCCAAGATAGGGCCATCAAGTCTCAAACAACTCGCCCAGGGACCACGGCTTTCGGGGCCTCAGCGGGGCCTCATGAGAGAAGCCCCTATGCTGACCTGCCGTGGCCCCCTCCTTCCTCCGCCTTAAACGGCGGCAGTCCCCCCAGTGTGCCCCCGGCCCAGAGGCCGAGGTAGCAACTGGGGGCGGGGGTCTCGCTCGTTGCCGGACTTAACCGGACATCTCACGACACGAGTTCGCCCACGCCATGGCCCAGCGATCATGGGGCCATGACCGCGTCTGGCGACGGCCATGCACCTCCTCTCAGCGCGTCAGGCAAGGCCTTTAGCCTGGCCGTCATCCTGCTGTCTCCCCCGGTGAGATTCCCGGCGTTGACTCCAATTAAACCGCAGGCTCCACCCCTTGTGGTGCTCCCCCGCCAATTCCTTTGAGTTTACTGGGCGGTGGGCGTGTAGGACTATGGAATTATATTGAAAGAAGTAAAGAAGTCTCCTCGTGTTGTATATGAAAATTAGCTATGAACTCTACTATCTCCGAATATTTATAAGCAAAGTTTATTCTAATAGTTTTTCCTAGGTTTCCAACACTCAACGTATCCTTCCGCGTTATATGACCCCCCTTAAATAAGGTTTTATTAGCTTACCTTTTATTACCCTTTGACGCACTCTTCTTATCAATTAAACCATGTTTCCTAGTGAAATCAACGAATTCAACACTATTAACCCCATAAGTGATACCCATTCTCCCTCAAATCTCTCTTTATAACAACTCTATACCCGAGGTCCGCAATCCTTGAATCAATCACTCGAATCACCAATAATTGTAAAAACTCTACACGCCCACCGCCTTTCAGCCCTCCGCCCCGGAGGGGCAAACAACCCACTCCGAGTTTGCGGCCGTACTCCCCAGGCGGCGGGCTTAACGGCTTCCCTGCGCCACTGGGTGGGCTCTAAGCCCACCCAACAGCTAGCCCGCATCGTTTACAGCCGGGACTACCCGGGTATCTAATCCGGTTCGCTCCCCCGGCTTTCGCCCCTCACCGTCGGGCGCGCTCCAGCCGAGCGCCTTCGCCACGGGTGGTCCTCCCGGGATTAACGGATTTCGCCCCTACCCCGGGAGTACCCTCGGCCTCTCTCGCCCCCTAGCCCGGCAGTATCCCCCCCAATCCCCGAGTTGAGCCCGGGGATTTTAGGGGGGACTTACCGGGCCGGCTACGGGCGCTTTAGGCCCAATAAACACCCCGACCACTCGCGGAGCCGGTATTACCGCGGCGGCTGACACCGGACTTGCCCCCCGCTTACTATCCCCGCCTCCTTACAGCGGGGAACAGCCCCCTTATCGGGGGCACTCGGGGTGGCCCCGTCACGGTTGCCCACATTCCGCTAAGGGGTCCAGCGGGGATAAGGGAAGAAGTTTGGAATTGTGAACTATGAGGTTTAGTAAAAGTAGAAGAATTTATTTCGTGGTTTGATTAGGGTTAAGAAATCCGGGACTTCGTTTTTACCGGTTACTGATTGCCCGGGATTGTTATTCCTCTGCGTTTATCTTGAATGGAGTACCTAACGCAAGACAGGTTAAATATCATGAGAGCCCCCCGTGAATTAATCCCGCTAGAGCCCCCTATTTGCGGAGGTTTCGCGCCTGGTGCGCCCCGTAGGGCCTGGGCCCTTGTCTCAGTGCCCATCTGGGGGCTCCCGCTCTCACGGCCCCCACCCGTCTTCGGCTTGGCGGGCCGTTACCCCGCCAACAACCTGATGGGCCGCAGCCCCATCCTCGGGCGGCGTAGCGGCGTTAACCCCCGCTACGCCCTTTCGGGGAAGGACCCTTCCAGGCCTCTTCCCCTATGGGGGATTAGCGCCAGTTTCCCGGCGTTATCCCCCTCCCGAGGGTAGGTTAGCTACGTGTTACTCAGCCGTCCGCCACGCCCCGCGGCGGCGGAGCGTGCGACTCCCATGGCTTAGCCCCACCCCGATAGCGGTCGGGGCCGGCAGGATCAACCGGAGTTACGGCCGCAGGGTGCCCGGGGCTTCCGGGGCTAAGGGGTTGAATCCACCTCCGTCAGACCCAAGGCTAGAGGGGTAATAACCCCTCTACTTCTCGGGTCTCCATGTGAGTTGTTTAAGTGTCCGTAAATCTCTTTCTTAATAGAGGGGTTTAAATACTTTACGGGTATTCTCCCATATGACTCCTAACTGTACCCGCGGCAGGAGGCCGGCTTTTCACTCCCCGGGCTATGCCCGGCGTCTAAGCGACGCCGCCGCCGGGTTTGCCGCGGGCATTTATTATTTTCACTATGCATCCTTATAGGCGTTTAAGAATAATAGGTAACTCCAAGAGGCTATTAACTCTTCCAACTGGTTTACACTCAGAGACTACTCTCCTCCCTCTACCTCTATCCACGAGCACGAAGTCTACTCCAGCATTAAGAGCAGCGAAGCAGTCAACCTCTCTATCACCCACGTACACGGCATCAAGCGGCTTAAACCCAGTGTGCTCCAGTACATCCAATATGACATCAGGCTCCGGCTTCCCCCTTAAACCAGGCTTCACGCCTGAGATATAAGTGAAGTAATCCAGCACCCCGAAATACTCGAGGAAATCCACAATTCTCTCAACAACACTGGATGAAGCAACCGCCATTGAGAAACCCATATCCCTCAGAGCATTGAGAGCTGGGACAACATCAGGAAACAATTTAACCATCTTACGCCAATTCTCCCTAACAATCCTCCTCCTAACCTCGATGAAATCCTCGACAACCCTGCGTGGAACACCTCTACTCAGGAAAACCCTTTCAACAATATCATCCAAGGGCATACCAATAGAATCAGCTACGAGGACAGGGTCAACTTCAACGCCGGTGGCTCTAGCTGCTTCAATAAAGCTCCAAACAATGAAGTCCTCACTATCCACAAGTGTACCATCAAGATCAAATATAACAAGCCTCTTCAACACTGAACACCTATAAACTTCTCAACAAACTCCACGACACCTAAACCACTAGGCTTAGAGAGCACTACTGAAACACTTTTCTTCAACTCCTCGTCAGCATTACCCACAGCAGCTGAAACACCGAGGACACTTAGAAAAGAAGCATCCATGTAGCTGTCTCCAACACCACCAGCTTCGCTCGGGTCAACTCCAAGTCTCTCGAGAACATATAAAACTGCTCTCCTCTTATCAACTTCGACTGGTCTCACATGTAGAGCAAAACCACTATAATCAACTGTGAAACCCTCATACCTGCTCTCAACGTACTCCCTAAGCATTGAAACAACCTCACTACTCCTACTCCTATACTTGCTCTTCAACAATAACTCGAAATCATGGAGCCTGAAGCCATTCTGCCAGGAATCATCAACGTATTCACGAAACAAGTTCAAGACATCCAAGTATACGCCCCTCGCTGAGAGCTTAGTTAAAGAAACCAAACCAGTTGAATCACTGTAGACAAGGCAACCAGTTTCACCAATAGAGAACCCGTTTAAACCAATATATCTAGTTAAACCCATAACAATGGGTAACGCTGCACTAGAAACCAGGGACACGACGACGCCCTTCCTAACAACTCTCCTAAGAGCATTAACAGCGGGTAAACTCAAACTATAACTACTCCTACTAACAGTGATTGTTCCATCAACATCCAGAAACAACGCCTTCAACCTCATAAGCAACACACCCTTCCACGCAAAACATAAACAACCCCAGCATAAAAACACCTATAAACCCAGAACACCGTAAAAACCTTACAGCAGTGGGAGGCAGCCAATAAGTTGATTTCGATAAGTGGGATGAAAAACAATACAAGTAAAACTAACACCAATATATTAATGCTTAAAACATATAGATGAAATTAGTACGCATTAATAAAGGCGAATAAAATGGGAGACTACGTTAAATTTGCTTTCATGTGCCGAGAGAAAACAAGAAGCATTGGGGCAAAAGTAGCAGTAGTTGGAGCTGGGCCAGCTGGATTAGCGGCAACCGGGTACCTAGCGTGCGAAGGATACGACGTAGATGTCTACGATAAACAACCACTACCCGGAGGCCTCATGGTGTTCGCGATCCCCCAGTGGAGAATACCCCCGGAAAGAGTGATAAGTGGGGCAAGAGAACTAGAGGAGAAGTTCAACGTGAAAATAATACTTAGAACAAAAGTATTCGCTGAAGAACCAGAACACGAGGAAGGAGACGACTTCGCTGAGAAAAAAGCAAACCTAGAAGACATAATCAAAAACTACGACATAGTACTACTAGCAACTGGCACATGGTCATCAAAAACACCCAGAATCCCTGGAGTAGAAGCAAGAGGAGTAACAACTGCACTAGAATACCTCTACAAGTGGAGAATATACGAGTACGGTTACACAACTAAGAAACCACCGACAGGTAAAAACATAGTAGTAATAGGAGGAGGCTACAGCGCAATAGACGCCGCGGAGAAAGCACTCAAAACAGGAGCAGACGTGCACTTAGTGTACAGGAGGACGATTAAAGAAGCCCCAGCGGGAATATATGAAATAGAGAGAGTGAAAAAAGAAGGAGTAACATTCATTGAGCTAGCTTCACCCACCGAGATAATAGCGGAAGACAACAAAGTGAAAGCAGTAAAATTCCAGAAAATGACGCTTGGGCCGCCTGATGAAACGGGGAGACCTAAACCAGTACCAGTACCAGGAGGAGAATTCACAATTGAATCAGACCTCGTAGTGTTCGCAACAGGTGAATCACCGACACCACCACTGAGAAACACTACAGCTGAGAAAATTGGTTTAAGAATAAACAAAGATGGAACAATAGCTGTAAACGTGCTAATGCAGACAAGCATACCAAAAGTCTTCGCAGCAGGAGACGTAGTCACAGGCCCAAGTAGAATAGGGCCAGCAATTAGAAACGGGTTGAAAGCAGCTAAGTCAATGCACTACTGGTACACTGCGAAAACCGGGAAACTGATATCATTCTCAGAGGTGATAACGCAGTGAGCTCAAACCCCGTTGCTAGGTACACTCGAATAATAGACCTAGGTAGATGCATAGGTTGCGGAGCCTGCGAAGCAGCATGCGAGTTCATACATGGAAAACCATTCATAATAGTACATAGAACAAGCATAGGATTAGATATACCAGTATCATGTATGCACTGCCCGAAAGCACCCTGCATTGAAGCATGCCCAACAGGAGCAATGACTCGAGACTCAACGGGAGCAGTCTACGTGATCACAAGTAGGTGCATCGGGTGCATGGCTTGCTTATACGCCTGCCCATTCGGAATACCTGAATTAGATCGAGCGACGAAAACAGCAATCAAGTGCAATCTATGCATGGAACTAAGAAAAGAAGGCTTAGAACCAGCGTGCAGTGCTATATGCCCAGCGAACGCAATACTCTACGGTGAAGACGCCGAGGTATTCCAGCTCGCTAAGAAGAGAACAGCGGAAACAATGGCGAAAGCCAGGTTCGAGTACGAATTCCACAGATAACCAACGGGTATACAGATGCTTGAGTATTTTTTCGCAGCGTACACTGCGGCGACAGCGTTACTAATCACATCTCACTACATTGAAGCATTAAAACTCAAAACAACACTCAAAATCACATGGCACTTAATAGTAGCGTTAACTACTTGTACACTATACTACGTTAAACTCATAGATGAAGTATCTCTCACTCTTGGATTATCGTTCACAGCGATCTCAGCGCTGATATCAACTTACACGATTACATATACTCAGGTACACCACTACCCCTCTCACTTAGAGCTACTAATGGATATATTCCTCCTCTCACTAATCTCATCCTACATAGCTCCAAGCTTCATCCTAATGGTAATAGCGTGGACAATAAGTGAAATAGTGGGATACATGTTAATCAGGATCGGTGAAGAGTACTCAACAGAGGGATCATTAACATCCTCCAGGGGATATATATTGACATCGACAATGAGCTTTGAGTTATCGGTTTTCACGATGATAACGATAAGCACACTACTAACAGCAGCTAATATTGGGTTATACGAGTTAATAAAACCATTCACTCAGAAAACAATCACTGTAACAACACCCATAATAATGATTCCACTACTAATGCTAGGGTTCCTAGTTAAAACAGCCAATATCCCATTACACTTCTGGTTACCAAGCGCGCACTCAAGCGCGCCTTCACCAGCATCAGCGTCTCTCAGCGGGTTAATGGTTTCACTCGGATACTATGGATTATACAGAGTCCTAGAATACATAGATATCGAGCAGTACTCAACGCACATAGCATTATTCTTCATAGCAGTGGGTTTAATGTCAATCCTCTACGGTGGGCAACAAGCACTCACACAGAGAGACGTTAAAAAACTACTCGCATACTCAACAATAGCGACAAACGGGTTCATCAGCACTGTTTTCGCAATATACATTACTCAACCAACTGAAATAACCAAGTTCACTCTAATACTAAGCATACTCATGCACGCAGCATACAAGACGACACTATTCAGTGAAGCTGGTTTAATTGAGGCAGTATACGGCACAAGATACATTCATGGAGTAAGAGGCTTCGTGAACACTGCACCATTATCAACAATAGGGGGACTGCTCTCAGTATTCTCGCTCCTAGGAGTCCCGGGAACACTGGGTTTCACCGTTAAACTATTATCAGCATACTGCTCACTCACAATGATGAACACTCACCCAGTGATCACATTCACAACCATAACAAGTATACTAGCATACATCATCGTATCAGCCATGATAGCTTTAAGATACTCTAGAATATACTACGATGAGGAACCGGGGAAAATAGAGTTCATGGTTGAAAAACTAAGCAAAAGCATGCAGACTCCTGTGCTATTAATGGGTTTACTGAACGTCCTGTTAATCCTAACAAGCGTTACGTTGATAACCTATGAGTACTGGTCCATACTAGCATTAACAACACTCATCGCTGTACTCTCAGTGCTTCTATCATACACACACTTCAAAACCACAAGCACGAGGTTGAAGAAATGATTGACCCCCTCACTTTGAAAACCTTCTACGCAGCATCAATAATGATACCGGTGCTAACGGGCTCCATCCTAGTGGACTCTAACCCTAAACTAAGTAGAGCGCTCAGGATCACTGGTTACGCAACAGCACCAGTAATATTCACAGTTAGTGGATTACTGAAGCTACTAGACTACCAACTAGCGCTCACACTAATTGCAAGCGTAACCGCTATTGGCATAAGCCTACACAGTGAAGGATACTACAAGGTAATATATGGTCTCGCAAGGTATTTCCAAATAGTAGTTGACACGGTGTTAACTAGCTTAATACTTCTTTTCTCAAGCACGTTCCTCGTAGAGCTCATAGTATACTGGTTCTTCCTAGACATAGTGGTTGCCTTCATAGCGATAACAATGGAACACGGCGCCGAGAACCTGCCGGTCGCATCAACATACATAGCAATGTGCATAGCTCCAAGCGACATAGCTCTACTAACAATGTGGGCTATACTGGCAATCAAGTACGGTGCATTCAACTCCTTGTTCCTACCATTAAACACCGTGTTAAGCGAGAAAATAAGCCTCGATTTCACTACATCACTAATCATGCTCTTCGGATTCGCTGTTAAACTAGGACAATTCCCACTCCACTCATGGTTACCAATAGTTCACGGAAAAGCACCCAGCCACATATCAGCAGCACTGAGTGGATTAATAATCAAAATGGGGGCATACGCGTTTCTCCTAGCTTCACAGTTATTCACATTTAACCCACTAGTGTTCTATATTCTACTCGTACAGGGATTAATATCAACAATATATGGCTCATTTGGAGCAATACTGCAAACCAACATAAAGTGGATCCTAGCATACAGCTCAGTTGGGTACGGTGGCGTAATAACAGCTCTATACGCTTCATCAATGATACTGGGAGATCAAGCGTTGAACGCGATAATAATAGCAGTCATAGTGTTCCACGCTTTAACAAAAGCACTCGCATTCATAAACACTGGGCTAATATACCAGATCGCGAACACGTATGACGTATACAAACTAGGCTACTTATACTACGTGTCAAGAGAAGGCGCGTTATCCGCGTACATGGCACTACTAAACCTCACGGGTATACCTCCATCAACAGGTTTCATCGTTAAAGTACTCCTCATAGCGACAAGCATACTCTTAGCTATGGAGAACCCATTGGGCTTAGCTTTAACGATGGCAATAGTGTTATCAGCTATATTCTCAATAGCGTACAGCGCGAAGTTCATTGGAGCATATTTATCAACACTGCCGAGGATATCCCCTAGAGCCATCCCTGTACCCGGAGTAGAGTTGAAATCAGAACTATACATGGGGTTAATCTCAATGCTAACACCCGCGATACTGTTAACCTATATTCCGGGATCCTACGCGTACGGAGAGACAATAACAGCAGTAACTCTACCAATATACATAGTATCACTAGTAGCAAGCATCATTATTTTCACGCGAATACTCCGAGAACCAAGAATACCCGAGGACATCAAGTACTGGCTCTCAGGTGTAGAAGCATGAGTAGTTACACTAAATCAAGTGCTCTAAGATGGTTCGAGGAACTACTCGACAAAGCAAGCAAGAAAATAAGGTATACTCGTAGAAGAATATCAATAAGCAGCATACTTGAAAACATTGTTAACCTAGGAGACGTGGTTTTCCCGAGACTAGTTCGCTTCGCAGACACGCTTGCAAAAATCATCAGTAAACTCCAAGTAACAATGATTGAATCCATGATTACAGCTTCAATATGGTACGGAGTACTACTACTAGTACTCGTAACAATAATTGTTTTCACGTATAGGTGAACAACGTGAACACTTTACACTACACAATATACTCAGCGATAGGTGTAATTATAGGATTAACGCTACCAGTAATCCTTGACGGAGTAGAGAGAAAAATAAAAGCAATACTACAGAGTAGAATAGGTCCACCTATAACGCAAACACTATATGATCTAGTCAAACTAGTCAACAAGGAAATTAAACCAATACATACATCTCCATTCATACTGCTCTACCTACTATCATTCATTGCAACCAGCATAGCATCAATCTACATGGTTGAAACATACGTATACACGTTGGAATCAATATACATCACGCTTGGATTATCACTGCTCGCTGTTTCACTAACATCTCTAACTTTAACACCACTACTAGTACCCAATCCTTTCAGTTACGCAGGTGGAATGAGAGAAGTAATATTGGCGCTTATAAATGAATCCGCCTTCATACTATCAACTACATTGTACGCAACAATAACAAACAACCTGGTTCAACTCAAATCAGCAACTACTCCCAGCATACTATTATCCATTACTACTGCAGCATTAACCATGTTTATCTCAGGTTACGCTCTAACAGGGCGAGTACCATTCGACATGGCTGAAGCAGAACCAGAACTAGCCTCCGGAGTACTCGTGGAATTCAGCGGTAGTTTACTCGCAGCATACATGTACTGTAATCTACTTAAAAGACTCCTAGTGAACCTCATCATAGTGAGCGTTACAGTAACCCCCCTAATTGGAGAATCCGCTTACTCGCTGGCCGCAGTGTATGCGTTAACAATTGTGCTATGGGTGATCTTCGCGATCACCGCGGTTATCCTAGGTAGGTCGAGAATCGACTTAGCTCCGAGAACCCTGACTAAAACATATATACTTCTCTTAGCATTATCTATAACAGGGTTATTGGTGCATGCTTATGCATAGCGACTCCATAATAAACGAGTACGTGTCCTTGGCTAAGTTTATGAAAGGAGACGCGAAAGCAGAGAAGGATACAGTGCACATAGTTGTACCCAAAGAAACACTAGTGAACACGGCGTCCAAGTTATTCAACGAGTACAATTGTGATTTCAGAACATGTGTAGGAGTAGATGAACGCCCATTAAACGGTTACTTCTCAGTCACCTACATATTCACAGATAATAAAAACGGATTATACATACTGGTTAAAACATACACTGAGCCGCAAAACCCAGTGATACCAAGCATTGTAAAAACTGTTCCAGGAGCAGATTGGTGTGAAATGGAGACAAGAGACCTATTGGGCATAGAGTTCGCTGATAGAGATCAGTATAGATTAGTTCTACCATCAGGTTGGCCCGAGGAAATACACCCATTGAGGAAAGACATCCCCTACAATTACAGGCCACCGATTAGAAGCGTGAGCGAGAAAATCACGCCTTCAACAGAGCTAGGAGTCATACCTATAGGTCCATACCACCCAGCACTACATGAACCAGAGTACTTTGAACTATACGTTGAAGGAGAAAGAGTAGTCGATGTAAAGTACAGGGGTTTCCACGTACACCGAGGCATAGAGAAACTCGCTGAGACAAGAATGACTTATCAACAAGTAAACTTCTTAGCCGAGAGGATATGCGGAATATGTGGATTCGAGCACAGCACATGCTACGCTCTCGCAGTTGAGAAAGCCGCGAAAATAGATGTACCCGAGAGAGCACAGTACATTAGAAGCATTGTATTAGAAGTAGAGAGAATACACAGCCACCTACTCTGGCTGGGAGTAGCTTTCCACGTAGTAGGATACGATACAGGCTTCATGCACATGTGGAGAGTACGCGAGAAAATCATGTACCTCGCCGAGCTCCTAACAGGTAGTAGGAAAACATACGGGTTAAACCTAGTGGGAGGAGTAAGAAAAGACATAAATGAAGAGAAAAAACAAAAAACACTGGAGACACTCAAAGAAACAGAGAAAGACTTCAAGAAACTCGTTGAAGTAGCGATAAGTGTTCCACAAGTCAAGAAGAGACTCACTGGAACAGGCATCCTACCAAGAGAAGACGCTGTGAAATTATCCGTTGAAGGACCAGTTGCTCGTGCTTCAGGAGTAAACAAAGACGCTAGGAGAGATCAACCGTACGCAGCTTACAAGTACGCATCCTTCAAGATCCCAGTTTACACTGAGGGAGACAACTTGGCTCGAGCACTCGTGAGAGTAGATGAAGTACTTGAATCAATATCAATAATAGAGCAACTACTAGATAGAATACCGAGAGGCCCAATAAAACTAGAGGACTTCGAGATACCTGAGGGAAAAACAGGTGTCCAAGTAGTGGAAGCACCACGCGGCGGAGACATACACTTCGTTATAACAGGCCACGGCAAACCATACAGGTGGCGTGTTAGAGCACCAACATACAGTAATATACCAGCATTGAAGATAATGTTAAAGGATCAACCGTTAGCAGATGCACCGTTGACAATAGCGAGCATAGATCCATGTTTCTCGTGCACAGATAGAGTACTCGTAGTAAGAGAAAACAGTAAAACAGAGTGGCTAAAACTCGCACCAGGTGTTCAAATATGAGCATAGTGAAGAAAGCAATTAAACCCGTGGAAGTACTGGTGATCGCGGGTAAAACGAAGCGAGTAACAGTTAAATACCCATACCAGGAACCAATCCTCTCACCTGAATTCAGAGGCAGCATCGAGATAAACCCAGAGAAATGCATAGGTTGCGGAGCATGCGTAAACGCTTGCCCACCCAACGCTTTAGAAATGATTGAAAGCCAAGACAAGAAAACACTGAGATACTATGTGGGTAGATGCATATTCTGCTGGAGATGCATAGATGTATGCCCAGTTGGAGCAATAAAAGGAACAAGAAACTTCGAGCTAGCAACAAATGATCCACTGGACTTATACACATACATAGTTCACAGTAAAGCAGAGTGCTCGAGTTGCGGAAACAAAGTCGAGACGGTGAAAATGAGAAAGTACATTATGCAGAAATCACCAATAACAGAGAACTATGTGAACAAGTGCCCAGACTGCCGCAAGAAATCATTCATAAACGCTATATCCACGAGAAAAGTGGGGTTCCATGGCGAGTAAACTAGAAGCCCTCAAGAAAAGCATATGGGTATTCCACTTGAATACGGGTAGCTGCAATGCATGCGACATAGAGGTACTCGACGCCCTAACACCCTTCCACGACGCTGAGAGATTTGGAGTTAAACTAGTTGGATCACCAAGACACGCGGACGCAATACTCTTAACAGGGCCCATAACACTTGAAGCACTACCCAAAGTAATCAACGCAATAGAAGCAGCTCCAAGACCAAGAATAATCATAGCGTTAGGCTCCTGTGGTTCAGGTGGAGGAATATGGCACGATACATACTCAACCATCGGTGGAATAAACTCACTAGTCAAAATACTGAAAGAGAGAGGCATAGAAGTAGATGGAGTCTACTATGTACCCGGGTGCCCAATTAGACCAGAAGCACTACTATACGCAGTGGCGCTGATAAAGGGGCTTGTAGAGAAAAAAGTGAAACCAGTGGTGGCAACAGTTGAGTAACAAGTACACCGTGTATATTTGCGAGTATGAAACAGGGGAAACACTTTTCTCAAGACACTTCCTCACCGGTATATCATCGTGCCGTAAAATAGGGGAGATCGCGCCTGAGAACCTATCAGAGACTCTTCCACCTGAAAATACCACCACTCTATTACAGCGTGAAGAAATCACGATCACTGACCCCACGACCTTGGAGAAAATCCTCACCATGCTTAATTTCACAAGTAAGCAAGTAGAAGCAATACTAAGCAAACCATACCCTTACATAAGACTGTTAAAGTCTTGTAGCGACTTATAAACAGATATAAAATCTTTAAGTACTTCTCAGAGCCGTGAAGTATCTTAGTGTTACACAAAACTCGAGAACCTTAGAGACTTACATGCTTTGAGTTATCCTGGGTCTCCAATACCCCTGGCCTCCCCCCTCCCTAAAGGGTGAGGGTTCTCTTCATGGGGTTCATTGGTTCCCCGCATCTATTCGGGTTTACATCTGTAAGAGCTAGAGTTAAGCGTGGAGTAATTAAGAGCATATAAGAGATCGCGGACGGGCTTGTTAATAAAGCTACGAGTACTAGAGAGCGGGTTAGAGAAAGGGAGAGTAAACCTTGAAACCGCTATTAGAAGAGTTCTCGATGGGAACGGAGTACCCTCTAATATTGTAACAGACCAGGAGATTAGGCAAGTAGTTAACAGTGCGTGGACTCAGGGCAAGAAAGAGACAGATTTAGCGCGAGAAGTGCTTGAGTCAGTAAAAGAGCTGGTTAAAAATAGAACAGGAGAAGATATTAACATATCTACACCCCCGATGAGTGTACGAGGGAGATAGTGAACTAAGTTCTTTTTCTTTTCCCCTCCTTTCCTATTCTTTTAGTGCTAATTTACTTTATGTCCATAGAGTAGATTTAAGCAGATTTATTCACATATCTATTTCAGGGATTTTCTTGCGAGTTCACATAAATATTAACCTACTCGGGTCATGTGTACTAACTCTACTGGTAGTCTCCTACGTTGCTTGGCTTGTCCTTAAACCTGAAGTAGCTAGGTTTGAAGAAGTAGTTGTAGCTGATAATGTAGTTTACTTACCATACCCCTCAAAGATCACTAATATGAATGTTGAGGAGGCTATTCTTCTCAGGAGGAGTATTAGAGATTATACTAGTGACCCGGTTAAAATAGAGCACTTAGCAATGATCTTGTGGGCTGCGTACGGAGTAACAGACCCGAAGTGGGGGCTTAGAGCCTCACCTAGTGCTGGTGCAACATACCCCCTTGAAGTATACGTGGTTATTGGTGAGAGTAGCGTTCTAGTTAGAGAAAGCGAATACCTTAGAGCCGGTGTCTACAAGTACGATGTTCACAGGCACTTACTCACGCTTATCAAAACAGGTGATTTGAGAGGCGAACTCGCAGATGCTGCCCTAGGGCAGAAGTGGGTTAGAGATGCACCTGTTGGTATTGTTGTATGTGCTGTATTCGAGAGAACTGTTTCACGTTACGGTGAGCGTGGGAGAGTGAGGTACGTTCCAATGGAGGTTGGCCACCTTGGTCAAAACGTCTACTTAATAGCTACTGCTCTAGGTTACGGTGCAGTAGTCGTAGGCGCTTTCCACGATAACAGAGTCCAGGCAGTTATTAGCGCTAAGCCCGAGGAAGTACCCATGTACATTATACCACTCGGTGTTCCAAGTATGCCACCACAAACCAGTTTTGAGGATATATGGAGGTTTATTGAGGCGAGGAGAAGTGGCTAAGCCGAGACTACTTAGAGTACTATTAACACTAGTAGAGACTACTTCTCTCCCACTACTAGTAACCTGCCTATTGTACTTGTTAACAGGATACCAGATGCTAATACCTGGCTTAAAGCTCATCCCTAGAGCACACGAGTTACACACAGACCTCGTATTGAGGTCCCTAACGTTAATACTTGGACTCGTACACGGCTATTCAGGCCTCATAATACTCTCTGAGAGGAGAATTAGAAATAACACGATTAGAACAATCGTAGAAGTAGCAGTTACAATCTTACTGGTGGGGCTAACCGTATTACTCGCCACCCTCGAGCTATATATTTCAGGTTAATTTAAACCAAAGCTTTTAAATGGAGTTAAGAAAATATACAAACTATGAATTAACTAATATATTGAGACAATTAGTTTTGACTAAACCAAAGAAGTCCATTCACTGAATAGTCTCTACATTGAAAGCAACTGCTTTAGCTCAACCAATTTATCAACTACGCGCCTATTTCTACAGATTTCCTCAAGGTACTCAAAGTCCAGTTTATTAGCCCAAGTAGCCATTAGCCAAATCGCCTTGTCACGATCCTCTGTAGACCCCCAGTTTTTCCATCCATCAAGATATATGGCTATAAGATCCTCAACGGGGTCTAAGTATACGTGATATTCCTCCACAAGGATCTTCACGGGGGGCTTCCCCCTATTGTAAACCGTTGAAACTATATCTATCGATTTCAATGAGAGAACATCATATATTGGGAGAAATCCACGGCCAATTCTCTCGGAAAACCCTGCGAGAAAAGATTCAACAATCCTCGCATCCCCCTCTACTATTACGTCTACATCCATGGTTCTATATACTCTACCCGTGTAGATCTCTACCGCAAAACCTCCCGTAATTATGATTCTACCCATACCCCGCTCCTCTAGGAACGTGTTTAGCCTGTTACTGATCTAAAAAATGTTTGTGATTAATTGTAAGTAGATGCGGATACGTGGTTTTACTCTGTGTGTGTTGTGTGAATCGCTTTATAAACCTAGTTTACTAAATGGGGTTTACTGATGAGTCTCCCTGTGAGGGCTACTGTGACCGCTAGGGTGGAAGCGGTCACCCCCAAGGGAGATGAGGGACTACTAGTGGAGTTTTTAAGAGTGTACCGTGACTCAGTCCAGTTAGTTGTAGATGAGATATGGGGTTTAGATGAGGCACCATCGTGGACGGAGCTACATAGTATATTCTACAGTAGATTAATAGGAATGGGTTTTAGAGCACACCATGTCTCAGAAATCTACAAGCGAGCCAAGGAGGTTGTTGAATCAACTAGGAAGAACAGTGGATCAAGGCCATTACTCAAGAAGCTAACAGCTAGAATACACACCTTGGACTATAAACTAGACCTGAATACAAAGACGATCAAGATAGCGGTACTACATGATAAGTGGATTGAGTTGAAGCTAAAGTGGTATAGCTACCTCAATAAATACCTCGATGGCTCCTGGAAGCCCGGTGAAATAATAGTAAGCTATAGGCATGGTAGATTCTACGTCTATATAACATTCCACAGAGACATAGTGTTTAGAGAGCCTCAGACAGTTATGGGTGTAGACTTAAACTTCAATAACATAACATACACGATAATAGACTTAAACAGTAGCCTAGTCTCTATAGGTGTAATACCGTTTAAGGGGTTGAAGAGAGCACTACACTATAGGAAGCTAGCTGAGGATCTACAGAGGAGGCATCCAAGGAACTGGAGGTTTTTGAAGTGGGCTAGGAATACTAGGGCTAGGTGGCTTAGTAAAGCGAGGAATATACTAGTAGACACAGCACATAGAGTATCTAGAAAGCTCGTGGAAGTAGCTAGAGAGTACAATGCTGTAATAGTATTCGAGGACTTGGATGAATTGAGAGGGAATAGTAATGGTGGTAGGAGACTCTCATGGATGAAGCCACTATGGTGCTATAGGAGAATACAGGAGTACGCAGAGTACAAGGCGTTATTAGAGTGCATTAAGACAGTGTATGTAAATCCAGCGAGAACATCTAGGAAACCCCCTAATGGCAAGAAAATAAGATTCATAAACTACAGGTTTGTAGAGCTAGGAGACACAGTAACATCTAGAGACGTTGTTGCCTCTTGGAACCTGGCGTTGAGAGGCCTACAGCGGATGAGGGGCTCAAGGGTTACGTGGAGCCCTGATAGCCCCCGCAGTGAAGCAGTGAAACCCCGAGCCAAGCGGGGGAACCCCGAGACAAAGAAACATACACAACTAATTACAGCTATTCACAAATAATTACCTCGGGGAAACCCTCCCACCTGGAAGTGCTGTTCTAGAATCAACACTCTATACCCATGCTTCGATAGTATTGCACCACAGGTTAATCCACCTATACCCGCACCCACGATGACTACATCGTACTCGCCTTCCCCTCTGGGTTTACCTGGCTCCACCTCGACTCTCCAATCATACTTCGCGAAATCCCTGTATACCTGCCTTGCTGGAGCCTTCAATGGGTATACTGCTGAGAACAAGACTCCAATAATTACCAGCGTATTTGTAGCCACAGTGTTCAGGGGGAAGTCTAGTACTAGGTAAACTATGGAATTCAATAGAAATAGCATGGTCCAAATCAATGTAATTACTTGATTTATCAATAGAAATGATTCGTTTCTCCAGTAAACCTCGGGCTGTTTCGTTTTTCATAATCGCTTGTGGCGTTTACATTTATTGGTGTCTAAGGTCTTTCAGGGCTGTGATGTGTGTTTATAAACCACTCCGAGATATTGTAGTTTTGTGGAATACCGAAGCCGATGAGGCCTTGAGGCTGATGAACAATCCATGAACCCCGATTACTCGAGGGGAGTGGATGATCCCCTAGGCGACTAGGATTGAACAACTCCCGTAGAGTGGTCGGGGAGATAAAAGCCGTTGAGAAGTAGATGGCGGGGAGCTGGAATCAATAAAGATGAAGGGCAATGAACCGCCATCTGCCGAGAAACGGTAATCTCTCTTAGAGACTTGGAGAGTGAATGGTTGCTTAATAACTATGGAGAACAACGCCATTAGGAATAATGCAAAGTAACCTAAAAACCCGCTCTTCTCAACGAAGGCCTCGACTCGGAGAATGAATACACCTATGAGGGCTATAATGAAATAAGTGATCGATGCCAAGTCCATTAAGTTGTACTCCCTTCTAAGTAATTGAGAAGTAGTGATACCTAGAGAAGCCGCGAAGGCCGCGATAACTCCTAGTTCTCCAGTAAAACCAGTTAAAACCCAGTAGAGAATCCACGGGGTGAATGATATGAGGATGTAGAGTTGGCCAGGTATTACCCTATTATTATCCTCCACAATATGCATTATTCCGCAACTCCAGTACTTATACAGAAGACTACTCTGTGTAAGGGTTAATAAGTATTCTCCTTGGTGACTAGTTGTTAATTGTTCTCCTAATTAATGGTTTTTCCCTCAATAGGCGCTCAATCGCCTCCTCGAAGCTCTCTCCCGGAGCTAGAGCTATTTTCGCGAATATTCCTGTTCTCCCCACTTGGTCTCTCCTAGTTAATACCTCTACTCTCTCCCTCACTATATCTACGCTAACGCCTAGTACTTTCGCAACGTAGTCTTCGTAGCCTGGGACTGGTGCTTCTAGGTGTCCGCTCTCCGTGGGTATTATCAACACCAAGTTCTTGTTAACCCCTGGTACTCTCTCATCCGCGAGTAGTTGGCTATAGGTTAATACACCACTATACTTGTAGAACTCGACTTCCCTCGGCTTATAGTTGAATAGGGGGAAGCTCACAGAGACTCTCTCCTCGTCGTCTAGGTATATGATCCCCTTCGGCGTGGATGTTGGTGTTGCAGCTATAATGTACCTTGAGAACGGCTTAAAGCCCGAATCCTCGAGGATGTGCTCTACAATGAGGCCGGGGGTCTTTAGTGGAATCACTACGTCTACATCACTCTTCTCCCATACATCACCCCTAGCAGTGCTTCCATGAAGCCAGACTGTGAAGCCGTGTCTATTGAAAACCTCCATTACTCTACGAGCTATACTCCTGAGATCCCTGAGTATACTCCAGTGTTTCTCATCATACACTACTTCCCTGAACTCCGGTATATTTCTAACCCTTGTTCTAGTCAATGTAGCTCACTATTACCTCGGTGTTTTCTCTCAATTATCAATTAATTAACTAAAAGTGCTAATTATACTCTCGCGGAGACTCCGTGGGTATTCATGGTTTAATAAGTACTTGGCTATACTCTTTTGCAGGGTGTAGTTGATGAGTATAGTGTTGTTTTTGTTATTTGTATTGGTGACTTGGCTATTTATCAACTTTGCCTACTTATTCTTGAAGACTAGGCTTAGTAGTGGTAGGACGTCTATTGAGTTATATTATCGATTAGTAATGCTCGTGAAGAGGAGGTATGAGGGGGTTCCGCGAGTTGGCTATACTAGGTTTTTCAAGTACATCTTTATAGCTATATATACTTTTGCACTTGTCTTCTCACTAATCACCCTTGTTCAAATGCTATATGCAGGTTTATTCGCTAATGTTAAGACCGCTGTAATCCTCGTGCCTGGGTTAAATATCACGGGGGAGGATTTAGTGTACTTTATACTAGCTGTGGCTATTGGCGCTACTCTACATGAATACCTACATGCGTGGGCTGCATTGAAGACTGGTATACCTGTTAAATCATATGGATTCCTCCTAGCATTGATTATTCCAGCGGCTTTCGTGGAGATTGATGAAGGGGTTTTCGCTAAAGCAGAGAAATCGGTTAAAGTAGCTGTTTTAAGTGCTGGTGTAGCAGTAAACCTACTCGTAGCACTCGTCTCCACGGGTATAATAATGTTATTGGTTTCACCAACGGGGTTTATGATTAACGATGTGCAGTTTGGTACGCCTGCTAGTAGAGCTGGCTTGCAGCGTGGAGACATCGTGTACGAGATCAACGGATCAGAGGCTACGCTTGATGTTTTGAGAAGCTATATGTCTAGGAATGAGTCGTTGACTCTAAAACTAAGTGTCTACAGGCCTGGAGTGGGGTTTATAGAGGTATTCGCTAGTAAAGAGCCAGGTGAGCGACTACTAGGTGTTCTAGTAGCGCCAGCGCCCTCAAAAAACCTCGTAGTGCTACTCAATCCATTAGTATTCATAAGCGTAGTTAAGGCAATTACGTGGATCTACATAGTAAACTACAGTCTAGCATTCATTAATACACTACCACTATTCATAACAGATGGAGGTAGAATAGTGAGGGAAGTAGCTGGTAGGAGAATAGGAGACATAATAAACTACGCTACACTAGTAGCACTCATAGCAGCACTATTATTCACAGCGAGAATATAGTAGCCGCGGGCAGAGCTCCACGTACAGCCCGCAAACACCCACCAGAGCCATCTCACGCCGACTCCCCCCGGTGACCCATGAACGCTGGCGTCCAGGGTTAGGTTGCTCCCTTCCGGGCCTGGCCTGGTTCCCCCAGCTAAGGCGGTTCACCCCCTCTCTCCAGAGGGGGCTCCGCCTCCACCAGCCCCATGGGGCGGGGTTCATTGCCTCTGCGTGAGGGGTGATGGGTGCTTGCGGGATGCACGTGGTTTCTGCCCCGGTGATCCGGGGCCTTCCCCTGCCCGCGGCTAGTATATACTTTGTCGTGGGGTTTAATTACTCTTTATAATAGTGTTTTAAGCCCTGACCCTGTTAGAACCATGAGTATACTTGAATTACTCGGTATTTTCTCCCTTAATTTCCAGTATGCTGCGTACACTATTGCCGAGGTTGGCTCTACTAGGAAGCCCATTTGCCAGAGTTCACTGTGTGCTCTAGAGATCTCTGTGTTTCCAACTAATACTACGTCTCCACCATACTCTCTGATTTTCCCAGCAATCTCCCCCGCTCTCGGAGGGTTGTAGACCATTACTCCATCAGCTAGTGTTGAATCCTCTCCTTTCTCTTCAGCCCCGTAGAGTGCTCTATATATTGGCTGGCAGCTATAGCCCTGAACACCTATAATCCTCGGTGTTTTCTCTATGAAGCCGCATTCTCTAAGTTTCTCAAAGCCGTAGACCACGCCTAGTAGTAAGCCCCCTGAGCCTATGGGGAGGATCACGTAGTCTGGCACTCCATAGTCTTCATAGACTTCGTACGCTATTGTAGCGTGTCCAATAATGTATAGTGGACTCCACAAGTGTCCAACATAGTAGACACCGGGCTCTCCAATGTACTCTTCAACTATTTGCGTTGCAGCAGTACGTGATTCAGCCTCTACAAGTCTCCCACCAAGCTTCAATACAGCCTTCTTCTTCCCCACTGGTGCAGTTCTAGGCATCACTATAGTTGGCTCTAGGTTGTAGAGCTTAGAGTAGAGTGTTACAGATATACCTGTATTGCCACTAGTGTCCACGAGTGTCTTTTTATAGCCAAGCATGTAGGCGTATGCAATAGCTAGTGCAGTACCTCTATCCTTGAAGCTACCACCGGGGTTTAAGTAGTCTAGTTTAAAGAGTAGTGTGTGTCCACCGGCTTTCTCAGAGACGAGTGGTGTGAGCCCCTCACCCCTCCACCTACTTGGCTTAAATGGTGTAAACCCCGAGTACCTCTCCCACACAACTCTACTATCGGAGACCCTGCACTCCACTGGGCAATCTAAGCTTAATGGACTGCCGCAGCGAGGGCACTTCCAGTAGTATACTCTAAATGCATCCTCCTCGAAGCCGCAGTAATTACACCTCCACTTCAAGTACTAAGCACCTGTAAGTACTTGTCTAGATTATTTAAACAAGTATATAAAGTATTATTTATTACCCATATTAAGGCATTCCTCCTAACGGGTGAGCTTTGTTGAAGCCCTTAACTCAATCCACTAAGAGCGTGTACTCTATAGTAGTCCTTGCATTGATTGCCATAAGCACACTATTGATCGCTGTGAATGTAGTGCATGCAGGGTATGATAAAATATATGTTGCATTCATATGGCACTACCACCAGCCATGGTATTATAGCCCGGATGAATCATACTTTGTACTACCATGGGTTAGAATGCACAGTGTGGGCAACTACTATAAAATGGCATATATACTCTCCAAGTACCCCCAGGTAAAGGTGACATTCACATTCTCCGGCTCACTACTAGAGCAGCTAGTAGACTACGTAGAGAGTGGTAAAATGGATAAGAGGCAAATAATCTCCTGGAAGATAGCCAATGGAACAATTACAATAGACGATGTATTTGAAATGCTTAGAATACCTGGAGGATTCTTCGATATAAACTGGGCTAGGATTGTTGAGAAGTCACCGAGATTCAGGGAGTTGAGAGATCTAGCCCAAAGCCTACACAACAAATGCTCTAAGACAGCAACATCGGACATTGAGTATAAAAACTGCGTTGTAAACGGGTTTACGGGTGGTGATTTAACGAGCCAGAATGTAGTGGATCTCGCTGTATTATTCAACCTACTATGGATAGACCCTCAGGTTGCTAGAGAGAAGTATTCAGATATCTATGGTTTAATGCAGAGAGCATATAGTGAGGCACAACCAGGTTTTACGATAAGTAATTTAACCCGTATACTCAACGTACACGTAGATATAATGAGTAATATAATCCCAATATATAAACAGCTCTCGTCGAGCAGTCAAGTTGAGTTAATCCCAGTGCCATATAGTCACCCACTAGCCCCAATACTCGCTGATGCTGGTTTATCAGAGGATTTAGAGATCCACGTGAGGCTCAGTATTGAATTATTCCAGAGCAAGCTCGGGGTTACACCGAGAGGGGTTTGGCCAGCTGAGCAAGCGGTGAACGAGTATGTTATTCATGCTTTCAGGAGAGCGGGGGTTAACTGGACTGTAACTGATCAAGCAATACTCGGTGCAACTGGTGTAAATACGGGTGATATTGAAAACCTGGGTGTACCCTGGTATATTGAATTCCCTGAGGGCAGGATCTACATTGTATTTAGAGAGCTTGATCTAAGCAATAGAGTAAGCTTCCAGTACGCTAGCTGGGATCAAGACAAAGCAGTCAACGACCTCGTAGGTAAGCTACTATCCTATAAGAATAGCGCTCAATGGCCTAGACTAGTAGTTATAGCTCTTGATGGTGAAAACCCCTGGGAGAACTACCCGGAGTTCGGTGATGTATTCTTAAATAAGCTATACTCTAAACTAGTAGATCTGCAAAACCAAGGCATAGTTGAAACAACAACCCCCGGAGAGTTCATCGATAAGTTCTCAAACATTGCTAAGCAACTACCAGAGAGGCAATACACATACCTAGACCTAGCTGGGAGGGACATATCAGATCTACCAGCTAGTAGCTACGGGGACGCCTATTCAAAGCTACCAACTAGAACAGTTACCGCAAGACTACCCGAGGGCTCTTGGAGTGGTGGAGCACTAGCTACTTGGATTGGCGATAGACAGGAGAATGTTGCATTCATGTGGATGATTAAAGCTAGAGAAGATGTTATGAAGAAACTAGGTGCTTCATCCTTCAATGAACTATACAAGAACAACCCCATTGTAGCGAAGTATATTGTGAAAGCACAGGCGAGTGATTGGTGGTGGTGGTATGGTGGTGATGGCGGGGGTTCACCAGTTACATTTGACCCAATCTTCAAGTCATACCTTGCAAGAGCATATAGTCTATCGGGGCTTAATCCACCATCGTATTTAAATGTAACAGCGTACCCGGATGGACAGCCAATTGGGACAATTAACCAGGCTGCACCACAATTAGTTGACACGCCTCCAATTATTGATGGTGTAATAGAGGATACGTGGGATAAACTAGTTTCAGCTAATAAAGCCCTACTAGTAACCGTTGGCCCCACTCTACAGAAAGCCTATATTGCACTAGACCAGTCTAATCTATACTTTGCATTCAAGTTGAATACACAGTCTCTACTCAGTTTAAAGATAGGAGTGTACTTCGCTACGCCATTAGTTAACATGACCCCCTATAATCCAGGCTATAATGTATATCCACGCGGGGGAAGAATAGATCTAGGGATACACCTAGCGAGGGAGATCTACATAGATCCAGTAGCCAAGACAGCAGTGATCTCTAGGGCTGATGGGAGTGGAGGGTGGATTACTCTAAAAACCATTAATAATATACCGGTGGCTGGATCACCTGGAAACTACTCAATAGAATTATCCACTGGAATACTGGATGTTGAACTAGCTGCTGGTCAGCCTGCATACCTGGCAATAGTACTATATATTAATGATAATCCAAGAGAGTGGTCTTCGAGGCTTGGATTGGCATACTTGTTGTCTATTCCACGGCCACCACCAGGGGTTGGTGGAGTAGTAATCCTCGACATGGAGGATCCCACAGGGGATGATGATGGGCCTGGAGGATATGGCTATCCAGGTAATGCGGTGTTTAAACCAGGTGTTTTCGACTTAACAAGGTTTACTATGGTGGATACTGGGAGCTCTGTATTGTTTAGACTCGTATTTAGAAACCTAGGGGGCAACCCGTGGAGTGGGCCTAATGGATGGAGTCTTCAATACATACACATATATGTCAAGACAACTCTGCCGGCAGAGGGTAGAAGAGATACGTTTGGACTCAACGTTAATATTACACATGGATGGCACTTCGCTATTCTAGCTGCTCCAGGGTGGGGTAGTGACCCGGTTCCACAGGGTGAGAGAACAGCTCTCTACTACTATGATAAAGACACGCCAGTAGTCCAGAATGGTGTTTTAAAGGCTTATGCCGATCAAGCCACGAACTCAATATATGTCGAGGTCTCCAAGAGCATAGTCTATGACTCTGGAAATATAGATAAGTGGACTATAGCTGTACTAGTTACAAGCTATGATGGATACTCTCCAACCAAGGTAAGGCCATTTGTAATTGGTGGAGGAGAGTGGCAGGTAAACGTTCCAAGCAACTACTCACTAGCGTCATTAAAGGGTGTTCTACCACTAGTCTTAGACCTACTTGCTCCAACAGCGAAGGAGCAGTATCAAATGCTCAACTCATTCAATGCAGCCACGGGTGAGCAGGCGAAAGTGTATGGAGTAGCACCAACCCCAACTACTACGACTACGCAGCCAACTCCACCTCCTACACCCACTACTCCCACAGGAACAACTACTCCAACTACACCCACCACTGTGACAACTACGACTCCTTCACCAACACAGGTTTCACCAAGCCCACCTGTAACGACAACTCCACCCACTACGACGCCGACTAGCATTATTCCACCACCAACTATCACTAGTGCCCCCGCTCCAGAGATTACTGGTATAGCTGTGGCTGTTGGAGTGGTAATCGTTGTTGCTGGCTTAGCACTATACTATATGTTTGTAAAGAGGAAGCAGACTCCATAACTCCTTGTAATTAATTATTTTTACGATTTTTCTACATTAATTCTTATTAGAGTGGGTTGGAATGGCGAGGGTTGAGTTAAGGGATATTGTTAAGAGGTTTGGTAGAGTCATAGCTGTAGACCATGTTAGCCTAGAGATTGGTGATGGAGAGTTCTTCACTCTACTCGGCCCTAGCGGCTGTGGTAAAACAACTACTTTGAGAATTATTGCTGGCTTAGAGTTCCCGGATGAAGGAGACGTGTTGATTGATGGTAGAGTAGTCACTAATCTACACCCTCGTGATAGAGACGTCGCCATGGTTTTCCAGAATTACGCTTTATACCCACACATGACTGTATTTGAGAATATTGCTTTCCCACTAGAGGCTAGGAGGAGGGAGCTAGGGCTTACAAAGGAGGGTATTAGGAAGCAGGTTGTTGAAGTAGCTAAGTTTCTTGGGATTGAGGAGTTGCTTGATAGGTATCCAAGTCAACTCAGTGGTGGTCAGCAGCAGAGAGTTGCTCTTGCACGTGCACTAGTGAGGAAGCCTAAGGTTTGGCTTCTAGATGAGCCACTGAGTAATCTAGATGCGAAGTTAAGGGTGTTAATGAGGGGTGAATTGAAGAAGCTTCAGAGAGCTCTTAACATAACCACGATCTACGTTACACACGACCAGGTTGAAGCAATGAGTATGAGTGATCGAGTCGCGGTTATGAATAGAGGGAGAGTTCTACAAGTAGATAACCCGGATAACCTCTATAGTAGACCCCAAGATGTATTCGTAGCCACTTTTATTGGTAGCCCCCCAATGAATATGATTACATGTGAGCTAGTTGAGGAGCCTTCTGGACTAGAGTACGTTGTCCCACCCGAGTACGCTGGAAGTATACTAGGTGAGGGGAGGGTTAAGACAAGCCATGTTCTAGACTGCCAGGGTGTACTTAGGCTTCCAATAGCACCTCTCTATGCTAAGCAATTAATTAGTCAAGGGGCTAAGTCAATATACCTAGGTATAAGGCCCGAGCACGTGGAGATCTCTAAGTCAATAATACTAGAGCCATTCACCACTATAAAAGTAAAAGTAGACGTAGTAGAGGCCCTAGGCTCCGAGAACATTGTAAATATATTAATAGGAGGAGACTTAGTTAAAGCGAGAACACCGGGTACAGTGAAGCTAGAGCCAGGAGAGGAAGTATACCTCAAAATAAACCCCAAGAAAACACTAATATTCAACAAGCAAACAGGAAAATTAATAATATAGCGATTAAAACTACAGGTCCGCAGGAGAGCGAAGAAAGTGGGAAGCGAAGCAGAGTGCTCACCTGGATGATATGCTTCTTGCTAGAGAACTTAATAGACAGTATGTTCCATCCTGGTGAAGAGATTGAAGTTTAGAGAGCTTAGTAGTGTTGTTGAGTGTTTAAAGAGGAGGTTTAATCTCTACGCTATCATATTATTTGGGTCGAGGGCTCGAGGCAACTATAAACCCTGGAGCGACTACGACTTATTGATCATAGGTGACTTCAATAAACCACACTTGGATAGACTTAGAGAGGTGTTGGAGACACTATCATGTACATCTCTACCCATCGAGCCTGCGACCGATCTATGATTAGTTGCAGTTAGTTGTGGATAATTGTGAATAGCTGGCTTAAATTTCTTGGCTTCCTTACGTGTACTTTGTTGTGGGTGATGAGTCTTGGGACACAAGTTACTGTCTTCAAAGCGGATGAGGGGCTTTTGGGTTACGTGGAGCCCTGATAGCCCGGGCAGGATGCAGTGAAAACTCGAGCAGAGCCCGGGAACCCCGGGGCTGGAGACCACGTATTCGCAACTACTCAAAGATATTCACAAATAAATGCCTCGGGGAAACCCGCATCCCTACACGCTTAGTGAAGCGTTATCAATGCTTCTGAAGGGGAATCCGTTAATTGTGGATGCACTGAGTGAGGGAATTATTCTCTATAAAACAAGTGAGTTGGTGGTTTTAGAGGAGAAGTATAGAGAGCTTGTGAGGAGGGGGTTTAAAAATCTAGTGTTTCAGTAATACTCCCCGAGGACTCTGCAGACTAGCTACACTGCTAGGTATATTCTTCTCAGCTCCTCGAGGTTTCTCAACTCCTCGCTTTTACCTGAGGCTATTATTCTACCACCTTGTATTACGTATGCTCTATCAGCTAGTTCAAGTGATTCCTTAACGTGCTGCTCTACTAGTAGTATTGTAATGTTTCTCTCAACTCGTAGTTTCTTAACTACCTCGAAGACTTCTGCAACTATTTTCGGGGCTAGTCCAAGACTCGGCTCATCGAGCATTAGTAGTTTTGGACTACTCATGAGTCCCCGTGCAATAGCGAGCATTTGTGCTTCTCCACCCGATAAACTACCAGCTCGTTGATTCTCCCTCTCCTTGAGCCTTGGGAATAACTCATAGACTGTTTTCAACCTCTCCTCGACTTCACTCCTACTACTAATAATGTATGCTCCTAGGAGTAGGTTCTCCCTCACTGTGAGGTTGGGGAAGAGCCCTCTCCCCTCAGGTATTAGTACAAGCCCTGCTTTAACCCTCCTATCAGGGCTTGTCTTTGTTAAATCGTGTTTATTGAATAAGACTCTACCATCGTATAGTGTTGTAAGACCCATAATGGTCTTTAGTAGTGTTGTTTTACCAGCTCCATTTGGACCTATAACAGCCACTATTTCACCTGGGTTAACCACCATGTCTATGCCGTGGAGTACTCTGAACTCTCCATAACCCGCGTGAATATTCTTTAACTCTAGTAGTGGCTCCACTACACTACACCCTCATCCCTAAATATACCTCAACTACTCTAGGGTTCTTAGCCACCTCCTCGGGTGAGCCCTCAGCTATTAATTGGCCTTCATGCATTACAGCTATTTCATCACTAAGCTTCATTATAAAAGTCATTAAGTGCTCAACTACGACCATTGTTATATCTAGCTCTCTATGAACTCTCCTGAGTAGATCTATCAACCCCTCAACCTCCACGGGTCTAAGTCCAGCCGCGATCTCGTCTATGAATAGTAGTTTAGGCTTTAACACAATTGCCCTCGCCAAGTCAACGAGTTTGTGCTGTACTAGTGTAATATCACTACCACGCCTATTCATTAATTCCTCTGTAAAACCAAGTAGTTTAAGTACATCTACAGCTTCACTCCTAGCAACACTAAGATCTTTCACACGTATAAGGGCAGACGTCATAACGGCCTCTAGTACAGTCATCTTCTTGAATGGTCTAACAATCTGCCATGTTCTAGCAACACCTATCTTAGCAGCTCTATGTGGTGGTAAACCCGTTATATCCCTACTCTCAAAGAACACTCTACCCTCATCTGGTCTATGAACCCCTGTTATGCAGTTTATTAATGTGGTTTTACCAGACCCATTTGGCCCAATTAACCCCTTTATAACTCCCTTCTCAACTTTGAAGTCTACCTCTTTAACCGCTATAATGCCTCCAAACCTCTTAGTTAGTTTTCTAGTTTCAAGGAGAGTACTCACTTAACACCACCCACAGGTCTCTTAGTTGTTTTCAATAGAGTTGTAAAGCGTCTAGCTATGCCTGGAATACCCTCAGGCTCAACTACTCCCAGCGTTATTAATACTGCTCCATATAGGAGTAGGTGTAGTCCAGGTATTATATGCGCTAGGCTTGTTCTAAGGTACTCTCCCACACCGCGGAGGAGGAATGCAGAAACTAGGCACCCCTCAATACTACCCAACCCGCCAATTATGCCTAGTATAGCTATACTCACCGAGATACCTGTGTCGAAGAATCTATATGTATAGAAGTACCCTATCATGACGACGTATAAGTATCCTAGAGAGCCAACTATGAATGCATATATCATGAGCGCTAGTAGTTTGTATCTACGCGTATCTACCCCAATAGCTTCAGCCGCTAACTCATCTTCTCGAATAGCCTTCAAGTAGTATCCAAGGCGTGAATTATTCACAGCGTGGTTTAGTAGGAAGACTAGTACTAGTGCAATAGAGGTTGCCAAGTATAGTTCATCATACGTCTTTATAGGCCTAACCCTCAAGTAGTATTCGTATGGTCCAATCAACAAGCGCACAGCATTATTCAATATAACAACTATAGCTGCTGTAGACAATGCATACCAAACCTCTCTAACTCCAAATCTAAACATTGGGAACCCTATAGCCCCTGCTAGTAGGGCTGATGATAAACCACCTAGAATAATGGAGATTAATGGGTGTAATCCAATATTGTTTGAAAGTATTGATGATACTATAGCACCAACACCCATGTATCCGGTTGTACCTAGGTCTAATTGCCCAGCATACCCCCCAATAATATTCCATGCGAGAACTATAGCCGCGAAGAACACTAGGTTAGTAATGAATAAGAGGTAGTACTTATTAGTCATGAATGCAATGTACATAGCGGCTAAGAGTACTACTAGTCCTATGAGCCTTAAATATAAGCCCCTTCTACGTAGGGAGCGTAGCACCCTGATCACCTCCTCCCAAATAACCCTCGTGGTTTAAACCATATTGTTAGTATGAATGCAATATACATTGGTATGTACTTACCAGATGGCGTTAGGAATATGCTTCCAAGGCTATCGAGCACTCCTATAATGAACCCCGATGCAATAATTCCAGCTACTCCCCCGAGCCCCCCTAGTGCTACAATAATCCAGCATAGTAGTCCAAATATTGTCCCTAGGTATGGGTCTACAGGTCCTATTTGCATCCATAGGAAAGCTGCAGTAGTTGTTAGTAGTACTCCTATAGTGAATGTAGCCATGTAGATCAATGGTACATTAATGCCCATAAGCCACGCAGCCTCTCTATTCTCAGCAACAGCTCGTGAGGCAAGCCCTAGCTTTGTCCTCGTGGAGTAGTAGTGTACTAGTATGCAGAGTATTATTGAAACCAATGCGACGAATACTCTATTAGCACTCAGAGTTAAAGGCCCTATGCTCAGTGGGTATGGGAAGAGTGTTGATGGCAGTGCACGCGGCTCTGCTCTAAACAATGCTAGTGCGAGGTTTTGGAGTATTAGGCCAAGCCCTACTGTTATAGCTATTTGTATGAGTGGCTCTTTACCGAGAACATAGTGTATTATACCGCGGTAAACCCCGGCTCCAAATAGTGCAAATAAAGCTAGAGATGATAGGAGAGCTATCCATGGGTTCCCCGTTGAGAGTGCTACTAGGTATACTATGTATGAGGAGATCATTAATATGTCTCCATGCGCGAAGTTTATTATATCAAGTACTCCGAAGATCAATGCAAGCCCTAGTGAGGCGAGTGCGTATAGTGATCCAAGGACCAGTCCATTCACAACCCCAGTACCAATAGCTGGTAAATCAAAAGCTGTTGGTTCAAACAATATAATTCAACCTCTCACAGCTCTTTGAAACAAGTATGAAGAGGGGTAGAAAAAGCTTATGGTCTAGGGAATACAACTGAGACTCCTGGCTGCGGCTCAGGCCACACTAGTACTGGTGTGAGTGTGCCATTAATCTTCTGTACTTGTAGAACTACTGCTAGTGCATATAAGTTGTCTCCATTTGGCGCGAACTTTATTCTACCAGATGGATATAGTTGTGCAGCTATGCTATTAGAGTCGTTTAAGTCTAGACTTAGGAATGCTTGCCTCAAGTTGTCGGGGTTTAATGGGTTATCTGGGAACATTTGCCCTGCTTTCTCTAGTGCTTCATAGACTGTGAACATCGAGTAGAATATTATTCCACCAGCCTCGGTTGGTAGTTTTCCATAGCGTTGCTGGAACATTGATACTACTTTCTTAGTCCACTCCGTGTTCCTGTATGGGTTGAAGCTATATGTATTTGTGTAGTATAGTACTGCCTCGCCAGCAGCCTTAATAGAGTCTGGGTCTGTGAATCCGCATCCACCAGCGCCAGCGATGAATTTCACCTTCATACCGCTCTCAGCGAATTGCTTAGCGAATAGTACTCCATCCGAGAAGTATGGGACCATTACTATGAAGTCTGGATTACTCCTCTTTATAGTGTCTAGTATTGATGAGAAGTCTGCTATGTCGTATGGATATGTTATGTGGTTTGCAACTTCAATACCCTTCTTAATAGCCTCCATGTGTGCACCATTAGATACATATGTTCCAAAGACTGAGTCCTCGTTGAGTATGACAACTCTCTTAACCTCTACACCAGCTTTCTTTGCAGCGTCTAGTACGAAGTCTACAGCGCTCGCGCCATGCATAGATGCTTTTGGAGCCACTCTAAATACGTATTGCCATCCACGCTCAGTTAGGTCGTCTACTAGTGCATCCATTACTAGTATTGTCTTCTCCCTCTCTGTAACCTCAGCTACAGCTGCAGTCATTCTACTAATATATGCACCTAGAACTATATTGGGGTGGTTCTCGGATATGAGCTTCTCAGCCGCTATTCTAGCTTCATCCGGGCTTCCACCAGCATCAACAACAACTAGTTTAAGCTTTGCACCACCCATTGATTTAATACCTCCAAGCTCGTTGTTTATAATGTCTACAATGAGTTCAGCTGCCTGCCTAGCCTCCTGCCCAAACACAGCGTACTTACCCGTTAAGGGCTCAATAAGGCCTATAACTACCTCCTTCACCTTGGGAGGTGTTGGAGTAGTAGTTGTGGGTGTTGTAGGAGGCGTTGTCGGTGTAGTGGGTGGTGTAGTTGGAGTAGTAGGGGTTGGAGCTGGAGGTGCAGTCATATAGTATAATCCAATCCCTATAGCCACTAAAACAACTACTACAGCGAGGACTATAGCTAGGGTTTTAGTTGCAACTCCCTCCACGAATTCCACCTTTATAAGGTAGTAATTATAAATCCCCTACTTATAAATATTACCTATGCAGATCTAAAGTCTACAGTAGAATTTATAGTGATTGTAGGTGCGATATAAAGTCCGTATTGATCTTGAAGCGTCTTCAACCTCTGAAACATGGAGTAGTGAAAAGCGTTAAGTAAATGGTTTCAAAGACACTGTGGAGAGACAGCTTAATTTGTTGAATAAGTGCTTTTATACATTTTAAGTTTTTATAGTCATTTCCTACATTATAATCTACTGCGTGATTGTCTTGGCATTAATTGCTTCAGCGTGGAGTGTGGCTTTAGAGAATGGTGCTTCGAGGGATTCTCTCGAAACTGCTAGGAGTGTGGTTGCTGAATACTTACTACCTGGATTAATTACTCGCGATGTTGTTCAGCACTATGTGAGGAAGGCTCTTAGGGTTGGTGCTTGGTGTAGGCTTAGGAGGGAGTCCCGTGCACTACTCATAGCGACACGCTTTCTCCCCATCATTAAATCCCCTGTTTTGAATAGTATTTTGAGAGAGGTTTTCCTCGATATAGAGCTCTATACTCTGAGGGGTAGAGCAGTTTTCTACGGGGTATTGGTTGCACTAAGGCAGGGGTTACTAAGTGCTCTCAGAAACCTCAAGAGGCTGACTACACTGGGGATCAGCTACTTAAACCTACCTTTAACTTGGAGAGTGCTGGGCTAAGTCTCGCCACCATAACTATACCTAGGTAAATAGTGCTTTAACTGGACTGGTGTTAGAGACGTGGCTAGTTGGCTTGAGCGTGGAGACCATTCATTTAAACTCATAGCTGGCTTCGTAGTCTTCGCTGGGTTAATTGGATTCCTATTAGAGACTACTTACAGGGAGTTCTTTGAGTCTATAATTAAGCTCTCATTGAGTGAGGAATATAGCTACATCATAGTCTCGTTCTTCACTGTTCTCACAGTTCTCTACTTAGCAACTAGGTATATTGGGTTCTCGTATGGTGTAAGGTTGAGTAAAGTAGTGTTCGCAGCCACGCTCTTAGCATTCTCCATAGCAATCTACATGTTAGCCCGCGTTGACTTAGAGCGTGGAGTGCAGTTGATGGGGCTTAGTTTTGCATGTGTATTTGTATCTCTACTTGTATTCATCTACGAGCCAAGCACTTTGAGGGAGGTAATAGTTCTCCTAACACCACTACTACTAATTCCACTGCCAACAAGTATAATTGACTCCCTCACACCCACGCTCTCCAGGTATATTGGCTTACTAGCTGGGTTTGTAACGGGTGCTAGAGTTATTGAATCACCTGGCTTTACTCAAATAGAGGTTGTATCAGCTAGTGGTGAATCCGTGAGACTAAGTGTTGAGGCTGCATGCACAGGCATTGTGACAACTAGCTGTATTGTGGTGGTTACACCACTATTAGCATACATGGCATCATTCAGCGTGGATAAACCATTGAGGAAAGTAATTATTTCACTACTATCAATTCTCACAGCTCTAATGATAGGGCTTGTAGGCAACTTCGTGAGAGTTATCCTAGTGATCTATGTGGCGATGAATCTAGGTGTAGAGTACGCATACACGTTCTTCCACTACTCTCCATCAATACTATACTCCACAGTATCAGTCCTTGCAGCAGTCTACATTATGAGGAGGTATTTAAACTTCAAGGAAATCCCGTTGAGGAGCCTTCGTGAAGACTTCACGCCTAGGGCTACTTGGGATTACATTGCAGGCGTCCTCTTACTGTTAATAATTGTCGTTGGTGCCACCAGTCTAATAGTTCAAAGTGCTAGCACTGGGTTGGGCGTATCCAGCGTCATTGTTGAAGCACATAGTGTTTCAGAATACCTAAGCAACCCAGCCAAGTACTTGTCAACTAGTAAATTAGTATTCACAGGTGGCGTTTACGACGCCTTCTTAACGAGAGTACTGGGAGGGCTATCCGTCTACAGGGTTTCAGCGAGCTCCATGGGGGAGCTATATACGGGTTACATTGAGTTAGTTGATACACCCGCTAGACTCCACACGTGGGAGCTCTGCTTAACTCTACAGGGTTACAGTGTTAAGTCTTCTTGGAGCACTGATGTTGAAGGTGCTAGAGTAAACTTCATTGTAATTGAGCGAGGCGTCTGGAGGGGGGTATTAGCATACACATTAATCCCCATCACTATTAGAACTCCTAGTGGGGATTACAATGTATATACTAGAGTATCGCTAGTGAGCGGGGAGGTGGTCAATGCTACGGGTAAACTCACTAGCGCACTAATCTCGATCATCGTGGAACACTCGAGTGTGCAGAGTCGTGGAGGCGGAGTGCTAAATACCTTAATGCAGGCATTTATTTATATGCTTGGAGTTTTTCTAGCATACTTAGTGGTTTTAGCAATACACAAGCTCTACGGGTATAGAGTTAAGGGTGCTTTCCATGGCTGAGGCTGAGCAAATAGGCTTTGATGAAGCGTCAAGAGAGATCAGGGATGTTGTCTCAGCTGTTTCCAAAGTCTACATGGGTAAACTAGAATTAGTTAAACTATGCATAGCAGCCCTCTATAGTGGGGGGCATGTATTAATAGAGGGTTATCCCGGTACAGGTAAAACGCTCCTAGCTAAGACAATTGCTAAAGTCATTAGTGGTGTCTATAAGCGTGTTCAAGGACACCCCGATATACTTCCAAGCGATATACTGGGCTTCCACGTTTACAGAGTAACTGGTGAGAGAGTATTTGTAGAAGGCCCTGTTTTCACAAATATCCTTTTATTCGACGAGTTGAATAGGACTTCCACGAGAACGCAGGCAGCACTACTAGAGGCGATGCAGGAGCAGCAAGTCACAGTTGATGGTGTAACATACAAGTTGCCCAGGCCATTCATGGTTATAGCTACTCAAGTACCATACAAGTACGCTCGCGGAGCATATGAGATCATGGAGACACTTGCAGATAGGTTTGCTATTTCAGCGCCAAGCTACTATAATCCACCCGAGGAGGAAGTAGAGGTTGTCCAGAGATCCGACTACATCATAACCATACCAGTTGAGCCTGTTACAACCCCGAAGAGGGTACTTGCTGTTTCAAGGAGGATAAGTGATTTAATCCACGTTAGCGACTACGTGGTTGACTACATGGTGAGGCTAGTTAACTACATTAGATACCACCAGGCAGTTGCCTATGGCCCATCACATAGAGCAACAGTCCACCTACTTGGAGTAAGTAGAGTCATGGCCCTCATGGATGGCAGAGACTACGTAATACCGGATGACGTGAAGAATGTGTTTACCCCAGTAGTGGCTCACAGGTTTAAGTTAAAGGAGGAGTTCGAGCTTGAAGGAGTTAAACCAGAGAGCATTGTTGAAGAGGCATTGAAAAGTGTCCCAGTTCCAAAGTAGCTACTTTGGCTTACTAGCATTAATAATCCTCGCCTCCTCAGTTCTCTTCCTGAGACTCCAGAGTGATTTACTCACTTACACAATATCAGCTATAGCCTCCATCATTGTTCTAAACTCCACGCTCATACTAGCTAGTGGGCTAGAGTACAGGGGTTTACTAGTTGTTTATAGCGGCTACATCTTTTGCGTAAGCTTAATGAGTGCACTCGGTTTACTCGAGGCAGCTGGTCACCTACTAGACTTAGGCTACATAGTAATACTGCTCTTACTTCTAACAATCTATCACTATAATACTGGTTTACGTGAATTACTAACAGCTGAGTTACCCATAATACTAATAGCCTCGGTTATTCTCGGGGTGTATGTGGGCTTACATAACCCACTCAGATACAGTGTTACAGCACTAATAGATGCTATTTCACTAATTGTGGTTTCCTCTACTGGTGAAGACATTGTGCTATTTCTCGCAGCCAGCCTACTAGTATTCACAGTACTATACGCTATGCCAACATTGATGCAGAGCACTGTGGTTTTCACTCTAATGCTCACAATATACATAGTGAGAGCAGTACTGGTGCTCCTCGGGAAAATGAGGGTTTTCAAAGCAGTATTGATCCTAGATATCCTATTGAGGCCCGTGCTGGTGGCTTACCTTTGAATACGCGCCTATTGATCTTGGGGTTGAATACACTGGTTGTATCACTACTACTAGTAGTTTACGGTGTATTAGTTGGTGACAATGGCTTAGTTGGCGTGGCTGTATCATTGGGTATAGTTGGAGGAGTACTAGTTGTTTACAGTACTACACCGCAAGATCCATCAATAATTGCTTTAACGAGTTATAGTGAAATACTAGTAAACGCAACTACGAGTGCTCTCGAAGACTTAGACCTACTGGAGCCAAGTATATGTGCTATTAGGAGAGCCGATCTCACTCTACTAGTCTACTCTAAAACACCTTGCCCAGTCGAAGTAGACCCTGGATTAGGCTTCACCAGTGGCTCACCATACTTAGCCATACCAGTGAAGACTCCTATTGAATTAACCGAGTCTTCGAGTGAGCCCGCAGTTACCCAGCTCGAGAGGAACTTAGTAACTCTACTCGTCGACGAGTACTCAGCTTGTAGAAGTGTTAGAGTCGAGGAGGAAGGTGGATTCGTCAGAGTCTACATTACTGGTTTAGCTGAGACTCTTAGACAATACTGTGAGCGCCCAGTAGACCCCTACGCACTGCTAGTTCTTGCATTGGCTTCGAGTATTCTTGGAGCTAGGTGTATTAGGCTTGTTGATAAGAAGGCTACACCTGATGGACTAATACTGGTTCTAGGTGTTGAGGGGGTTGGAGAGAAAACTTAGTGTACTCATACTTGTCTACACTATTCTAGTAGTTGTATCAGCTATAAGCCTCTACCTACTGGGTGAGAGGAGAGTAGATGTATACGTATCCCTCAACATCCTCTCATACTACGTATCATACGCTGTTATGAGGCCATCTTACACTTCGAGAAGCGTTAGATTACTCAACATAGTTCTATTCGCAGTCTTCACTGTAATAGTGTCTTTTAGAGTTTACGAGGTGCTCACTTCGTGAAAACACATAGAGTAATACCATTGCTTGTGCTCACAGCATTGACACTCTTAACTCTACTAGTGAGTTGCGAGATTGTGAGAAACCCCCAGCCAATATCTGACTGCACCTACTTAATCACAGTGCTTGAGAACACCATTAACTACGCTGTAAACATAGATCGTAGAGGCGAGTTCTTGGCCAGTATAATGCTGGGTACACCAGTAGATCCTAGCCTACAGTCACTACATAGGCAAGTATACAAGCTCATACTGGACTACTACTCAGCCATGAACTCTAGTAGTCCAAGTGTTGACTCACTGAGAAGTATATACCGTGGAATAGATGCGGTGTCTGAGTATACGAGTAAACTACAAGGGTGCTCTAAGACCAGTGGTGTGGTTGCAGTTGCAACTAGGATCAAGCAGAGATTAGAGAGTTTAAAAACTAAGCTAGTAGACCTCATAATACTGTACTCAACAAGCCCCAATAATATACTAGTCCAAATACCCGAGAAGACTTTTGAACCGGGAGAGTACATACCAGTACAAGTGTCTTTGAGGAATAGTACTTGCAGTGTGAACACTGCTTCACTAGTATATAATGAAGCCATACTCGAATCCAGCGGCTTCTACTGCAATGGGTCTGAATGTACTGCCTACCTGAGGACTCCACCTGCTAATATTGTTCAAGGAGTTATTCAGAGTGGTGTTGTAAAGTACTCTATTGTTATTCGAGGCGTTTGTAGTGGTGTTGATTTAAGAATCTATAGGTTTATTGACTCGAGTTACAGCTACCCACAGGTATACATTGATGCCCCACCCGTTACTACTCGTGGAGACGTAGTCAACTTAACTCTGTACTCTAGTATTGGTGAATTAACTGGTGTACTACTAGTTAAAAACTCTACTATTGAAACACCAGTACTAAATATAACTATTACTAATAATCCCAGAGAGTACCCGTTGCAAGTCGATAAACCACTCTTCACAATTGGTTTAAACGTGTTGAAGATATGTGTGAACGCTACTGAGAAGACTCTCTCCCATTGCTTCGAGAAACCAATCATTGTTCAGCCGAGAACCCCTGGGGTTGTTGTTGAAGCATCATCTACTTCTATTACATGGACTGGCAGCATCCCGGTTTACGTTGGTAGCGTTGAGGGCTCGGATTATATTTTACAAGCATACTTAGACAATAGACTAGTATTTGAGTCAAGGGTTTCCAATACTGGTGTTTTAATAGTTTACAATAGTTTACTCCCATTATCCACAGCGAATTTAACAGTGGTTATAAGGGATCCACGCGGGGTTTTCGATGAATACACTTACTCAGTGCAGGTAGCGGTAGTGAATGCATCTACTATACTACTATTACTCATTGGAGGCTCAGCCATTACAACTATACTCCGTGAACACGAGAGGCTATTCATGCTAACACTTAGAACTAGGGGTATGCGTGGAGCTAGGAGACTTGGGGAGGGGGTTTCAAGCGCCTTTAAGAGTATTCTCGAACCATACATACTTGGACTTGGATCCAGCATAGCGAAGCTCTACTATAGTATACTTAGAAAACTCAGAGTCAAGCTCCCAGAACACTATGAAACACTTAGAGAGCACTACACCGATGTAGTTGCACCAAGTACTAGGAGTGACTCACTGAGGAATATACTTTGGAGGCTACTATTACTATCTGAGAGAGACATGTATTCTCGTAGGAAACCTAGTTTAAGGGAGGCTGAAGAGCTCTATAAGGGTGCTTTAAGTGGTGTTAAAGAGGAGTAGAGTAATACCCGCATTGTACTTAGCCCTTATAGCTGCTCTAACAGCATTCTCACTAGTCATTGTTCTACCATTAAACTACGACTACTACGCTCTAAGTAGTGGTTTAACTGGACACAGTAGACTCACAGAGCGAGGTGCTTCCTGGACAACTACACACTCACATAGTTTAAACCCAGAGAAAACAGTACTCATACTAGCGCGCAGTAAGCCACTGGATGAAGGGGAGTTAGAGGAGATACTCGAGTTCGCTGAGAGTGGTGGATTAGTTGTCGCCTATGGATCCGTGGATTTCGTGGAATCCCTACTTAGAGGAATAGGCTTCGACACTGTTTTCGAGGGCTTCACCAGAGACCCTGTGTTCAGTAGTGGTGATCCTAGTAGAGTACTCGTAAATGCATCTCCTTGGAATACTACAATAGTACTCGACACGCCATACATTATCCAAGTCACTGGTAATTCGAGCATGAGTGAAGTAGTGTTCACTGGCTATACAAGTATGTTCTCGTATATTGATGAAAACAAGAACAATTTATACGATATTGGTGAATCCATCGGGGAATTCCCAGTGATCTACGCGCTTAGAATTGGTAGTGGTTTAATAGTCATTGCCTGTGCACGCGGAGTATTCACGAATAGTGTTCTAGGGGATAACTCGTACTGGCTGGAGGAGCTGAATAGTGGAGGTAGGGTTATTGCACTAGATCAATCTGAGTATAGGAGTAATCCACTAGCATACATTAAACTACTCGTGCTCTCACCTAGAGGTGTTTCACCAATCTACATTACTATAGTGTCTATCCTCATAGTGGTGGTGTTGTACTATGTATACCTCGCTGAGAGAGCTAAGAGGCTATAGTAGAATTGCAAGATTGCTGCTAGTAGTTGTCGCACTAGTATGCTTAATTGTGAGAGTGTATTATGAGGGGTTTACGAGTGTTTACTCATTAATCTACGCAGTATTCACTATACCCGTACTTCTAGGTAACTCTATACTAGTGTTCCTACTAAGCCTAGCAATCAGCTTCATCACAGCATCCCTTGAATCCACTGCTCTACTATTACTCTCAACTATAGTTGCTTTACTCGGACTCTTAGTGCTATACTTGGAGGCCCCGGGTAAAGTATTCAATATTGCTGCTGCTTCACTACTTGCATCCACGCCGATATACATTGCTGCACCAATATCGCTCGTCCCTGCATTGTCCACGGGTGGAGTGTTGTTATTATTCACTATTAGAGAGTACTTGAGGCTGGGTAGATCTACTGTGGAGGTTTACGCAGAGCGGAGCACTATGTATATTGGTGAGCCAGTGAAGTATAGAGTAGTTGCATCCTGCCCTGGATCATTCAGGTACAGTGTACTAGAGGAGAGTAGGAGTGTAAGTAGTGGTGTGGCGAGTGGAAGAATTACTCTTGAAATACCATCCCGCGTAGAGCACTTAGGCGTAATTGAGAAGAATATAAGAGTGGTATTAGAGGATACTAGGGGTTTTGCGAGAGTAACTCACGGCCCATACACACTCACATACAAAATACTGGCTAGAGTAAGTGGCTTAATTAAGAGAGCTGAAAAACTAGTTGAGAAGTACGCCGAATACCTGTCAACACCACGAGTAGTGAAGATAACTCTTGGACACGGATTCGAGGGCTCTATTGGTGAAACTGCCTCCACTCTAGGCGTAGGGCCTAGGGGTACGGGTGATCTTGGCAGTGGAGCTACTGGTCGTGGCGAGGAAGCAACTGTAGTAAGGCAATCTACACTAGGCATAGAATCAACAAGTAAAACGGTTGAAGAGCGATCAAAATCCCGCGTTGAGAGCGGTCTCGAATTAAAAAAGGCTATTATGAAGGCTCTCGTGGGTAAAATACAAGCTGTTATTTCAATCTACACTTCTGAAAGGTATTTTGGTGATTACTCGGGTGTAAGGGAGTATGAGCCAGGGGATAATCCTAAATTGATCCACTGGAAGAAGAGTTTGAGGAGGGAGTTGCTGGAGGATCTCTACGTGAAGATCTACTCCACGGAGCAAGTGGGTGGTGGGGGTGGAGCGGGGGCTAGAGTTATACTCGCTGATTTGACGGCAGTAAACCCAGTTGAGCTAGATACATTGCTCAGTGCTCTCTACGGTGAACTATTATATGAGTTGGCTGGCGAGAAGCCGTTGACGCGAGTCCACTTATTCTTGAAGATACCTGGTGAAGAATTGATATACGTGTCTGGTAAAGTAGTGGATGTTGTAGTAGCTCTCAACACTATTATACAAGAGTATGATGTTAGATCACTCTACAATTACGAGACATGGGGGAGAACTAGGAGCATAAAGCTGGGTGAGTCTATTGGCTTTATTAGTGAATTAGAGAACTACTACAGGACCGTTGGCTTGGCTATTGCAGAGGTTCTCAAGAGCAATACTGGTGGGAAAACAGCCGTTCAATTAATACACTCGAATGCAATGGGATACAAGTATGCAATTGTGAAGCGTACACTGAGGGATGTGGGCTTCATGGTTTTAGAGACTTAGCTTTATATTACTTAAATGTTAATTGGTTGAGGGGGTATTAGATTGAAATATGCTTACACAGCGTGCATCGCGCTACTACTAGTACTCGCAATGAGCACTCCACTGGTGGTACAGAGTAGTGATTTTGATAGTGAAGTAGGCGTACTAGTGGAGGAGGCTGGTAAACTATACTCTAAAGGGGTAGATGTAGCCATGGTTATTGAGAAGTTGGATAATGCTATTGCACTATATGAGAGTGGTAGAATTGATGAAGCATACGCTGCTCTAAGTGAAGCTAGAAGCATGATTATGGATTTAAGTAGTGTCGCCGACCGAGTCTACTACTATAACACCTTGGTTAAAGCAGTTACGGTTGCAGTACTAGCAGTTATTCCAATAGCTATTTACCTCCTACTTCCAAGAATATACCTCTATGTGTGGTTTAAGACTAGGAGGAAGTGGATTGTGAGAGGTTGATTTAATGCTACTAGATGAAGAAGTCTTCGCGGTAATACTCGCTGTTTCAATCATTGCCTCAGCACTAGGCATAGCACTCACTCTTAAACCAGGTAACCCAGAGCCATTCACAGCTATTGGATTACTAAACGAGGAGTGTAGGATAGGTGAGTACCCTGAAGTAGTTGTAAACAATAGCTTTATTAAACTATGCATATATGTTGCAAACTACCTTGGGAAGCCGGGGTACTTTAAAGTAGTATATAGGATAGCACTAAATGAAACCTTCCCATCAAATACAACGTTTTCACCTGAGAACATGGTTGAAGAGTGGAGGGTTGTACTAGGTGATGGAGAGAACAAGACATTCCCCGTCAATGTACCCGTGTACTCTCTACGTGGTGAAACAAGAGTGGCGCTAGTATTTGAGCTATGGGTATACGATGGCTCTGCGAATACCTGGATCTACACTGGTAGGTGGAATCACCTATACGTAAATATCACGGTGTAAATGCCTTGAAGAATGAAGTAACACTCGAGGAATACTTGAGTAAACTCAGTAGGGGGAAGGGTACTTGGAGTAAACTGCGATTAGTGTATGAGAAAACTGTGAAGGGTGAGTTGAAGCTCATAGATCCAAATCCACCGAGAACTCTCGCAGAGTACGCGTTGAGACTTGACTACTCACTATGGTTCTGGACTCTCACAGTCCTAGTGTTACTAGCGGTAATAGTTGTTTATACTTCCAGCACTATACCAGAGTTAACTACTTTGAGGTATTTTCTAGGCACACTATACGTCCTCTACCTCCCAGGCTATGTGTTAGTTGAAGCACTATACCCAGATGAGAGGGACTTAAAGCCCTTAGAGCGCTTAGCGTTATCAATAGGATTATCCCTCGCAGTTGTACCATTAATAGGACTCATATTAAACTACACACCCTGGGGTATTAGGCTAGACCCTGTTGTTGCATCGCTAGCTATTTATACACTTGTTATTAGTATAGTGGCTCTCGTGAGGAAGTACAATGTCTACAAGTCGACGCTGAGTCAAGCGAGAGTAATTAGAGGTAGGAGGCCTAGTTAAAGCATTCTAATGCGCTAAGTGCATTGTTTACACGTGGAATAATGCTAACAGTGCTTATCGAAGCCTCGAAAACCCTAATACTCTCAGCTATTAGGAAGAAGCTCTACAGCACTCTCCTGGTATCCATACTCGCACCAGTCCTCCTAGCAGTGGTATTATTCTCAATCCCCGACCCAAGTAGCTTCAACTACGCGTACATTGATGCCGGTAAACCAATATTACTTGTTTCAAGTAGTGTAGTGGGTGGAGACTGCTACCCAGCTACAGCCGTGGAGGGATTTGTGGGTAATGGTAGTAGTGGTTTAAGTGCAATAGTATTAGTGGTTAAAGCAGAGGCACCCCATGTACTTAGTTCCACTGGTTTAAGTAAGCAGTATAATTATAGTAGTGGAGTAGTGTTACCACTAGACCTATACAATGACCTCGGTAAGCCAAGCTCGGTAGTGGTTTCAATTAGTGGGAGGACACATAATTACACAGTTGCATCTTCATGGGGCTCAAACATAGTCCTCCTACTGGGTAGCGAGTTGAGTGGTTGGTTTGGTGAGTACGCTTGTTTAACCCCCCGCGGGGATTTATTTAGGGGTGTTTTGAGGAGTATTGAGAGGGATTTACTAAGCGCCTCACTCCAATGGATGATCCTCCTGATCCTCGCTTACTCGGTAATAATCTACACTGCCCATAGAAGAGTCGCTGAATCCATGAGGCTTGATGTGAGAATACTTGTTGAGAGTGGTTTAAGCAATCACGCTGCCAAAGCCTCCACAGCCATTGCCCTCATTGTTCTCCACGCTCTTATGACTCTATATGTCAGCGCACTAGGCGTTGTACTCGTTTACACTGCTTGGTCTCTACTAGGCTATATCCTACCACTACCACCTCCAACTCTGAGGACGAGTACTCTCTGGATACTACTACTAGAGTTACTGCTAGGCGTTGCAGTAGCTTACCCTGCCTCTAGGAGTGTGGTTGATTAATGCATGTAGCTACACTAGTATTGTTGAAGACCAAGATCAGCGTCATAGCTTACTCCCTCATAGTACTCGTCGCAGTGAGCTGGCTTTCCCTAACCGCCCTAGGCCTCATTAACTCAATTCTATGGCTCTATGAGGGTGTATTAGGAGTTGGCGAGGGCTTAGTTATCTCAGCTAGGGGTTTCTCACCATTAACAACACTAATACATAGGAGTGAGGTTGAGGCGAGGATTTCAAACATAAGTGGTATCACAGTTGAATACTATCTCGCTACACCAGTACTATATGGTGATAGAGTCCTTGTTTTGAGGAGCACTAGCTCAAGCACTATTAGTGGTGACTGTGTACTCGTAGGAGGGGATTTAGCCCGTGAACTAGGTGTTAGAGCTGGAGAGGGGATTCTCGTCTCATCTTTATTCACGAGTGAAGTATACTACCTCGAAGTCTGTGGCTACACTAGTGGATATGTTCTAGAGGCGCCGTACGATCTAGTTGCTAGGATTAGGGGTGTGGGTAGAGGCTACTACTCATACGCTGTGGTTAAAGGCCCTAGTAGTGCTCTCAGCAGGGTAATGGAGGCTCTTGGAGTTAAACCCGAGGAGTATAAATTGACTGGTTTAATTGTAACACTGCTCTCACGCATTAGTAGTAATGAGACTCGTGCAGTAGTTTATAGTGCTATCACAGAGGCGTACATAGCTAACTTCGGCCTGCAGAGAGACTACATACTATACTTCGCCTGTGGAGTAGCTGTTGCAAG